>Ga0335078_10009727_pt1 | contig 14233 bp, 13 predicted proteins | sample Lox_Sample_32_FD_206711 | JGI IMG/M metagenome (GOLD analysis project Ga0335078, IMG submission 206711) | Soil microbial communities from Loxahatchee National Wildlife Refuge, Florida, United States - Lox_Sample_3.2 | ecosystem: Environmental > Terrestrial > Soil > Wetlands | place: USA...
CGATCAATCGCTGCATCGCTGTCACCCCACCCCGCGCCTTGCAGGCGCGACCCTCCCCCTCCAGGGGAGGGTGAAGAAAATCGATTCTCGCGGCGTGCCATTTTTCCTCTCGCCTCATGGGGAGAGAGGTGAATCCTCTACACATAAAAATCGAGCGGCATGCATTGCCGCGCCGCGCGTTCTGGCGCGCCGATATTCGCTGGCGTCGCCGCAAGAATCATCTGCCGCACCCGCCATTGCTCCGGGTGCGGAATACGTTTGATTGCGCGCTTGAGACAGCGGTTGGCATCGCCGACGCACGCGGCATTCCTGCGGCACGATCGGAGCCCGCACGCGCGCCACAGCGCGAACGCATTGCAATAGCGCCGCTGCTGCAACGCTTTCTCGGCGGCGAAGCGCCTGGCGTAGTCTCTCGGCTTCAGCTTCGGCTTGCGTGTCGGTTTTTTGGGCAAAGAATCATCTCCGCTAATCCAAGGCCCGCTCTATCCTTCCCTCTCCCCGGTCGGGAGAGGGAGCCGAGCGAACTTTTAGTTCGCGAGGCGGGTGAGGGGGGAACTGACTTAGAGGTTTGATCCCCCTCACCCGGCTTGCATCTTCGATGCTTCGCCGACCTCTCCCCGCCGGGGAGAGGTGCAGCCGTTTCTGCGGACGGCGCAAATCGTTCTCGCGGCGCGCGTTTTTTCGCGTCCGAGTTTTTTAACGCCGTAGCCCGGATTGAGCGCTAGCGAAATCCGGGAAATGAACCGCAAGGCCTGTCCCGGATTTCGTTTCACTCAATCCGGGCTACGAAGAAAGAAAAAAGGAAGCGGAACGCCGGCAAACGCATCGTCTCATGCCCGCACGCAAGCGGCGTGCGGGACGCGCCACGAAAGAAGGGCGGCTTGCGCCGCCCTCCGCTTGCGGGCGCGCTCGCCTGCCGGCGTTCCACTTGCGGTTCTTGCCAGCGGGACTTTCGTCCCGAGGGCTCAGCTTCGGGCCAGGCTTCCCGACGACGATGCGAAAGCTGCGGCGTGCCGCACGCTTCGTCCTCGGTCACAGCGATGCACCTCGCGCGCCGGTCTTAATGCCGGCAGGCATGATGCCCGAGCCGCCCGGGTGCGGAGTGTATCTTTCCGCCCGCGGGCGCCGCACTCGCCCCGCCGCCGGGGAGTACCCTCCCTGCCGGCTCCTTTTCAGGAGCGAGATTCGGTGACGGTATTAACCGAAATGGGGACGAGAGTCAATGGAAATGTGACGACGTTCGGCCCCTCTCAATAGGCGGTCGCAACCGAAAACTTTCGCTCACCGACCACGATGTCGTATTCAATCCAGAAATACTTTGGGCAACCGAAAAATCTCCGCCATCTCTGCGGTCGATGCAAATAGAACTCTTCATCCATTTGCTTCGCAATCGCAATAGCTGCGAATGCTCGACCGCCTTTGGGGTCTGTTTGTAAGACGACTTCGTAATGCTCGAACGTTGTGTTTTGGATCGTAGGGGACGGCAACGCCAGCACTAGCTCACGCCATCCACCTGCCATATCCCTCGACGCGGCTTTAGGTACAGGAAAATGCTTCCGCACCTCTCGCAGTCGAACGTGATACAGATATACGATACTGCCGGTTTGATTGATAAAGGTCAGAAGCACCGCATCGTATGCGACGCCATCGATCAGCATCGAGTAAGGCTTAAATGTCACCAAAAAATGAGGGATGTTTTGGCGCTTATGGTGAGCCCACCAATAGGCAATCAGCGAAAGGACGGCTGGCCAAAAGAAGACACTGAATATGATTACAAACCAATTAGACGCGTCGTGATCCTTTAAATATTGCCATAGATCACACAGGACCCTCATTTCTCTCTCAACCCGCCATAGACAAAATTAGGACAGTGACCACGAGACAGCGCCTCCTACCAAAAAAATCAGGGAGAGCCAATTGCCTCGCGAAGCCTGCAATTGCGCCTGTCTATAGATTGATTTGAGCGTCTTCGGATGCGAGTCCCGGCGCGGATGCGGCAGCGTGACCTTGCCGGGCTTGGTCGGATGCTTGAAGTGGTGGTGGCTTCCGCTCGCGCCGACAAAATATCAGCCATCCGCCTCCAACTCGCGAATGATATCACGCGAATCCTTCCCCACGGAACGTCCCCAGCGCCGGTTAAGAATATATCACGCGTGGGATAGAGGTCGGTTCGGGACTTTCGGTCGGCGCAGACTGCTGTTTCCCGGGTGCGGCGCAGCGCGAAAGCGGTGCGCTGCAGACCCGGGATCGTCATCGGCTCCGTTCGGCGAAGAGTGAGCTTGAAACGACCCCGGATCAGCGGTGCACCACTGGCGTGCTGCACCGCGTCCGGGGAACGGAAGCGGAGACGTAATCTAAATAAATTGAATGCCGACCTGATTGCCGCGCCGCCACTTGATGCGGGCCTTGCGCCCCGCGGAGTTCAGCGACTGCAAGAAGGCAAACGATTTGGGAATTTCACCTTCGATCGACAAGCGTGCTCCGGTCGGGGAAAGATCAATGACACGGCACGGCCGGACGGCGAAGCCGTCGTCCAATCGAATCCAGCCCGGCGAGCCTAATGTGCTGCGGGCCGATCGGCGCCGTTCGTGGCGCTTTCTTGCGAACATTGCCAGCATCCCGGCGAGAACAACGTGACGCTTATATTAATGTCGCGGAGTCCTACTAATGGGTAAAAAAATCGGGACCGCGCAGCTCTGCCTATAGTTGCCTAGCGCGTCATCCTGAGGTGGCCGCGCCAGCAGCGCGTTTACGCGCGTCTTCGACGCGCTATGGCGCGGCCCTCGAAGGATGCAGGCGGTGCCGCTCGGGCCGTCGTCCCAACGAAATCGGACTTCGTTCCGATTTCGACTTTGAAGGGCAAGCCGGCGGCTGCCGACTTGATTGGCTCGCGTTCGCTCGCACCTCAGGATGACGGATATCAGGCCGGTTGGGCGGAGCTCTATTCCTTCGCCGTCGCCCTGTCCTTCGCGCCTACCCAAGGCGCCGTCTTGCGTTCGGCGCTACTCCTTTAGCGAAGCCCTTTTCATGATACTGTTTCGTGTGCCGGGTGCTCTGTCCTGGCGAATGCCGCGAAGAAATGCGTGCTGAATTATGCCGAACGCGATGACTTACGCTGCGCTAAAGGAACTCAAGAGACGGAGCGACGCGCGCATCGATTTGGTGAAGCGGTTCGTCGCGGTTGCAATCAGCGTTGGCTTTGCGGCGAGTCTCGTCAGGATGACCTGGTTGAAAGACGGGTCGGCCCCCGGGATCGCGGAAGGGGAGCAACTCCTGCGGCTGTTTACAGCGCTGTTTGTGATTTTGTGTGGATGGGAGTGGCACCATAAGGACCTGGGTACACACAAGCTGACGAGCATGCCGAGATTTTTTGTTGATGTGTTGGTGGTCATCGCCAGCTTGATATTCCTCATTTCATCGGATCACGAGCGGGTCTGGCTGCTGGCGCTAACCGCAATTTTTGGGCTGTACGTGGTCTGGGATGTAGTGACTTTCGCCCCGAGAGGAGTCGCGTTTTGGCGGCGATGCGGCGGTCTCAGTGCGATGCTTTCACAAATGACCTCAAGGCAATTAGCAGGCCAAGAATTGCGGAAAAAAATTCGGGATAAAATCCGGGGGCCGATAACGAATATTTTGTGGTTCTTTTATTTTCTGGGAATTCTTGTGTTGTCGCGATGGCAACGCGAAACGTTCTGGCACACGGTGATCCTGTGTGTATTTATCGTCCTCGCGGCCATATGCCTAACGTTACAAGGACATGATAAACCACGTGCTTGGACCACCACTTGGAGAGCTATATCCATAGTGGTTTTATTTTTGTTCTGGGTTGCAACGTCCTGCCTGGTCCCTCAACCTCTACTATCCTCGGAGTTGCGAGTTGATGAAGCAGGAATCGCGAATGGCTGGTTAGTGCTTTCGGGTCGCGTCGGCCGGCCGAATGTCCCGATTACTGTCGACGACGATAGCATTCCCGCTGACATCAACGGCCATTTCCATACAGAGGCTCTGCGGCCGCCGCCAACATGCGTGCTGCGCGTGAGGTATGGTACCGAGATTTTCTCCAGCACGTTTAAGGATTGCGACCCTAGACCCAACATCGGGCCGCCGGGCGCGAAAGGAAGCGATGGCCCACCGGGTCCGCCGGGACCGCGGGGAAACATGGGTCCGGCAGGCCCGAAGGGAGACGCTGGTCCTCCTGGTCAGAAGGGAAGTAGCGGCCCTCAGGGTTTCCAAGGACAGCAGGGAGATATCGGCCCGCCGGGCCCGAAGGGCGACGCTGGTCCTCCTGGTCAGAAGGGAAGTAGCGGCCCTCAGGGTTTCCAAGGACAGCAGGGAGACATCGGCCCGCCGGGCCCGAAGGGAGACGCTGGTCCTCCTGCTCCGACGGCTTCAAAAATTCAATAAAGCCCGTAGGATGGGTTGAGCATCGCGAAATCCATCATCTCCTCGTTTTTCGGATGGCAACGGTGGGTTTCGCTCCGCTCAACCCACCCTACGTTTTTCCTTTCCCGCCCGCCTGTCGCTCAGCGTAGGTATCGACCAGGGCGCGGATCATGCGCTGATACGGCACGCGGCGCTTTCTGGCTTCGCGCTTGAAAAAATCTAGGCTACGCCGCGACAGCGACAGCATGACTTTCACGTTGTCCTCGCGCGGCACGAGATTGTCGGGCGTCGGCAGGAAATCCTTGATCACGCGGACCCGGCCGATTTCACCGGCGGTGTATTTAACGGTTCTGCTGCTCATAGAGTCTCTTTCCCTTCCGGCAAAAGCCGGCGCCAAAAATACGGATGCGTCCCGCGCGATAGGTAAAACGCACCGTGAGCACGCCGCCGTCTTGCATGTGCCCTATGATGACGTCGGATGACGCTCCGCTCGCGCGCCCCGCGCGCCGGCGGCACGAAACGGTACAGAGCCGCGCCGAATAAGTCCGAAATGCATAGCAATCAAAACCGGGCGGGCGCATAGTTAGTGTATGGACACCGTTTTTCCCTACGCCTTTTGGACACTTCTTTGCGTTATGGCCGTTGGGCTCACCGTTGCCATTCTGGTGTGGTGACCTGAACTAGCGAAGGCCGGTCGCCTCGATGACCGGGCGCAACCGCTATCTTAGCGTTCCGAGCCTTATCGCGCCGATCGATTGCGGGCGTAGAGCGACCAATAATTTCGGAACGAGTTAAAAACCGACACGCCGCCCGCTTCGCAAGGTTCACGTTTCGCGAATAGCAGTTTTTGATTTCCCCATAAGGACGTACCTCGTGGGCTAGTGGTCCGATTCTAACATTCGCATCCCTTTTCGGCTGGCTATCATGCGAATGTTAGAATCAAAGGACCACTAGCAATCGTAGATTTTAGTTCTTATGTGTATGCAACCATTCAAAATGACGTGGTCAGGGGAATGCTTGATCCGAGAGGCTGAGGAATGGCTAAATTTGATTATAGTGCCGCCGCCGAGTTGTTCCCGAGTCGCGGGCGGCTACGCCGGCGTCAGTCGATCGCATACAAGCGATTTGCCGAAGCCTCACAGGCCATTCGTTTCGCCATGGAGGACCTTTCGCCGGCATCGCTGCTTGGCGCGTATCTGGAAGTCGATGAGCACCGATACAGCAGCGACGATATCCGCCGCCTCTACGAAAGCGATGGATATCCGCTAATCCGTCGCGGTGCGCCATCATGACCGACCGGACGATCGACCTCGATCAGCATCGCGGCATGTCCGCGCAGAAGGCGACCGAGCTTCGTCGGCTCATGGCCGACGTGGAGGTGAACGAGAAGGCGTTGCGCCTTCGACAAGAGCAACTGGAGGCTCACTTGCTTGCGGCGCCCGCGACCCATTGGCGGGAAGCGGCAGAAAAGGCCCGCTATCTTCTTAATCTCTTTGCGGCAACGTCCGCGGCGCAGGACCCGCGCAAGCAAAAGCTGATCGCCGCGGTGCTTGCCGACTTCAAGCGCCTTTCAGGCGAAGCCTGAGGCGTTGAGAACCGGCAAAACGAGCATGCGATTACGCGCGCCGCCCTGCCGCGTATCACTCTTCACCCTCACCAGGAGATTCGGATGGCCCCGCGCCAAATCAAAAAGCTGGACAAGATCGAATTCGAACCCGAAGAGCGCGTCTCACAGCGCGCACAGCCAGAGACCGGGCGTTTTGTCCTGCAAGTCGATCGGCAGACAAAAAGCTCACATCCAACGGCGGAAATTGCCCATGCCGCCGGGCTGGTGATCAAAAACAATTACCCATTACTTCACGTCACTGTCTATGACAGCGTCGAGCACGCCGGCACGACGATAATTGTCACCGAAACAGGCGGCGCCGGTAAGCCGGAAACCTCGCATTGAGCCGCAGCGAGCGCAGGGCGGGCAAAGCGGAGAGTGCCTGCGTCGTCATTTTCGCAACATAAAATCTCGCGGCTTGTTTAGCATTTGGCGGTGTGGGCACGGCGCGGAGGCGCCTTGTCCAGCCTACGATCCTGCCTCTTCCTTCGCGCTGACAACAAGCCGGCGCCGCAGCGGGAACAGGCTGATGCCGTAGCGATGCGCGATCACGCCCCAGACGCCGGCGGGTGCAAACAACATCAAGAGGATGGCCAGCCCGCCGAGAATGATCAGGTACCAGGAGCCGAGCGACGCCAGGTAGAATTGCAGCAGATAAAAAATAGCGACGCCGATGACCGGGCCTTCCATGGTGCCGATGCCGCCGATGACAACAATGAAGATGACGTATGCGGTCCAGTCGATCAGCGAGAAGGCGGCGTCGGGCGAAATGCGCGCCTTCTGCAAAAAAATCAGCGCGCCGATCATGCCGGTAACGGCGGCGGCGGCGACATAGATAAAGAGCTTGGTGCGGAACACATCGACGCCGCTACTCTCGGCGGCGGGCTCGGAATCGCCGATGGCCGACAGCGCCAAGCCGTGGCGCGAGCGCAGCAGCCGGTACACCAGCGCGAAGGTGACGAGCGCCAGCACCAAGGCGAGCCAGTAAGCGAGAATGTCGCGCGCGGCCGGCCCGCGCACCTGGAAAAGATTGCGGACGAAATCGAGCCCAAAAATGGAGCTCGCGACCTCCGGCGGCAGCGACGTGCCGGTGCCGCCGCCGAGCTGCTTGACCTGCGCGAGAATGAGCCGGCACACCTCGGCCACCACCCAGGTGCCGATGGCGAAGTAAGCGCCGCGCAGGCGAAAGACGATCAGCGCCCCCGGCACGGCGACGAGGCCGGCGATCGCGCCCGAGAGCACAATGGCGAGTGTCGGATCAAGCCCGCCGACGACGGTGAAAGCAAACAATGCGTAGGCGCCGACGCCGACGAACGCCTGCTGGCCGACGGAAATCAGCCCGGCGCTGCCCGCGAGCAGATTCCACAATTGCGCCAGCGCCAGCATGGTGAAGACGTAGAACAATTCCTGCAGCAGCGTGCGGTTGGCGAAGGCCGGCATGGCGATCAGCACGGCAATGAGCGGGATCGCCAGGGCCAGCGCGATGGTCGAGGCACGGGTCGCGGTGGTGACGGCAAAGCGGCCTCCTTGCCGCGCGGTGCCGCCGAGACCGCTTGAGAAGCTTTCGCTGCTCATGGCGCTGCCTTCAATCCGCCGCGCGCGGGAACAGCCCGCGCGGCCGCAACACCAGCACAATCAGGAACGCGACATGGCCGGAGAGAATTTGCCATTCCGGATCGATATGCGCGCCGATGGTTTGCGCCAAGCCGACGACAATGCCGCCGGCGAGCGTCCCCCACAGGCTGCCCAGCCCGCCGATGATCACCGCCTCGAAGGCGTAAAGGAGGCGCGCCGGGCCGATGCTCGGATCGAAATTCGCGCGCGCGCCAAGAAAGAACGCGGCGACGGCGCAGACCGCGACCGCGACCGCCATGGTCAGCGCGTAAATGGTTTTGTTGTTGATGCCCATGAGCTGGGCGATCTCGACGTCGTCGGAGGTGGCGCGAAAGGCGCGGCCTATTGCCGTGCGGTAGAACAGGCCGTTGAGCAGGACAATCACGGCGATCGCGGCGGTGAGGCAGATAAGGGGCATCACGCCGATGGCAATACCGCCGCCGAGCGGCAGCGAGGCGCCTTGCAGCGCCCCGACATTAAGGAAGCGCGTATCGGCGGAAAACGCTTCGAGCAGGCCGTTTTGCACAATGATCGACAGCCCGAAAGTGATGAGGAGCGGCGGCAAGATGTTGCGGCCGAGCACGCGGTTGAGAATCGCCGCCTGCAGAAAGTAGCCGACGGCGAACATCGCCGGCAGCACGATGGCGAAGGCGGCGAAGAGCGGCAGGCCTGCGGCGGTCAGCGCAAGAATCAGAAACGCGCCGAGCACAATCAGGTCGCCGTGCGCCAGATTAACGAGCCGCATGATGCCGAAAATCACCGACAGGCCGGTGGCGTAGAGCGAATAAAGCCCGCCGAGCAGCACGCCCTGGACGATGGTGTCGATCCAGCCGAGCATATTTCTAAATTCCAAAATACGCGGCGTGGATTTCGTCGCGCGTTAGCTCGGCCGGCCGGCCGGAAAGGCTGACGCGGCCTTCCTGAAAGCAATAGGCGCGGTCGGCAACCGACATGGCGTGAACGAGGTCCTGCTCGACCAGCACGACGCTGGTGCCGTGGGTCTTAATGTCGGCAAGGGCTGCGTAAATATCGCGGATCACAATCGGCGCGAGACCCAGCGAGAGCTCGTCGCACAAAAGGATGCGCGGATTGGACATCAGGCTGCGGCCGATGGCGACCATCTGCTGCTGGCCGCCGGAGAGCGTGGTCGAGGGCGAATGGCGGCGCTCCGCCAGCATGGGAAAGAGCCGATACACGCTTGCGAGAGTCCACGGCCCGCTCTCGCGGCGGCCATAGGCGCCGACCAGGAGATTTTCTTCGACCGACAGCGAAGAAAAGAGCCGCCGCCCCTCGGGCACGAGCGCAATTCCGAGCCTGACGACGTCGTAGGCAGGGAGCGCGCCGATGTCGCGGCCATCAAGGCGCACCGCCGAAGCTTGCCGCGGCAGCAGTCCGGCAATGGACTTCAGGAAGGTCGATTTCCCCGCGCCGTTGGCGCCGATGATGGCGACGGTCTCGCCTTCGTTGAGAGTAAAGCTGATGCCGAACAGGGCCTGAAAATCGCCGTAGAAGGCGGTGAGATCGCGGGTTTCCAGCACCGGTTCTCGAGAACGCGTCACGCCGCGATGCCCATGTAAATTTCGCGCACCTCGGCGGAGGCCATGACCGACCGCGGCTCGCCTTCGATGATCTTTTTTCCGAAGTTCAGCACGACCAGGCGGCTTACGACGGCGACGAGCGCATGCACAATGTGCTCGATCCAGATGATGGTGACGCCGGAGCGTTGGATCGCTTGGATCAACCGCACCAGCTCGGTGCATTCGGCTTCGGTCAAGCCGCCGGCGATTTCATCGAGCAGCAAGAGCTTCGGCGCGCTGGCGAGCGCGCGGGCGAGTTCGAGACGTTTCCTTCCGAGGAGGTTGAGCGTTCCGGCGCGGCGGTTGGCGTTCGCAATCAGGCCAGTGCGCTCGAGAATTTCGCCGCAGGCGTCGACCACCTGGGCTTCGCGCCGGCGGCGGCCATGAATGGCGGCGACGAGGAGGTTCTCGAACACGGTAAGGTTTTCGAAGGGATGCGGAATCTGGAACGAGCGGCCGATGCCGGCAATGCAACGCTCGCGCGGCGGCGCGCCGGTGATATCGCTGCCGTCGAAGCTGACCGTGCCGGCGTCCGGCTTGTGCAGCCCGGTAATGAGATTGAACAGCGTCGATTTGCCGGCGCCGTTCGGCCCGATAATGCCGAGCGCTTCACCTTGCGCGACGGCGAGGTGAAGGCCGTCGACCGCTTTCAGCGAGCCGAACGCTTTGGTCAGATTGTCGAGCGTCAGGATCACGCGGCCGCCCGCTAGAGCGCGATGACGTTTCTTCGAATCGTCATCCCGCTCCAGCTTTTTTCATGGAGCATGATCTTTTCCGAAAACCGGTGTCCACTTTTCGGGATCATGCTTTAGGGCGCGACGCTTAAGCGATCGGCTCCATCTTGCCGCCGACGGGGATTTCCGGCGCAGTTTTGTTGTCGGTGATGACGATGTCGTATTTGTTGCCGCCGCGCAAGCGCCACTGGCCGCCGACCAGCGGCGTCTTGGCGATGTTTTTCGCGGCAAATGGCGGCAGATTTTTTCCGTTCCACGCGATCGGCCCGACCACGGTGTTGAGGTTGGTCGCCGCGATGGCCTTCACCATGGCTTTGTTGTCGCCGGCATTGCCCGAACGCTTGGTGACGTCGACCGCGAGCTCGAACAGCGCGTGCACGAAGCCGATCGGCTGCGTCCACTGCTTGCCCGAAGACTTTTCGTAGGCGTCGGCAAGCTGCTTAGCCGATTGTCCGGTGAGCGAAGACTTGAACGGGTGGTTTGGCGTCCACCACACTTCCGAAGAGAGGTTGTTGCCGTTCTTGCCGAGCGCTTCGACTGCGACCGGGAAGAGGATAGCTTTGCCGATCGAGGCGACCTTCGGCTTGAAACCCTGCTGCGACGCCTGGTTCCAGAAGGTGGTGAAATCGGGCGGGATCATCACGCCGGTGATGATTTCGCAATTCGCTTTCTTGAACGCCGCGATCTGCGCCGAGAAATCGTCGGTGAGATTCTGATAGCGGCCGGGATCGGTCAGCGTGTAGCCGAGCTTGTCGAGCACCGGCGGGAAGCCGACCTGCTTGCTGCCCCAGGCGTTGCCGTCACCATCGTTCGGGAAAAGGCCGCCGACGGATTTGTCGGTGCTCACCTGGCCCCACATGTTGGTGAACACGGCGATGACGTCTTCGAGGCCCCAGAAGAAGTGATAGGTGTAGTTAAACGGCTTCCACGCCGGCGGGCCGCCGGCCGGATCGGCCTGGCGGCCGATGAAGTAGGGCTGCCACGGCGCCACGGTCGAGATGCACGGCACCTCCTCGATCTCGCATTGCGTGGACACCGGGTTGGTGGTTTCCGGCGTCGACGCCACCAGCATCAGATCGATCTTGTTGGAGACGATCAGTTCCTTGGCGACTTCCGCGGCGCGGTTGGGGTTGGACTGGCTGTCCTTCACCGTGACTTCGACCGGTAGCGTGGCGCTGCCGGCTTTGACGCCGCCCTTCACCGTGTCGAGAAAACTCGAAATGATGAACTTGTCGGCTTCCGCGAAGGCCGCGAGCGGACCGGTCTGCGGGCTGACGTAACCGAGCTTGAGGCTTTGCGCGGCGCGCACCGCCGGCGCGAACACCGGGCCGGCGGCCAGCGCCGCGCCGGTGGCCGCCGAAGCCTTCATGAATTTGCGGCGATTGATGCGGAACGTCTTCGATGTATTCGCCATGGTCGTGCTCCCTCCCCGAGTGGCGCCTGCGCCTCGAGCGAGGCGGGGCCTTTTGGCGTTCATTCTTCCTGCGAGATCCCCGCGGCTTGCGTTCGCGAACGCCGCCGCGTATGTTCGATTATCGAACTAAGGTTCGCATATCACGTACTCTTACTGAGCGCCGAAACCCTGTCAATCGCATGAGCCGCGCAGATTTAATTCCAGGGAAGCCAAGGCCAACCCATGATCCAGGATAAGGAGTTCATGGCGACTCTCGCCAAAGGGCTCACTGTGCTTGGCTCGTTTGATAAGCAGCGGCCGGCGATGACGCTGTCGCAAGCCGCCCGCGCGAGCGGACTGTCGCGTGCAACGGCGCGGAGGATTCTGCGCACGCTCGCGGAGCTTGGTTACGTGGCGCAGAACGGTCGTGAGTTCTCCTTGTCGTCGGGAATTTTGAAGCTCGGCTTCGCTTATTTAGCCACGCAGAACTGGATCGAGCAGGCGACGCCGCTGATGCGGGCGTTGAGTGAGCAATTTCACGAGTCGTGTTCGGCGGCGATCCTGGAAAACACCGAGATCGTCTACGTCGCGCGCTTTCCGGCGCGGCGCATCATGTCGGTGACGCTTGCCGTCGGCACCCGCTTGCCGGCGTTTCACACTGCGCTCGGCAGGATCCAGCTCGGATTTCTCGACGCGGGCGAACTCTGGCGGCGGTTGATGTCGCTCCGTGTCGAGGCTTACACGCCGTCGACCATCACCGATGTGCAGGCGCTGTACGAACGCGTGCAAGACGACCACATTCAAGGCTTCTCCATCGTCGACGAGGAGCTCGAACGCGGTTTGCGCTCGATCGCCGTGCCGGTCTTGCATCGCAACGGTCAAGCCATCGCCGCGCTCAACGTGAGCACGCACTCGACGCGCACGACGCGCAACGAAATGCGCGAGCGCTTCTTGCCGAACTTGCGTGCCGTAGCGGCGCAAGTTTCGGCGTCGTTGGCATGACTGGCCAGTGTGCCGGTTCAGAAGTCCGTACCGCATAATCATGCGAACTTCGGAATCGGGACACTAGTGTCGCGGCTTGCTTGACGTCGGCCGCGCAGTTATCGTTTCGCCAACCTACCAAATAGCGCACAGCAGTTCGATTATCGAACGCACGGCAAAGCCGAAAAAGGCAGGGCAGAGGAGGATGAGGACATGAGCATCGCCACGAAAAGCGAAAAGGGGACCGTCGCCGCGAAAGCGAAAAAGCCGGACCGCTCATCCGCCGACACGCCACAAACCGGCGCGGAATATCTCGAGTCGCTGCGCGACAACCGCACGGTATTCATCTACGGCGAGCGCGTGAAGGACGTGACGACACATCCCGCCTTCCGCAACACGGCGCGGATGGTGGCGCGGCTCTACGATGCGCTGCACGATTCCAAGCACGCCGACAAAATCATGGTGCCGACCGATACCGGCAACGGCGGCAAGACGCACGCGTTCTTCAAGGCGCCGAAATCGCTCGACGATCTCTTGGCAGGCCGCAGCGCTATCGCCGAGTGGGCCAAGATCACCTATGGCTGGCTCGGCCGTTCGCCCGACTACAAGGCGTCGTTTCTGGCGACGCTGGGCGCCAACGCGCAGTTCTACGAGCCGTATCAGGACAACGCTAAGCGCTGGTACAAATTCAGCCAGGAACGCGTGCCCTTCGTCAATCACGCCATCATTCATCCCCCGGTCGATCGCGATCGTCCGCCGAGCGAGGTCGGCGACATCTGCTGTCACGTTGAAAAAGAAACCGACGCCGGGATCATCGTATCGGGGGCGAAGGTGGTCGCCACCGGATCGGTGCTGACCAACTACACCTTCGTCGCGCATCACGGGCTCATTCCCGTGCAGGATAACAAGTTCGCCGTGGTGTTCATGGTCCCGACCAACCATCCCGGCGTGAAGTTTATCTGCCGCACCTCATATGAGATGACGTCAACCGTGATGGGCAGCCCGTTCGATTATCCGCTGTCCTCGCGCATCGACGAAAACGACGCCGTGTTCATTCTCGACAAGGTTCTGGTGCCTTGGGAGAACGTCTTCGTTTACGGAGATATGGAGAAGGCCAATAATTTTTTCCCGCGCACCGGGTTCCTCCCCCGCTTCGTGGTCCACGGCTGCACGCGGCTCGCTGTGAAGCTCGACTTCATCGCCGGGCTTTTGCTCAAAGCCGTCGAAGCCTCCGGCACCAAGGATTATCGCGGCGTGCAGGCCAATGTCGGCGAAGTGATCGCTTGGCGCAACTTGTTCTGGGCGCTCTCCGACGCCATGGTGCGCGATCCGAAGCCGTGGATCGGCGATTATGTCCTGCCCAATATGGACCCCGGAAACGCTTATCAGATCATCGCCACCATCGCCTACACCAAGGTCAAATACATCATCGAACAGACCGTGGCGTCCGGACTCATTTATCTCAATTCCCATGCCCGCGATTTCAAAAACTCCGAAATCCGTCCCTACATCGACCGCTACATGCGCGGCTCGAACGGCTACAAGGCCGAGGAGCGGGTCAAGCTGATGAAGCTCTTGTGGGACTGTATTGCGACGGAGTTCGGCGGCCGGCACGAGCTCTACGAAATCAATTACGGCGGCTCGACCGAAGAAATCCGCCGCTATTGTCTGTTCGGCGCGCAGGCCTCCGGCAACGCCGACCGCTTCAAGGGATTCGCCGAAAATTGTATGGCGGAATACGACCTCGACGGTTGGAAAGTGCCCGACCTTACTGATCCGGGCGAGCTGAGTTATCACGTGCTGCGCGGTAAGCACTGAACCCGGGTCTGAAACGGCCGTCTTCGCCAAAAAATTAAGAGCGCTCGGCGGGTCGCGCCGGGCGCTCTCGCTAGATCGCAACTCGCCGCTCAATCAATTCTTGGCAACCAGCGGCTTCAGGGCCTCC
>Ga0335078_10009728_pt1 | contig 14233 bp, 12 predicted proteins | sample Lox_Sample_32_FD_206711 | JGI IMG/M metagenome (GOLD analysis project Ga0335078, IMG submission 206711) | Soil microbial communities from Loxahatchee National Wildlife Refuge, Florida, United States - Lox_Sample_3.2 | ecosystem: Environmental > Terrestrial > Soil > Wetlands | place: USA...
ACGCGTCGTACACGGCCCGATTCAGCCGTTCTCGGGAGCCGCGGAATCGCCACCACGACGGTCGTCCTCGCCGCGCTCCTGGGCGCCCTTCTGATCGTAGTCGCGCAGTTCACCGCTCTCTATCACATCCATTCGGCGGCCAGCTCGACCCCGCTGAAGACCGTCGGCACCGGCGCCAACCACGCCTGGGCGCCGATCCCGATCGCGCTGCTCGCGGCCGTGCTCGCGTTCGCCGTGTGGCGCTACGGGAACCGCACCGCGCTGATCGCGCTCGCGCTGCTCGGGGTCGTGACGCTGCTGATCGCGCTGCTCGGCGATCTGCCCGACGCCCACGCCACCGGGATCGTCGGCTCGGGCGCATCGCAGTACGCCGAGGGAACGTCGACCCCGAGCGCCGGCCTCTACATGGAGACGCTGGGCGCGGTGCTGCTGCTGATCAGCGGCGGGGTCGGGTTCCTCCTGCTCATGGGCTCGCCGCCCGAGCAACCCTAAGACGCCTCTTAGGATTTTCCCCTGGCGCGGGGGACGTGGTCGGCATCCTGACATTGCGGGAGAAGTCGGTCGAGACCACCGGAATCCGTCGTTACTCTTGGAAAATGCGAGGGTTGTCCCACTGCAGCCCCCGGTCCCGTGTGGTGGGCAGCCCTCGCGTTCAAATCCGGGGTGCGAGGCGCTGAGGACGCCCACGATCGCGCCCGGATGTGCGCGACGCAGGTGGCCTCCTAGCTGTCACCGAGCCCAGCGGCCGAGGTACCGGCGGAGGTGGATGCCCCTTTCGGGCCCCTCGCGTGAAGCGCGACCACCGCCCGACGACCCGCACCTCAAGCAGGGGGCCCCGAAAGGGGCGCCACCTCAGGCCGGCAATTACCAGCGATAGTGGGCGAAGGCCTTGTTGGCCTGCGCCATGCGGTAGATGTCGTCCTTGCGCTTGTACGCGCCGCCCTGTTGCTGGGTGGCGTCGAGCAGTTCGTGCGCGAGGCGCTGGGACATCGTCTTCTCGCGGCGCTGACGCGCGAACTGCACCAACCAGCGGACCGCCAGCGTGCGCGCCCGGCGCGCCGGCACTTCGACCGGCACCTGGTAGGTGGCGCCACCGACCCGGCGCGAGCGGACCTCGAGCACCGGGGTGAGCGCCTTGACCCCCGCCTCGAGCTGTTCAACCGGGTTCTTGCCCGTGCGCTCGCCGAGGATCGCCAGCGCGTCGTACACGATCTGCTCGGCGACGGACTTCTTGCCGTCGAGCATCACCTTGTTGATCACCTGCTGGACGAGGCGATTGCGGTGCACGGGGTCGGGCTCAACCGGCCGGACCTGGGCAGCTGCACGACGCGGCATGTGTCCGCTACTTCGCCTTCACGCCGTACTGCGAGCGCGCCTTCTTGCGATCGCCGACGCCGGCGGCGTCGAGCGTGCCGCGAATGACCTTGTAGCGGAAGCCCGGCAGATCCTTGACGCGACCGCCACGGACCAGGACCACCGAGTGCTCCTGAAGGTTGTGGCCCTCGCCGGGGATGTAGGCGCCCACCTCCATGCCGTTCGTGAGCCGCACACGGGCGACCTTCCGCAGCGCCGAGTTCGGCTTCTTCGGCGTGGTCGTGTACACGCGCGTGCACACACCGCGTCGCTGCGGCGCCGCGACCTTCTTCTTGCGACCCTTGCCGGACTTCAGGCCCGGGGTCGCGAGCTTCTTCTTGGGCGGTGTACGGCCCTAGCGGATCAACTGGCTGGTGGTCGGCATGCGGACGGGAGCGTAGCAGGGCCGAAAATCGGCGCTGTTTCGATCCTGTGGCGGGCGTCGGCGGCCAATTGTTCAGGCGCCCCGCGCCCCGGCGTATGCATAAGGCCCCTAACCCCCGCCCCTCACACGACCTTCGGGACATGAGCATCTGCGACGTGCTTATGTCCCGAAGGTCGACGCACGGCGGGGACTCTCGGGCGTTACGCATGCGGGCGCGCCACCACGACCCGGCGCCGCAAAGCCACCGCTACGCAGCGACCCCCAGCGCATCGTCGACCGCCACGCACGGCACCCCGACCGCGTCCGCCACCGGCGCGTACGTCACCTGCCCGCCGGCGACGTTCACGCCCAGCTTGAGCCCAGGATTGTCCGAGATCGCCCCCTGGACGCCGGCGGAAGCCAGGTGCACCACGTACGGCATGGTGGCGTTGGTCAGCGCGTAGGTCGAGGTGATCGGCACCGCGCCCGGCATGTTCGTGACGCAGTAGTGGGTGATGCCGTCGACCTCGTAGGTCGGATTCGAATGGGTCGTCGGCCGCGAGGTCTCAAAGCAGCCGCCCTGGTCGATCGAGACGTCGACCAGCACCGCCTGGGGCTTCATCAGCCCCAGCTGGTCGCGGGTGATCACGCGCGGCGCCTTCGCCCCGTGGACCAGCACGGCCCCGATCACGAGGTCCATGTACGGCAGCCGCTCCTCGATCTGCAGAGTCGACGCGAAGCAGGTGTCGGCCCGGCCTCCGAACGCGATATCCAATTCCCGCAGCCGGTCGATGTTCCGGTCGTACACGTACACGGTCGCTTCCATCCCCAGCGCGATGAACGCCGCGTGCATGCCGACCACGCCACCGCCGATGACCATCACGTTGGCGGCCGCGACTCCGGGGACCCCGCCCAGCAGGATCCCCCGCCCGCCGAGCGGCTTCTCGAGCATGAACGCGCCCGCCTGCGTGGCGATCTTGCCGGCGACCTCGGACATCGGGGCCAGCAGCGGCAGCCGGCCGCGCGCGTCCTCGACGGTCTCGTATGCGATGCAGGTCGCCCCCGAGTCCATCAGGCCGCGAGTCAGCGAGGCGTCGGCGGCCAGGTGGAGATACGTGAACAGGACATGCCGGGGCTCGAGCCGCCCGACCTCGGGCGGCTGGGGCTCCTTGACCTTGACGATCAGCGTCGCCTCCTCGAACACGGCGTCGGCGTCGGGAAGGATCGTGGCCCCCTGGGCCGCGTAGCCCTCGTCGGGGATCGCGGAGCCGAGACCGGCGCCGGCCTGCACGAACACCTCGTGCCCGACATCGACCAGCTCGCGAACACCGGCCGGCGTCAGCGCCACCCGGTACTCGTCTGACTTGACCTCTGTTGGAACCCCGACCTTCACGCTAGGACCGCCTTCCCGGTTAGTAGTTCACGCACAGCACTCAATTCACGAGCTGCCGCCCCCGCAGCGCCAGCCAGAACTCGATCCGATCGCGGGCCGACCCGAGGTTCCGCCCCGTCAGCTCCTCGACCCGGCGGATCCGATACCGCAGCGTGTGGCGATGGCAGTACAGCCGCCTCGCCGCCCGCTCCCACTGCCCGTTCTCTTCGATGAACGCCTCGAGCGAGCGCATCAGCTCGCCTCCGTACGGACCCTCGCTGGCCTCGATCGGTCCGAGGATCGAGTCGCAGAACAGCCGCAGCGCCTCGTCGTCCTGCAAAGACAGCAGCAGCTGGAACGACCCGAGATCCTTGTACGTCGCCACCCGAGGGCGCTCGCCCGATGCGAGCGCCGAGCCGTTGTCGTTCTCAGAGGCCGCCGCCCCGAGCGCCAGCGCCTCGAGCGCGCACCGCGCCTCGTGGAAGCTCCGGCGGGCGTCGAGGACCGGCACCGCGCGCCCGATCCCGACCCGGGCCTCCTCACGGAGCTCGACCGCCGCCGCAGCCGCCACCCGGTCGCCGAGCGCGAACAGCTCGTCCTCGCCCCCGCCCCGAACCAGCGCGCACGCGAGCGAGCCGACCGACGCCACCAGCGCCGGCGCCGCCTCCTCGCGCAGCGCCGCCCACAGCGCCGCCTCGACCGAGGTCCCGGCGCCGCTGCGCCCGTCGTCGCCCGAGCGCTTGAGCACGATCGCGGCCACTTGCTCGGACAGGCCGAACGGGCCGAGCCGTCGGGCCAGCTCCGGCCCGCTCAGCTCGCCGCTGACGATCGCGTCGAGCACGTCTCCGGCGAGCCGGCGCTCGGTGTCGCCCGCGACGCGGGCGCGCAGCAACTCGAGCGCCACGATCATCACCGCCTGGTGCAGGGTCAGCCGGTCGAAGTCCGACAGCGGGCCGGCGTCCTTGACCGCCACCAGCCACGCCTCCGGAGCCCGACCCGGTCCGTTCGACGCCGTGCCCGGTCGCGGCGACCCATCGGCCGCAACCGGCAGCGCCAGCCCCTGATTGCCGTCCGCCAGCGACGGCATGAACGCCCTCGCCTCGCGGCGGCGCGCCCGCTCGCGAACCTCGCCTCGCAGCGCGTCGAGCGTCTCGGGCTCGATCGCTCGCCGGAACGCATGCTGCTGGAGCGGCTCGCCGCGACCGTCGAACACGACCACGGCCGCGCCGATCAACGTGGCCAGCGCGCCGACCAGGGCATCGAGGCCCCGCTCCGACAGGACGATCCGCTCCAACCGCTCCTGGGCCGCCAGCGCACGACGCAGCGCCGCGTACTGCTCGTTGACCAGCTGCGTGAACGCCGCCTCGGTGACCGCGATGAACGGCACCTCATACGGGACCTCGAACACCGGGAACTCGCGCTCGGCCGCGACCTCGAGCAGGGGTTCCGGCACCGCCGCATGCTTGAAGCCCGTCCCGAACCCCAGTCCGGCCAGGTGATGGTCAGCCAGGCGCGCCGCGTACTCACGCGCCTGTGCGGGCGTGTCCAGCTGCATGCCGGTCGTCAGCAGCAGCTCGCCACCGGACAGCCACGGCGTCGGGTCGAGCAGCTCGGAGATATGCACCCACCGCACCGGGAGGTGCAGGCTCCGCTCCCCTGCGAGCAGGCGAACGTCCAGATCGCGAAGAAGGTCCCCGACGGTCAGCATCTCGAGCTAGTCCGAACGGAGCGGGGTCAAGGCTCTCGGTGCACTCGACGTGGTGTTCCGCCCCGCACGAGCATCCGATCGCCGGCCTCGGTCAGCACGTCGCGCAGGATCTCGTCGATCTCGGCGAACTGCTCGGGCCCCGCGATCAGCGGCGGCGACAGCTGGATCACGGGATCGCCGCGATCGTCGGCGCGGCAGATCAGGCCGCGACGGTACAGCTCGGCAGACAGGAACCCGCGCAGGAGAGTCTCGCACTCCTCGTCGTTGAACGTCTCCTTGGTCTCCTTGTCCTTGACCAGCTCGAGCGCGAGGAAGTAGCCGGTGCCGCGGACGTCGCCGACGATCGGAAGGTCGCGCAGGCCCTCGACCATGTCGCGGAACGTCCCCTCGTTCGCGCGGACGTGCTCGAGAATGCCCTCGCGCTCGAACACGTCGAGGTTCGCCATCGCGATCGCGGAGCAGACCGGGTGGCCGGCGAACGTGAACCCGTGCGTGAAGCTGTTGGTCCCCATCAAGAACGGCTCCGCGACCCGGTCCGACGCGATCACCGCGCCCATCGGCGCGTACGCGCTCGTGATCCCCTTGGCGGTGGTGATCATGTCGGGGTGGTAGCCGTACTTCTCGGCGCCGAACCACTCGCCGAGGCGGCCCCAGGCGCAGATCACCTCGTCGGAGATCAGCAGCACGTCGTAGTGGTCGCAGATCTCCCGGACCCGCTCGAAGTAGCCGTCGGGCGGCGTGAAGCAGCCGCCGCCGTTCTGCACGGGCTCGAGGATCACCGCCGCCACCGTGTCCGGGCCCTCGAACTCGATCTTCTCCGCGATCGCCTCGGCGAACCAGCTCTCGGTGACGCCCGGAGGCATCCGATAGGTGTTCGTGTTGGGGACGTGATGGTCGCCGGGGGTGAGCGGTTCGAATGGCTGGCGGAGGCTGGTGATACCCGTCGCCGACAGTGCGCCGAGGCTGGTTCCGTGATAGGCGATCTCACGCGCGATCAGCTTGGTCTTGTTCGGCTTGCCGGTCACCTTGTGGTACTGGCGGGCGAGCTTGTACGCGGACTCGACGGCCTCACTGCCGCCGCTCGTGAAGAACACGCGGTTGAGGCTTCCCGGAGCGAGCCGGGCGACCCGCGCGGCGAGCTCGATCGCCGGCGGATGCGCATAGGACCAGGTCGTGAAGAACCCGAGCTCCTTGGCCTGCTCGGCGCCGGCCTGGACCACGTCGGCGCGGCCGTGGCCGATGTTCACGCAGAACAGTGCCGACAGGGCGTCCAGGTAGCGCTTGCCGTTCTCGTCCCACACATAGCAGCCCTCGCCCCGGACGATGATCGGCACATCGGCATCGTCGTACGCGGACAACCGGGTGAAGTGCATCCACAGGTGGCGCTTGGCCAGCTCCTGGAGCGTGCTCTGCCCAGTCCGAACTGCCTCCGAGGTGCTAGCCATCCCGTTCCTCCAGTCATGCGCCGTTTTGTACAACGGTACATCGCCGGGTGTGACAGGGCAATTGTGCAGATCGGTACGACGGTTAGCCGATACGGAGGATGGGCCTCGCTCGGCCTCCCTTGGGACCGGCTCCGCCTCCGACCCGATCGGCCGACCTCGCCGCCGACCTCAGCCCCGGGAACGTCACACTCGGCGTCCCCGCCGGGCCGAGCGCCACATTGGCACCGTGGATCGCCACCGGCCCCGACCCAGCGGCCCGCGCTCCCGACCGGCCATGCGAATGGGCCTCGCTTCGCTCGGCATCCATGGGGCCATGCGACCCCGTCCGGACGGGCCCGCTTGGCCCCACGGACGTCGAGCGTGCGGAATCCGGCTCACGCACGTACGCCGGCCGACTGCGCCTGCGCCGGATTCCGTGCGAGACCCGTGCTACGCGGTGGCGGCGGCGACCGCCGGCGAGGCAGCGCGGACCGGCGCCGGCATCAGCCACGCGGCACCGAGCACCAGGACGAACGCGAAGCACTGGACGACGATCGACACCGGGGTGCCGGGGAGCGGGTCGCCGAACACGATGAACCCGCCGACGATCCCGGCCACGTTCGCGGCCGTGCCGGTGACCGCGATCACCGGGACCGCGTCTCCGTCCTGGAGGCCCTTGGCCGAGGAGTAGAAGGCCGCGACCGAGGCGGCGACGCAGATCAGCAGCCAGGGGCTGAGCAGGCCGGCGACGCCGGACGAGCCGACGATCCCGGAGATCGCCTTGATGGCGACGTCCGAGACGCCGAACAGGATGCCCGAGGCGGCGCCGAGCATGTACCCGTGGTGCTCGGCCGGCGCGCCCATGCTCGGGCCCATGATCAGCAGCGTCCCCGCCGCGATCAGCACGCCCTCGAACGCGATCATCCCGGGAAGGGAGAACTGGGAGTCGGCGCCGTGGGCGGCCGGAAGCGTGAAGCCCAGCAGCATCAGGCCGAACGCGGTCAGCCCGAGGCCGATCCACTGGCGGCGCCCGATGCTGCAACCCAGCATCTGCTCGGCCATGATCGCCAGCAGCACCATCCCGCCGGCCAGGACCGCCTGGACGAGCGACAGCGGCGCCACCGACATCGCGGCGACGTGGAACACCCAGGCGCCCGCCCCGATGATCCAGCCGATCGTGAACAGCGGCGAAGCGAACAGCGCCTTGGCCGACTGAAGCGGCCGGCGGACGTCGACCGACGGGGCCGCGCACGCTCCCCGATGCTTGTACAGGAAGCCCACATTCGTGGCCAGGGCGCATGCGAGCGCGAGAAGGATGCCGAAGAAAGAGCTCATTGCTGGTTTGGCGCGGCAAGCTCCTTGCTTGCCTCAGTGGGGTCTTCGGCAGCGCGAGCGAAGGCCTTGAGCGCACCCGCCGACTACGGCCACATGCTTACCCGTGCCACCATCACTTCACTCATGGACCGGCCCATCCTCCTGATCGACGTAGACGGCGTGATCTCCCTGTTCGGGTTCGACCACACCGCGCCTCCGTCTGGCCGCTTCCAGCTGGTCGACGGCATCTCCCACTTCCTTTCGGGGACGGCGGGCGAGCACCTTCGCCGTCTGGAGCACGCATTCGAGCTCGCCTGGTGCACGGGGTGGGAGGACAAGGCTAACGACTATCTGCCATCGGCGCTGGGATTGGCCGGCCCGCTCGCGTACGTCGCGTTCGACCACGACGTCCGACCGCCCCACGCGCACTGGAAGCTCGGCGCGATCGACCGCCACGTCGATCCGTCCAGGCCGGCGGCATGGATCGACGATGCGCACGACGATCGCTGCCGGGTCTGGGCCGCGTCGCGGCCGGCGCCGACCCTGCTGGTCACGACCGACCCGGCCGTCGGCGTCACCGAGCGCGACGTGGACCTGTTGCTGGCGTGGGCGCGCGGGCTGAACGGCCGTGGCTAGCCGGGATCAGCCGCGGCTCCTGTCGGTCAACGTCGGCCTGCCCCGCGACGTCGAGTGGGAGGGTCGGACCGTCCACACCGGGATCTGGAAGGACCCGGTCGAGGGTCGCCAGATCGTCAGGCGCCTCAACATCGACGGCGACGGCCAGGGCGACCTGGCGGGGCACGGCGGCCCGAACCGGGCGGTGTTCGTCTACCAGACCGAGTCCTACCGCTACTGGCAGCAGTTCCTGGCCCGCGACGACCTCGTCCACGGGCAGTTCGGCGAGAACTTCACGGTGGAGGGCCTGACCGACGACGAGGTCTGCATCGGCGACCGCTACCGGATCGGCTCGGCGGTGTTCGAGGTCAGCCAGCCGCGCGTCACCTGCTACCGGCTCGGCATCCGCATGAACGAGCCGCAGATGCCGTCGCTGGTCGTCGCCCACCGGCGTCCGGGCTTCTACTTCCGGGTGCTCGAGGAGGGCGAGATCCAGGCCGGCGACCCGATCGAGCGGCTCGAGCGCGGCCCCGAGGCGATGACCGTGGCCGACATCGACGGCCTCCTGTACCTGCCTCACCGGGACCGGGATGAACTCGCCCGGGCGCTCCGCATCCCCGCGCTCAGCGTGGGCTGGCAGGGATCGTTCCGCGAGCTGCTCGACGGCCCGGGCGAGGCGACCGCGGCGCCGCCACCGGCCTGGCCGGGGCTGCGGAAGCTGCGGGTCGCCGCGATCGACCGCGAGAGCGCGAGCGTGATCTCGGTACGGCTCGAGCCCACCGACGGCGAGCCGGCCGCGCCGGCGCTGCCGGGACAGTTCCTGACCGTGCGCCTGCGCCCGGACCCCGCGGCCCCGGCCCTGTTGCGCACGTACTCGCTGTCGGACACGCCGAACACCGAGAGCTATCGGATCAGCGTCAAGCGCGAGCCCCACGGCGCCGGCAGCGGCTACATCCATGGCCGGCTGCACGTCGGCGACGAGCTCGAGGCCGGCGCGCCCCGCGGCGAGTTCGTGCTCCGGGAGGACACCCGCCCGGTGGCGCTCCTCAGCGCCGGCGTCGGCGCGACGCCCGTGCTCGCGATGCTCCACGTGCTCGCGGCCGAGCGCTCGCGGCGGCAGGTGTGGTGGCTGTACGGCGCGCGCAACCGCGCCGAGCACCCGTTCGCGGCGGAGGTCGACGAATTGCTGGCGGAGCTGCCCGACGCCCACCGCATCGTCTGCTACAGCCGGCCCGGTCCCGACGACAGCGGCTTCGACGTCACCGGACGGCTGACCGGGGCCGTGATCGAGGACGGCGGCGTTCCGATCGCCGAGGCCGATTTCTACCTGTGCGGCCCCGGCCCGTTCATGCACGAGCTCGCCGCCGCTATGACCGGCCGCGGCGTCCCGCCCGCCCGCGTGGCGATGGAGGTGTTCGGGCCCGGAGAGTCCTCGACGCCCGGCATCGTCGGCGCCCAGGTCCGCCCGCCGCACCCGCCGCCGGGCGAGCCCGGCTCCGGCCCGGCGATCTCGTTCAGCCGCAGCAACCTGTCGGTGACGTGGGACTCGTCGTTCGCGAGCCTGCTCGAGTTCGCCGAGGCGTGCGACGTCCCGGTCAGGTGGTCGTGCCGGACCGGCGTCTGCCGCACGTGCGAGACCGGCCTCATCAGCGGCGCGGTCAGCTACGGCCCCGACCCGCTCGAGGCGCCCGAGCCGGGGACCGCCCTGATCTGCTGCTCGCGGCCGGCGGCCGAGCTCGTGCTCGACCTCTAGGACGTGGTGACCGAGAAGACCGGCGGCAGACGCGTCGCCGCCGTGAACCAGCTGGCGCCGGCGTCGCCCGAGCCGAACACGTCACCCGAGGTGGCTCCGAAGTACAGCTGGAGCGCCGGGCCCTCGCCGGCCCGGTCGAACGCCCGCCGCAGCACGGTCAGGTAGGAGTGGTGCCCGGGAAGGCCCTCGCCACGGGGCATCCACGTTTCGCCGCCGTCGCGCGTCTCGTAGACCCGCACGTGGCCGTCGGGCGTGACGCGGTCGAAGTCGCCGGTGAGCGGGATCACGTACGCGCTGTCCGGGTCGCTCGGATCGAGCGCGAGCGGGAAGCCGAAGTCGGACGGCAGGCCGGACCCGATCTCGCCCCACGTCTCGCCGGCGTCGTCGGAGCGGTAGACGCCGCCGTGGAACTGGATGAACATCCGTCGGGGGTCGAGCTTGGCGCGCTCCATCCGGTGGACGCACAGCTGGAACGTGTCCTCCCGCGCGTCCTCAGGGAGGTAGCGTGGAACGATCCCGCGGTTGCCCTTCCGCCACGTGTCCCCGTGGTCATCGGTCAGCCACACGCCGGCGGCCGAGACCGCGACGGCCAGCCGGTCGGGCTCGCCCGGCCACGGCACGATCGAGTGCAGGCACAGGCCGCCGCCGCCCGGCTGCCAGTCCTCGTCGATCCGGTGTTGCCACAGCGCCTCGTTGAGCGTCCAGGTCTCGCCGCCGTCACGGCTCTCGAACAGCACGCCAGGGTCGCCGCCGGCCCACAGCGACCCGCCCTCGCCCGCGACGATCACCCAGATCCGCTCGAGCGCTTGGTCGCCGCCTTCCGGCAGCGCGATGCCCTCGGCCTGCGTCCATTCGCCCGAGGGGTCGTCGGCGAACCAGATCTTCGGGCCGTAGAACGGCGATGTCGTCGTCGCGATCGCGCGGCCGCTGGCCGGGTCGCGCATCGCGAAGTCGACCGGCTCGCCGGCGAACGCCCGGGCGGTCACGTCGAATTCGCCGGATCTCGGGTCGCCCTCGAGCGCGAACAGGCCCTTCTTCGTCCCCAGCAGCAACTCGGTCATGTCCCTCCTCCTGTGATCGCAGGTAACACCTCGACGCGATCGCCCGCAGCGACCGCGGTCTGCTCCGCACCCCGCTCGCCGTTCACGAACACGTTTATGTGCCGGCGGATGACGCCCCGCTCGTCGAGGATCCAGCCCGCCACCGCGGGGTGCTCGAGCTCCAGGCCGCGCAGCAGCTCGGCGACCGTCGCGCCGCCGATCTCCTGCTCGGGGCGGCCGCCGGCGAGCTTCCTCAGGGGTCCGTGAACGCAGACGAGAGCCATCTTTCGTAAGCGTAAGACCCGGGGGCCGCGAAAAACTCATCGGTCCTTGACTGGGGACCGGCTCGAGAAACGGGAAAATACGGCGTGTTTCTCGAGCCGGTCCGTTATTCGAAGGCGCCGTGCCTACCCGCGCCGGCCCGGAAGCGCTCGAGGCCCGCCTGCACCTCGGCCAGCGACCGGAGGCCGTGCTCGAGCTCGTTGGCGAGCGCCCGCCCCTCGTCGAGCCCCTCCTGCTCGAGCATCGACAGCCGGTCCTCGCGCATGCACGTCTGGGGGAACGCCGCCAGCTCGCGCGCGAGCGCCTGGGCCGCCCCAAGGCTCTCGCCGTCGGGGACGACGCGGTTGACGAGGCCCATCGTCAGTGCCTCCCGCGCCGGCACGCCGCGGCCCGTGAGAACCATGTCCATCGCTTGGCTCATCCCGATCAAGCGCGGAAGCCGGACCGTGCCGCCGTCGATCAGCGGGACCCCCCACCGCCGGCAGAACACGCCGAGCACCGCGCCCTCCTCGGCCACGCGCAGGTCGCACCAGAGCGCGAGCTCGAGGCCGCCGGCGACCGCGTGGCCGGCCACCGCGGCGATCACCGGCTTGGCCAGCCGCATCCGGGTCGGGCCCATCGGACCGTCCCCGTCGCCGGTCACCCGGTTGCCGGCCGGCGTTCCGATCGCCTTCAGGTCCGCGCCGGCGCAGAACACCCCGCCCTCTCCGTGGAGGATCGCCACCGCAGCGTCGGCGTCCTCGTCGAACTCGCGGAACGCCTGGGTGAGGGCATCGGCGGTCTCGCCGTCGACCGCGTTGCGGCGCTCGGGCCGCGACAGGACCACGGTCGTCACCGGACCGTCGCGCTCGACCCGGACGGCGGCGCTCATCCCGCGCCGACCGCCCTGGCCGCAAACGTTCGGATCGCAGCAACCACCTCGGCCGCCGCGACCGTGGACCCCGCCACCGGCGACAGCGGACCGACGAGCGCCTCCGCGCACCCGCCGACGAGCGCGGCAGCCGTGAACCGCGCGTCCTGATCGGGCAGCTCGCCGGCGGCTACGCCGGCGCTGAGCACGTCGGCGATCAGCTCGGTATACCGGGCTCGATAGGCCAAGCGGTCGGCGTCGATCAGCGAGTCGACCGGCTCGGCGATCAGCGCCCACGCCAGCCGGCGGTTCTCCAGCGCGCGCTCGGCGAACGTTCCGAGCACGGCCTCGAGCCGCTCGACCGCGAACGCGCCGGCCGGCAGGGAATCGGCGGCGGCGAGCATCGCCCGCTCCTCGCGCGCGCACACCAGGCGGAACACCTCGACGAACAGCTCAGCCTTCGAGGCGAAGTGCCGGTAGATGGTCCCGGCCGCGACGTCGGCGCGGTCGGCGATCGCGGCCACTGACGCCGAGCCGTAGCCGCCCTCCTCGATCAACTCGCGCGCGGCCGCGAGCAGCCGCTCCCGCGTGGCGAGGCCGGCGACCGTGCTCACGCCGGCAGCGCGCGGTCGATGATCGTGCCGGCGTCGACGCCCGGCGGGAGCGTCCCGTAGACGTGCCCGCCCTCGTGGCCGAGCCGGGCCGCGCAGAATGCATCGGCCACCGCGGTCGGGGCGCAGCGGACGAGCAGCGAGGCCTGCAGCGCGACGGCGAGGTCCTCGACGATCCGTCGCGCCTGGAACTGCGGCTCCTCGGAGGCGAACGCGGCGGCCGCCCGTTCGCGGACCCGGGCGAGGTGCGCGTCGAGCCGCGCGTCGGCGCCGCCGGCAAGCTCGCACTCGGCGAGAAATGCGGGCAGTCCGTCCGGCTCTTTCACCATCGCCCGCAGGACGTCGAGCGCGGCCACGTTCCCCGACCCCTCCCAGATCGAGTTGAGCGGCGCGTCGCGATACAGGAGCGGCAGGCCCGAATCCTCGACGAAGCCGTTGCCGCCCAGGCACTCGAGCGCTTCGGCGGCGTGCGGCGCCGCGCGTTTGCAGACCCAGTACTTCATCACCGCGGTCGCGAACCGGCGGAATGCTCCGTCCTCGGCGTCGTCGTACGCGCGCGCGACGCGGAGCGCGGCCGCGGTCCCCGCCTCGGACTCGATCGCCAGGTCCGCGAGCACGTTGCGCATCGCCGGCTGGTCGACCAGCAACGCCCCGAACGCCGACCGGTGGCGGGCGTGATGGATCGCCTCGACCGTACCCCGGCGCAGTCCGGTGGCGCCTCCGAGCAGGCAGTCCAGGCGCGTGTGGTTGACCATCCGGATGATCGCGGGCACACCGCGCCCCTCCTCGCCGACGATGCGGCCGTGGACGGCGTGGAACTCGACCTCGGAGGAGGGCAGCGAGCGCGTGCCGAGCTTGTCCTTGAGCCGCTGGAACTCCATGCCGGGGCCGCGCTCGACGAAGAAGCACGAGAGACCGGCGCGGGCCTGCGCGAGCACCAGGAACACGTCGCATGGCGGATAGGAGCAGAACCACTTGTGGCCGTGCAGCTCGTAGACCCCGTCGCCGACCGGCTCCGCGCGGGTGATGTTCGCGCGGACGTCCGACCCTCCCTGACGTTCGGTCATCGCCATCCCGGCGAGCGCGCCCCTCTCGTAGTCGGGCTCGGTCAGGCGCGGCTCCCACTCGGCGGCGATCTCGGGCGCGCCGTCGCGCAACGCCGGCACCGCGGCGTAGGTCATCGACACGGGGCACATCACGCCGGCGTTGGCGTTGCCCCACAGCATGAACAGGGCGGCGCGCACGACATGGCCCCCGCCCCGGGGCTCGCGCCACGGAAGGCTGTGGATCTCGCGCTCGACCGCACCGCGCAGCAGCGCGTGCCAGGACGGATCGAGCTCCACCTGGTCGATCCGGTTTCCGTACCGGTCGTGGGTGCGCAGGATCGGCAGGTTCCGCTCGGCGCGCCGGCAGTGCTCGACCGCCTCCACGCTGCCCGCCCCGGCGCCGGCCTCCCGCGCCCGGTCCACACCCCAGCCGCCGCCCTCGCGCTCGAGTCCCTCGCGCAGCGCGAGGTCTATCTCGAACAGGTTGACCGGCTCCAGCGG
>Ga0335078_10009729_pt1 | contig 14232 bp, 14 predicted proteins | sample Lox_Sample_32_FD_206711 | JGI IMG/M metagenome (GOLD analysis project Ga0335078, IMG submission 206711) | Soil microbial communities from Loxahatchee National Wildlife Refuge, Florida, United States - Lox_Sample_3.2 | ecosystem: Environmental > Terrestrial > Soil > Wetlands | place: USA...
TCGGTTACCAGGTGTCGAGGTGAGCGAGCAGTTCGCTGAGGCGGCTGATCACCGCGTCGGGCAGCGCGCCGTCGTGGGCGGGCACCGTGGAGTTCGGAACGAGCACGGCACGCATGCCGAGGCTCTTGGCGCCGAAGATGTCGTCGTACGGCCGGTCGCCGACGAAGACGCACGAGGCCGGGTCGGTCACCCCCACGGCGGCCATCGCGGCGCGGAACGCCTCCGGGTGCGGCTTGGTCCACGGGATCTCGCTGGTGTAGACGGCCCCGTCGATGAGTCCGAGCACGTCGTCCCGGTGGAACACCCGCTCGTGCTGCTCGCGGGGCCACATAGTGTTGGAGAGCACGCCCGTCCGGATGCCGCGCCGCCGCAGCTCGCGCAGCAGCGGCACCACCTCGGGATCGGTATAGGTGTGCGGTTCCCAGGCACGAAAGTAGCTGTCGAGCAGGGCGGCGTGCGGCGTCACCCCGGCCCGCGCGAAGACGTGAGCAAGCGTGGCGCTGCGGTGCTCGGTCTCGCACTGCCTCCAGAACCCGGCCTCCGCCGCGAGGATTGCCGCCGCGACCGCGGCCGCCTGTGGTTCCGGGAAGTGCGGCGCGCAGATGTCGCGCCACAGGGCCTCGTGATCGAGGGAGTGCCAGGGGGTAAGCGTCCCGCCCCAGTCGAAGATAACCGCCGTAACCGCCATGAACGTCATGGTACGGAGGTTCCCGGCTGCCGCCTAAGCTGGTCGCCGTGTCGTGCCCTAGGGCACCGTTCCCGTGCTCGACGCCCCGGGGATCGCCGCGATCAGCCGGACGGAGACTAGGCGCCAGGGGAGCGTGGCAAGGGCCGCGAGCACCTTGGACTGGATGAGGCCGCAGCCGCTGACCGGGAGCCGGGGAATCAGCTCCTGCCCGGTGGCACTGATCAGCACGATCTCCGGCGGGATCATGGCGATCGCGGGGCAGGCGGTGCCGGGCTTGTGCGTGCTAGGGGGCTGGTGCAGTGCGCTGATCAGGGCATCCAGGTCGCTGTCCGCGCGCTGCAGCGATGCGGTCTGCCACAGGCCCTTGCCGGGGATCGTCTGAGCGCCGTTGACGCACCGTTCCACGGCCACCGGCACGAACGAGATCGGCAGGCTCGCCGTCGGCGCGCTGGCCGGCCACCCCACGCAAGCGGGCTCACCCGGCGTCACCCGCCCGCCGCTCACCGTCGGCACGGGTGCGGCAGGCCCGGACGATCCGGACGATCCGGACGACCCGGACGACCCGGAGGGCATGGCCGAGGCCGAGGGCGCGGTGGACGCTGCCGTCGCGGATGTCGCCGGCGTTGACCCGCCGGACGGCGCGCCGGCCTGCGTCGTCCCGCACCCGGCGGCCAGTGCCCCGGCGGCGAGCAGCGCGGCGGCAACGGCCCACACCCGCGTCCTGGCCCGGTGTGCCGCTGCGATCGGTGCGTTCGGTGTGCTCATGGCGGTGCCTCGTTTCTCCGGACACCTCTTAGACGGTTCCCTGGTGGCCGGCGGTTTCACCCGCTCCCGAGTTTTACCGCAGATCACGCGGCCCGCGCGGCCCCCACGGACGAAGGCCGCGTGGGTGATGACTGTGAACGGTACGTAACGAAGCTTCAGTTTCCGGCCGGTACCAGCCAGACTTGTAGCGTGCATGACTATGACCTGCTTGTGATCGGCTCTGGGCCCGGCGGACAGAAGGCGGCCATCGCTGCCGCGAAGCTGGACCTTCGGGTGGCCGTGGTGGAGCGTCCGCAGATGCTCGGCGGCGTGTGCGTCAACACCGGCACGATCCCGTCCAAGACGCTGCGTGAGGCGATCCTCTACCTGACCGGGACCGGCCAGCGGGAGATCTACGGCCAGGCGTACCGGGTCAAGGACGAGATCACCGTCGCCGACCTGACCGCGCGGACCAGCCACGTGGTCAGCCGGGAGAACGACGTGGTGCGGAGCCAGCTCGCCCGCAACCGCGTCACGATCATCCAGGGCGTGGGGTACTTCGTCGGGCCGCACGCCGTCGAGGTCGAGGATGTCGGCGGGCGGGTACGCAAGGTGGCCGCCGACAAGATCGTCATCGCCACCGGCACCAAGCCGGCCAGGCCCGCCAGCGTGGCGTTCGACGACCGGACGATCATCGACTCCGACGGCATGAACCACCTGGACAAGGTGCCACGCTCGATGGTGGTGGTCGGCGCGGGCGTGATCGGCATGGAGTACGCGTCCATGTTCGCCGCGCTCGGCACCAAGGTGACCGTGGTCGAGAAGCGGACGAGCATGCTCGAGTTCTGCGACGAGGAGGTCGTCGAAGCGCTCAAGTACCACCTGCGGGACCTCGCCGTGACGTTCCGCTTCGGCGAGACGGTGGCCTCCGTTGAGGCGCACCCAGAGGGTGCCATCACCGTGCTGCGCAGCGGCAAGCGGATCCCCGCCGACACCGTCCTGTACAGCGCCGGCCGCCAGGGCATGACCGACGGGCTCAACCTGCCCGCCGCCGGGCTCACCGCGGACGAGCGCGGCAGGATCACCGTCGATGAGTTCTTCCGCACCAAGGTGGAGCACATCTACGCGGTCGGCGACGTCATCGGCTTCCCCGCACTCGCGGCGACGTCGATGGAGCAGGGCAGGATGGCCGCGCTGCACGCATTCGGCGAGCGGGTAGGCAGCAACACCATCCCGCAGCCGATCGGCATCTACTCGATACCCGAGATCAGCTTCGTGGGCCGCACCGAGTCCGAGCTTACCGAGGCCTGTGTCCCGTTCGAGGTGGGCGTGTCGAGGTACCGCGAGCTCGCCAGGGGCCAGATCGTGGGCGACTCCTACGGCGTGCTCAAGCTGCTCGTCTCTCCGGAGGACCGCACGCTGCTCGGCGTGCACGTGTTCGGCACCGGCGCCACCGAGCTGATCCACATCGGCCAGGCCGTGATGGGCTGCGGCGGTACGGTGGACTACCTGGTCGACGCGGTCTTCAACTTCCCGACGCTCGCGGAGTCGTATAAGGTCGCCGCGCTTGACGCGACCAACAAGATGCGCGCCGTCACCCGCCTATCCGGCTGAGGTCACCGGGGCTGCCCGGCGTCTTCGCCTGCCCGGGCTGTGGTCACCGGGGCTGCGCGGCGTCTTCGCCTGCCCGGGCTGTGGTCACCGCCAGTCCGGCGATTGAAGTTGCCACCGAGGCAGGCGAGAGCTGTGATCTGCCCGTCAGCCACCGCCTAGTTCCCGGCAGCTTCATGATTGCGAAGACTTTTATGGTTATGAAGGGTTTTTAGCGTGATAACGCGAAAAAGGTTTCATGATCATGCTTCAGCCAGCGGCGATGCGATGCACCGGCCTCTCCTGCGCCTCTGTCGGCACATAGGTAGCTCAGGCAACTAGCCGGCCTTCCCTCATCGGGGCCTGCTCCGGCGCGCGAGGCATGGCGTCATGATAACAGCAAGAAAGAACTGGAGGGAAGGCTGGGAGCTGGCTGGGAGGCGAGGTCAGCTGGATCGTCCGCGCGGGCGGCACAGTCCCGGCGCGGGCGGGCTGACTCGGTGACCGGGGCGCAAGGGGCGGCGTCCCCCACCGCGGGCGATACTGCACGGTGTGAGCTAATCGTCGGAATCTCATCTGTCGGACGGAATACCGCATGTGGCACACTGGTTAGCGGAAGTAAGCGTGCTCCGGGGTCGGTGAAACTCCGAACCGGCGGTGACAGTCCGCGACCCAGCCCGCCAGGGCTGGCTGACCCGGTGAAACTCCGGGACCGACGGTTAAAGTCCGGATGGGAGGCAGCACGCGCGCGGCCGGCCGGTGCCGGCCGTGCCTGGCGGCGTTGTACCGCGCCGCATGGGACAGGCACGGCAGGAGCGGGCCAGCAGTCGCGTCCCCCGGAGCCAGACCGGAGGAGGACGCGGTTGTTCACCGGTATCGTGGAGGACCTCGGCGAGGTCGAAGCGGTCGAGCATCTCGGCGATTTCGCACGTATCCATGTCCGCAGCGCCGTGGTGACGCAGGACGCCAGGCTGGGCGATTCGATCTGCGTCAACGGCGTCTGCTTGACGGTCACCGGGCTTGTCACCTCCCGGCCGGCACCCGCGGGCAGCCAAGCGCCTGAGCCCTCGGCCACGCCGACCGGGTTCGCCGCCGACGTCATGGGGGAGACACTCCGGCACTCCAGCCTTAAGTCCGTCAGCCCAGGGACCAGGGTCAACCTGGAGCGCTCTGTCCGGCTCGCTGACCGGCTCGGCGGCCACCTCGTCCAGGGGCACACCGATGGCACGGCCACCATCATCGGCCGCGATCCCCAGTCATCTTCCGTGGGGACGCCCCCCCGTACCCCCCGGGGCCCGTCCGATGGCGAAGCCAACGTACCGAACGGGCCGGACTGGGAGGTCGTCCGCATCGGCCTGCCGGCGGGCCTGGCCAGGTACGTGGTGCACAAGGGCTCCATTACGGTCGACGGCGTCAGCCTGACCGTCTCGGGGATCGCCGACGACTGGTTCGAGGTCAGCCTGATCCCGGAGACGCTCAAGCGCACCACGCTCGGCATCAAGCAGCCCGGCGCCGAGGTCAACCTCGAGGTCGACGTGATCGCGAAGTACACAGAGAAATTGCTTGGGGGCGACCGATGACCGTGGAAGTGACGACGGCCACGCGGCTCACCGCCTTGACATCCGCCACCGCCTTGACATCCGCCACCGCCTTGACATCCGCCACCGCGGCGACCCCGCCACTGCCGCAAGCACTGCCGCAGACGACGCAAGATGAGCTGATCATGCAGAACACTGACGAAGAGCTGCCCACTCCGGCCGACTCAGTCATCCCCCTCGACGACGTGGTCCGGGCGATCAAGGACATCGCGGACGGCCGTCCGGTGATCGTGGTGGACGACGCCGACCGGGAGAACGAGGGCGACATCGTCTTCGCCGCGTCGAAGGCCACACAAGAGCTGCTCGCCTTCACGATCCGCTACGGCCGGGGCCTGATCTGCGTGCCGATGCTCGGATCCGACCTGGAACGGCTGAACGTGCCCCAGATGACGAGCGAGAACCAGGAGCATCACGGCACCGCCTTCACCATCAGCGTGGACGCGCGGCACGGTATCACGACGGGTATCTCCGCGGCGGACCGCGCGCAGACCATTGCGCTGCTCGCCAGTTCCGACAGCGGCCCGGCCGACCTGGTGCGTCCCGGCCACGTGTTCCCGCTCCGCTATGCGGAAGGCGGCGTGCTGCGCAGGCGCGGCCACACCGAGGCCGCCGTTGACCTGGCCGTGCTCGCCGGGCTGCCGCCGGCCGGCGTGGTGTGCGAGGTGATCGGCGACGACGGCACGATGCTGCGGCTGCCCGCCCTCCGCGAGTTCGCGGACGAGCATGGCCTGGCGCTGATCTCCATCGAGCAGCTCATCGAGCATCGCCGCCGCACCGAGCGGCTGGTCACCCGCGTCGCGGAGACGGTAATCCCGAACGCTTACGGCAACTGGCGCGCCTACGGCTACCGCTCCGACATGGACGGCGCGGAGCACCTCGCCCTCGTTCTTGGCGATATCGCGGGGGACATCGAGGCGGGCGCCGAGGCGGGGGAGGACATCCTCACCCGCGTCCACTCCGAGTGCCTCACCGGCGACGTCTTCGGCTCCCGGCGCTGCGACTGTGGTGCCCAGCTGGACGCCGCCATGGCCAGGATCGCCTCCCACGGCCGCGGCGTCGTGCTCTACCTGCGGGGCCACGAGGGCCGCGGCATCGGCCTGCTGTCCAAGCTCCGGGCTTACAACCTGCAGGATGCCGGCGAGGACACGGTGGACGCCAACCTCAAGCTCGGCCTCCCGGTGGACGCCCGCGAGTACTCGGTTGCCGCCCAGCTGCTTGATGACCTGGGCGTCCGCTCCGTGCGCCTGCTCACGAACAACCCAGCGAAGGTCGACGCCCTGGCGGCGCACGGCTTCGGCGTGACCCGGATTCCACTGCCCGCCGTGGCCACCCCGCAGAACCTGCGCTACCTCACCACCAAGCGCGACCGCCTCGGGCACCAGCTCGAGTCGCTGGACGAGCGGGACCTGCCCGCGGCCGAGGTCTCCTAATGAGCGCCAGCGAGGAATCCGGATGAGCGGGCAGGGACGTCCCAAGCTCGCGACCGTGGACGGAAACGGCCTGGCGCTCGCCATCGCCGCCACCCGGTGGCACGCGGAGGTCACCGATTCCCTGGTGGACCGCGCCGCCGCGGCGGCGCGGGCCTGCGGCGTCACCGACGTGGTTGTGGTCCGGGTGGCAGGCGCGATCGAGCTGCCGGTCGTCGCCCAGGAGCTGACCAGGCACCACGACGCCGTCGTCTGCCTTGGCGCGGTCATCCGCGGCGGCACGCCGCACTTCGAGTACGTGTGCGACGCGGTGACCGCCGGCCTGACCCGGGTGGCGCTCGACTCGGGCACGCCCGTCGGAAACGGCGTGCTAACGTGTAACACGGTCGAGGAGGCCCGCGATCGCAGCGGGCTGCCGGACAGCAGCGAGGACAAGGGATGGGAGGCAGTCGTGGCCGCGCTTGACACCGCCGTCCTGCTTCGCTCCCTCCGCTGCGCAGACCTGCCGAAGAGCGAGAACGCGCGACATTAGCAGCGCCGCGTAACCCGTGTTTCACTGCCGTTGTGATAGCGCACGCCCGCGTGTGCCACGCTGGCCGGGTTGCGTGGCGCTTCGCTGTGCCGGGAACCACGCCCACGTTCGGATAAAAAGGATCATTCCTCATGCTGTCACTGGTACTGCCCAAGGGCTCGCTCGAAAAAGCCACATTTGACCTCTTCGACGCCGCGGACCTGACCGTGCGCCGGGCGTCGGATCGCGACTACCACGCCTCGGTCGACGACCCGAGAATCGACAAGGTGCGGATTCTGCGCCCGCAGGAGATCCCGACCTACGTCGAACGGGGAATTTTCGATCTCGGCATCACGGGACGCGACCTCATCGCGGAAGCCGGGGCGGATGTCGTCTCCCTCGGCGAGCTCCAGTACTCCAAGGTCACGTCGAACCCGGCGCGCATCGTGCTCGCGGTCCCGCAAGACGCGCCGTGGCAGTCGGTCGCCGACTTGCCCGAGGGGCTGCGGATCTCGACCGAGTACCCGGAGCTGACCGAACGGTTCTTCGCCAAGCACGGCAATAAGGCGACGGTGATCCGCTCCTTCGGCGCCACCGAGGCGAAGGTGCCGGACATCGTGGACGCGATCGTCGACCTGACGGAGACCGGCTCCTCGCTGCGCAAAAACGGGCTGCGAATCCTGGAGACGCTGCTGTCCAGCTACACCGAGTTGATCACCAATGCCGCCGCCTACGCGGACGCGGAGAAGCGCGCCGCGATGGAGGACATCGCGCTGCTACTGCGCGGCGTTATCCAGGCTCGCGGTAACGTGCTGCTTAAGCTGAACGTTGCGGCCGGCAAGCTCGCCGCGGTGACCGAAATCCTGCCCGCGATGTCCTCGCCCACGATCACCACGCTCGCCTCAGGCACGATGAACGCGGTGGAGACCGTCGTGCCCAAGCGCGGCGTCAACACGCTGATCCCGGCGCTCAGGGCGGCGGGCGCGCGGGACATCCTGGAGATCCCGATTTCCAAGATCGTCGAGTAGGGCCCGGTGCGGCTACGGCGCAGCACGGCACGCGTCCTTCCCGTCGACCGGGCGGGGCGCGTGCTGCTGCAGCTCGCCCACGGGCTGCTTGAGCGCGGTGACCGCCACTGGCTCACCATCGGCGGCGGGGTCGCGCGCGGCGAGACCCTGGCGCAGGCGGCCGCCAGGGAGATGCGCGAGGAGGCCGGGATTGACGTCGACCCCGCGGCGCTCGGCCGGCCGATCGGCACCACCGTGATCGGCTACCCCGCGTTCGGGGTGCTGCCGGTCTGCCAGTACCAGACGTACTTCGCGGTCGCCCTCGACGGGGCCGAGCCGGACTTCAGGCACGCGTCGCTGCTGGAACGGCTCTCCATTGAAGGCCACGCGTGGCTGAGCGCGGACGAGCTCGAACGGCGGCCCGAGCGGCTCACCGACGCCGCGCTGCCCCGGCTGGCCCGCGCGGCCGCCGCGGCCGTCGTGGCCGTGCGCCCGTGACGTCCTGCCGCGGCATATTCAACGTTTGCCGCGAGTTGACGTAGGTAGTCGCTAAAGACGCTGTGGCCTGACACGCCGCCGCTCGGTAGCGTAGTAGGACCAGTGAGACTTCGAGGTGGGGCTGTGCGCGACATCCTGAACACGATCACCAAGTGGTGGGCAGCGGACGAGACATTCGGCCTGGCCACGGTGGTGAGCACGTTCCGCAGCGCGCCGCGTGACCCGGGGGCCGCGCTTGCCGTGGCCGGCGCCGGCGAGGTGATCGGCTCCGTCTCCGGCGGCTGCGTCGAGGGCGCGGTCTACGAGCTGGCCACGGAGGTCACCGGGACCGGCAAGCCGGTGCTGCAGCGGTACGGCTTCAGCGATGACGACGCGTTCGCCGTGGGCCTGACCTGCGGCGGCATCCTTGACATCTTCGTCGAGCCGGTGAACAGGGCGACGTTCCCCGAACTCGGTGACATCTACGACGCCGTCGAGCGCGGCGAGCCGGTGGCGGTTGCTACCGTGATCTCTGGTCCCGGCCAGGTCGGCGCGCGCCGGGTCATCTGGGGCGACACGGCGCGGGGGTCATCCGGCGGCCTTGGCGCCGGCGACCGGCTTGACGCCGCGGTCGACGACGACGTGCGCGGCATGCTCGCCCAGGGCCTGACCGGCATCCGTCACTACGGCGAGCACGGCGAGCGGCGCGGCGACGAGCTCGCGGTGTTCGTGAACTCGTTCGCGCCGCCACCGCGGATGTTCGTGTTCGGCGCGATCGACTTCGCCGCCGCCGTCGCCCGGGTCGGCAAGTTCCTCGGCTACCACGTGACCGTGTGCGACGCGCGGCCGGTGTTCGCGACCCGTTCCCGCTTCCCCGACGCCGACGAGGTGGTGGTCGACTGGCCGCACCGGTTCCTGGCCGGCACCGAAGTGGACGGGCGCACGGTGATCTGCGTGCTCACCCACGATCCCAAGTTCGACGTGCCGGTTCTCGAGGTCGCGCTGCGCACCCCGGCCGGCTACATCGGCGCGATGGGCTCCCGCCGCACGCACGAGGACCGGCTCGGGCGACTGCGTGCCATCGGGATGACCGAGGACGAACTGGCCAGGCTGCGCTCCCCGATCGGCCTCGACCTGGGCGCCCGCACACCGGAGGAGACCGCGGTGTCCATCGCCGCCGAGCTCATCAAGCTGCGCTGGGGCGGCACCGGCCACGCGCTCACCGACACCGAGGGCCGCATACACCACGACGAGCGCGTCACCGCCGGATAGCAACGCCGGTAATACCGAACGGATGCGGCCGTCCCCTCATCCGTCCGTGCCTCTCGATGGCAGGCGACGAGGAGGCGCGGCCGACCCTAGTCGTGCCGCCCGGTGAACGCCAGCCGGGTGCCGATGGCGATCATGGCGAGCCCGCCCGTGCCGCCGAGCAGGGCAAGACGCCGCGGCGAACTGGATAGCCAGGCGCGGACGGTGCCGGCCGCCAGGGCCCATCCGCTATCGCTGAGCAGCGCCACCCCCGCGAAGATCGCGCCGAGCACGACGATTTGGACCGGCACGTTGCCGGCCTGCCGGTCCACGAACTGCGGCAGGATCGCGGAGAAGAAGACGATCACCTTGGGGTTGGTCACCCCGACCGTGAACCCGTCGAGCACGATCCGCGCGGTGGTCTTCCGTTCCACCTGCTTGCCGAGCGCCTCGGCCAGCGAGTGCCGGTGCCTGATCGCCTGCACGCCGAGGAACACCAGGTAGCAGGCGCCCGCCAGCTTGAGTACGGTGAACAGCGCGACCGAGCGCTCGATCAGCGGCCCGATGCCGAACGCCACCGCCACCACCTGCATGAACGCGCCCACCGTGTTGCCGGCCACGGTGGCGACGCCGGCCACCCGGCCGAGCACGATCGCCCGGCTGACAGTGAACAGCACGCTCGGCCCCGGGATCAAGATGATGACGAACGCGGTCACCGCGAACGCGAGCAGGTGCGAGGTAAGCGGCATATGGTGACCCTAACTCGCGCTCGCGCCCGACCGCGAATGCATTACCCGGTGGCCTTCGGGTGGCCCGGCCCCGCGTAGTCGATCCAGATCGTTGCCTTGTCTTTATCGACCAGGTACCAGACCCGCCCGCCGCCAGTCACTTCAATCTGCCAGTGGTCAAAGGGCTTGCCGCCGACTTTGACGGGTGACATGGGCTTCTTAAGACGATGGTGGCGCGGTGAGTCGGTCCAGGGCGTGGGGTTTCGCCGTATGATCCGCCATGCCGCCAAGGCGTTGCCCTGAGCCTGGCGGCAGAGCTCTTCCCAGCCTCGTGCGGCATCGTTGTTCATGAAACGGATGTCCCAGTCTCCCGGGCCAGGCGGCGGCGCCACCCGGTCTCCTCGCCTGGGACTCACCCCGGGACCTCAGGCGGAGGCACCGGGCCGTAGTCATCGAAATCGTCGTACTCGCGCGTCGCAAGCGCGTACAGTTCCGGATCGGAGCAAATCTCGGCCGTGTACTTCCACGCCGCCACAAGGCCCTCAACGGCCGCTGTGTTGTCGAGTTCCCCCGCCGCGCTCAGCGCCTCGAGCCACTCGGCGGCGAAGTCCTGTCGCGCGTCTTCCGGCAGGTGCCGCACCCAGGGAAAGACTGCGGGAAGTACCTGTACCGCGAGCGTCATGACCATCGAATCCTTCCTGACCATTTCCCTGAAGAGCCGGGTCGTGTCGCGCACCACGGCGTTGTCGGCGGCCGCCCGCTCCGCCGTGGTGATGACGAGGTCCTCGGCGTCGCGCCTGCGCAGCAGCAGCCGCCGGCTGCCGGCCAGCCGGGCCAGCGTTGCCTTGGGCTTGTTCAGCAGGTCGCTGAGTGTCGCCTCAGCGGGGAGAGCCGTCATGACTTTTAAACTACCTGAAATGTCTTCGACATTCAAGCTAGTTGAAAGGTCGCGGCGGCACGTGCGGTGAACTGACGTCCTGATCTTCTGCGCGGGCGGTGCCGGCCGTGGGCCGCTCGTCAACTACCGTGAGGCCATGGCCGAACATGTCGCGGGGATACTGCTCGCCGCGGGAGACGGGTCCCGGCTCGGGCAGCCGAAGGCGACCGTCGAGCTCGCCGGGTCAACGCTGGCCGAGCGGGGCGTTGCGCTGCTGCGGGACGGCGGAGCGGATCCGGTGATCGTGGTGACCGGGGCCATTCCCGTCGAGATTCCCGGTGTGGTCAGCGTGCATAACCCCGACTGGGTGACTGGAATGGGCTCCTCGCTGGCGACCGGGCTGCGGGCACTGGCGAACGGTGACGCCTCGGCCGCCGTGATCGCCCTTGCGGACCAGCCGCTCGTCGGTGCGGCGGCGGTGCGCCGGCTGATCGCCGCCCACGCGACCGGCGCGACCATCGCGATCGCCGCCTACGACGGCAAGGCACGTAACCCGGTGCTCATCGGCCGGGCCCACTGGCCGGCCGTGACCGAGGCGGCGGCCGGGGACGCGGGCGCGCGGCCGTTCCTGCGCGCCCACCCGGACCTCATCACGCTGGTGGAATGCGGGGACACCGGCAGCCCGGATGACATCGATACCCCGGAGGACCTGGCCCGGGTGCGGTCGGCCCTGGCTCGGCCGGTTACCAGGCCTGAGTTACCAGGCCTGAGTTACTGGGCCCTGACGCCCCAGCGGACCGTGACGGAATCGCGCGGTTGCAAAACGATCAGGTCCTCGCCGCTGACGAACGCGTTCGGCGGGCAGGTCATCGGCTCGACGGCGACCGCGGCCCTGCGCCGCTCCTCCTCGAGCGGGTCACTGGTGAAGACCTGGAGCCAGGTGCAGGCGGCGTCCATCCACATGGCGGTGGTCAGCCCGCCGCCGGTCAGCCGGACCCAGGCCAAACCGTCCGGCTCCCTGCGCAGCCCGGTGAAGGCGTGGTCGAGCTGAATGCCCGCGAGCTTGCGCGCGGTGCGCAGGTCGTAGCCCGTCCCGGTCACATCCTGGGCAGGGCCGGACGGGATGAGCCGGTCGTCCACGGGAAGCCAGCGGTCGGCGGGCAACTCGAGCTCGCACTCGTCGATCGTCGCGGTGCCCGTCGTCAGGTACGGGTGGGTCCCGGTGCCCCAGGGCGCGGGGCGGCTGCCCTTATTCGTCGCGGTCACCGTGACGTGCAGCCCGGACTCGGCGTCAAGCCGGTAGGTCACGTCGGTCTGCACGGCGAACGGGTACCCCTGCTGGCCGTGCGGCAGGCAGCGCAGCGTCACCTCGCCGCGGTCGTGCACGGTCCTCGTCCACGGCACCCACCGGGTGAGCCCGTGGATGGCGTTCCCGAGGGCGGGCTCGGACAGGGCCAGCTGCTGGTGCCCGCCGTCGAACACGTAACGCCCGCCGTCCACCCGGTTCGGCCACGGAGTCAGCAGCTGGCCGGCCCCGTGCGGCGGGAGTTCATCGGCGTCGAAGCCGGTGACCAGGAAGGTGCCGCCGAACCGCAGGCCGCGCAGCCCGGCGCCAAGCTCGGTCACGGTCGCGCGGTAGTCGCCTGCCTCGATCTCATACTGGGTGCCGGTGAGCGGGATCGTCATGCCGATCAGCATACGGATCCCGCTCGCGGGATGCACCGGCCACGCGCCGCACCCCCATCGCCGCAATCGTAAGGATCTTTTAATATTTCGACTGCCAATGGTGCGCTAGAGTCCGCCAAACGATTGCGGCACGTGCGCCAGGCTCGCGAATTGACATTATGTGAGGCATGTGAGCAGGGGGAGAATCGCGTTTCTGCGGAACGTCTTCGCCTTTTCAGATCCCGCCTGCGCTGCGGTTTTGACATTCTCACGTAGTGAGAGCACCGTTACGTTTCCATGGAGAAGGGCCGACGGGGCTGCTTGGGGAGCGGGGGACCGTCAGCCCCGTCGGCAATTAAGAATCTACCCTCACAGGAGTGGTTCTGTCATTCCTTCGTGATCTTGAGTTGCGTTGATCTTGGCTTGGTTTGGCATGCCATAAGCCGAGCCACGGCACGCGGACGCGAACCGCCCGGCTGCGCCGGGCATTTCGCCGCGGGCGGCAGTGCGCTCCGCGAGCCGGGCTGACCCGGTCACGAAAGGGTCAGCCGCGCCGCGGGCTCAGCCGGCCATTGCGCAGTGCTTCGGCCGCTAGCACACCGAATAGGTAGAAGTACGCCGATTCCTCCTCCTCGAAGAACCGAACCTCATGCCGCGCGTCCTCCGCGCAGCTGAAGACCTCGTAGCCGCCGTCCGTCTTGAACAGGCACATGGCCCCGGTGACCTCCTCGTCGACCGCGTAGCCGGACCGCGGGATATCCGCCATGTCCACCAGGTCGGCGAAGATTGCGGACATGGCGAGCCGCGGCTTGCGCGCCGCGCGCCGGCCCCGGACGGCACCGGTCAGCTTGCCGAGCGGCCCGGCCGCCAGCCCGCCGCCTGGCGGCTGCTGGCCGGCCGCTTGGGCCGGCGGCAACGGGGCCGGCGGCAACGGGGCGAGCGGGCCTGTCCGGCTGGCGTCCGCCACCGCGGCGGCCGCTGACACCGGGGCCGCGGAAGGCGCCTGCGGCGCCAGCGTCGGCGCGGCCAGCGGAATCGTGGTCGGCCCGGACGACGGCGCGGTCACCGAGGGCAGCGTCGGCGGCACCGGAGGCAGCGTCGGCGGCACCGGGGTCATGGCGGGTGCCGGCGCCGCGGGCTCGGTGAGGCTCACCGTCCCGGCGGGCTGAGCGACGGGGGGCGGCATCTGCCGCGGTGACGGCGGTGGCTGCGGCAGGAACTGCGGTGCGGGCGCGCCCGGCGCCTGCTGCACTGCCGGAGGCAACGGCGCAAGCTGGGCCGGCTGCCCGGCCGGCGGCTGCATCGGGGCGGCCGGCGCCTGCTGGTACGCGGGACCCGGTGACTGCGGCGCCGGCTGAGCGTACTGCTGCGTCCCGGTGGACCGCCCGGGCGGTGCGGCCTGGACGGTGCCCTGGTCAGGCTGGGCGTAGCCGTTTTGCGGCATTCCGCTGACCTGGTAGCCGCTAGCCGCCGCGCCCGTCGGATCGGGGCCGGGCTGGAAGTACCAGGTGCCGCTGCCGTCCGGCGCAGGCGAGCCGTGCCACGCCGCCACGGCGGCAGGTGCCGGCGCTGTAGCCGGCTGGGCCGGCGGCGTTGGCGGCTGCGCGGGCTGGGGCAACGAAGGCTGGGGCAACGAAGGCTGGGCCGGCGAAGGCCGGGGCAACGAAGGCTG
>Ga0335078_10009730_pt1 | contig 14232 bp, 9 predicted proteins | sample Lox_Sample_32_FD_206711 | JGI IMG/M metagenome (GOLD analysis project Ga0335078, IMG submission 206711) | Soil microbial communities from Loxahatchee National Wildlife Refuge, Florida, United States - Lox_Sample_3.2 | ecosystem: Environmental > Terrestrial > Soil > Wetlands | place: USA: Florida...
TCGTCGCCGGTGAGATCGACCTTTCGGTCGGCTCGTTGGTTGGACTCTCCGGAATGGCAGCGGTGATGGTTCAAACGACTTGGCGCTGGGGACTTGTTCCTTCGGTATTCGCAGGCGTGTTCGTCGGCCTCGTCGTTGGCTGCCTCCAGGGATGGCTCACTGCGTGGGCGCGAGTGCCATCGTTCATTGTGACGCTTGGCGGATTGCTCGCGTGGCGGGGCGCCGCTCAGGGAATCAGCAGCGGCAGGACTTATCCGATCGAAGTCGAATCGTTCAAAGCCATGGGACAGGGTTATCTGAGCGCAACACCAGGGATCGTTCTCGCCGCGATCGGAGTGGCGGCGACGGTTTGGTCCGTCGTGTCTCATAGCCGTGCCCGCCGACGGCATGGGTTGGCCCCGTGGACGGGAGGAGGAATCGCGCTCCGAATCGTTGGGCCGTCCGCACTGATCGTGGTTTTCGTCGCAGCTCTAAACGCCTATGCGGGCGTGCCGATTCCCGTGTTGATGCTCGTCGCGATCGCTTTGGCGGGCGCTTTCGTAACGCAGAACACACGATTTGGGCGTCATCTCTACGCGATCGGCGGCAATCCGGAGGCGGCCCGGCTTTCGGGAATCGATCTCCGCAGCCAGGTATTGCTGGTCTTCTGCATTCTGGGCGCGCTGTCAGGCGTCGCCGGCATCATCTACACTGCGCGAGTGGGAAGCGCGAGCCCAGACGCCGGCACACTGCTCGAACTGGACGCGATCGCAGCGTGCGTGATCGGCGGCGCCAGCTTGATGGGAGGCCGCGGAACGGTATTGGGCGCCTGTTTAGGGGCATTGTTCATGGTAAGCCTCGACAACGGAATGTCATTAAAAGACATACCCGACTTCATTCAAAACATCGTGAAAGGCGGCATACTTGTCGCTGCGGTAGGTCTAGATATGCTGGGCCGACGACGCGGCGAAAGGTGACTGATGTACGTTCTCGGCATCGATGTCGGCACCGGGGGCACGCGCGCCCTGATCGTCGATGAACGCGGGAGGCTCATTTCGTCCGCCACGGAGGGGCATCAAGCGTTCGCTTCGCCACAGATCGGCTGGGCGGAACAGAACCCGGAGGACTGGTGGCGAGCGGTGGGAGTTGCTGTCCGGCGCGCTTTGACTTCCGCGAATTTGACCGGCGACAGCATTGCGAGCGTCGGACTTTCGGGCCAGATGCACGGCGCCGTGATGCTCGACAATTCCGGAGACGTCGTCCGCCCGGCGCTGATCTGGTGCGACGTGCGCACCGAAAAGCAATGCAACGAAATCGACGCCAAGCTCGGCAAGCCGCAGATCATTCAGCTCACCTGCAATCCGGCTCTTCCCAATTTCACGCTCACGAAGCTCCTCTGGGTACGCGAGAACGAACCCGAGAATTGGAAACGAGTGCGCTCTGTGATGCTCCCGAAAGACTACGTCCGGTTTCGATTGAGCGGCGAGCGAGCCACGGATGTTGCCGACGCATCGGGCACTCTGATGCTTGATGTTGCACGGCGGCGGTGGTCGGTGGAAGTCTTGGATGCGGTCGAAATCGGCCACTCCCTGCTGTCCGCGCTGTACGAGTCTCCCGATGTCTGCGGAAGAATCTCCAACGAAGGCGCCGCTGCGACTGGGCTGAAACGTGGCACGCCTGTGGTGGCAGGTGCGGGAGATCAGGCCGCAGGCGCCGTGGGTTTGGGCATCGTCGCACCGGGAACTGTAAGCGCGACGATCGGCACTTCCGGAGTCGTATTCGCCAGCACGGATCGCCCTGCGCTCGATCCAAAGGGGCGCATGCACACGTTCTGCCATGCCGTTCCGGGCCGCTGGCACGTGATGGGAGTGACTCAGGCCGCAGGGCTTTCCTTGCGGTGGTTTCGCGATCTGCTCGGCGAAAAGTCAGATGATCGAGCCGACTCCTATGATCGGCTGACGGCGGAGGCCGCCAACGTTCCGGCCGGTTCCGAGGGCGCTCTGTGGGCTCCCTATTTGATGGGCGAGCGCGCGCCCCATCTCGACCCCAATGCACGGGGAGCGCTATTGGGGCTAAGTGCCTCCCACAAACGCGGCCATGTGGTGCGCGCCGTACTAGAAGGAGTTGCATTCAGTTTGAAGGACTCATTCACAATCCTCGAAGAAATGAAGGTACCGGTGCGGGAGATTCGCCTAGGTGGCGGGGGAGCGAGATCAGTCTTGTGGAGGCAGATTCAGGCGGACATTTATGGACGCGACGTTGGAATTCCGAGGGCCGAGGAAGGCGCAGCATACGGTGCCGCGATCCTGGCCGGTGTGGGCGTTGGAGTCTGGGCCTCGGTGGATGCCGCCTGCAACGCAGTGGTGGAAGTTGCGCACCACGTTCGCTCTCGCCCGGATGTGGTCGCGGTTATGAATACACGATACGCGCAATACAGGAAGATCTATCCAGCCCTCAAATCCATTTTCAGTTGAACTCTTTCAGTCGCCGGGGGAATCACGAATGAGACAAAAGAAAGCCGCATATCAGCCGCGCCCGGAACATAAATTTTCGTTTGGCCTTTGGACGGTAGGCAACCGCGGCCGCGATCCGTTCGGCGATTTCGTACGGCCTCAGCTTTCTCCCGCCGAATTGGTGGACCTGCTTGCCGAGGTCGGCGCATGGGGCGTGAATCTGCACGACAACGACCTGGTGCCGATCGACGCCAAGCCCCGCGTGCGCGACCGCATCGTCAGAGATTTCAAGAAGACGTGCGAGGACGCCGGGATCGTGGTGCCGATGGCGACCGTGTCACTTTTTTTTCATCCAGTCTTTCGCGACGGGGCGTTTACCGCGAATGACCCTGAAGTCCGCGCGTATGCGGTACAAAAGACGATGCGCGCCATGGATATCGGAGCAGAATTAGGCGCAAAGATCTTCGTGCTTTGGGGTGGACGTGAGGGCGTAGAAACGGATGCGTGCCGCCGTGCGGACGAAGCCATCAAGCGGCTGCGGGAAGCGGTCAACTATCTCTGCGAATACAATATCGACCGCGGCTACGGGTTTGAGTTCGCACTGGAAGCGAAACCCAACGAGCCGCGTGGCGATATTTACATGGCGACGACCGGCCACTATTTGGGATTTATCCCCACGCTGGACCATCCCGAGATGGTGGGCGTGAATCCCGAAGTGGCGCACGAGCAGATGTCCGGATTGAATTTCATGCACGGCGTCGCGCAGGCATGGGAAGCAGGCAAGCTGTTTCATGTCGACTTGAACGACCAGATGCCGGGCCGTTACGACCAGGATTTCCGCTTCGGTTCGGCGAATCTCAAGTCGACATTCTGGCTTGTGAACTTTCTGGAGGAGGTCGGATACGCCGGTCCGCGGCATTTCGACGCGCATGCGTACCGGACGGAAGACTATGAGGGCGTCAAGGATTTCGCGCGCGGCTGCATGCGTACATATCTGATCCTGAAAGAAAAGGCTGAACGGTGGCGAGCGGACAAGGAAATTCAATCCATACTGAAAGCGCTCGCCCGTGATGGAAGTTCAGCGCCGCCTCTCGCAGAATACTCCAAGAAAAACGCGTCGGTATTGCTCGCTCACATTTTCCACAAAGACGAGATTCTGCGAAAGAGCCTGCCGTACGAACGGCTCGACCAGCTCACGGTCGACCTCCTGCTCGGCGTCCGGTAGGGACGGTTCCCATGTTGCCGAATCGTAGACGGGAAGAGGCGACGCTCTTTTCGCCGCCAATATCACAACGACGCCCTTTTCACCGGAAACGTTGCGTGTGGAAAGCCTGCTTGAAGAGCATCGTCCTCTTCGCATTGCTATTCGGTGGACAAGTTGGCTCACTGCGAGGCGAAACAGGGGAAGCCGCTTGGCTTCGTTACGCACGACTGGATAAGGCGGCCAGTGACAACTATCGATCTCTCCCCGCTGTCGTGGTGGCGCTCGGCGATTCCGAATTGCTTACATCCGCGCGGGACGAATGGATACGCGGTGTTCAGGGGATGTTAGAAAGAACACCGCGTATCGAACACAACGTGCCGAAAGAACCGGCTGTTCTCTTGGGAACACTGGCGAGCTTGCGGGCGGCTCTTTCGTCCTTACAGATTCCGAGCGGAATAAGCGGCGACGGATTTTGGCTGTCCCGCCAGCGAATCCATGATCTCGATTTCATCATCGTCGCGGGCGCTGATGATCGGGGCATTCTCTACGGCACCTTTGCTCTCTTGAGCAAAATTTCCCAGCAACGAAACATCGCTCGGATCGATGAGGTCCAGCAGCCTTCGGCGCCGGTTCGGTGGGTGAACCAATGGGACAATCTAAGCGGCACGATCGAGCGCGGCTACGCGGGGCCGTCGATCTTTTTCGATAGCGGCAACGTTCGCACGGATCTCACACGAGCCGGAGAGTACGCACGCCTGCTGGCCTCGGTTGGAATCAATGGATGCACGATCAACAATGTGAACGCAGATCCCAAGATCATCCAAAGCGATTTCATTCCACAAATCGCCCGAATCGCGGACGCATTTCGTCCGTGGGGAGTGCAATTAGGCATCGCGGTCGACGTCAGCGGCCCCAAGATAATCGGAGGGTTGGACACATTCGATCCGCTCGATCCGCGAGTGGCTGAATGGTGGAAACGAACGTTCGACGAAATCTATCGGGAAATTCCCGACTTCGGTGGAGTCGTCGTGAAGGCGGATTCAGAGGGACGCCTGGGCCCTTCTGCCTATGGCCGCACTCCGGCGGATGCCGCGAATGTGATTGCGCGCGCGATAGAACCGCATGGCGGACTCGTGTTCTATCGCGCTTTCGTGTACGACCACCACCTTGACTGGCGACACTTGAAAAACGACCGCGCCAAGGCCGCGTATGACACTTTTCATCCTCTCGACGGCAAGTTTGACGAAAACGTTGTCATCCAGATCAAATACGGCCCGATCGATTTTCAGGTTCGTGAGCCTGTTTCGCCCCTGTTGGGTGGACTCGAGAGGACGAACGAAGCCATCGAATTGCAGGTGACGCAGGAATACACCGGCCAGCAGCGTCATCTCTGTTTCCTCGTGCCCATGTGGCGAGAATCTCTCGATTTCGACATGGGAGTGAACGGCGCGGACACTCCGGTGAAGGATTTGGTCTCCGGCAAGACCTTTCATCGTCGCATGGGAGGATTCGTTGCCGTGACCAATGTCGGTATGGATTTGGACTGGCTGGGCCACCCACTCGCCATGGCGAATCTTTACGGATTCGGGCGATTGGCCTGGGATTCGGACCTCACTTCGGAAAAGATCGCTGAAGAATGGACGCGCCTAACATTTGGAAACGATCCAGTTGTGGTGAAGACGATTACCGGAATGTTGCTCGCTTCGTGGAAGATCTATGAAAGCTATACGGGGCCGCTCGGAGTTGGAACTCTGACCGACATTCTCGGCAGTCACTACGGTCCGGGGCCAGGTTCGTCCGAACGCAACGGCTGGGGGCAATGGCACCGCGCCGACCGAAATGGAATTGGCATGGATCGAACCGTCGCGACCGGCACGGGTTACATCGCGCAATATCCGGTGAACGTTGAAGCCCTATACGAATCCCTGCAAACGACTCCGGACGAACTCTTGCTCTTTTTTCATCACGTAGCCTATACGTACGTTTTGCACTCAGGAAAAACGGTGATCCAGCACGTGTACGATTTACATTACGACGGCGCCGAGCGGGCGCAACACCTCATGGAAGATTGGAAATCGCTCGCAGGACGAGTCGATGATGAGAGGTATTCAGCAGTCCTCGCGCGCCTTGAATATCAAGCGGGACACGCGATCGTCTGGCGCGATGCCATCTGCGACTGGTTTTACAGCACGTCGGGGATCCCCGATGCGAAGGGCCGCGTCGGACACCACCCGGGGCGAATCGAAGCCGAAGCCATGCAGCTTCGAGGCTACGAGCCGTTTGATGTGACGCCGCCGGAAGCGGCATCGGGCGGAAAAGCGATCGAGTGTCCGCCCGCGCAGCGCGAATGCTTCGCGACATTCCAGTTCAGCGGCGCCGCCGGTCTGTATGAGTTGGACGTGGAATACTTCGACCAGGAGAACGGCGAATCCAGGTTCCGCGTTTCCATTGACGAACAACTTGTTGATCAGTGGACCGCCAGCGATCACTTGCCCGGAACGAGACCGAACGCTGATACTTCGACGCGACGCCGGATCACTCCGCTAACGCTTCGGCCCGGCGACCGAGTCCAGATTGAAGGCCTGCCCGATCACGGTGAGCGTGCCGCGATCGACTACGTGGAAATCCGCCCCACAAGCGCTCAGCGATAATTTCCGAAATATCGCAACTTGCCGCAACCGTTCAAGTTCGCCGAGGGCCGTGGCCATCGATGAGATCGAGCCGACCCAGGCGGATTGTAACGTGTTTTTAACATTGACGTGACAGAGCATTCAAACGGAACGCTTAACGTGCCAGTCGTTCGCGGGTGTATCCGGAAGCAGAGTCATGCTGTAGCCGCGCCCGGCGGCTCTGCAAGGGTGGGTCCCCCGCATGAAGCGTCGCAGCGTACCTTGGGGACGAGCGGGGCGTCCAGGTTCCTACGGTCTCATCTAAAGTCTTTTTTTCGAACACGGGTAGTTGCCGGGTGATTCGCAGTTAAATTCAAGGAGGAAGGAATGCGAGCACTTGCTACATGCGTAGTCGCGCTATGCTTGGCTGCATCGCCTGTACTGGCGAAGGCGGCGGGAACAGGCGCGAATGGGAGTCCGTCAACGACGGAAGCGAAAAACACCGCGTCGGCGGTTCAGCCCGGCAACGCGCCGGCGGCTGATCCGAAGGCGAACGCCGCGGCCAAGGCAGAGCCTTCCAGTTCGGAGCTGGAAAGCGAAATGCAGGAGCTCCGCGATCTTTTGGAGTCCCAGTCCCGACAGATCCAGGAGCAACAGCAGAAGATGCAGCTGCTCGAAGAGCAACTGAATGCGACGACGGCGGCCAAGGAGAGCATAGCCGCTGCTCCAGCACCTGAAGGCGCGAGCTCGATTGGTCCGGTGAATGGCACCCTGACCAGCGGCGCACAGCCCGCTGACGACAAGAAGCCCGAGACGCCAAACTCGATCAGCATTAAGGGAATTACGCTAACACCGAGCGGTTTCATGGCGGCGGAAACGGCGTGGCGCCAGCGCGGACTCACAGCGGATGTGAATACGCCCTTTAACGCGATTCCGTTCTCGGGCGCCACGGGAGCACACGTTTCCGAATTTATGGCATCCGGCCGTCAGTCGCGTATCGCGATGCTTGTCGAGGGCAAGCTGAGCAATGTGAAGATCGGCGGCTATTATGAAACGGACTTCCTCTCCGCCGGTACGACCTCGAATTACAACCAGAGCAACAGCTTTACGCTTCGACAACGCCAATTTTGGGGCCAGGCTGCCTTCACGAACGGTTGGACCGTAACCGGCGGCCAAATGTGGAGCCTCGTCACCGAAACCAAGAAGGGTATGGACAACCGGACAGAAGCAACGCCACTGACCATCGATGCACAGTACCAGGTGGGCTTCAGCTGGATGCGTCAGTACGGCGTACGTGTGACCAAGAACTTCGACAACAAGGTGTGGTTGGGTTTCTCTGTAGAAAACGGCGAAACGACCGCGACGTTCCATGGGCAGAACGCGAACTTCGTATACGGCAACACTGGCCAGGGTGGCGGCTTGCTCAACAACCAAGCCACATTCGCCTACACCAAGGCGCCGGATTTCGTGTTCAAAGCAGCGTTTGAGCCTGGTTTCGGCCATTACGAAATCTTCGGCGTTGTAAGCACATTCCGGGATCGCGTCTATCCTTGCTACACGGCGACGGTTGCGGCACCATGCGAGTTGACGGGTTCAGCTTTTCCCGGCTCTGGTGCATTTAATGATAGCCGCGTCGGAGGCGGCATCGGTGCCAATGCTCGTGCAACCTTCTTCAAGAAGGTTGATCTCGGCGTCCACTTCCTGGGCGGTGACGGCGTCGGCCGATACGGCACGACTTCGCTTTCGGATGTTACCGCGCGTCTCGACGGCACGCTTGCGCCGATTCGCGCTTTCCAGGGGCTCGGCACTATCGAGCTTCACCCCACATCGAAGCTCGACGTGTACCTGTATGCCGGCGGCGAATACGCGGCTCGCACTCAGTATCTAAACGCAGCCGGGACCTTGCTCACGGTCGGATACGGAGCCGAGAACAATCCCAACTTCGGCTGTAACATAGAGCAGCCGACATCATCGAACAACGGAACTACTCCGGGCTCGCCTGCAAGCTGCACGGGCGACACGCGGGACATCTTTGAGGGCACTGCGGGCTTTTGGTACCGCTTCTACAAGGGGCCGAAGGGCACGGTGCAGTTTGGCACGCAGTATTCCTATCTCGAGCGGACTGCTTGGAAGGGAACTGCGACCGGCACGGTAAACGGCGTGGCGGGAGTTGGCAACAATGGCTCACCGAGCGCCGTCGAGAATATGGTGTTCACCTCGTTCCGTTACGTTCTACCGTAGCAATAGGCACAACTGCGGGGAGGCGCGCAAGCGCCTCCCCGCATCTTTTCCTTCCCTTGGAAATCCGCGTTCCGCTGGCAACGGGTCAGGCCTCCGAGCGAAATCAGTTTGCGGCAGAGGGAACCCGTAAACTCGGATTTCAAGCTGCAACGTTCAGACAATATCTGTTTACCCGCTCAATGCCGGTTCGTGGTGCGGGCGGAGATTTGGTTTCCTTCCTGCGGGTTCCGCGAGATTTCAAGCGAGTCGCGGCACGAGACCGTTGTCAAAGCAGCCGCGCGTGATGAGGGTCACAGCTTTTGCGGTGTGGCGGCGCCTATAAAATTGGCGAGAGGCCGAAAATGACAGCGCTCACGCAGAAGCGTCGCGGCCGAATCTCGGCGGTGAGGCCTGCGGGCCGGCGCGCGCTGAGAGGTCGCCAATCTTATGCACGAAAACTCCAAATTAACCTGGCGTCGCGAGACGAACGGGAACTGTTCAAATGGTTCCTAGCGTGTTTGCTTTTCGGAAAGCCGATTCAGACGGAAATTGCCGAGCGGGCCTATCGTGAACTGGTCGGCGCGGGACTGACGAGCGCTGACGCGATTGTTCGCGCCGGATGGGACAAGCTCGTGCTTTTGCTCGATCGTGCGCACTACGTCCGGTACGACTTTTCGACAGCGACGAAACTGCTTGAAGTTTGCCAGGAGCTGACGCGTCGCTACGGAACGGTTACGCAGCTTCTGTCCAGCGCGCAAACACCGCCGGAACTTTCGAGGAGACTCCAGGAGTTCAAGCACATCGGCCCTGTTACGGCGCGGATTTTCCTGCGGGAGATTCGTCCGGTTTGGTACGCCAGATAAGAACGAGCGTGATCGAACCTGGGGGCGAAAAGTGAATCATTTTGCGAGCTTTCGGCATCAAACTACTTGCTACCACACAGCAGGCGTCTCCCTCGGTGTAGATGCGCTAAGCCCTTTCCCTTCAATAGGGTTAGCTCGCTTGAGATGCCTTCCGGCAAGCGCGCCCCGTGTGGACAGCAACGAGATTTGCAACGAGAACATAGACTTTTTGTCGTGGAGTCAAACGTGTTAGCAGCGAACGAAGACATTCAAAAAGACATCGATCTGCTCGAGGCAGAGGGCGAGGTGGAACTCGTCTCTGCCGACGGGGCGGCCGAACAAGCGCCGACTGACGGCGAAGAGAGTCTCGACGAGCCGGAGCTGACGCCGGCTGTGTCGCGCGAGTCCGCTGATCCCGTGGCATTGTACCTCCGCGAGATGGGGCGGCGTAAGCTGCTCGAGCGCGAAGAGGAAGTGGCTCTGGCGAAGCGGATCGAGCGAGGCCAGGGCCGCGTCCTGAAGGCGATTTCGCGCTCACCCGTGGTGTGGCAAGAGATCGCGGCTATGGCGGCGGACTTGCGCCATCAGAATCGCCAGATCGACGAGATCGTCGAGTGCGGTGACGAAGAACTCACGCCGCGCCAGCGCGAAAAGAAAACTCGAAAAGCGCTGGAAGCGTTCGACAAGATCGATGCCCTTTCCAAGTGCTACGTGAGAGAGGCAAAGAAGCTGTCGCGCGTTTCCAGATCGAACAAACCGGCTCTCATCCGTGCGCGAAACCGGCTGGGGCGCACCGCCGTGGAGATTTCGAAACTGGTGCGCTCCATCCGGTTCCACCCCGCGGAAGGGAATCGCCTGAGCGCAGCAATTCAACTAGCGCTGGATAATGCCCTCGCGGCTCCCCGCGCGGAGTTCAGAAAGCTAGAAGCGACACCAGGCCTCAGCCCAAAGGATCTAAAGCACACGCTGGGAATCATTCGGCAGGGCGAGGCAGAAACGGAGCAAGCGAAGAACGAACTAGCAGAAGCAAACCTGCGTCTCGTGGTGTCTGTGGCCAAGAAGTACCAGAACCGCGGCCTCGACCTGCTCGACCTAATTCAGGAAGGCAATATCGGTCTGATGAAGGCGGTCGACAAGTTCGATTGGCGCCGCGGCTTCAAGTTTTCCACCTATGCGACCTGGTGGATCTGGCAAGCCGTGACGCGCTCGATTTCCGCTCAGGCGCGCACGGTCCGATTGCCGGTGCACATGATTGAGGTGATCAACAAACTCGCGCGAACCAAGGCGGAGCTCACAAAGCAACTCAACCGAAAGCCTACCGTGGAGGAGCTCGCGCAGAGAGCGGGTCTGCCCGAGAAGAAGGTTCATGCTCTGATGCGGTCCGCCCAGGAGACTTTGTCCCTCGATTCGCCGGTCGGCGAAGAGGAGGAATCGCACCTGGGAGACCTGATCGAAAACACCTCCAGTGTTTCGCCATCCGACGCAGTGATGGATCTCGACGTGAAAGAGCAAACGTCCTCCGTGCTGAAGATGCTCACGCCACGAGAGCAGGCCATCATCAAGAAGCGCTTCGGCATCGATGGGGACGGCGAACAGACTTTGGAACAGGTCGGCCGGGAGCTGGGGCTTACGCGCGAGCGCATTCGACAGATCGAAGCGGGGGCTATGCGGACCCTCCGCGAGTCGGGAGATGTGCAGCAGCTTCGGACCTACCTCCGGCGCGCGTCTTAACCGCTCCACGGCATCGACGTCTGGCCGCCACCACCAGAGATTGCGCTCTGATGCCCGGCTGAGCGGGCTGGCTCGCCACATCGAACCAGCCTGCTCCTTAGAGACATCAAAGGCCTGTAGATTCAGCCACTTCCGGTCCCACAGTGGACACCTGGCCCCCGGCGACTTCGCGAATACGGCTCCCACGTGATCTCCGTCACAAAGGCATTGTGACCAACCACACAGAGAGTTTCCCCGGCGCTCGATAAACTGTGACTGAACGGTCAGTCACAATGACGAGCACGCCTTCAACGCGAGCGAACGCCGACAACGTGGCGGCAATTCATGGCCGGGACCTCAAGGTGCGGCGCCACCGAGAGATCCTGGCGGCGGCCTTTGAAGAGTTCGCGGCCAAAGGATACGCGGAGACGCGCCTGGAGGACGTCGCGCAGCGGGCGGGAATCGCCAAAGGGACGATTTACCTTTACTTCAAAAACAAAGAACTCCTCTTCCGAGCGGTGTTGCGGGGGCTAATTCATCACGTCTTCGAGCGGCTTGAGGCATTTGTTCGAACCTTCCCCGGGTCGGCGGAAGAACTCGTTCGCGAAGTTCTGTTGCGGCAGTACACGGAAGTGGTGAAGAATCCGAAAGTTCGGCTGATGCTTCGTTTGTTGATCGCCGAAAGCCATAAATTTCCTCAACTCTCCGACGTCTATCTGCGAGAAGTGATTACACCGGGAGTCGCCGCGATGCGCCTTCTCGTGCAGAAGGGTGTGGCATCCGGCGAGTTTCGCGGGACCAAAATTGCGGAGTTCCCGCAAGTAATCGCCGGCCCGACGGTTCTTGCCGTCGTGTGGGCACTGGTCCTCGGAGACCGAGAGCAACTTGATTTCGATGCATACATGGAAGCGCACCTTGAACTCCTGCTCCACGGGCTGCGCAAAACGGGCCCTCCGGCGGAAAGTGATTCCGGAGGCGTTGTGGGCGAAGGAGAGCCAAGATGAACCGGATTGCGAGCCGCGTTGCGCTGGTAGTGGCTGCTCTTCTAGCCAGCACGAGTGGTCTGACTGCGCAGGAATCCAGTTCGCGAAGGCTGACGCTCCACGACGCGATTGAGCTGGCCTTGAAAAACAATCTCAGCGTGCGCGTCGCCGGAACACAAATAAGCGAGGCGCAGGGCGCGCGCGAAAGGCAGATTGCCATCCTTTTGCCGCACGTGACCGGCGACGCGCTGGCCAATCTGGAAAACCGCAACCTGACCGTGCTTGGAGTGAGCGTGCCGGGATTACCGACCGTGGTCGGCCCGTTTGCTTACTACGATTTCCGCTTCGCGGCGAACCAACAGGTGATCAATCGACAGGCTTATCACAATTGGAAAGCCAGCCAGAGCCAGGAGCAATCGACCAAGCTCGACTATCAGGACGCGCGGGACCTGGTGATTCGGCAGACGGCCGGCTTTTACTTGGACGCCCAATCTGCGCTGGCCGAAGTGCAGGCATCGGAGTCGCGAGTGACTACGTCAGAAGCGCTGGAAAAACTCGCTCGAGACGAGCACGACCAAGGCCTAGCTACGGCTGTGGATGTAGTTCGGGCGCAGGTGCAACTGGCGCGTGACCAGCAAACGCTCCTCATCGCCCGCGATAACTACGAGACATCTCTGCTGGTTCTCGCGCGGTTCCTCGGATTGGAGCCGGGTACACCGCTCGAACTGGCGGAGCAGCTTGAGTTCAAGCATGTCGAATTACCCGACGTTGGCTCAGCCGTGCATGCAGCCGTGGAAGCGCGGCCGGACTACAAGTCCTTGCTTTCGCAACGCGAATCGGTGGTCGAACAACAGAAGGCTTCGCACTCCCGATACTACCCGACCTTTTCGGTGAGCGGGGATTACGGCGCGCTCGGGCGCAACTTCGCATCGATGCCCGGAATCGGCGAGATTCAGGGGACGCTTTCGATCACGGTCTTCGACCGAGACCGCAGCGGCGAACAGAAGCAGCTTGCCAGCCAGCTGGAGCGCTTGAACGACCAAATGGAAGACCTGGCTCGCGGCATAGCTCAGGAAATCAGGAAAGCAATGCTCGATCTCGAATCCACCGAGCAACAGGTGAAAGTCACCGAGGTCGCTCTCGGCCTTGCTCAGCAGGAATTGAAATTGGCGGAGGACCGCTTCCGCAACGGTTTGACGGACAACATCGAGGTGGTTACAGCCCAAGACGCGCTGGCGGCGGCGCAAGACGATCGTATTGGGGCGCTGGCGCGCCACGCCGACGCGCGAGCAGCCCTGACACGCGCGCTGGGCGCAACTGAACAGAACTATCAGAAATACCTTGACGGATCCGCGAATCAAGCTGCGAAGGATCCCCTCGGCGGCCGATGAGAACAACAATGAAGCGTCTACTCTTGATTCTTTTGGCGTTGGCTATCGCGGTGGGCGGAACCATCGCGCTCTATCCCCGGTGGTTCGGGAATCGACATAACCAGAACGAGCTGAAGCTCTCCGGAAACATCGAGGCTCACGAAAGTCTCGTGGGCTTCAAGGTGCCGGGGCGGATCGTCGATCTGCCGGTCGACGAAGGCATGGCGATGAAGACCGGCGACCTTCTCGCTCGGTTGGACAGTGATGACTACCGGCAGCAGGTAGAAGTTGACGACGCCACGAGGCGCGTCCGCAGCCGGCAACTGGCTCTCGGCTTGGCCGGCAGCCGCGTCCAAGACGTCGAGGCGGGCCGACAATCCGTCATCGATGCGCAGGCGGATCTCGATCAGAAGAAGAAGGATTTTGCGCGCTACGAAGCGCTCTATCAGATGGACGAAGTCACCGGTCAGGTTCGAGACCAGGCCGCCACGGCCGTAACGCGGGCTCAGGCAACGCTCGAACGAGCAGAGCAGATTTACAACGAACTGGTTGAAGGAACGCGAAAAGAAGAGCTCGACGTCGACCGCTCAAACGTCCGCCAGGCACGCCAGAATCTGGAAATGTCGCGCATTCGGCTGAGCTACACGGTACTGCTTGCGCCGTTTGATGGCGTCGTGCTGGTTCGCCAAGCGGAGCTAGGGGAAGTTGTATCGCCCGGCACGCCGGTCGTGACGCTGGCCGACCTGGATCATATCTGGCTCCGCGTGTATCTGCCTGAAACGGACCTAGGCAAGGTGCACTGGGGGCAGGACGTGGACGTGCGAACTGACACATATCCCGGCAAGCTCTATCGCGGTCATGT
>Ga0335078_10009732_pt1 | contig 14231 bp, 14 predicted proteins | sample Lox_Sample_32_FD_206711 | JGI IMG/M metagenome (GOLD analysis project Ga0335078, IMG submission 206711) | Soil microbial communities from Loxahatchee National Wildlife Refuge, Florida, United States - Lox_Sample_3.2 | ecosystem: Environmental > Terrestrial > Soil > Wetlands | place: USA...
ACGGCATCGGCGTGCCCGACTGCATCCGCCTGGGACGCCAAGCGGCAAGAGAGCTGGCAGGCGTGAGTGCGCCGGTCCCGGTGGCGAACGTCTATTGATCCGATCCACTGATTTTGTGAGCCATCGGGTGCCTTACCCTCGCCGCATCTTCGTTTTTGCGGCTGGCTGAGATCGCACGACCGCATCCTTTATCGGCCGCATTAATAACTTCGCGCCCCGTATACTCGATAGAAAGCATGGCTGTCCGCTCCGACACCTTTCTCTCCACGATTCTGGCCGCGACGCGCGCCACTTTGAACGCGTCGAAAAAGGCCGTTTCGCGCGCAGAGCTGGAACGCCGTGCCGCCGAACATCGACCGCGCGGATGGGCCGCCGCACTACGCCGTCAGGCCGCACATGGCCCGGCCGTGATTGCAGAGATCAAGAAGGCCTCGCCGTCGAAGGGACTGATTCGCGCCGACTTCGACCCCGCATGGCTGGCTCGCCGTTGCCGGGCCGGAGGCGCCGCTGCGCTCTCGGTGCTCACCGACGAACCCTACTTTCAGGGCAGCCTGCGCAACCTGGAGCTAGCCTCGGCTGCCGCGCCGTTGCCTTGCCTGCGCAAAGACTTCACCATCGACGAGTACCAGATCGTCGAGGCTCGCGCGCATCGCGCCGACGCCATCCTGCTCATCGCTGCCGCGCTCAGCAGCGCCGAGTTGCAGCGCCTTGCCCACGCCGCACACGCTCTCGCGCTCGACGTGCTGGTGGAGGTGCATACCGCCGACGAGTTGGCGCAAGTACTCGATGCGTTAGGCGAAACCGGGGCCCCCGCAGACAGGTCTTCGTCTGCGAGGTGGGAAACCGGCACACTCGCCATCGGCGTGAACAACCGCGACCTGAAGACCTTCGGGGTCAATCCGGAGACTTCTCTCGCACTCGTCGATCAGATCCCCTCGAGTGTAGTGCGCGTGACGGAAAGCGGCATCTCGACGCGCGAAGACATCGTTCGCCTGCGTAAGGCGGGCTTCGATGCATTCCTGATCGGCGAGAGCCTGATGCGCCAGCCCGATCCTGGTGACGCATTGGCCGCACTGCTCAAAGGCGCCGTGGGCAAAGCATGAGCCTCTGGATCAAAATCTGCGCCAACACCTCGCTGGCCGACGCCGAACTGGCCGCGGAAGCCGGCGCCGACGCGGTGGGATTCGTATTCGCGCCCAGCCCGCGGCGTGTGACGCCGGAGCAGGTTGCGGAAATCGCGCCGCAATTGCCCGAGGCACTCGAGAAGATCGGCGTGTTTGTGGATGCGGCGTTTGAAGAGATTGCGGCGACGGTCGAAGCGGCGGCGCTGACCGGTGTCCAATTACATTGGGCAGCGCCACCTGCGCTGCCTGCCGCACTGCGCGCGAGATTCGGAGCGAAGCTGCGCATTCTCGGCTTGGTTCACTTCGACCCGGCGGCCGGGGAGCGCATCGCGGAGATTACGGGCGATACAAACATCGACGCGATCCTTGTTGATTCGCGCACGGCCGCGGCAGTGGGCGGCACGGGACGAGCCTACGACTGGGACGCGGCGCGACGGTCGATTTTCGGCGCTGCCGGGCCAATGAAGCTCGTTGCGGCGGGTGGACTGACTCCTGAGAACGTGGCGGAAGCGATTGCAACTCTCAACCCATGGGGTGTGGATGTTGTCAGCGGTGTGGAATCTACCCCGGGAATCAAGCATCCGGCAAAGGTGCGGGCGTTTGTCGCCAACGCGCGAGCGGCGGAATCGGCGCGTTCTACCCGCGAACTCGGTTCCTAGTACACTAAAAAGTTCCCCATTTTTCCTGGGCCAACTAGCAGGAGTCTCTCATGGCATCGGTCATTCTTCCCGCAATTCCCTCCGAGTCGCGGCCCGGGCGCTTCGGCATCTACGGCGGGCGCTACGTGCCGGAGACGTTGGTGGCCGCGCTCGACGAATTGGAGCACGCCTACGCGGAGGCCAGGGCGGATGCGGCGTTTGAGATCGAGCTCAACTCGCTCTTGACCGACTACGCTGGACGCCCGACGCCGCTCTACTTTGCCAGGCGGCTCACGGAATCGCTGGGCGGGGCAAAAATTTATCTCAAGCGCGAAGACCTGCTGCACACCGGCGCACACAAGATCAACAACGCTCTCGGCCAGGGACTGCTGGCCCGCCGCATGGGAAAAAAGCGCGTGATCGCCGAAACCGGTGCCGGCCAGCACGGCGTGGCCACGGCTAGCGCGTGTGCGCTGCTCGGCCTGGAGTGCGTGGTCTACATGGGCGACGTGGACATGGAGCGGCAGGAGCTGAATGTGAAGCGCATGCGGCTCTTGGGCGCCGAAGTGCGCGGCGTCTCGTCCGGCTCGCGCACGCTCAAGGATGCGATCAGCGAAGCCATGCGTGACTGGGTCACGAATGTGCGCACGACTTACTATCTGCTGGGCTCGGCGCTCGGCGCGCATCCCTATCCCACCATGGTGCGCGACTTTCATCGTTGCATCAGCCGCGAGATCAAAGCGCAGATTCTTGAGAAGGAAGGCCGGCTGCCGACAGCAGTGGTTGCCTGTGTCGGCGGCGGCTCCAATGCCATCGGCGCGTTTTACGAGTTCATTGGCGACAGCCAAGTGAAATTGATCGGCGTCGAAGCCGGCGGGCGCGGCAGCGCGCTAGGAGAGCACGCGGCACGCTTCCAGGGCGGCGCGCCGGGCGTGCTGCAAGGTACGTTTTCCTACGTGCTCCAGGACGACGACGGGCAGATTGCGCCCACGCATTCGGTCTCCGCGGGGCTCGATTACGCGTCGATCGGCCCCGAGCACGCCATGCTGCACGACACGGGCCGCGCCGAGTATGTCTCGAAAGACGACGCGGCAGCGCTCGACGCCGTGGTCAAGTTGGCGCGCACTGAGGGCATTCTGCCGGCACTCGAGAGCGCGCACGCGGTGGCCGAGGCCATCTGCATCGCGCCGGCGTTCACGCCGCGTGACATACTGGTGGTGAATCTCTCAGGCCGCGGCGATAAGGATATGGGAATCCTTGCGCGCGAGCTGAAGTTGTAGGTTTCACAACGCTCGATTCACGAACCACGATTTCCATGCCGATCCGTTTCGATCACAAGCCGGGCCTGGTAGTTTATTTGACGGCTGGCGACCCCTCCATCGACGCCACGCGCGAGATTGCGCTTGCAGCGATCGATGCCGGCGCCGATGTGATCGAACTCGGCGTGCCCTTCAGCGATCCGCTCGCCGACGGCCCCGTCATCCAGCGCGCCATGGAGCGCGCCCTCGCGCATCGCACGCGGCTCAAGGATGTGCTTGGCCTGGCGCGCCAGATTCGCGCCGCACGCCCCGCAGCAGGCCTGGTAATTTTCAGCTACCTCAATCCGATTCTCCGCTACGGCCTCGCGAGATTTGCCGATGACGCGAAGGTCGTCGGCGTGGATGGCGTGCTGGCCACCGATATGATCGTGGAAGAGGCCGCCGATTACTTGAAAGAAATGACCCGCGTCGATCTGGCGCCGGTTTTTCTCGCTGCGCCCACCAGTCCCGACGCGCGGCTCGAAGCCATTGCCAAGCACAGCAGAGGTTTTGTGTATGCCATCTCGCGCATCGGCATTACCGGCACGCAACAAAACGTGGCTGGAGACGCGGCAGCGCTCGTGGCGCGCATCCGCCGTTTTTCGGGACCGGCCGGAAGCGGACTCCCAGTGGCCGTGGGGTTCGGCATCAGCAACGCGGAACACGTCGCCGAAGTGGCGGAGTTCGCGGATGCCGCGGTCATTGGCAGCGCGATTGTCGAGCTGATCGAGCGCACTTCCACCAGCGAAGGTCCGGAAAGGGCGCCCCACGCGGTCGCTCGATTTATCAGCGGCCTGCGCCTGCCCCATGCAGCGCTGGCCCGGTGAATGAGATCAGCCGTTAGCTCCCGTCTTTCAGCTATCAGCTAGTCCGTTGCGGAAACGGGCCGTGGAGGCTTGGGTCAGCAGGTTTGAGCTGAAAGCTGACGGCTGAGAGCTGAAGGTCAGCTTTCTCGAGGATGCCATGACCATCGAAGAATTGCGAATCCGCATCGACGAGCTGGACCGCCAGCTGGTCGAATTGCTCAGTGAGCGGGCGCGCGCCGCGCAGATGATCGGCCACTTGAAGGCCGCCACTTCGCTTCCCGTCTACGAACCGGACCGCGAAAAGATTATCTACGCGAATGTGCGCGCGGCCAACCAAGGCCCGCTGCCCGACATCGAGCTGACGCATATCTACGAGCGCATCATCGACGTGATGCGGGCATTGCAGCGCAACGAGCTGGCCAGCCAAAGACATGCCCAGGCCGCCGCATCCGAAGGCGAAGCGCCGGGCCACGCCGCGGGCGCCCAGTTACCCCAGCAAGATAAATCCGTTGCCGGGGATCCCGGATCGATGCCCGAGACAGGAAAAAAATCATGATCGTCGCCATGCAGGAAAAAGCCACTGAAGAACAGATCGATGCCGTGATCAACGTCATGGAAGAGGCCGGCGTGGACGTGCATCGCACCACCGGCGAGTTCCAGACCATTCTGGCCGGCGTTGGACCCACCGCCACGCTCGACCTGACGAAGTTTGAAATGCTGCCCGGGGTGCTGCACGTGCACCGCATCAGCGCTCCCTATAAGCTCGCCGGGCGCGCCTGGCGGCCGGAGGGAACGGTCGTCGAATTCAGGACCGGCGCGGCGAATAACAAAGCCCCCGGCAACAAAGCATCGATCGGCGGCCAGCAGGTCGCCATCATCGCCGGGCCATGCGCCGTCGAGGATCGCGAGCAGATCTTCGCCATTGCCGAATCCGTGAAAAGGGCCGGCGGACGCTTTCTGCGCGGCGGCGCCTACAAGCCGCGCAGTTCGCCCTACTCGTTTCAGGGGCTGGGCATTCCGGGTCTGGAACTGATGCGCGAGGCCGCCGACGCGAACGGCCTGTGCGTGGTGAGCGAGGTGATGGAGATTGCGCAGATCGAGCCCATGTTGCCAATCGTCGACTGCTTCCAGGTGGGCGCGCGCAACATGCAGAACTTTAACCTGCTGCGCGAGCTGGGCCAGGTGCGCAAGCCCATCCTGCTCAAGCGCGGCATGGCAGCCACCATCGAGGAGCTGCTGCTTTCGAGTGAGTACATCCTCTCCGGCGGCAACTACGACGTGATTCTTTGCGAGCGCGGCATTCGTACCTACGAAACCTCGACGCGCAATACCATGGACATCGCGGCCATTCCGGTGCTCAAAAAGCTCTCGCACCTGCCCGTGGTCGGCGATCCATCCCACGGAACAGGCCGGCGCGACATGGTTCCCGCGATGGCCAAAGCCGCGGTGGCCGCGGGCGCCGATGCCCTGCTCATCGAGATTCACCCCAACGCCGATAAGGCCGTCTCCGATGCGGCGCAGACGCTCTACCTCGATCAGTTTGAAAAGCTGGTTGCAGAGTTGCGTGTGCTGGCAGAGGCGGTGGGAAGATCGCTGTGAAGAACAACGGAGTTAGTGGTGTTAGCGTTGTTAGCGGGGCTGGATATTCGAGCGCCGCGAGCTACGTTAACACCGCTGCCGAAGGACTTCCATGATCAATCGCATCGCCATCCTCGGTACCGGCTTGCTGGGCACATCTGTTGGCCTTGCCTTGCGCGAAGCAGGATTCAAGGGCACGATCACCGGCTGGAACCGCAGCCCGGAGCAGGGGCAACTCGCGCTGAAGATGGGCGCGATCGATTCGCTTGCCGGCGATGCGATCGAAGCCGCGCGGGCAAGCCAGGTGACGCTGCTTGCCGTGCCCATCTACGCCACGCTCGATTTTATGGAGAAGCTCGCGCCGGTGCTCGGGCCCGATCAGCTCGCGACCGACGTGGGTAGCACCAAGCGTCTGATTACGGAAACCGGCACGCGGCTCTACAACACGCCCGCGCGCGCGGCGTTTCTCCCCGGCCACCCCATGGCGGGCAAGGAGCGCGGCGGCGCAGCGCTGGGCGATACCAATCTCTTTCGCGGCGCGGTGTGGCTGTTCACGGACGATTCCACAGCCAAGCGTTCGCCACAAGCGGCCGAATTGGTGAAGCACTGGCGTGAGTGGGTGGTGAAGATGGGCGCGAAGACGCTCGATCTCGATGCCGCGCGCCACGACGATCTGGTGGCGTGGGTCAGCCACTTGCCGCAGTTCACTGCCACGGCGCTGAGCGCGCTGCTCGAAGAGGAAGTGGGCGACGCGCCTGAACTGAAAGACGTCGGCGGCCGCGCGTTGCGCGAGATGACGCGCCTGGGCGCGAGCCCGTATTCGATGTGGCGCGACATCGCCCACACCAATACTGAAGCGGTCGAGCGTGCCCTGCTCGCCCTCGAACAGCACCTCGCCTACCTGCGCGAGAACCTGCGCGCACCCGGGTTGCGCAACGAATTCGAACAAGCCAACAGGTTCCGGCGGGAATAGGGCAGGATTCATTCCGCCAACCAAGAACCGCCGCTCGGCCAGTACGGTTAACGCCTGCTATCCTCAAAGGGTTGCGGACCTCACGCGGCGCTCAAGGCGTATCGATCTCGAGGCTCCGCCGTGCTTCGAGGAGTCTCACGTTGATATCCGATCCCGCACGCCGCCCGCCTGTAAATGCAGCTCCGGAATCCGTGGGGTTCTTCCATCCGTCCAGGCGTCCCTACCGCTTCACCATCCTCCTGTTCATCAGCCTGATCGTGCTGGGGAGCTACTTCGCCTACGACAGCATCGGCGCTCTCGAGACCACGCTCATCCAGGCCCTCCATCTGAACCGCACCACGATCGGCAACCTCTATACGGCCTACTCGGTGGCCGCCGTCTTCATCGTCTTCTTCGGGGGCATGCTCTATGACAAGCTGGGACCGCGCCGCTCCAGCCTGCTGTTCTGTGCCCTCGTCTTTGTGGGTGCAACCATCGTGGCGCTTGCGCATTCCAAGTGGGAGCTCTTCGCCGGGCGGTTGATCTTCGGCGCGGGCTCCGAGACGCTGATCGCGGTGCAGAGCGCGATCATCAGCCGCTGGTTCAAGGGCAAGGAAATGGCTCTTGCCTTCGGCATCGCTTTGACCGTCAGCCGCATCGGGACCCTCTTCAGCTTCAACACTGAAGAACTCATTGCCCGCTACTTCGGCAGCTACCGCGTGGCGCTTTGGGCGGCGGCGGGCTTCTGTCTGGTCTCGGTCGTGTGCAACCTGGTGTACAACGCAATGGACTTGCACGGTGAGAAGGTGCTCGCGCTCCCCAAACCGGAGGGCGGCGACAAGATCGTCTTCTCCGATATCGGAAAGTTCAACTCGTCCTACTGGTACGTGGTCCTGCTCTGCGTTACTTTCTACAGCGCCATCTTCCCTTTCACGGCGCTTGCCACCGATATGTTCCACGACAAGTGGGGCCTCCCGAAGGTCAGCGCCACCACCGGTAGCTTTCTGGCCCAGGTGTTCGACAACCTCTTGCACATGTTCTCGACGGCGCCGGGAGTCACCAGCATTATCATTTTCGGGTCCATGATCTTCGCGCCCTTCGCCGGCAACCTGGTGGACCGCATCGGCAAGCGGGCCACGCTGATGATCGTGGGCTCGCTCATGCTGATTCCGGCTCACCTCACCATGGGCATCACGCACTGGAATCCAATCCCCAGCATGATCGTGCTCGGCGCAGCTTTCGTCCTCGTTCCCGCCGCCATGTGGCCGTCGGTTCCGCTGGTGGTGGAGGAGAAGCGCGTGGGCACGGCCTTCGGCCTCATGACGGCCATCCAGAACATGGGCCTCGGGCTATTCCCTCTGCTCAATGGCAGGCTCCGCGACGTCACCGGGACTTACACCGCGACCCAGATCATGTTTGCGTGTCTCGGCGTGGTCGGGCTTATCTTCGCCTTCCTCCTGTTGCAGTCGGACCGGCGTCATGGCGGCAAGCTGGAGCGGGGAAAGAACAAAGAGGCGGAACTGGCCAAAACCGAAGAAGCCTCGGAACATCGCTAGCAATTGGTCCACCCAATTGGCGTGGACGGGCCCTTGTGGTCACTCCACCCTTACCCAGTATTGCGTGCGGCCCAACAGCGGAACCAGAATGTAGCCGTGCAGCCGCATTTTTTTGCCCCCATCCTCGAGGGCCATCGACGCGCGATAGACCTTGCCGGTTTCCGGATCCAGCACCTGCCCTCCGGACCATTGCGCGCCATCCCGGTGAAATCCCCACAACACCTCGAGCCCGACCAGCGGCTGATCCTTTTTTGCCCCGCTGCACAGATAGCAGGTCGGATGTGGAACAGGTGGATTGAAGAGCGTCTCGATGGTTCCCGTGAGGGTTCCGTTTTCCTCGCGGATGTCGACAATCGACTTCGCTTTTCCGGTGGCGTCGTCGATGGTTTTCCAGCGTCCGGCAGGCGAAGCGGCAGCGCCCGTGGGCACTGCGCCCGCCTGTGCCCGCATTTCGCCTCGAACGAGCAAGACGGCCGGTAGAACAAGCGCCGGGATGGTCATGATGCCGCGCAGAATGTAATGCAGGCATCTGCGGCGAGAGCGAATGTAAACGAAGAGCATTTTTTGGCCTGCGCGCATCGTGCTAGTTCACGCGGCTGCCCACATCGGCTTCATTGGCGGCTTCGGTTTCAGGCGGCGTTTCCTGCGGAGACTCGGGCGCAGGCAGCCTGGCGGGATCGATGCCATCGAGCCCTTCGGCTTTGGCCGCTTCCAGAAGCGCAGGCGATGCAGAGACGAAGGTGATGCGCGTGCCGTGGAACATGTCGCGCGCCGCCAGCGCAGCGCCGAGCTGCAGGGCCTCGGGCCAACGTAGCGCGGTGCGGTCGAGGAGTTGCCGCGCGGCCTCAAGCACGCCCGGATTGAGCGGCTGCTGTACCATGCGCGCGGCTTCAACGCGCAGCAGCTCGAAGGCAGTGACGGCGGCTTCCGGCGCAATGTGGCCGGCGCGCTCGCGGCGGCGTATGGCGGCGTAAACTTCGAGCGGCGTGGAGGCCGAGATCAGTTTGCGATTGTCCTCGACCGTCTCCATCAGGCGAATGAGCGCTTCGGTGCCGGGCTCGCGCACAAACAGCCGGGCGAAGGCCGTCGCCTCCAGAAAAAAGAAGCTCACTCCATCCCCCGTTCTTCATCGATGGTGACCGCGACGGGCTCGCCCTGCACGTCGACGGGCTGGAAGCGCTGCGATTCCTCGGGAATCCCGGCCTCGGCGCGGTTGAGCCGGATGGTCGTGGTGGGATATGCAGGCGTTTTGGGATTGGCGATCTTGCTGGTCAGCACCACGCCGCGTTGAATGGCTTCAGCCAGCACCGACTGCCGGGTTTCCGGATGCTGGTTCCAGCGGAAGGCCTTGCGGGGCAGGTAGGAATCGCGGAACCACTTGAGCGCGATGAAGGCGTGGCCGCCGCGCTCGGCTTCAGCCAGCGCCGCGCAGAGTTCTTTCACGCGCGCATCCATGTCGGCGGGAAGCCCAGGCTCGCCTTCGTCTCCCACTTCAGCGGCGCGAGCGTCGCTGCGTTGCGCGCGGCCCTGGCGCACGACCGGCTCCTCGCCTGCAATGCGCTCGAAGTAGATGCGCACCTCGTCGTACTCCGGCGACCACGCATCGGCCAAAGCGTCGCGGCGCTTGCTGCGGCCGTTCTCGCTGCACAGCTCCACGATGGCCTGGTACCCTGGTGGCGCCAGATAGCGCAAGGCGCGGACCATGCCGGGATCCTGGGTATAGGCTAGCTCATTTAATGCTTCTTCGATCATCTCTTCAGCGGCGGGGATGCTGAGATCGCCGTTCTCTACGTGATTCTGCGAAGCTCTTGTCGATTTCATCTCGTTCTCTCCCGTTACCTCCCGTATCTGCAGGAGCAGCACATTCACCGGCCGGTCGATCCGGCTCGGAGCTGCGCGCCAGACTTGAGGCAGCAGCCTGCAATCTATGATTCTTTCTGGCCAACTCTCTGGAGTTAAAGAAGACGGGCTTTCGCTCGTCCGAACCATCAATAAGAATGCGCTATGAACGTTTCATGGGGCTGGTTCTCGATGCTTATGCTTCTATCCAGCCTGCAGATAAACGGAGTTAGCGAACAATTCTCAAGCTACGGATATCAACCCTATGCGCCGGCCTTCAGTTTTTCCGCGGGGATTTTGCGCCAGCTTCCTGATTGGTGAGACGATTCTAGCGCAAAAATAGCGACTTACGCAGAAAATCGCAGGAATTCTCGGGCAGGGAACAATCTTGGGTCGGGGGGAGCCTCGCTTACCTTAGACGTTTCTCTTCGTAAAATGGATATATGCGCCGTTGTTTATGGTATTTGTTGACTTTTTGCCTATCATCCTCCTTCCTTTATGCGGATGGCCAGCCCTTCGATCTCTCCGGTCCCAAAGTGGATGTACACGTGAAGCGCGGCGACCTGACGCTGCCCATCTCCGAGACCCCCAACCTGCTTCCCGGCGACCGTTTATGGATTCATCCTGACCTGCCCGAGAGCCAGGCCACGCATTTCGTGCTGGTGGTGGCGTTCCTGCGCGGAGCGACGAACCCTCCCCCGCCGGAGTGGTTTACGCGGGTGGAAACGTGGACGCGCGATGTCCGCAACGAGGGCGTTTTCGTGAAGGTTCCTGCGGAGGCCCAGCAGGCGTTGGTGTTTCTGGCGCCGGAGACGGGAGGCGACTTCAATACTCTGCGCAACGCGGTGCGGGGACGGCCGGGCTCGTTTGTGCGCGCCGCCCAGGACCTGCAGGCGGCGAGCTGGGAACGGATGCGGCTGGAAGCCTACCTGGACGATGTGAAGATTACCTCGCAGTACGATCCGGCGGCGCTGAAAACGCGCACCGAGATGGCGGCGCGCAGCCTGGGCATCAAGATCAATGAGAGCTGCTTTCTGAAGCCCGCCGATCAGCAGGCCTCGTGCCTCTCGCAGAACTCCGAAGGCATGGTGCTCGACGACGCCAATGCGCGATCGCTGGTGGACCAGCTGACCAACGGCAACACGCTCAACCTGATGAACGAGCTGAGCTCGACGACCTTGGCCGGGGCCGGCGCCTACAGCCCCTACATCGGCGCCATCGTGGATACGGCCAGGATTCTGAGCTCGCTGCACACCGCGCACTTCCAGTACATTCCCGCGCTGGCCTTGCCCAGGGCCGACAGCCTGAATCTGCGCCTGAACATGCCGCCCTCGTTCATCAACCCCAAGTCGGTCGTGGTGGTGGCGCTGCCTCCTGTCGGGCCCTCGCGGCCGGAGCCGCTGCATCCGGTCAATCCCAGCGACAGTTTTTGCGCCATGAAGCCGCGCCTTGTGCTGCCCGCCGAAGGAGCGCCGCTGGTATTTGCCACGGAGATGGCGCATGACCTGCTTCTGCACATCGAGTCCGGCGACGCCAAGCACACCACGCTCGACCTGCCTGTGACTGCCGACCCAGCCAAAGGCGGCCTGGTTCCTGCGCAGCCGATTTCCAGGCTGCCGGGCGGCGAACTGACCGCCGTGGTGCGCGGCAAGTGGGGATTCGACAAATGGGAAGGCCCCAGCTATCAGCTGGTGGCTGCGGCGAAGGGCGGCTGGACGCTCGCAGCTTCGGATCAGTCGGCTCTGGTGGTAGGCCGCGACGACACGCTCCACATCGACGGACCCTCCACGGTATGCGTGGAAAAGGTGGAAGCGCAGACCGCCGGGAATCACACCCAGGCGCTCCCCTGGAAGTCGCTGAAATCCGGTGCTCTTGAGGTAACGGTGCCGCTGAAGGATGCATCGCCGGGACCGGTGAGTGTGGCCGTATATCAGTTCGGACTAGCTGAGCCTGACCGGTTGGCAATGGAAGCCTACGACGCAGCGGCCTCGCTCGAGGAATTGACGTTGAGCGCGGGAGACAAAACCGCGCTGCTCAAGGGCACGCGGCTCGACGAAGTGGCCAAGGCGCAGATCGACGGCATTGCTCTCGCGCCCTCGGCTCTGAACCACGTGGGCAGTCTCGATGAACTGCTGATGACCGCGAACGGATCGACGGCGAGCCTGCTTCCCGGCAAGCAATATGTCGCGCACGTGCATCTGAAGGACGGCCGCGTCCTGACTGCGCCGGTGGCCGTGGCTCCGCCGCGGCCGCAGGTGATGGTGCTGAGCAAAGCCGTGCAGAACGACGGATCTGCGCCGCAGCCGCCGGTCGCACTGGGCAGCGCGGACGACTTGCCCATCGAAGGCCGTCTGGTGTTCTTCCTCAAGTCGGTTGTCCCCGAGGACTTTCCGCGCGACGAAAAGATGGAAGTGGCTGCGGGCGACGGGAGTTTTCACACCCTGCTGACGCTCACCGACGGCAGTCTGATGCTCGAAGATGCGCACACCGCGGTGGGCAGCCTGGAACCGCTCAAGCGGTTCGGGCCTTCGGCCTTCGGGCCGGTGCGGTTGCGGGCCATCGCCGCGGACGGCACGGCCGGCGACTGGCAGCCGCTCGGCACGCTCGTGCGCCTTCCCGGCTTTTCCACCTTGCGCTGCCCACGTTCGTCGGCGAAACCCTGCTTGCTGAGCGGAACCGACCTGTTCCTGGCTTCGTCATTTGCAGCCACGCAGGATTTCGGCAATCCCGACGAGGTGCCGCCGCAGTTCACCGGCACGCAGCTCATCGTTCCCCACCCCGTGGGCGGAGTTCTCTATATGAAGCTGCGCGACGATCCGGCGACGGTGCAGACGCTCACGTTGCCGGTGACGCCGTTGCCCGCCGCGCTGGCAAAAGAGCCATCGGCTGCACGGGCAACTGAGCTGGCGGCGCCAGCGCCCGAGCCAACAGCAACTCCGGCAGTTGCGCCGGCCGCTTCACCGCAAGAGCCATCGACCCAGGGGGCGCCGGCTCAGCCGCCAGCGCCGAAGCCGCAGTAGAAAACTCTGTCGTTGCCGCTGCTCTTGGCCGCGCCAGAAAATCGCGCCGTCAAGTGATTAGCTCCACTAACTCCGCTCTCAGTTGAAGTACGCCTGGTTCTTTTCGGCGAACTCCGTCTTATCGGCAGGCAGTTCTTCCAGCGCGAAGATCGCGTTCTGCGCGCAGACTGACGCGCAATTGCCGCAATCGATGCACTCATCGGGATTGATAAAAACCTGGGATACGGTTGCAGCGGCGGCATCGTTCTCCGCAGGCGCAATGGCGGCAGTTGTGCACTCCGGAACACAAACAAAGTCCTTGATGCAGGCATCCGTCACGACAAAAGCCATGGAAGATTGCTCCTTATAGCAAAACCAGAGATCCCGTATCCCGAAGCTGCGACGCTCAAGGCGCCGCGACCTCAAGGAGCGGGGACTTTGCACAAAACCCAACCGAACACACCTTCTCTGCTTTTGCCGTAATTACGGGCGCATTCTCGAACGCCGCGCCCTCAGCTTGAGGCTAGCCGTGCGGCCCCAGGGCTCACCGTGATCTCAGTCACGATGCCGCCGCTGGAAAGGGGGAATCATTCCGATTATGGTTCGGGAAGCAATCTCAATCCCGTTGTAACTCTCCATTGACGCCCCATTCGCACAGGTCGGGCACCATGGAAGCATGTCCCCCGTCAGTCGGCCCCCTTTCCGGGTGCAAGTGTTCTCATTCTGGAATTGGAAGTGCGCGCTGCTGAGTGCGGCGGTGCGTTCGCTGGTGTATCTTGCGGCGCTGGCGCGCTCCGGGCCACATGGCCGGGTCTCCATCATCGCGGTTGAAATTGCCTATGTCACCCTGACGGCAGGCATCTACGCGGGAATGCAGCAGCGGGCTCTCCGGCTCCGATCCCGTCTGCTCGGCAATTCGCTTGTGGCTTGCGTCGTCCCCGCGCTGGCGCAGGGTGTCGATTGGCTTGCGCACCGCGCTGTTGGAGACGCCGTTCCTTTCCGCGCCACCGTGGCCGTCAGCGTCTTCGCCGGCGTCTCCGCGCTCTTTCACCTTTTTGTGATGCGGCGCGGGGTCTTCCTCACCGGCCAGGGCCGCTCGCTGGTTGACGACCTCCGGCGCATCCCGCGACTGATTGCCGGATTTGTGAATGCGCCGTACACGCTAATGACGGCGCTCTCCGCCCGCGCGGCGCGCGCGGCCGAGTCGGAAGCAACGCTGTAAGAGCCAGCAGGCCGGCGATTCGGCAGGTCAGCGAGTCGGCAATCCAGCGACTTGCCGAATTAGCTGTCGTGACTCGCATTCATGCCTCAGGAAACGCAGAAAGGGCCGGCCTGCTGAGAGCGACTGCCGTAACCTCAAACCTGATTTCTGGACTCAGAAGATGCGCACCTTCAGGCCCACGCTTGCATTCAGTGAGGTCATGTTGCCATAGGTGAATTC
>Ga0335078_10009733_pt1 | contig 14229 bp, 9 predicted proteins | sample Lox_Sample_32_FD_206711 | JGI IMG/M metagenome (GOLD analysis project Ga0335078, IMG submission 206711) | Soil microbial communities from Loxahatchee National Wildlife Refuge, Florida, United States - Lox_Sample_3.2 | ecosystem: Environmental > Terrestrial > Soil > Wetlands | place: USA: Florida...
AAACACCCAAGCTCTTCCAGAATGGCATGCCGACGCTCGGCCCTGTGGAGAAACTGGGCAAATCGGGTGGCCGGTGCCTGAGGCGGCAGTAAGCTCACCCGATCGCCTTTGTGGCACGGTAGATGGCAAGTTATGGCACTTCATCGGCTATGCGAGTGACTGCCTGTGCCGGATACGGAACCTTTCCACTTAATCCGGACGGTCGATTCTCTGTGCCTGTAAATTCACCCGCGGACAAGGCCGGAGATCGCTTCACGTGAGCGACCTTCCCGATAACATCAACCCGCCGGCCCTAAGCAGGAGCCGGCTCTGTTCATATCTGTTAACAGATTGGTCTATGTGCGCCGGTAGCGGGCGAATAGTGGCCTCCCCAAGTTCGAACTCGACTCAGGGAAGTGAAGCATGGGCGTGGTCCAGCGGTCAGGGAGGCGGGTCAGAACGGGCCTGCTGTGCCGCCGGGTTGGCGATCCACGGCGCGCGCATCATGACAAGGCCGGGAACGTGCTCGTACGCGAGCCAGAGAAGGGCACCGGCCGGGCCCTGGTCGCCGGCGGCCGCCATCGCCGTGACCTGCGACGGCGCATCCTCCCCGGGGTACTAAGCCACGGTGGCTGGTCCCTGCTGGTCGCCACGACGGGGGTCAACGGGCTCAACTTCCTCTTCCACGTCGTGATCAGCCGTCTGCTCGGCCCGTCGCACTACGGGGCATTTGGCGCCGTTCTGAACGTCGTCTCCGTGCTCGCCGTCCCGCTCAGCGCGGTGCAGCTCGCCGTGACGCAGGCCGTCGTCTCCGGCGCGGGCAAGGGCCGGATGTCGCTGCGCAGGCTGACGGTGAAAGCCATGCTCTGGGGCCTCGGGGCGATGGCTGCCATCTGGGTGCTCTCACCACTGCTCGATGGCTTCCTGGACCTGAGGTCTCCCGTCGCGGACCTGGCCATCGGTGTCTGGATTCCCCTCACGGTGGTCGTCTCTGTCCTGCAGGGCGCGCTGCTCGGCGAGATGCGCTACGTACCTGTCGCGGTCGCCTCCTTCCTGGGCGGCGGTGCGCTGCGGCTGGCGAGCGGTGCCCTGCTCGTCTCGGCGGGCTTCGGGCTGGGCGGCGCCGTGGCGGCGACGGTGATCGGCCAGGCGTTCACTGCCGCGGCGCTCCTCCTGGTGGCCAGGAGGGAAGTATTCACCACCGGACTTGACCAGATACGGATCTCCCTGCGCGACGCCGTGTTGTCGATCGCCGCGCTCGCCGGGTACACCACGCTCACCGGGATCGCCGTATTCCTGGCCCGCCACTATCTCGCGCCGGTCGCTGCGGGCCGCTACACGGCCGCGACGATCGCGGGCCAGATCGCCCTGTACCTGCCGGCCGCGCTCGTGGGAGTGGTCTTTCCCCGGCTTGTCTCTGCCCACGCCACCGGCATCGGCGTCGGCAAGACTCTCGCCGAAACGCTCGGGCTGGTCGCCGCCACCGCGCTCGCCGCATTCGCCGTCCTTGCCGGGCTGTCCGGCATGGTCGTCGATGTGCTCTTCGGCCCGAGCTATCTCGGTGCCGCGGGCATCGTCGGGATCATCGCCCTCAGCTCCGTCTTCCTCAGCATCATCGGCCTGCTCACCTACTTCCACGTTGCCCGGCGCTCGGTGGCCGCGCTGTACAGCTGGGCGGGGGTCGCACTCGTATGGGTGCTGGTGGCCGAGCTGCACGGCGGCATGAAAACCGTCGCCGTCTGCATGCTGGCGGCGAGCGGGTTCGTGCTGGCGGCCGTGTCCCTCCCGGCCCTGGCAGCTGTCGTGTCGCCGGTTTCCCGCGCAGCGGTGCTGAGCGACGGCGCCGTGGAACTCCCTCTCCCCGAGATCGACCTCAGCCTGGTCATCCCGTTCTACAACCCAGGGCACCGGCTGGGCCTCCACGTGCAGGCCGTCGTCGACGCCCTCAGGGCCGAGCGGGTCAGCTTCGAGGTGATCGCGGTATCGGATGGCTCGACCGACGGAAGCCCATCGTCGATCGCCGGGATCGACCAGGTCCGGATAGTCGAGCTGGCGGAGAACCAGGGCAAGGGAGCCGCGCTGCGCATCGGCCTGGCTCAGGGGAGAGGCCGGTACCTCGGCTTCATCGACGGCGACGGCGACATTCCGGCCAGGCAGCTGAGCCACTTCCTCGCGGCGACCAGGGCGGGCGATCCGGATGTGGTCCTCGGCAGCAAGCTCCACCGGGGCTCGAATGTCGTCTACCCGCCACTCAGGCGGCTGTACTCGTCCGGCTACCAGCAGCTGACGAGGTTGCTCTTCCGGCTGCCGACCCGGGACACCCAGACTGGCATCAAGCTGATCCGCCGCGAGACGCTGGCGGCCGTTCTGCCGAAGATGGTTGAGAAGCGCTTCGCCTTCGACCTGGAACTGCTCGTCGTCGCCCGCCGGATGGGGCACCGGAGCTTCGTCGAGCTCCCGGTCCAGATCGCCGAGCGCTTCACGACCACCATCTCGCTGCGGACGGTCGGGCGGACGCTGCTCGACACGTTCGCCATCTTCTACCGGCTGCGGGTCGCGCGCTTCTACGGGCCCCAGCTCGCGCCGGTCTCCGGCCACAGGCAGGGGTCCCGCTTCCGGTCGCGAGCAGGCGCCCGGCCGCTCGCCGCCGGCGCACTGGCCGACGCACTGGCCGGCTCCGGGCCCGCGGACAGGCCGCTGCGGATCCTTGCCTACAACTGGCGGGATCTCGCCCATCCCCGGGCCGGTGGCGCGGAGGTGTACCTGCAGTCGGTCGCGCGCGAGTGGGTGAAGAGCGGCCACCAGGTGACCCTCTTCTGTGCCGCCGTCGACGACAGGCCGGCGCGGGAACTCGCTGACGGAGTGGAGATCATCCGGCGCGGCGGACGACTCGGCGTCTACCGGGAGGCGAGGCGCTTCTGGCGGCGCGAGGGAGACGGTCAGTTCGATCTCGTGGTCGATTGCGTGAACACCAGGCCGTTCCTGTGTCCCCGCTATGTGGGGAACGTGCCGATCGTGGCCGTCATCCACCAGGTCGCAAGGGAGATCTGGCAGTACGAGACCCCCTGGCCGATCTCCGTTCTCGGCCGTTACCTGCTGGAGCCGGCCTGGCTGCGGGCATACCGGGACGTGCCGGTTGTCACGGTGTCCGAGTCGAGTCGTGAATCGCTCGCCAGATACGGCCTGCGACGCGTCACGGTCGTGCCGGAAGGATGGGTGTCCGCGTGACGGGACGGCCCGCAGTCGAGAAGGAGCCGGTGCCGACCGCTGTTTTCGTCGGGCGGCTGAGCGCGAACAAGCGCCCTAAGCACGCTATCCGGGCCTTCGGCCTCGTCCGCCGCCAGTTGCCCGATGCGCAGATGTGGGTGATCGGAAGCGGTCCCGAGGAGGCGAAGCTCCGCCGGGCAGCCGGCCCCGGCGTGCTCTTCCTCGGGCACCTGCCCGAGGAAGAGAAGCATGACCGCCTGGCACGCGCGCACGCCCTGGTGGCGACGTCCGTTCGCGAGGGCTGGGGGCTTGTCGTGACCGAGGCGGCCGCGCGCGGCACCGTCTCGATCGGCTACGACGTGCCAGGCCTTCGGGACTCGATCAGAGCGTCGGGAGGCGTCCTCACGCGTGCCGATCCGGTGTCCTTGGCCACCGGCCTGGCCGGGCTGCTCTCGTCAGTTGCCGGGGGTTACGGCCCCCGGGCCAGGCCCGCCGGTGTGGTCCCGTGGGCGGAGGTCGCCGCGGCGATCCTCGCGGTGGGGCGAGATGCCGGATCGCCAGTCATGGGACCGGGGGGCCGGATGGCTGACGGGCACGGAGCGTCCCGCACCGGCGTGGCTGGTCGCTTGCCACAAGCGCCTGTCGCGGCGCCCCGCTATGTCCCGCACCAGCCGTGGCCCAGCGATGACAAGGAAGAGGTCCTGGAGCGATGACAACGGGCAACCGCCCCCCCCATCTCGCAGTGATCATCCCGGCGCACAATGAAGCCTCGCGCGTCGGCGAGTGCCTCAACAGCATTCGTGCGGCTCTCGAATACGCCGAGGTGACGGACGCTGAAGTCATCGTGGTCGATGATCACAGCACTGACGAAACGTCTGAGGTCGCGCGAGCGCACGGCGCGGTCGCGATCCGGCAGAGCAAGAGGCTCGGCCAGATGGCAGCTTGTTCGGCCGGCGTCGTCAACAGTTCCGCGTCGCTGCTCTTCTTCGCCGATGCCGATTGCCGCGTAGCTAAGGGGGCCTTCTCCGCTCTGCTGCGCGGCTTCGCGCGACCCACCGTGGGGGTGGTCGCGGCACGCAGCGAACCGGAACCCAGAGTCACCGTCAAATCGCTGGTGGAACGCTCTGGCACCTTCAGCGCGGTCGTGCTCCACGAAACCAAGAGCCGTCTCGTCAACCACGACTTCCTGCCCATCGGGCGGCTGTTTGCCCTGCGCCGGGCCGCATGGCAGGCCGGTGACGACCAGCAGCGGCCGTGCGACCGGATCTACGCCTCGCGTGCGAAACGCGCTGGGTGGGAGATCATCTATATGCCGGACGCGGTCGTCTACTACCAGCCGGTCGAAACCTACGGCGAGCTCTGGTCCGCCTACAACCGCTCGGCGGATACGCACTCGCGGGCGCGGCTTGTGGCCGACTGGGCGGAGCCGTTGCCGCGGGGGGCCGTGTGTCGCGCAGGCGTCGCGAGCGTGCGACGGCAGCCGTTGAGCGCGGCTGTCTGGCTCGCGCTCCGCACGCGCCTGTGGAGCGAGCGGGTACTCGGGCTGGCGCGGCCTGGCGGGGGGTTCGCCGGCTCTGGGGCTTGGGAAAGCCTGTCTCCTAGCTCGCGCTCCCATAGCCGTCCCGGGCCCGGCCACCAGGCCCCTGAGCAGCCAGCCGGAAGACCCGGATGACCGTGCGGGAAGGGAGTCCGGCCACGCGGCGTGGCGCCGGGCACGCCGGGAAAGTCACCGTCGCCTTGGTCTGCAAGTACGCGCCTGAAGGCATTGGGGGCATCCAGAACCACCTCGACATGCTGCTGCGGCACGTGCAGGCCCCCGATTGTTGCTACGTCTTCGTCACCGGCACGGGTGAGGCCGGGCGGAGCGCAGGAGCCCGCGCATATCTGCGGTTCGTCCAGCGGCTCACGCGCTGCCGCGGCGAGGTAGCGCACTTCCACGGCTTCGACCGGCTGCAACTCCTTACCCTCATGCTGTTCGCACGCAGGCGGATCCCTCTGGTGGTGACTCCGCACAACGGTGTGGCGGCGATAGTCAACGATCGGAAGGCCCTCCGCCGGCTGGTCAAGCGATGGGCGGACGGACTGCTGTTCCCGGCGCTGATCCGGCAACGCGCGCGCATCGTCGCGCTTAGCGAGGAAGAGCGCGACTACTATCTCGCCCGGTTTCCCGGCTGCGGCGACCTCGTGGAGGTGCTGCCCAACCCGATCGGGGCGCACGGCTGGGCCCCCCTGCTGGCCGCGCCCGCGGCGGTGCGCCTCCTGGCACTTGCCCGGCTCGATCCGTGGAAGCACATCGAGGATCTCGTCAGTGCCATGGCGCTTCTTCCTGCCGCGGTCGAGTGCGATATCGCCGGGCCCGACTGCGGCGCTGCCGCAGCGCTGCAGGACCAGGCGCGGCAGGTGGCGAGGACGATTCGCTTCCACGGAGCGGTCCGAGGTGCCCAGAAGGAACAGTTGTTCGAGGATGCGGCCATCGTCGTCGTTTCCTCGCATGCCGAGGGGCTGTCGACCGTCGCATTGGAGGCCCTCGCGCGCGGTATACCAGTGGTCGCGTCCGACTGCGCCGCGCGCGGCCTCCCGGCTGAAGGCGTGTACCGGTATCCCTTCCGCTCGGTTCCGGACCTGGTCCGGACGATCGAGCATCTGCTGGAGGGCGAGAACCTGCTTTTGGCACGGCACGCGGCAAGGCGTGCCTCAGCCTCGCTCGTGGGCTACGACGATTATGCCGAGGCCCTCCGGTCCCTGTACCGATCGAGCGTCGACCGGAAGCGCAATGGGATCACGCCACGCGGTGCGCGCTACCGCTGGCGGCTTCGCCCCTCGCCGAGGGATCGCCAGTAGGAATGAGCACCCAAAGTACTGCCGCCCTGGAATTGTGCACCGGCGAGCGTGCGGCAGTCAGGTACACGCGGTCCGCCCGCTTCGTACCGCGGCTACTCGCGGCACTCGCCGTGGCCCTCGTCGGGCTTGGCGCTGTCATGCACTTCCTGCCGGGACTGCCCGTGCTGACGGTCGACAGCTTCTTCCATCTCAGCAACTCCTACAACTGTGCTCAGGACACCCACTCGTGGACATATTTGACGTCCACCGGGCAGCCGAACACGAGCCTGAGCCTGATGCCCGTCGACTGCTCGATCGCGCTCCTCCAGTCCACGGGCCTGCCGCTCTGGGTGACGGAGGCGCTGTTCGAAGCCCTGCTTGCGATGGCCGCTGCGGCGGGGATGTACCTGGCCGCCAGGAGAGTCGGCTTGTTCTTCGCGGTTCGCTCCCGCATCGCCGCCGTCGTTGCCGCATTGTTCTGGGTCGCGAACCCGTATGCGCTGGCGTACATCTGGTACCACGTCATGTACCTACAGGTCCTGTGGGCCGCCCTTCCGTGGCTCTGCCTGTTCGTCTTGGCAGCCGGGGGGGATCACAAGCTTGGGAAGCTGTGTCTTGGCACATTCGCTGTAAGTGTCGCGGCTGCGCCAGGGCTGACGGAGGGGGAGCTGCCCCAGGCATTTCTTGTGCTGGCGTTCTTCTGCCTTTTCGTCGGAGTGGCGCGCGGCCGCAAGGCACTGCTGCGGTCCATAGCTGTGGTCGGCTCGTGCGGCAGCGCGCTTCTGTGGTGGCTGCTCCCGTCCCTCAGCAATATCGGAAACCTCTATGCCACGGCCGTCAGGCCCACGCCCACGGCTCCCCTCCTGGACTTCTCCTCGCGCTACTCGACACTGGGGCACCTGCTGACGCTGGCGGCGGTACCTCAGCTGTATCAGACGGTGAACGGGGTTCCATATGTCGCCTGGACGTGGCTCGCGACCTCGGGCGCAGGCCAGCTCGCGCTCGCCTGTATCCCGCTTCTCGGTGCTGTAGGTATTGCCCGCTTCCGGCGTCATTCTTCCGGTTGGCAGCAGGTATCGCCGCTCGCGGGCATGCTGGTGCTGGGGATCCTGATCTGCAAGGGCGAGGCCCAGCCGCTGCCGTTCACGGGCGAGTTGCTGACCAGGCTTCCCCTGGGCGCGATCTTCCGCCAGCCGCTCAACAACTTCGGCCTCCTCATCGTCGTGCCGCTGACCTTGTTCGTTGCGTTTGGCGCCGCCACAGTCCTCAGGGTGCCAGCGGCGGCTGGTGCCGATACCAATAGGCGGGTGCTCGGCGTCACCGCGAGCGTCGTGTTGGTGGGGGCGCTCGCAGTGGTCGTCTCGCCGTGGTGGAGTTCAGGCGTCTTCCCAGCGGGTGGTGGCGCCTTCCCCTCGGCGAAATACCAACTCCCCTCTGAGTACTCGCAGGTCGGAGCCATGCTCGCGCGGTCGCCGGCTGGTGGCAAGACGCTCGAGCTTCCGTACACGAGCAACGAGGAGTCCGCTTTCGTATGGCCGGCTGGCGTACAGCCGAACGCGGATCCGTTGTTCGAGGCTTGGCAGGGCAGACGATCGGTGCTTGAGCACGAAGGGCTGGACACCAGCAGCCCCGGGCTCGAGGTGGCTCGCTGCATCTCGGCCGGGCGCCCCGAATGCCTGCGCCTGGCCGAGTATCTGGGCATCGACCGGATCGTCATCCACCTGGACTGGAACGCGGCGTACTTCGGGGCGAGCAGCGGGATCTCTGTGGTGTCGTCCGGCACCGCGCTCGCCTATTTGATGGATCTTCAGCCGAAATCGACCCGCGCCATCGCCCGATCGCGGAAACGTTCGGTCGCGGTCAGCAGGTCTGGGTCCACCAGCATGTGGGTCCGCGTGAAGTCACTTCCCGCGGATCAGGACCGTTTCCTGGCCTTCGACGGCTTCTACGTCCAGCTGAATCGTCAGAACTTCTTCTCGATCTACTCCCCCTCGCGATCTATCTGGTCCCCCGGGGCCGTGCTCCCCAGGGGTCCGGCCTACTATCTGACGCTCACGTGGTCGGACGGGCGGCTGCAGCTCTGGATCAACGGGATACGCGAAGGACAGGCCGTGCCGTTCCCGGGGCCGCCGCCAGGGCATGTGGAAGTCCTGCCTCCTGGCACTGCGCCCGGGACGACCCGCGCGACCTCGGGCGTCGTCCATCTGGCGGTGCCGCACGCTTCCTGCGGCATCAGGCCGTGCACACTCCGAGGTGGCGCGCGGGTCCTGCAATGGGGCAAGTACCTCGCGCTCATCTCGCTCCCGCACGCGAGCCCGCTGCTGAGTTCGCGCCCATGCGGGACGGCGGCTCCGGCAGCCGCCCTGCCTGCACTGCTCGGCGGCGGCACCTTCGTCATCGGGCGTGGCGGGTGCGAGCAGGTGGTCTTTCTCGAGAGCTACGCGAAATCGTGGCACCTCGCGGCGATGAGTCCCGGTGCCCGCGTAGCCCGTCACAGTCCCGCCAGCCACTACTACAACCAGTGGACCGTGTCCGGTCCCGCGACAGCGGTCTACGCCCTGAACTACTCGGGTGCGTCAAGCTTTCTCGCGGCGCTCATCGCGGGAGCGCTCCTCGGCGCCGCGTACCTGGGTTGCGTCTTCGCAGCCGGCGCGGTCCTGCATGCGCCGCGCCCACGGCACGCCCCGGCGGGCCGAGAAGCTTCTCGATGAGCCGGGGAGACTGTGGATGCCAATGCACCTGACGGCGGAGCAGCGGCGGTTGGCTTTGTGGCTGAGGGGGAGGGGACTGTCGCCGGGTGGGACCGGCCCGTGCGCGGCCCCGGCACGCACCGCGCTCGTAGCCGCGGCACCGCTGCTGCTCGGCGTGGCGCTGGCGGTGGGAGTCTGTTATCCGTTCGCCGGTGGACGCCTGCTCTTGCTGGACTTCACCTCCGGCCCGCACCAGCCACTGCTGCCCGCGGCAGCCTTCGGCCTCGACGGTGGCCTGACCGGGGGAGTCCCGCTCACGATCGGCTTCCACCTCCTCGATCGCCTGCTCGGGCAGGCCGGCTCGGTGGTCCCGGCCGTGGTCTTCTTCCCGCTCGCCACGACCGGGGCGGCGCGGCTGCTGCCCACCGCGGCGCTCCCCGCGCGCCTCGGCGCCGGGCTCTTCTACGCCGTCAACCCGTTCGTCTTCGACAGGCTCTACGCAGGCCAGCTGGGACTCCTGCTCGGTTACGCCATGCTGCCCTTCGCCGTGGCCGCGTTCCTCGCCGCCGCGCAAGAGCCGCACCGCGTCGGCCGCGCAGCCTGCTGGGCCGGGGCCATGGTGATGATGAGCGAGCACTTCGCGTGGATTCTGGTACCGGTGGCGGCCGCGATCGCCCTGACCCGGCCGCGCCGGCTGCTGGCCTCGCTGCGCCTCGGCGGGGCCGCGCTCGGCGCCGCGGCCGTGGGCGCCTACCTGGTGCTGCCGCCCCTGCTCGCGGGGGCCAGCCCGGCCGGCCCGCTTAACCAGCTCAGTGCGTACCGCACCCGGGCCGACCCGCGAGTCGGGCTGCTGGTCAACGTCGCCGGGCTGTACGGCTTCTTCCACCAGGGGCCGGTCGAGCCGAAGGACCTTTTCTCCCGCTGGCCCGCCATCCTCGCGGCCCTGGTGCTGATCGCCGCGGCCGGTTACGTCGCGGTGCTGCGCGCCGCGGCCCGCAGGCGCGACGGCCTGGCCATCCTCGCCGCGGGCGTCGCCGGGTACTTCCTCGCCCTCGGCAGCCAGGGCCCGACCGGCGGCCTCTTCAGGCTCGCCTACGAGCACGTCCCCGGGTTCGTGATGATGCGCGAGCCGGACAAGTTCTCGGTCCTGGTCGCCCTCGCGTATGCCTACGGATTCGGCTGGGGCATCGCGTGGCTCAGCACCGGAAGCCGCCAGAAGGCGGCCCGGCTCGGGCCGGCCGCGCTGGCGTTCGCCCTGCCCCTCGCCTACACGCCGAACCTGCTCGGCGGCCTCGGTGGCCAGGTCAGGGCCAGCGAAGTCCCGTCCTCGTGGGCCGCGGCCGCGCGCCGCACCGGGGACGCCACGGTGCTGTTCCTGCCCTGGCACGAGTACTTCCCGGCCCCGTTCACCGGCCAGCGGACGATCGCCAACCCGGCACCGTCCTACTTCGCCGGGACCGTCCTCGCGAGCCAGAATCCCGGTCCTGGCTACGCGTTCGCCGCCGAAGACCCCGAGCACGTCTTCCTCGACGGCCTGCTCGGCCCGCCGGTGAACCTGGGCCGGCTGCGGGTCGCCCTGGCCGGCCTCGGCGTACGGTTCGTCGTCGTGGCGAAGGTGGCCGGCTGGCGGGACTTCGCCGGGGTCGCAGCGGCTCCCGGGATCCGCCCGGCGTACTCGAGCCGCTCGCTGGACCTCTTCTCCGTCGGGCCGGCCGCCGCGCAGGCACGCGGCGCCCGCCGGGTGCGTTCCGTCGATCTCGTCGACTACCGGGTACTTCCCGGCCGTCCAGGCGTTGTCGCCCTCCCGGTTCCCTACTCGCAAGGCTGGGCACTCGACGGCCATCCGGCGATCCGGCTCGCCGACGGGCAGGCGGGCATCGTCGCGCCCGCGGGAGGCGGCGTCGTTCATTACGGCCCGTCCGGCGGCGTCATCGCGAGCGAGCTCGCGTCCCTCGCCGCGGCGCTTGCCCTCGCGGGCCTCACGCTCCTGGAGCGGAGAAGGCGCGTGCGCGGCCGGACCGACCCGGGTCCCCAGCCGCCGGCCGGGCCGGCGCACGCTTCCCCCGGCCTCGGGCTTTCGCCTGACCTCGGCCAGGCCCGGGCAGGCCGGCCCGGGGCGCCTGAGCACTTCGGGGTTTCGTTACATTACGGCCGCGGCAGGCAGCGATAGCACGCACTGCTGGCCCGGGCCGTGGCTGATCTCGATGTCGACGGGCACCAGGCGGGTCGCCGTCGCCAGCGGCTCGCCGGTGCCGGTGTTGCGCATGAACCGGGGATGGGCACCGCCGGAGACCTGCACCCGGATCCGGTGCCCGGCGGCGAACCGGTGCGCCGTGGCGCTCATCGGCACCGTCACGTCCGACCAGGGCCGGCCGCCGGGGCCGGCGGCCGCCGTGGCCCCCGTACCGAGCCGGACCAGGCCGTCGCAGACGTTCCAGGACCGGCCCCGCGGATCCACGTCGCACAGCCGGGCGAACAGGTCGAAGTGCGGCCCGCTGCCGCGGGCCCGCAGCGCGATGCTGACCGGGCCGATGACCTCCACCGGCTCGCGGAGCGCGGCGCTGGTGAACACCAGAACGTCCGGGCGCGCCTCCAGCCTGCCGTTGCGCCGCGAGCCCGCGGCCCGGGAGTCCATGCTGGGGCCGCCCACCGACGGCGTGGGCCGGGCCGGGTCGTAGTGCAGGGACGACACCGCCGCGCGGGCCGGCGGCGCGGTGGCCAGCGTCCCGTCGCCGTGCAGGTGCCAGGGCTGCGCGGCGAAGCCCGGCGGCGGCCAGTCGGGCAGGTCGCGCCATTCACCGGGGCCGCCGGTCTCGCTGACGTGGACGCGGACCGGCTGGGCCGCCCCGCTGTCACCCGCGCCGCCCAGGTGGCTTCGCAGCCAGCCGAGCGCCTCGCCGAGCAGCACCGGCATGTCCGTGCTGAACCCGGACGTGTGGTTCCACGGCCCGACGACCAGGCGCACCTCGCGCCCGGCCGCGCGAAGCCGCCGGTACATCGCCAGGGTCGGGTCCAGGCACACGTCCCACCAGCCGGTGAGCAGGCTGGCGGGCGGCATCCGGGCCGTGTCCGGCCGGGCGCGCCGGGGCGGCCAGTAGGGATCGGCCGGGTCCGGGTGAGCCAGCCACTGCTCGAAGAACGTGGCCCGGCGCCCGAAGGCCGGGGGGTAGGCGTCGATGAGCGGGAGCGCCCGCTCGGCCCGCCGGTAGTGGCGCAGCAGCCGCGCGGTCGCCAGGCAGAACCGGGCGAACCCGCGGTCCATCGACAGCATGGCGGCGGTGCCGACGAGCGTGGCCTCGAGGGCGAAGGTGCCGCCGGGGTAGAGGAACCCGTGGAAGTCGTCGGCGCCGACCTGGACGATCATCGCCCGCAGTTCGGGCGGCGGGTCGGCGGCCAGCGCCCACTGGGTGTAGCCGAGATAGCTCGCGCCGGCCGTGCCGAGCGCACCGCTGAACCAGTCCTGCTGCCGCAGCCAGGCCACCGCCGCCTGGCCGTCAGCCGCCTCGCTGACGAACGGCTCGAACTGCCCGCCCGACCCGCCGGTGCCGCGGCAGCTCTGCAGCACGACATGAAAGCCCTGCCGGGCGAACAACGCCCCGTACACATGGTCCCAGGGGAACCCCCGGCCGTACGGGCAGCGGACCAGCAGCGCCGGGCAGGGGCCGTCGGTCAGCGGGATGTAGTGGTCGGTCAGCAGGGGGACGCCGTCGCCGGCCGGCACCGCGATGTCCCGCTCGACCGCCACGTCACACACCGGGCGTGGCAGTCCCCGCGCCGACAGCCGCAGCAGCATCCGGACGTGGCGGGGCAGCCTGCCGTCCCCGCTGGCCGGCGCTCGTTCCCGCACGCCTTCGGTCATCGCGCTCACCGGTCCTCGTCGCCGTGGTTCGCATACATTGTTCGCAAACTCAGCTTAGTAGTTTGGGTACAGTGATCGCAAACGAGGCGAACGGGAGATGAAGGTGGCAGCGCAGCGGTCAGCTCCCAGCATCTGGATGCGCCCGGAGCGCGCCACGGTGGGCCGGCCGGCCCAGCGCAGCCGGGCCGAGATCACCGCCGCGGCGGTGGCCCTGGCTGACCGCGAGGGCCTGGGCGCGGTGTCGATGCGCCGGGTCGCCGCGGAGCTGCGGACCGGCGCGGCCTCGTTGTACCGCTACGTGCGGACCCGCGAGGACCTGCTCGACCTGATGACCGACGCGGCGGGCGGGCAGGGCCCGCTGCCGGAGCCGACCGGGGACTGGCTGGCCGACCTGGTGGCCGTCGGCGAGCGGGCCCGCGCGGCCCTGCGCCGTCATCCCTGGCTGGCCGGGCTGGCGATCACCCGCCCCGTGCTCGGGCCGAACGGCCTGGCGGTGCTCGAGCACGTCCTGGCCGTGCTCGCCCCGCATCCCGCGGACGTCGCCACCAAGCTGGAGGCGTTCGCGGTGCTCAACGGGTTCACCGCGCTCAGCGTCCAGTACGAGCTGGCCGGCGGCTCGGCGCTGCACCAGCGCAACACCGCTTACCTGCGGCACGCCGCGGCCAGCGGGGAGCATCCCCGGCTCGCGCGGTTGCTGTCGCAGGCCCCGGCGGACGGCGGCCCGGCGGACGGGCACGACCCGGCTGACGGGGGCCCGGCTGACGGGGGCCCGGCTGACGGGGGCCCCGCGGACGGATACGACCCGGCGGATGGCGGCCCCGCGGACGGATACGACCCGGCGGACTCCTACGGCGCCATCCTGGCCCGGATCCTCACCGGCATGCTCCCGCCCGCGCCGGAATCCGCCTGAGGCCGGCCCGGGCCCTGGTCACGACGGGCCGGACCGGCAATGGCGGCCCGGCCCGCGCCGGCATTGGCTCCGCCGCCCATCCGCGCAATGGCGCCCTGCCGCCGCCGCGGCATCCGTGTTACGCTCGCGCTACTCCGACGAAAGGTCGCGGTCCCGGTGGCGGCGCAGCCGTGCTGCGGGCAGGATGCCACGCCGCCGTGATGGGCCTGACGGGTATCCCGGGGAAGGAGAATCATGCCCGGAATAAGGAACCTACTGATATGCCTCGGTGCGATTGTGCTCTGTGGCGGCTCGTTACTGGTGGCGCCGGCCGCCGCCTCCGCGCGCAGCTGCAATACTGCCGCCACGGGTAGCTGGTCAAACAACTGCACAGTCAGCGAGGGTGACTCCTCCCACATGGTGGAGGTCATCCAGATGATCGTTTCGAGCCAGGAGGTATGCGTCCCGGACGGCGTCAATGTGGATGGCATATTCGGCCCGCACACCTTTAACGGGGTTGAATGCTTCCAGCGTTTCAATGATATCCAAGTCGATGGCATCGTCGGCCCGCAGACATGGCACACCCTTCAGTCCGCCCTCTTCAAATGCTCAGCGGTCGACGGATGGCAATACTGGAGCCCGATCTATCCTTGCCCGGAAGTGAGCGGGCACACCGATCCGATCAGGTACTGGATCAACACCGGGAAATGGTACATCCTGTCGCCAATTTCGAACACGTGGCGGCGGCTTAACAGTGACCCGCCGTCCTAGCCGCGGCAGGCCGG
>Ga0335078_10009734_pt1 | contig 14229 bp, 13 predicted proteins | sample Lox_Sample_32_FD_206711 | JGI IMG/M metagenome (GOLD analysis project Ga0335078, IMG submission 206711) | Soil microbial communities from Loxahatchee National Wildlife Refuge, Florida, United States - Lox_Sample_3.2 | ecosystem: Environmental > Terrestrial > Soil > Wetlands | place: USA...
GGATTCAGGACGATTACCTGCAAGAAGAAGGCGGTTTTGATCGCGTCAAAACCATCAATGCAACGGTGGTGGGAGACGATTTTGGACTGGGCGCAACCAGCATCCAGCATGGAGTGAATCTCACCAACAGCGAAGTCAGCGCCTCTTCTACCGGGGGCGCCTCTTGTGGGCCGGCAGTCAACGGGCTGGCCATCAGCTCCGTGAGCGTGACCACCAGCGGTCTGGTGACCGCGACTGTGGCGAGTACGGCAAATTTGTTTACCCGCAATCAAGCGCTCATTGCCAGTGTGCCGGCAGGGACCGCGCACAGTACCAATTTCAACGGCTTTTACGAGATCACGGTAGCCTCGGGGACGACGTTTACCTATACCATCAACACGACCTTGGCGGATAGCGCCGGCAGCGGCGGCAACATCTCTACTTACACCCTCCCATTGCGAGTCTGGAGTGCCAACACAACGTTGCGACCGATCCGCAACGTGACCATATCCGGAACAAACTGCACGAATGCCTTTCCGGCAGCCTGGGCGGGAGCGGAACTCAGCGGCAAAGGGCCCATTCTGGTGGAAGCGTTACACGTGGAGGGCTATCCCATCGGCATCGATATCGGCGCTTTAGCCGGAACTGCGGGAGTAGATCTGGAACAGGCGGACCTGGAGTCAGGCAGTGCCACCAATTGTGTGGTCACTGGAGTACAGATCAACAATCAGTTCGGTACACCCACGGACATCAAAATTCACAATCTTGAGGGCACGGGCGCAGGCACGTGCGGGAATCCGACGAATCTCATCGTCGATCTGTTCAACGGCAACACCATCACATATGCCCACAATAAGCGAGTCTCAGAATATGATCTCGACGGAAGCGGCTTTCCACACGCTTTGCTCGCCAACTGTTCCGACGTAAGCAACGGATGGTGCGACGATGGCAGCAAGAATTCGTTGCGAGTGGGCGGGGTGATTGTTTATTCGGTAAGCGATGCGACGGGCGCCGCGGCGGCGGCGACCCCAGCCGCCGGAGATAACTCGACCAATGTTGCCACGACCGCTTTCGTGGTCAATAGCTTTGCGCCTTTGGCTTCGCCCGCTTTCACCGGAACACCCACGGCACCGACGCCCACTACTGGAGATAACTCGACGAAACTAGCCACTACCGCCTACGTGCAGAACCAAACCGCCGGTATACCCTGGCTGACCGTGGGACGAGCGGGTTCGGTGAGCGGTGTGACATTCAGCACTTCGTCGAATCAGGCGAAACTGTGGGGGGTGGTGCTTGCATTCCCGGTGACCACGACCCAAGTGACCTACTATGTCGGCACGGCCGACAACACGGCGAACAGCTACGACATTGGGATCTACAACAGTTCGGGTGCGCTCGTGGTGCACACGGGGACGAAGCCGGGAACCAGCTTCGCGCCCACGACCGGCGCGACCACGCAATCCTGGGCTGCGGCGTCGACTTTGCAGCCGGGCAAGTATTATCTGGCGATTACCACCAACTGCACTGCTTCTTGCGCCGCGCTTGACGGCGACAATGCCAGCGCCGTGACTTTTCTCTCAGGCAGTGCGGTTTCGATGAGTGCGGGCGGAAGCCTGAATAGCTCCCTAACTCCGCCCTCGGACTCATGGAGCTACTCGTCAACGACTCCGGCCTGGGCGGTGCGCTGATGACCATCCTGCGATGGTTGCTTCTGCTGTGCTGCTGCAGATTGGCCTGCGCGACCGCATATTACGTGGATCCGGCGGGCAGCAACGGAAACGATGGCCTTACTCCACAGACGGCGTGGCGAACGCTGCTGAAGGTGGGAATTTCCACCTTTCAGCCCGGGGACGTGATTCTGTTCAAGCGTGACGCGGTGTGGAATGAGACGCTGACGCCGCCTTCCAGTGGCACGGCGGGCAATGTAATTAAGTTTGACGCCTATGGCAATGGCCGGCCTCCGGAGTTCACCGGCTACTTCACCACCTTGGGCGGCCAGTGGACAAACATTACGGGCAGCGTTTGGCAGACCACGCTCAGCGCGACGCAACCGGTTTCGCAATTGCACTTCGTACAGTTCGGGACGATATGGGGAAACGCACAAGGCGGGCAAAGCCTGCTGGCTCACGACCGCGACTGGTATTACGACTCGGTCGGACAGAATCTCTATGTGTGGTCGGAGGGCAATCCCGTTGCCCACTACGGATCGGTTACACCGATTATTCTCAGTGGCCAGAGCCTGATCAATCTGGACGGAGTCAGTTATGTCGAAATCCAGCACATTAAGCTCGATTGGTATGACGGGTACGGCGTGCAGATAGAAGGCGGCAGCGACCACATCTGGCTGGCGAATCTCATGGCCGACAGCCAGGTGCCGAACGGAGCCGTGCCCATCGGATTTTATGTTCATCCCAGCGGAACGCCCAGCGACATTCACCTTTACAACACGGACGCTCATCGTAACTACGCGGGATATCGATTTGACGGAACTCCGGCGGCGATCGAACTGAAAAATTGCCGGGGCTATGCCAATCGCACTTACGGACTGCTGGATAACACCGCAGCGCTGACGTACTCCTACTGTCACTTCTATGCCAACAATATTGCCACCGGGGTCTCGACCGATATCGGCGGCACGCCGGGCCCGATCGACGGCGGCCACAATGTAGCGGCGGATACGCCGCCGAGAGTGCGCAGTTTCATGCGTTACCCGGCACGGATCACCTTGACGTATGACGATCCTGGGTTGGTGGATGGCTCCCATCAATATATTCAAAGCCTGCTGCCACTGATTCAGGCGAAGGGTGTGCCGCTCAGCATCGCGGTGGTGACTGGCTACGATCTGTCGCAACAGCTCATTCCGACTTTTCAATCGTGGATTGACGCCGGCTGGGATGTGAACTGCCACTCGGTTTCTCATCAATACTTCGTTTTTCCGAACGCATTCACCATTCAGTACACCGGCACCGCGGCGTCGAGCGTAACCCTTTCGATCTCCAATAAACAGCTCACCATCACAGCCCCGGGTGATCCGAATGCGCAGGTGAACTGGGACCTGAGTTCTTCGGGCACGGACTTGGTGCCGAGTGGACTCGACACGCTGGGTGGTTTGATCTTTACCCTGAATCAGCGCGGCGTCTTCTCGGTAACCGCGGATCCGAATATGAAAACGGTAGTGAAGAGTGAAGACCTGGCCGATGTAACGTCGCAGGATATCAAAAGCACGCCTTACCTGCTGCTGATGGACAAGACACGTCTCATGACAGATGAGCTGAATTGGTCTCTGGCCTGGATGAACGCCAATTTGAGTGGCCTGCCGGCGAACCGCGTCTATGTCTACCCGGGAAGTTACATGGATGCTTCCACCGAGGCCATTGCGGTAGCGGCGGGCTACTCCGGGTCCCGCGGGTCGGGGACGATGCAGCCTTCCCCGAATGCATCCACTGTGCTGGCCAGCGGCGTCGATGTGCAGAACATACTGAGCCAGGGGATTGTGCCCAACTTCCAGAATTTAACCGATGTGCAGCTGGCCAACAAGTTTCGCGCGTTGGTGTTCAAATCCGCAGTGTGGGGCGTGCCGATAGGGATTTTCTGGCACGTGAACGAGCTCTCACCGCACCAGGTGGGTGTCATGCTCGATACCCTGAAGCTCTCGGGTGCGACGCTGATGACCAACACGCAGCTGGTGAATTACCTTCTCAGTACGCAGCAAGACGCGGGAACAACGTTTTATGCGGCTGCTGCGACTGCTGCAGCTGACCTGAGGCTGACCGAGCTTTCGCCGGAGGTGGATGAGGGGGCATCGCTCTCGAACGAGTATAAGTACGATCTGATGGGAATCGATCAGACATTATTTGGATCAGGCTGGGAAATCGGTGCCCTGGCTTTCGTCCCCGACCATACGGGACGAGCCGTTGGACCATGACTGAGACGCGGTAATACCTTGTGACCGACGATCTAAGCTTGCTCGTGAGCCTGGGAAGAAATCTGGACAAGAGAATATCGCTGTCAGCGGGCTTAGAAAAGCGCGACATCTCCATTCGCGACCTCCTGATCGAAGCTTTGCTAAAAGTACGCAGCAAGACCCGATCGTTGATTCCCCTGCGAGCGAACCGGGCCCAACGGGAGTATGCGCGGCGGTGCGGTAAGCGAAACATCGTGCTGAAGGCACGGCAGTTGGGAATGACGACCTATGTGGCTGCAAGATTTTTTGTGCAGACGATTACGCGGCCGGGTACGGTAACGGTTCAAGTAGCGCACGATCAGGAATCTGCGGAACAGATTTTCAAGATTGTGCATCGCTTCTGGGAGAACCTGCCCGAAGCGGTGCGTCGCGGGGCGCTGGTGACGTCGCGTGCCAACATCCGCCAGCTCACTTTCTCTCGCCTTGACAGCGAGTATCGCGTGGCCACAGCGGCCGATGAGAATGCCGGCCGGGGAATGACCATCCATAACCTGCATTGTTCAGAGGTGGCTCGGTGGCCGGGCGATGCGGCGGAAGCGCTGACGTCACTGCGCGCCGCGGTTCCGGAAAACGGAGAAGTGGTTTTGGAATCGACGCCGAACGGAGCTGGCGGCCTCTTCTACGAGGAGTGGCAACGGGCGGAGGAGAACGGCTACATTCGGCATTTTTTCCCGTGGTGGTTCGAGGATGCATATTGCCTCGAGACTGTAAGCGGCACAGCCCTGCCACTTACGCCCGAGGAAGAGCGGCTGGTAGAGAACGCGGGGTTAAGCGAGGGTCAGGTTGCATGGCGGCGCGCCCAGCGCGCGCAGCTGCGTAGGCTGGCAGTGCAGGAATATGCAGAGGATGCGGTTTCTTGCTTCCTTGCCTCGGGCGAATGCGTGTTCGATCTGGAGGCGATCGAGCAAGCGTTACAGTCTTGTGGTGAAGCGATCGAGAGTCGGGATGTCGGCCGTTTGCTGGTGTGGTTTCCGCCTCAGCCCGGGAAAAATTACATTTTGGGCGTGGATCCGGCGGGTGGAGGATCGGAGGGCGATTACTCCTGCGCCATGGTCATCGAGCGCCAGACAGGCTTGCTGTGTGCCGAGTTGCACGGACATTTCCCTCCGGCTGAGCTGGCACGGCGTCTGGTCGAGTTGGCCGGCTGGTTCAACGACGGGTTGCTGGTGGTGGAAAGAAACAACCACGGTCATGGAGTGCTGGCCCATTTGCAAAACGCGGGGTATGCCAACATCTTCTATGAAAAGAAGCAGGCTGGCTGGCTGACGTCAGCGGTGAACCGGCCGGCGATGATCGAGAATTTCGCGGCTATGCTGGCCGTTTCCCCAGGCCTGTTTCGAAGTTTCCGGCTGCTGAACGAATGCCGGACGTTTGTGCGACATGCCGACGGCGGATCAGGGGGCGCTTCTGGCAGCCACGACGACTGCGTCATGGCCATGGCCATTGCGCTGGCAGCAAGGTTGGCGTTGGCGGGAAAGGTTGCACCGAGCCGACTGATCGAAATGGCGAGTTTCTCCCGGTCCCGGAGTCCTCAACAGCAAGGATAAGCAAAAACATGTTCATCCGTCACAGCCGGGGATTTCGGCCGAGGATAAGCTGGCGCGGCGGCGCAGAGGATGCCAACTTACACACCTGAGGCGGATGGTTGGCGGTAGTCGCGGTCCAACACGTCCGGCGGATGCGGGGCGGAGCGCAGGGTCATCTGATGCGCTGCTCCGACGATAACTTTTATGTTGTCAAGTTTCGTAATAACCCCCAGCACCTGCGGGTGCTTGCCAACGAGCTGCTGGCTACACGGCTGGCTGCGCTGGCCGGTTTGCCGGTACCGGCGACGGAGGTGGTAGAGGTTGGTGAGTGGCTGGTCGAGCACACATCGGATTTGAATATCCAGCTGGCCAGCCACACGATTGCCTGCCAGCCGGGTCTGCAATTCGGTTCCCGCTATGTTATCCATCCGCTGAAGGGCCAGGTCTTCGACTATCTGCCACTGGAGATGCTGGAACGGGTGCGAAACCTGGAGACCTTTGCCGGAATGCTGGCGGTAGACAAGTGGACCGGCAACGCCAACGGACGTCAGGCGACGTTCTGGCGAAAGATGCGCGACCGGAAGTACACGGTGACCTTTATTGACCAAGGGTACTGCTTTAACGCTGGGGAGTGGACATTCCCCGATTCGCCGATGCGCGGAGTCTATGCCCGAAACGAAGTCTATGCGGAGGTGCGAGGATGGGAGTCATTTGAGCCCTGGCTGTCGCGGATCGAAACTCTGGACGATGGGGCGATCTGGCAGGCAGCCGAAGAGATTCCGCCGGAGTGGTACGGTGCGGATTGGGGAGCTCTGGAAAACTTGGTTTGCTTGCTGTTGCAGCGGCGAGCAATAGTGCGCGATCTGATTACGGCATTTCGGCTGTCGCCGAGGGATCCATTTCCGCAGTGGGTGGAGCATTGAATTAGTGGTTAATCAATCAAGGACGAAGCCGGTGCACGGCCAACAGGCAGGCGCCAGAGGCAAATGGCTGATTTGAAAAAACTGGAATTCTTCCTGCTGCGGTATGTTCCGGACGCGGTGAAGGATGAGTTCGTGAACATTGGTCTGGTCATGCTGGAGCCGGGTGTCAATGGCGCAGGCTTTACCGATGTGCGCTTCACGCGGGATTGGCGGCGGGTGCGATGCCTCGATCCGCAGGCGGATGTCGAGATGCTGGAGGCGCTGGAGCGGGAGGTTCGATTGCGACTCGCGGATACGCGTGATCGCCAGGTTCTGGTCCAAAAGTTGCAAGATTCGCTCTCGAATGTGATTCAACTCTCTTCGAGCAAGGCCTGTTTGGCGGAGGCGCCGGCCCAGGAGATGGACGCTCTGGCCAGGTTATATCTGGACACACCGAGGCCATCAGGTGTGCGAGTCGCGACTGGGAGACAGCACATCCTCGGCAAGATACGGGACTCTTTTGAACAGGCAGGCGTCTGGGAGCTGTTGATGCACAGAATTCCGGTTTCGCCCTATACGCGGGCCGGCGATCCATTCAAATTCGATTTTGGTTATCGCATCGGGAGTAGCATCAAGCTCTTTCATGCGGTATCGCTGAAGACGAGTGTCGATCACGCCATTACTCTGGCGTCACGCTATCCGGCGATTGCGAAAAACATGACCCAGATGACACAGGCAACACCGTTTCTGACCGCGGTCGTGGACGACCAACTGGATCGTTCGAGCGAAGAAGTGCAATTTGCATTGGGAATGCTGGAGGAGTCTCAGGTCAGGATTGCGGCGGTAACGGAGATGGCGGGTATCGCGGATGGCGCGAGAAGAGAGATCTTGAAAACGTAGGCATGCAGGTCCTTGCCCGTGCGGATTTGAACTGGAGCGTCGCACGAGGGGAGACGCTCGCGCCTGCATCGCAGACAATCGCGGGTGCGGACGCTCGCGTTACACCAACTTAGTCGAGCTCCGCTCGACTGGACAGCCAAAGGTGGCCGTCCCTAGGTAGGTCTTCACACCGAAAACTTTATGAACATTACAGAGAAGTTGCGCGGCGCGGTGCGCCGGATAGCAGGAGTGTCTTCGGCGGCGGCCAAGAGACGAACGTTGGCCCTCCCTTCGATTCTGACGACCTATGGGCCGCGAGCCGACAGCATGCCCAAACCCACGCCGGTCAACCTGAGGCGTTTTTCGGAAACACCCGTGGCGCGCAGGGCGATCAACACGATTAAAGACCGCATTGCCGGCATGCGCTGGCGAGTTCAGCTGCGGCCGGGCCGCGGCGCGGGGGATGCATCGAGCCGAGCGCGCATCCTGATCCTGACCACGAACTTCGAGGCTCCCAATCCCGACGATTCCTTTCGCTCGCTGACAGAGCAGGTGCTCGAGGACATCATCGTGGGCGGATTCGGTGCCATCGAGGTCGAAGTGACCGGCGACTCGGCGCAGCCACTCTCACTGTGGCCCGTCGACGGCGCGACAATTCGCATGCGAACCGATTGGGATGGGCGGCCAGGATCGCCACGCTTCGAACAAGTCACCGGCAAACCCGGGCCGGAGGGAAACATTGTACTGAATGACGATGAACTAATTTACATCCGCCTGAATCCGCGGACATTTACTCCCTTTGGGCTTGGGCGGCTGGAAGTGGCGTTCGAGGCGGTCAACGCTTTTCTCGGGGCGCATCGCTATGCCACCAAGTTGGCCTCGAACTCGGTGGTGGAGTATGCATTGTGGCTACAAGGGTTGAGCCCGGAGCATCACGAGCGGCTGATCCGCTGGTGGCAGGACGAGATTGAAGGCACCGGGCGAGTGCCGATCCTGTCGGTGGAAAACAAGCCGGAGGTGCTGCGCTTCGGTGGAGGAACCGATGCCGATCTGCGATTGCAATGGCAGGAATTCCTGCTGCGCGTGATAGCCGACGCCTTCGATCTGCCGCCACAGAGTCTTGGCCTGGAGCGGGACGTGAATCGTTCGACCGCCGAGGAAATGGGCGACCGGGGATTCCAAGAAGCAGTGGTGCCGACAGCGCGCCTCTTTGCCGAGCACCTGACGCGCGACGCGATCAACAAGCGTTTAGGCTGGACCGACCTGGAGTTTGTTTTTACCGATATCGATGAAAGCGGCGATGAGATGGAGGATGCACAAATCCAGACCTTGTTGCTGCAAAACGGCGTCTTGACAGTGAATGAGGTGAGGAGAATGAGGGGGCTGCCGGAGCTGCAGGCATCGGAGCCGATTGCGACGACTTAAATAGCGGATCCCCACCCTCCGTCTGTTTCGCGAAATTCTATTACTCAGGATGGCGAGCATGAATATTCAGTTGGAATCGATGGCGATTGAGATCCCTGCGGTCCGAGGGCATCCGAATCGCGAGGCCTTCCGGGGAGTATTGACCTTGATCGATGTACCTTCGGATCGGGCTCCGGCAGGAGCTCGCGGTCATCGCGTGGTCTTGACGAAGGCTGCGGCAGAGCATGCGCTGGCCTCGTTGCTGGGGATGGCGCTGGATTATGCTCCCGCACTCGACCGCCATGATTCGCGACGAAAGGTGGGAATTATCACCCGGGCGGAGATCGTCGGGAAAGAGCTGGAACTGGGCGGTTACCTCTTCGCCAAGGACTTTCCGGAGATTGTACGCGAGTTGGCGGGATCGAAAGCCCGGCCACGTGCGGGCCTGGGGATGTCTTACGAAATCACTGATGCGCGAGTGGCGGATGTACGCGCCCAGGTCTGGACCCTGACCCACGTAACTTTTACCGGAGCTGCCATTTTGCGCCGCGACAAAGCAGCCTATTTGGAAACGTGGATCGAGTTGGCGTAGGGCGGCACCTGATCAGTTTCGGTTCAGCATAAGTTCAACTGGTCCGGCACGGGCGGAGACGCCCGTGTCTATATCGAAAGGAGTATGCATGAACGAGGAAATGACGCAACAACTGGTCGCGACCGCCGAACGATTGGCGAGTGCGGCAGAAACATTAGATCGCGTCCTCGAAAGGCTCGACGCGCAACAGGAGGCTCTGAACGCAAAGGTAGATCGCATTGTCGCTGCGGTGGAAGAGCATCCGGTACGTCTCTCTTCTGATGACCGATCACAGAAGCTGGAAAACCGCGTTGCCGAACTGGAGAAAACCAACAACGAGCTCAAAGCCCAGGCAGCCCGCATGGCGAGAAAGACCCTTTCGCCGCTGGTCACAGCTCTGTTGAGCAAGAACCAGGCGGATGTGGGAGACAAGCTCGATCCCGCCGTCCTCGACAAAGCCCTGCAATCGCTGAGTGTCGAGCAACGCATCGCGGTGAAGGCGGAAATGGCACGCGCGGGCATGATCGGCTAAAGGTTTTCTATTTCAACCGAAAGGCACGGCCCAGTCGTGCCTTTTCATTTCTTAGGAGAAAACATGAATGCACAATTTATCGATCTGAATGCGGCGGCCGATTTTCTCGGGCCGGGCGCGATTGAGATCGATCGTTATCAGACAGAAATCTTCGACATCGTCCGGCGACGAGGGGCGTTCGGACAAAGGATCCGGCAGGTGCCGGCCACCGGGCATCCCTCGCGCTTCTTCGAGCAAACCGCCATAGTGTCGCCAACCGCGACGCAGGCGTTTGTGGATCCACGCAATATTTCGGCGGTGGTTGGCTCTCCTACGCGGGTAGAGCGCAGCGTGCCGCTGAAGGCACTTGTCTCTCAGATCAACTACAACCTGTTCGATCTGGAGGTGGGCGCGCAACAAAGCCAGTTCGCGTATCTGCAGGCCAAGGACCTGGCCGATTCGGTGGAGGGGCTGCTGCGCACTCATGATCTGGCTCTGTGGAATGGCAACGACACTTCCCTGAGTACCCCGACCACCCTGCAGTACATGGGAGTGATCGCGCAGATCGAAGCCGGCGGCAATACGACGACCATTGCGACCAACGCCAGCATTGTGGACGGACTCAAGGGAGTGATCGCGCAGATGATGGCGAACTCTTCCTACGAAGTTCGCCCGACCGCCATTTACGCCAATCCGGTGCTGCTTGACCTGATTGACCGGGAGATGAAAGCCGAGTTCAATGTCGTGCTCTCCACAGCGGAGATCACGGGTGGGCTGCGGGTAAAGACGCTGACCACGCAGGCCGGCGAGCTGCCTTTGATTCCGGATTGGACCATTTCCTACACGGGCACGCCCGGCAGCGGCAGCGCGGTGCTGCCGTGCTACATCGTGACCGAGGACCTCATCGAGTACCACTGGTTGACCGACCCGAATCCTCGCGTCTTTCAGTTGGGACTGGTGGGATCCCTGGCATCACAAATGGTAGTGGTGAAGTTCGGCGCTGTGGTGGTGAAAGGCGCTGCCTACGCGCACTACGAAGTGAAGGTCGATCGCTAAACCTGGTTGCCAGTTGTCGGTGGACGATGGGGAACCGCAAGGGGACGCTGACGACTGGCAATTGGAAAACTGGAAATCAATGATGAACTACCTCGATCCTACGGAATACCTGGCGTACGGTCTGGATGCAACCACCCCAGCGGCGTTGGTTGCCGCTGCGTCCTCGATGATTGACGCGCACTGCCGAAGGGCTACGTTAGCCATAGCGCAATATGAAGAACGATTGCGGATACCGCCTGACCGCAACACATTGCGGCTGACTTATCTCCCGCTCGCCGCGGTGGCTCCGGCCACAACCCCCATCGTCTCGGCGCAAGGACGCTATTGCATCCCGCGCCGGGGCGAGTGGCCGTTCGATGACCTGCGCCTCGACGTCGCTCTGATGTTCGGTTTGCCGGGAGTCTGGACCGCGATTCAGGCCGCCGCCATCGACTATTTTGCGGTGACTGGCGAATTGACCCTGCCGCTGAATATCGTCGGTTTGTGGTTCAGTGAAGTGGACATCGTGTACACGGCGGGCTTCAGCGTCATTCCGGACCCGGTGAAATTCGCCTGCGCGCAGATCGTGCGCAATGCGCAGGCGACGCCCGCCATCAACGTGAAGTCGGAGCACATGGACCGCTTGCAGATGCAGTACTTCGCCGACACACTGATCGACCAGACCATTGTTGCAATGCTCGCGCCCTACGTGGCACAGAAGGTTGGATGACTATGAGCAACACGGTGATCAGCGGTGCGGCGCTGGTGCGGGCGGCGGATGCGATGTTGCGGGCGATTGGCGGTGACACCATCACTCTGGCGTTCGCGCTGGTGACGTTGGCGAACGATCCCAGTGCGCAACTCGGGCTGGCCGACCCGGAAGTTCAGGAAGTGCCGCTCTTCCCGGTGGTGGTGCGCAACTTGCCCAGTCCGAATACCGGTCCGCGAAGGCGCCTGGAGTTTCTGATCTCCAGCACGGCGGTGGATGCGACCGTGGTTTCGCAGAATGCCGCATCCGCCGAATCCCTGTTCGACAGCGCGCTGGGATTGAGTTATGACGGCGACCTCTTTCACATCGAGAGCGTGATCAGCGAATACTTCGCGGGAACGAAATACATGTACAAAGTGACGGCAGTGGAATGAGGGCTGGCCTTTAACTGTTGGCCGTCGGCTTTAGGCGGCCTGCTCGCGCGCCAGCAATGGAGCCGAGAGGGTCCGCTTCACTTCGGAGAAGCGAATCCCAACAACGATTTGTGGGCCTTCCGGCCGAGCCAAGCCTAAGGGCTGACCGCCAGAAGCGAAGAGCTGATTCTATGCAATACACCAAAGACAGTTTCTACATCACGCTGCTGGAGCGGCTGGTGGCACTGAATCCGCAACGGACGGTGACGCTCAACGGCACCACCCGGCCCGCCCTCGTGGTAGCGGAGAATGAGCTGGTGGTGCCGATTGTTCCATTGCCGGACGCGTTCTACATCGAGTGGGGTGCGGCGGAGCTGTTGCCACGACAGACGGGAAATAAAGCGCTGCTGGCGATGGACTGCATCATTTCCTATCACACCTTGGGAACTGTCGAGGCGGGCGTGGACCGGGGCCGCACACTAGCCGCTTTGGATATGGAACTGCTTGGCATCTGCCAGCCGCCCTGGGCCTCGAAGCGGGATTACTCGCAACTTCCCAGTGTCGATCTGGGTACCAAGATCTCATGGACGCAGCCCAGCTTCGGCAAAGTCGCCGGAAGCCAGGCTGCTAAGAATGAAGGTCTGCCTCGGGGTACGGAAGGAGTACGGCTGGAACGAAGCGCCAGTCTGAAAGTGTTCTTTTTCTCCGAGGTGGACTTCCTATGAGCACATCTCCGCTTCGCGGCCCCATGATTCCCGTCAGTCGCCGCATGCGCGCCTATTTTGCGATCATGAACCAGGCGACCGGAGCTCCGACGCTTTTTGATCCCGGCAAGTATGGCGTTTTTTCTCTGGACCAACCGCCTTCTCCGTGGATTGACCTGGGATGGATCGACAATTTCAGGCGATTCTGTGGAACCGTAACCGAGCCGGTGCGGACGGGGCCTCAGGGCGCGCCGGCGGGGCAGTTTCGCGGTCCGCTCGACGCCCGACTGGAGTTCGATTTTCGAGAATGGGGCAAGCTGCAGATGGCCTTGGCGGGAGGGTCGGAGCATATGAACGTGCTGGCCTCAGATGTGAACGCCAATCCGCAGCCCTCGGGAGGGACGCCGATCCTTGCTGCCGCCGTACTCGCGGGATCGACCGCCAGCGAGATCGTGCTAGGGACAGGTGCGGTGAGCGCCTTTGCAGTTGGCGATTTGGTTGCGGTCGATGCCGATTACCAGCAGCAGACCGGATATGTGGGCACCGGCATTGTTGCCGCTTATGTGAGCGATCCGCAGGCCGTAAACCGGGACACCAACTACATCCGGCGAGTCACCTTTAATATCGGGCGGGTTGCGCAGATCACGGCAACCGCTCTGGTCTTGACTCAACCATTGTTGGGCGGGGCGCCCCCGGTGCAGGCCGCGGTGCAGAAGGTGATTGCCTTCGTGGATCGTGAGGGAGGATCGTTTTTTCAGGAATGGTCGGGGTTGTTTGTGGCCGAAGACGAATCTGGTGGACGGGTGTGTTTTCACTATCCTCGTTTAAGCCCCACAACAGTAGTCCACACCTCACTCCCCGCGAACCCGGCCACGGAAACCGGCAGGGCCAGGGTGTTTGAGCGGGAAGACGAAGTGGAGATGGCGAGTCCTGTGGCCGCGTGGGCCCTGCACGCCGCCTTCCAAGCGATGCCCCACGTGGATGAGAATGACGGCCAGACTGTGCTGTGCTACCGCAGTTATTTCCCGGCGGCGATGGCGGCGGTTTATTAAGAATCGGGGTACAGCTCCAGGATTTGTTCCTCCAGTTTCCTCAGAAACTTGCTCATTCCTGAAATCCGAACAACCAGCGCATGCCGCGGATGGACTGACGTGCCAAGAGCATCATAGTCAGATACCGGTTGATGCCCGCGGCGCGACTTTAGAAACCATTGGCGAAATATCCATACATACTCCGGCCGGCCGGACATGGAGACATGGATCCAGACTGCGATGAAACTGCAAATCGATAATTACGATGGCTTCGGACCGCGCGACTACACGCCAGCACTCGACGGTTCGCGCTTGCCGCAGGTGATCCGCAAGATCAACCAGCCGGCGCAGCTGAAGTTCGGTCTGGTGGCAGACAGTCCCGAGTTTGTCGTGCCTGTCGCCGGCGCCAGAGTGGTCGTGGGAAAAACCAACGGACAGGATGTGTTCACCGGATACCTGGTGGAGAAGCCCGCCTATGAGTTTCTCGGGTGGGGAGAACGTGGCCCGGTTTACCGCTATAGCCTGGTCGCACAGAGTGACGAGGCGCTGCTAGACGAGAAGCGATTTCCCGACCGCGGCCCTTTCGTTGAACGGAGCGCCG
>Ga0335078_10009735_pt1 | contig 14227 bp, 8 predicted proteins | sample Lox_Sample_32_FD_206711 | JGI IMG/M metagenome (GOLD analysis project Ga0335078, IMG submission 206711) | Soil microbial communities from Loxahatchee National Wildlife Refuge, Florida, United States - Lox_Sample_3.2 | ecosystem: Environmental > Terrestrial > Soil > Wetlands | place: USA: Florida...
GCCCGGCGCGCCGTCCGCCACGGACTTGAAGTCGCGCCCGCCCGGGCTAGGCTCCCGGCCGATGCGCAAGGGGACGCTCCGGTTCATTCTCTTGGGGGCCGGGATGATGCCTGGGGCCACCGGGCTGCTGGGGGGCGCCGAGGCGGCCGCGCGGCCCGCGGCGCCGTTCGACGTGAGGTCGTTCGGGGCCAAGGGCGACGGGTTCGCCAACGACACGGGGCCGATCAACGAGGCGATCAAGGCGGCCAGCGATTCGGGGGGCGGCACGGTCGAGTTCGGCGCGGGCAACTACCTGTCGGGCTCGATCCACCTGAGGAGCGACGTGGCGCTGCACCTGGGCCCGGGAGCGGCGATCGTGGCCTCGTCGGACCCGCAGGCCTACGACGCGGCCGAGCCGAACGAGTGGGGCGACGCCTTCGGGTTCCAGGACGCGGGCCACAGCCATTGGCACAACAGCCTGATCTGGGGCGAGGATCTTGTGGGCGTGTCGATCACGGGGCCCGGCCGGATCGTCGGCAAGGGCCTGAGCCGGGGCCACGCGGCCGACCGCCCGCCGCAGAACGTGGGCAACAAGAGCCTGGCGCTGAGGAACTGCCGCAACGTGATCCTGCGCGACTTCACGATCGAGCACGGCGGCTGGTTCGGGATCCTCGCGACGGGCGTCGACAACCTGACCGTGGACGGCGTGACCATCGACACCAACCGCGACGGCATGGACATCGATTGCTGCAAGAACGTGAGGGTGTCGAACTGCTCCGTGAATTCCCCGTGGGACGACGGCATCTGCCTCAAGAGCTCGTTCGGGCTGGGCCAGTTCCGTGCCACCGAGAACGTGACCATCTCCGACTGCCTCGTCAGCGGCTTCGACGAAGGCACGCTCGTGGACGGCACCCGAAAGCACTCCCCGGACAACTCCGCGCCCACCGGCCGGATCAAGTTCGGGACCGAGTCGAACGGGGGCTTCAAGGCGATCGCCATCACGAACTGCCTGTTCGAGTGCTCGCGGGGGCTCGCCCTGGAGAGCGTCGACGGCGCCGCGCTCGAGGACGTCACCGTGTCGAACCTGGTGATGCGCCAGATCTACGGGGCGCCGATCTTCCTGCGCATCGGCGCCCGGATGCGCGGTCCGGCCCGAACGCCGGTGGGCACCTGCCGCCGCGTGAGGATCGCCGACGTGGTGGCGGACGGCGTCGCCGGCGCCCAGGGCATCCTGATCCTCGGCCTCGAGGGGCACCCGGTCGAGGGCGTGGCGCTGGAGAATATCCGCGTTGAGTTCGCGGGCGGGGGGACCGCGGCGCAGGCGGCGCGCAAGGTGCCCGAGATGGAGAGGGACTACCCCGAGCCCGGGAGCTTCGGGGCGACGCCCTCGTGGGGGCTGTTCGCGCGGCATGCGGCGGGCCTCGAGCTCAGTCACGTGGAGCTGCGCACCTTGGCGGAGGACCTGAGACCGTCGCTCGCCCTCGAGGACGTGGACGGTGCGCTCGTCGAGAACGTGAGCGCGGCGCCCGCGCCCGGCGCGAAGACCCTGGTGCTGACCAAGGTCTCGGGCCTGTCCGTGCGGTTCTGCCCGGGGGTCCCGGACACGCAGAGGAAGGAAGCGGTCGCCAGCGAGCAGCTCTAATCCAGGGCCCCGGGGCGCGGGTGGGCCGGGGCGGATCTAAAAGCGGACCGCCGCCTTGGCGCCCACGGTCCTCGGGGCGCCGGGGTTGGCGCTGTTAACGCCGGGGACAATGAGGGCGTAGTATCCCGTGTTCCCCAGGTTCTCGCCAAAGAGGGTGAGCGACCAGAGGGGGGTCCCGTAGCCGGCCCTGAGGCCGAGGAGCGCATAGGCGCCCTGCGAGTAGCGCGGCGTCCCCAATTCATCGAAGGCCGTCGCGCCCGTGGCCGCGACCTGCGCGGTCGCGAACCACCCGGGCCCAGGCCGGTAGGTGACCTCGGCGCCCAGGTTGAACCGGGGCGCGCCGGGTGCCCGGTTGCCCGACTCATCGGCCCCGGTGAGCGGCGCCCGGAAGCGGTCGAGCCGCACATCCTCCCAGCCGGCGCTCACCGCCGCGGCCCAACGCGCCGACGCGCGCCAGCGCCCCTCGAACTCGCCGCCAAGCGCGTGCGCGCGCGGCGCGGTGGCGACGAAGTAGTCGGTCGGCGTGAACGAGCGCTCGATCTGCAGGTTGCCGATGGCGTCGTAGAACGCCCGGGCGGCGAGGCGCAGCGCGCCGTGCGCCAGGGAGCTGTCCCAGCCGGCGGCGGCGGCGACGACGCGCTCCTGAGCGAAGGGGATGAGGGCGGGGTTGTCCGTGTAGGAGGCGAATCCCCCGGGGCGAAGGCCCAGCGCGAGCGAGGCCTCGGCGTGGCTGTCCGCCGAGACGGCCCAGTTTGCCGCGACCCGGGGAAGGATGCCGCCGTAACGGGCGCTCGCCGCGTAGTCGAGGCCGGGCGTCGGCACCTGCTCGCGCCGGACGAAGTCCTTCTCGTCGGCCTCGGCGCGCAGCCCCGCCGTGATCTGCCAGGCGCCGAGGGCGAGCGCGGTCTCGCCAAAGAGCGCCGCCGACCGGCTGCCCTGCTCGAAGCTCGAGGCCTCGATCGGGACTGTGTCCGAGATCAGGCGGTCCACCGCGTTCCGAGTCGTGCCCTTGGACAGCCAGGCCCCGAGGCTGACCCTGAGGCCGGCGCGCGGGTCCGTCCGCAGGCGCAGGTCCTCGTTCCAGCTCCTCTGGTCCTGCAGGACGCGGCTCTCGAGAGGGGGAGGCAGGACCAGGAAGTCCTCGTACGGGTTCATCCTCCAGTCCGTGTAGCTGGTCACGCTCGTCAGGGTCGCGGCCGCGGGGAGCGCGAACGCGCCCTTGAGCGCCGCGCCCCAGCCGTCGAGGTCGGTTTGCCCCTCCCTCGCCCGGCTGACCTCGAAAAGGGGCCCGCCGAGCGGCACGAGCGGCTCGGCGCCGTCGCGCTCCCGGGCCCCGAAGACCTCCAGGGTGAGTTCGTCGCCGCCGGCCGGACGCAGGCGCACGCGGGCGAAGGTGTCTTCGCCTTCCAGGCCGTCGACGCGGGTGCCGAGCTGGCGGTTCTCGAGGTAGCCGTCCCGCGCGCCGTAGCTGGCGGCGATCTCGGCGTCGGCCTTCCCGCCCGGAGCAGTGCGCAGCGCGGCGGACGCTTGGCGCAGGTCGTAGCCACCGAGCGTGGCGAGCGCCTCGCCGCCCGCCTGGCCGCCGGCGCCGGCGTCGAAGACGACGACACCCCCGTCGGTCGCGCGCCCGAACGCGGTGCCCTGCGGGCCCCGGTACACCGTGGCGGAGCCCAGGCCGGCGAGCGCGGAGGGATAGGCGGCGCTGCTCGGCAGCGGGATGTCCGCAAGGTAGACGGTGACCGCGGGCTCGCTAAAATAGGGCGTGTTGGCCAGCCCGCGCAGGGCGAAGAGGCTTCCAAACCCGCCCGAGCCGCTGTCGGCGGCGTGGAAATTGGCCACCTCGCGCCCGAGCTCGTCCCAAGGACCGAGCGGCGCTCCGTCCTCGGCCTGCAGGTCGACGCGGGTCGCGCCCCCGGCATCGGTCGGCGGCCGGTTCTCGCTGACGAGGACCTCCGGGGCCTGGACGGGGCCCTCGGGCGGGGTCTGGGCGGACGCCTGGGCGAGCCAGACCATGGCCGCCGCCAGGCGGCACGGCCGGAACCGCCTCACCGGCGGGTGGGGCGGCCGGCGCCTGGTCCCGGCTCCCTCGCCTCGGGCGCGACCCGTGGCTGCGGATTCCTTGGGTGGGGACCCGTTGCCACAGGCGGCCCTCTCGAGGCGCCTCGGCTCCGGGCAGCGGCGCCACGCCCGCCAAACACAGGCGGACGTCAGCGGCCGCAACAAGGTCGTCATGAGTATTAGGCGCGCTACTGATACACATTAGGTGATGCATTGCAGCATTAAATCCTCGTCCCGACCGGGAGATAGCGGCGGGCCGGGCCTTTGTCGCGAGGGGCTCGCCCTGCGCCCGCGTCGGGTCGCCCCACAACCGGCTGGTGCTCGCCGGCTTGAGCCAGCACTGTCCTGCCCCTCCGTGGCCACCCCCTCGATTCCCATTCCTCCCGCCGATCCTCTTGCAGGCGCGTCGCCGAGCCTTTAGCGGAGGACCCTGATGACAACGGGATGGATGCTGCTGGGGGGAGCCGTCGCGGCGTTGGTCGCGATCCTGGCCGGCCGGTCCATGCCCCGCCTTTGGCTGGGGGCGACGCTTGCCTGCGGGGCGGCCCTTCTGCTTGCCGCGGGCCGGGTCGCCGCGGGAGGGGGAGACTGGGACTGGCGCGGCGCATTCCTCATCTGCGGCGAGCCGCTGCACCTGCGCCTGGACGGCGTGAGCGCCGTGTTTCTCGCGCTCCTGGGCGCCCTGGGGGCGGTCGGCGCCGTCTATGCGCGCGAGTATTGGCCGGACGACGCCCATCCGCGGTCCGCCGGGTCCGGCCGCGTCTGGTGGAGCGTGCAGCTCCTGAGCCTCGCGCTCGTGCTGCTGGCGTCCAACGGGCTGCACTTCCTCATCGCCTGGGAGGTGTTTGCGGTCAGCAGCTACTTCCTGACCACGCTCGACCGCCAGAGGCCCGAGGTGCGCGCGGCGGGCTGGCTCTACCTTGCCGCCTCGCATGTCGCCGGCCTCTTCCTCCTCGCCTTTTTCGCCCTGCTGGCGGCGCGCACGGGCGGATGGGACCTCGGCCCGATGCGCGGGCGAACCGACCTCGCGCCCCTGTTCTGGCTGGCCCTCTGCGGATTCGGGATCAAGGCCGGCATGTTCCCGCTGCACGTCTGGCTGCCCTCGGCGCACGCCAACGCCCCGAGCCACGTCTCGGCGGTCATGTCGGGCGTCACGATCAAGGTGGGCGTCTACGGGCTCGTTCGCTTCAGCGGCTGGCTGCCCGCCCCGGCGGGGGCCGGCTGGGTCGTCGCCGCGCTCGGCGTGGCCAGCGCGGTCTTCGGCGTCGCCTTCGCCCTCGGCCAGCACGACCTCAAGCGCCTGCTCGCCTACCACAGCATCGAGAACATCGGCATCATCCTGATCGGCCTCGGCTTCGCCATCCTGGGGGCGGGCCGCGGCGGCGCCCCCTGGGGGCGCCTGGCCCTCGCGGGCGCCCTGCTTCACGTCTGGAACCACGGGCTCTTCAAGCCGCTTCTCTTCTTCGGCGCGGGCGCCGTCGCGAAGGCGACGGGCACGCGCGAGATGAGCGCCCTCGGCGGCCTGTGGCGGTCGATGCCGTGGACCGCCGCGCTGTTCGCGCTGGGCGCCGCGGCCATCTGCGGCCTTCCGCCGCTCAACGGCTTCGTCAGCGAATGGCTCGTCTACCTCGGGCTGTTCGACGCCCTGAACTCGCACGGCTCGGCCGCCCTGATGGCGGTTCCGGCCGTCGTGCTCCTGGCCATGACGGGCGCCCTGGCGCTCGCCTGCTTCGTCAAGGTGTGCGGCGTCGTCTTCCTGGGCGCGGCGCGCACGGCCGCCTCGGGGCGCGCGAGCGAGTGCGGCGCGCTCATGCGCGGCTCGATGATCGCCGTGGCCGGCGGGTGCGTCGCGATCGGCCTCGCCCCCGTGCTCTTCTGGCCCGCGGTGGCGCGCGCCGCGGGCGACTGGAACCCCACGTGGTCCGCGCTCGAGGCGCCGGCGTCGCTCGGCGCGATCGGCCTGTCGAGCCTGGCCCTGGCGCTGGCCGCGGCTGCCGCGGTGTCGCTGCTCTGGCGGCGCGCGAGAAGCAACGGCGTGCGGCGCGCGCCGACCTGGGACTGCGGCTACGCGGCGCCCACGGCGAGGATGCAGTACACGGCGGGCTCCTTCGCCCGGACGATCACCGAATGGTTCGCGTGGATCCTGAGGCCCCGGCGGCGCGAGGAGCCCCCGCAGGGCATGTTTCCGGCGCGCGCGGCCCGAGGGGAGGACACCCCCGAGACGATCCTCGAGCTCGTGGTCGAGCCGGCCGGCGCGGCCGCCCTGAGGCTCGCCCAGTTCGCGCGCCGCTTCCAGCACGGGCGGCTGCAGGCCTACCTGCTCTACATCGTGGGCGGACTGGTCGCCCTGGCGGCGGTCGTGCTCGCCGGAGGGTGCCGATGAGGGCGCTGACCGCCACGGGCGGCGCCGGCCGGGCCGGTGGGCGGGAGGGCCGATCATGTACCTGAACCTCATCCAGATCGCGGAATCGTTCGGCGTCTCGGAAGCGGTCGTCGAGGACTGGATCCGCAACGAGGGCCTCCCCCACACGCCCGACCAGGGAAGGCTCCTCTTCGACAAGGTGCAGGTGGCGAACTGGGCGACGGAGCGCGGGCTCGCCGGCAAGACCGGCTTCCTGGCGCTCGAGGCCCCGGCCCTCGCCAACCCGTGGCGCCTCGGGGCGCTGATGCGGGCGGGCGGGATCTGGCGCGACGTCGCGGCGGCGGCCGTGTCCGGCGTCTTCGAGACGATCATCGGGACGCTGCCCGGGGCGACCCCGCCGATCCGCCAGGTCCTCGTCCAGCGGCTCCGGTCCAAGGACGGCGTCAACCTTGCGCCCGTGGGCGGCGGCTTCGCGCTGCCCCATCCCAGCTCCCGGGTCGCGCTGGGACGCGGCTCGGGATCGCTGGCCCTGCTGCTCCTGCGCGATCCCCTGGCGCCGGTGGCGGGGGCGCCGGACGAGGTACCGGTCTCGCGGCTGCTCTTCTTCATCGCCCCGTCGCCCCGCGCCCACCTGGACATCCTGGGACGCCTGTGCCGCGTGCTCGAGCAGGGCCCTTTCCGGGAGCTGGTGACGCGCGGCGCCGACGACCGCGAGATCCTGGCGGCGCTCGACGCCGCCGACGCCTCGGCGGCCGACGCGCCGCGCGGGGGCAGGCCATGACAACGGCCCTCGCCACGCTCCTTCGCCTCGCGCTGTGGCTCCTCGCGGCGCCGCTCCTGCCGGGCGTCATCAACCGCGTGAAGGCCTGGGTCGGCGGACGCCGGGGGCCCCCGGTCCTCCAGCTCTACTACGACCTTGCGCGCCTCTGGGACAAGGGCGTCGTGCTGAGCGCGCTCGCGTCTCCGGGCTTCGTCGCGGGTCCCGCGGTGGCCTGGGTCGCGCTCCTGGCCGCGGCGCTCCTCGTGCCGCTCGGCTCGGCCGGGGCGGTGGTGAGCTTCAAGGGCGACGTGCTGCTCCTGGTCTACCTGCTCGCCGTGGCGCGCTTCTGCACGACCTGGGCGGCGATGGAGACGGGCTCGTCGTTCGAGGGCATGGGCGCGGCGCGCGAGGTGAGCTACGCGGTGCTCTCGGAGGTCGCGCTCATCACGGCGGTCGTCTCGATGAGCGTGCTCTCGGGCAGCGTCACGCTGTCGGGCATGCTCGCGCCGTCCATCGGGGCCGGCGCGGCGCTGCTCGCGGCGGGCCTGTTCGTCGTGCTGCTGGCCGAGAACTGCCGCGTGCCCTTCGACGATCCCAACACCCACCTCGAGCTGACCATGGTCCATGAGGTCATGGCGCTCGACCACGGCGGCCCACCCCTTGCGGTCGTCCTGCACGGGGCGTCCATGAAGCTGCTGCTCTTCGCCGTCCTCCTGAGCGAGGCGGTGCTGCCGATCGGGCAGCTGCCCCCGCTGGCCGGCGCCGCCGCGCTCGCCGGGGCGGTTCTGGCGGTCGCGGCCGGCGTGGGCCTCGTCGAGTCGCTCAGCGCGCGGCTCGCGTTGCGGCGCGTGCCGCTCCTGCTGACGACGGCGTTCCTGCTCTGCCTGTTCGCCCTGCTGCTGGCCTGGAAGGGGACCGCCGGATGAGCGAGCCCGTCAGCCTCCTGATCGGCCTGGCGATGGGCCTCAACCTGCTGGCGCTGGCGACCAGCCGGATGCCCTCGCTCATCCGCATCGTGGCGGCGCAGGGCGTCGCGCTCGGGCTGGTTCCCGTGCTGATGGCGGACCAGGCCAGCTGGCTCGCCGCCCTGGTCGCCGCGGTCACGGTGCTGTTGAAGGGGATCGTGATTCCCAATCTCCTGCGCCGGGCGATGCGGGCCGTGAAGATCGACCGCGAGATCGAGCCCTTCATCGGGTTCGTGCCCTCGCTGCTCCTCGGGGCCGCGGGGACGATCGCGGCCGTGGGGTGCACGCGGCTCGTGCCGCTGCTGCCCGAGCATGCCGGGACGCTCCTCGTGCCGGGCGCCCTGGCCTCGGTCTTCACCGGCTTCATCCTGCTCATCGGCCGCGTGAAGGCGATCTCGCAGGTCTGCGGCTACCTGATCCTCGAGAACGGCATCTATCTCTTCGGGCTGCTCCTCATCCGCTCGACCCCGCTGCTGGTCGAGTCGGGCATCCTGCTCGACCTCACCGTGGCGGTGTTCGTCATCGGCATCATCATGGACCGGATCCAGCGCGCGTTCGACTCGCTCGACACCCGCAAGCTCACGGTCCTTCGAGAATGAGGGGCGACCTGCTCATCATGGTCCCCCTTGCGGGCGCGCTCGTCGCGGCGGCCTGGCCGTCCGACCGCACGCGCCCCTGGCTCCTGCCGGCGGCGGGCCTGGTGCACACCGCCCTGGCGCTCTGGCTGCTGGCGCGCCCGCCGGCGGTGGCGCCCGGGGCGTGGCTGGGCTTCGACCCGCTGGCCCGGGCCGTGCTGCCGGTCGTCTCGCTCCTCTTTCTCGTCTGCGCGGCCTACGCGGTCCCCTACCTGCGGATGCGCGCGGAGCGGCGCAACCGCGTGTTCGTGGCGTCGCTGCTCGCCGTGCTCGGGCTCCTGAGCGCGGCCCACCAGGCGCGCCACCTGGGGCTGCTCTGGGTGACGACCGAGGCGCTCACGATCGCCACCGTGCCGCTGCTGCACTTCAACGGCACGCCGCGCGCGTTCGAGGCGACCTGGAAGTACCTGCTGATCGGGGGCACCGGCATCGCGCTGTCGCTGCTGGGGACCTTCTGCATGAGCTACGCCTACGTCTGCGGCGGGGGCGGGGGCGACCTCGCGTTCGCGACCCTCATGGCGCACGGACCCGCCCTGTCCCGGCCGTGGGTGCTGATGGCGTGGGTGCTGCTGCTGGCGGGTTACGGGACGAAGATGGGCCTTGCGCCGATGCACACGTGGAAGCCGGACGCCTACGGCGAGGCCCCCGCCATCGTCGGGGCGGTCCTCGCGGGCTGCGTCACGACCGTGGCGTTCGCGGCGATCCTGAGGGTGCGCGCGGTGGTCGCCGCGGCCGGGGCGGGGGCCGCGACCGACCGGACGCTGCTCGTCATCGGGCTGTGCTCCATGGCCGCCGCGGCCGTGTTCCTCCTGGGCACGCGCGACTTCAAGCGCATGCTCGCCTACTCGAGCGTCGAGCAGATGGGGGTCCTCGCCTGCGGCGCGGCGCTGGGGAGGGCAGGGGTGTGGGCGGCCCTCTTCCACGTCTGGAGCAACAGCCTCACGAAGGGCTCCCTGTTCCTGAGCTCGGGGACGATCCGGCGCGCCGCCGGCGCGCGCACGGTCGACCAGGTGAGCGGCATGCAGGTGGTCGCGCCGCGCTCGGCGGCGATCTTCGTGGCGGGCCTCTTTGCCATCACGGCGTGCCCGCCGTTCGGGCCGTTCTTCAGCCAGCTGCGCGTGCTGCGGGCCGCGTTCGAGACCGGCCACGGGGCCGTGGCCGCCCTGTTCCTCGCGTGCGCGCTGTTCGCCTTCTTCGGGGCGACGCGCCTCGTGTTCGCCATCGTCGACGGCCGGCCCAAGGCCGAGGCGCGCCGCGCCGCCGGTCGGCCCCTGGAATCGGCGGGCGTCGTCGTGCCGCCCCTGCTTCTCCTCGGCCTGTCCCTGTGGCTCGGGGTGGCGACCCCCGAGGTCCTGCGCCAGGCCTGGACGGCCGCCGTCGAGCAGCTCTCGCCCGCGCCATGAGCCCGCCGCCCGCCTTCGCCCTCCTGGCCAACGGGACCAGCCTCCCCTGGAGGGACGTGCCCGAGTGGCCGGCCGAGGAGCTCGCCGCGCGCACGGCGGCCGAACTCGGCCGCGGGGCCCGGCTGTGCGCCTGGTTCGGGGTGGCGGAGGGGGCGGGGACGCGGATCGCCGCCGTGCTCGCGCTCGACGCGGACAACGCGCTGGCCGCGGCGCGCAGCGCCCCGGAGGCCGGCGGCTATCCCTCGCTCACCGGCGCGCACGCGCAGGCGCATCTTTTCGAGCGCGAGCTTTGGGAGCAGCACGGCCTCGTGCCCAGGGGCCATCCCTGGCTCAAGCCCGTCCGGGCGAGCGCCGGGACGGCGCCGGCGGCCGCGGAATTCTTCCGCGTGGGCGGCCGCGAGGTCCACGAGGTCGCGGTCGGCCCGGTGCACGCCGGGATCATCGAGCCGGGCCATTTTCGCTTCCAGTGCGCGGGCGAGGAGGTGCTGCACCTCGAGATCGCGCTCGGCTACCAGCACCGCGGCGTCGAGCGGGGCCTCGCCGGCGGGCCCCACCGGGCGACGGCGAGCCAGGTGGAGGCGGTGGCCGGCGACGCGACCGTCGCGCACGCGACCGCCCACGCGTCGGTCGCGGAGGCGCTCGCCGGCGCGGAGGCGCCGATGCGCGCGCAGTGGCTGCGCCTAATCGCGCTCGAGCTCGAGAGGCTCGCGAACCACACGGGGGACCTGGGGGCGCTCGCCAACGACGTGGCGTTCCTGCCCACGGCCTCGGCCTGCGGGCGGATCCGGGGAGAGTTCCTGAACCTGACGGCGCTGATCTGCGGCAACCGGTTCGGTCGCGGCCTGGTGCGCCCGGGCGGCTGCCGGCACGACCTTGAGCCGCCGCGGCTGGCCCGGCTCGCCGAGGGACTGGACCGCGCGCTCGCGGACGTGGAGAGGGCCTCCGAGTGGCTCTGGGACTCCGCCTCGGTGCGCGCGCGCTTCGAGGGCACGGGCATGTTGACCGCCGAGCAGGCGGCGCAGCTCGGCCTGGTGGGCCCGGCGGCGCGCGCCTGCGGCCTCGTGCGCGACGTCCGATTCGACCACCCGGCGGGCTGGCACCGCCTGGCGCAGGCGCCCGTGGCGGTCTGGCCGAGCGGCGACGTGTTTGCCCGGGCGCGGGTGCGCTCGCTCGAGATCCAGCGCTCCGGGCGGCTGCTCCGCGAGCAGCTCGCCGCGCCGCCGGAGGGCGGCGTCCGCGGCGAGCTGCCGGGCCCCGCGCCGGAAAGCCTCGCGGTGGCGCTCGTGGAGGGCTGGCGCGGCGAGACCTGCCACGTGGCCGTGACCGGCGCCGACGGCCGGTTCCGGCGCTACAAGATCGTCGACCCGTCCTTTCACAACTGGATGGGCCTGGCGATCGCCATGCGCGGCCAGGCGGTGTCCGACTTCCCCGTCTGCAACAAGAGCTTCAACCTTTCCTACTGCGGCACCGATCTCTGATCCCGCAGCCGCCCGCAACCATGTTCATTGTCGACGCGATCACCCACAGGCTGAGGCGGGGCTGCGAGACGATGGCCTATCCGGAGGGCCCGCCGGCGCCGATGCCCGACCGCCACGGCGGCGCGCTCCGGGTCGAGGCGAGCCGATGCCCGGAGGGCTGCGCCGAGTGCCTGCCCGTCTGCCCGACCCAGGCCATCGCGCCGGCGGGCCACGGCGGCATAGCGCTCGACCTGGGCCGCTGCCTCTTCTGCGCGGCCTGCGTCGAGGCCTGCCCTCACGGCGCCATCACGCAGACGGGCGACCACCGGATGGCCGCGCGCAGGCGCGGGGACCTCATCCTGGGCGCGCCGGGCATGGAGGCGGTGCGCCTCGCCTCGGCCCTGGACGCGCGGCTGCGCCGGCTCTTCGGCAGGTCCCTTAGGCTGAGGGTGGTGAGCGCGGGCGGAAACGGGGCCGACGAGGCGGACCTCAATGTGCTCACGACGATCGGCTGGGACATCGGGCGGTTCGGTATCCAGTTTGTCGCCTCGCCCAGGCACGCCGACGGAATGGTCGTCACGGGCCCCGTCACGCGCAACATGGAGCTGGCGGTGCGCAAGACGTGGGACGCGATACCCGAGCCCAAGATCGCGATCGCCGTCGGCGCGTGCGCGATTTCGGGCGGCCCCTTCGCGGGGAACCCCGAGGTGATCGGCGGCGCCGACGCGCTCGTGCCCATCGACCTCTACATCCCGGGGTGGCCGCCGCACCCCCTGACCGTCCTTGACGGGCTGCTCCGCGTTCTGGGCCGGCTGGAGGCCGGGAGCGGCCCCGGGGATCCGGGGTCGGGCCGGGGCCCGGGCCGGCCGTAGCCGTTCGGCCCCCGCTACGGGCGCCGGGCGATGGGGTCCTCGAGGACCGCGCGGATCTGCGCGGCCATCTCCTGCATCTGGAAGGGCTTGTAGATGACGCGCTCCACGCCCGATTCCCGGGCCTTGTTCATCGCGTCCGTGTGGAGGTAGCCCGAGGTGAGGATGATGGGGACGGCCGGGCGCAGGGAGAGAATCTGGCGCGCCAGCTCGAGCCCGGTCATCTCGGGCATCGTCAGGTCGCTGATGACCGCGCAGTAGCCGTCCGGATCCCGCTGGAAGGCCCCCAGGGCGTCGGCCGGGCGCCCGAACACGGACGGCGCGAACCCCAGGCGCTCCAGCAGCTCGGCGCCGATCTTGCAGATCGGCTCCTCGTCGTCCACGAGCAGGATCTTGCGCCCGTTGCCGAAGGGGCTGAGCGTCTCGGGGAACGGCTGGCGGGTGCCGGGCTTCGACGGCGGCGCGGGCTCGCCGACCACCGGGAAATAGAGATAAAAGGTGGTCCCGGAGCCCGGGGCGCTCTCGACGACGATCGCGCCGTTGTGCCCCTTCATGATCGCATGGACCATGGCCAGGCCCAGGCCCGTTCCCTGGCCTAGGGCCTTCGTCGTGTAGAACGGCTCGAAGATCCGCTTGAGCACCTCCTCCTCCATGCCGCTGCCGTTGTCGCGGATCGTCAGGCAGACCTTGTGGCCCGCGGTGACCTGGGGATAGCGCTCGCGCAGCTCGGCGCCGGCCGTGACCGAATGCAGCTCGATCGTCAGAATCCCGCGCTTGCCCCCCATCGCCTGCGCGCTGTTCGTGCCCAGGTTCATGATCACCTGGTGTATCTGGCCGGAGTCAAACACGACCGGCGGGCAGTCCCCGTCGATGGAGGTCCGGATCTCTATCTCGCCCGGCAGGCCGACCTTCAGGAGCTGCACCGCCTCGACCACGACCGGCCCCAGGAGGGCCGCCTTGCGGTTGTCCCGGTCGATGCGGCTGAAGGACAGGATCCGCGCGACCAGGTCGCGCGCCCTCCAGCTCGCCTTGTCCGCCGCCTTGAGGGCGAGGAAAGCCGGGTGGCCGCTCGGCAGGTCCATCTCGGCGAGCTGCAGGTTGCCGAGGATCCCGGTGAGGATGTTGTTGAAGTCGTGGGCGATGCCGCCGGCCAGCGTGCCCAGGGCCTCCATCTTCTGCATGTGCCGGAGCTGCTCCTCGAGGTTCCTTTGGCGCTGCTCGGCCTGGCGGCGCTCCGTGATGTCGCGAAGCGCCGTCATCCGCACCAGCCGGCCCCCCATGTGCATCATCTTCGCCCGGGCCTCCGCATGAAAGGCGCTTCCGTCCTTGCGCAGCAGGCGGTGCTCGTACGCGACCTCGCGCTCGCCGCGCATGTTCTCGGCGACGAGCATCCGCGACTCGGGGCTCACGAAGTCGAGGGCGTTGCGCCCGATGATGTCGCCGCGCTCGCATCCGAGCATCTTCAGGCCCTGGTCGTTGATGTCTAGGACCCGGCCCTTCTCGGTGATGACGATCCCCTCGAACGCCGCCGCGGTGAGGTTGCGGAAGCGCTCCTCGCTCTCGCGCAGGGCCTGCTCGGCCTTGCGGCGCTCCGAGATGTCCTCGATGATGCCGTCGTAGTACTGGATCGCGCCGTCCGGCCCGCGGATCACGCGCGCGCTCTCGCGGACGGCGACCGTGGTCCCGTCCCGCCTCGTCCAGCTCGCCTCCCAGCCGTTCAGGACACCGGCGCGCTCGAGCCTCTCGCGAAATTCCCTGCGGGGATAGCTCGACTCGCGGGCCTCGTTCTCGAGGTTGCGGCTCGTCAGCTCCTCGATCGAGTCGTACCCCATGATCCGGAGCAGCGCCGGGTTGGCCATGATGACGCGCCCCTCCGGCGTCGACCGGTAGATGCCGACGGTGGCGTTCTCGATGAAGCTCCTCAGGCGCTGCTCGTTGGCGTGCAGGGCGTTCTCGGTCTTCTTCCGCTCGGTGATGTCCTGGATGATGATCAGGATGCACGTGAGGCCCGCGAGGTCGAAGGACTCGGCGCTCATCAGCACGTCGTGGACGCGGCCCTCGCGGTCCCGGAGCCACTGCTCCATGCGGTGGACCGTG
>Ga0335078_10009737_pt1 | contig 14226 bp, 12 predicted proteins | sample Lox_Sample_32_FD_206711 | JGI IMG/M metagenome (GOLD analysis project Ga0335078, IMG submission 206711) | Soil microbial communities from Loxahatchee National Wildlife Refuge, Florida, United States - Lox_Sample_3.2 | ecosystem: Environmental > Terrestrial > Soil > Wetlands | place: USA...
GTTGTTCGCGCTGATCACTTCGAGCGAGCCTTCGTAGCGCTGGGAGTCGGCGCGGCCGCGGCGCTGCGATTCCGCGACGATCTGGCGCGCGTCTTCGGCAGGAAGAACACCGGCCAGCAGCACCAGGCAGGTCATTAGCCGCGCTGCGGGCCGTGGGCAGAAGGCCGATTGCAAATCGGCCTGCAGGTTTTCAACCTGCCCCACATGAACATTATTCATACTCGAGGGCCTCCACTAATGAACTCCGCACGGCGCTCTCCGCGGGAAACAGGGCGGAGCCGAAGGCCGCGCCCAGGATTACGGGCACCAGCACCGCGACGATACCGAATGGGAACGTGTAATCGAGCGCGATGCCGGCGAAGCTCTCCCGCGAGACCGTCAACATATAATACAGATTCAAAGCGCCGGCAGCCACGCCCAGGACGAGCCCGACGATGCCGATCGCCAGCGCTTCCATCCAGATGGTGTGACGGATCTGGTTCCGCAATCCGCCCACCGCGCGCAGCACGCCGAGCTCGCGCCGCCGGTCGGTGATGGAAACCGTCAGCGTATTGACGATGCCCAGAATGGCAACCAGCACCGCCACGAACAATTGCAGGTAGGTCATCCCGAACCACTGATCGGTCACCTGGAACACGTAGCTGCGCACGTCGCGATTGGAAAGCACAAACAACCGGCGCTCGTGCGCGAAGCCGTCCAGAATGCGGGCCCTGACATCCACGGCGCTGGCGCCCGGCGCCAGGTAGATGCGAAATACGTCCACCGAATCGTCTTTCCACTGCTTCCAGTAGAGTTCGCGATCGATGAAGATGGTGCCCAACTGGTTCGAAAAATCCTGGATGATGCCAACCACCGGCAGCCGCAGAACACCCGTGGGCGTGGCAATCTCCAGGGTCTGGCCCAGTTTGATCTTTTCCAACTGCGCCAGGTTGTCGGCTATGATGAGACCCTTCTGGGCGGCCGCGGTGCGATACATGCCGTCGAAATCGCCGGCTGTGATCCGCCGGTTGCGCGTGCGGCGGGCGATGCTCAGCGAATCGATGGCTACCACCATCACCGGCTTTCCCCGAAAATCGGTGCGCAGGATGCGGACGGGCTGCACCTCGGCGATTCCAGGAATCCGCCGCAGCCCATCCAGCATACTATCGGGGAAGTGGAAGATGCGCTGGGAGATGTTTTGCGAGGTGGTGACGAAGAAATCCGGATTCATGGTGCTGTCCATCCAATCGGCGATCTCCATATAGCTGGCGCGCGCCATACCGCCCAGCGCGATGACCAGCGCCAGCGACAGCATCAGCGCCGCCACCGTGGCGGAGGTGCGGCGGGGCGACTGAATCAGGCTGTCGGCCGCCAGCGCACCCTCCACCGGCCGCACCCACTTGAGCGGCCCGCGCAATAACTTCGAAAGGTACAGCGATAGAGCCGGCGTGAGCAACAGCATGGCCAACATCGCCAGGAAATAGCCGGTATAGAAAACCGCCGTGGAGCGGCCGAACCCGATGCACCCGGCCGCTATGGCGATGGCCGCCAGCGCCGCCGCGCGCCTTCTGCGATTCTCGCCCGCCGAGAGCACCTGGTATTGCCCTTTCTGCAAGGCCTTCACGGGATCCACGCGCGCGGCGTTGCGCGCGGGCAGGAAGGCCGCGATCATACTGGTGATCACGCCCACCGCGGCCGCCGTCACCAGCAGCCAGGGACGCACCAACATGTGGTCCGCGTTGGCCGAAACGCCCATCACGCCTTCCATGAATGCGTTGGTGGTGGCCGTGAGGCCTTGCGCCATCAACAGGCCAAGGCCGATGCCTACCGCCGAGCCGGCCAGGCCGGCCACCGCGCTTTCCCCCAGGAACAGCGAACGGATCTGTCCGCGGGTGGCGCCCAGCGCGCGCAGGATGCCGATCTCGGCCCGCCGCTGCGTCACGGCGATGGCGAACGAGTTATAGATAATGAACGTACCGATGAACAGCGCGAACAGGCTGGCTACGTGCATGGTCAAGCTGTACACACTCATCAGCGATTCGAATTGCTGCCCGCGCCCCGAGGGGGGATCTACTTCGAATCCCGGCCCCAGCAACTTGCGCAGCGAAACCTGCCCTTGCTCCAGCGTGACACCGTCGCGCAGGCCGATATCGATGCGGTCAAAGCGCGGTCCCATGCCGAAGAACTTCTGCGCGGCGTAGATATCCATGATGGCCAGGTTGCCACCGAAGGCCGAGGTCATCCCGCCCGACCGCAGAATGCCGCGCACGGTGAATTGCTTGTCGCCTTCCATGGTCTTCATGGCCAGCTTGCTGCCGCTCGCCAGGCCGTTGCGCGCCGCGAAGTCGCGCGTCAGAATCAGGGAATCCGGCTGCGCCAGAAACACCAGCGGATCGTCCATCACCTCCTGGTCGCCACCTTCCATATCGTAGTCGCGCAGGCTGCGGTCGCCGGTCATGTCCACCGCCAGGATCAGCAGCTTGCCCTGGCCTTTGAACCCGCTATCTACCACCTGCTCGATCACCGGCGCCGCCGCGCGCACATCGGCGTCGCTCTGGACGCGCTCCAGAACCTCCTCCGCGAAGCCGCCGTCGCCCGCCGTGACTTGAAGCTGCGTCTTCCCCGCGATGTGTTCGACGGTGCGGTTGAAGGCTTCAAGCACGCTCTGGTTGGCGGTGTACATCCCCACCAGTAGCGCCACTCCCAACACGATGCCGCCGATCGTCAGCAGCCAGCGCACCAGGTGCTTGCGCGCGTAGGGCCAACTGATCAGCCGCAGCAGGATCATCGGCGGACATCTCCCGCCACACGCCCGTCGCGCAAGGTGACCATGCGCGGGCAACTCGCGGCCACGCCCGTATCGTGCGTAACGATCAACACCGTGGCGCCCAGGCGGTCGTGCAAATCGTGGATCAGCCTGAGGATTTCGGCGCCGGTGTGGCTGTCCAGGTTTCCGGTCGGCTCATCGGCCAGCAGGATCGGCGGATGAAACGCGAGCGCCCGCGCGATGGCCACGCGCTGCCGTTCGCCGCCGGAGAGTTCGTCCGGCAGGTGATCGAGGCGGTGGCCGAGCTGCACTAAATCCAGAAGCTCGCGCGCGCGGGCGGTGGTCTCTCGTTTGGGCATGCCTTTTAGATGCAAAGGCAGCGCGACGTTTTCCATGCAACTGAGGCTGGGCAGCAGATTGAAGAACTGGAAGATGAAGCCAATCTTGTCGCGCCGCAAGCGCGTGAGGTCGTCGTCGGAAAGGCGCGCGATGTTCTGCCCGTCGATGCGGATCTCACCCGCGCTGGGACGGTCCAGACCGCCGATCAGATTCAGCAGGGTGGATTTTCCCGACCCGGACGGCCCCACGATGGATAACATCTCGCCGCGGGCCACTTCGAGGTCGATCTGTTCCAATGCAGTGACCTGCCGCTTGCCGTCGAAGCTCTTCGCAACAGCGTTAATTGAAATCACCCGTCACCCGACAGGCTGAAGCCTGCCCCACCCACTCAGCGTATCAAACGTGTGTTATAAATCGGGCCATGCACGCCTTCGACCGGCGCCGTTTTCTGCAACTCTCCATGCTGCCCTACGCGCGGCTCGCCGCGGCCTCGCGCCGCAAGGTCAAAATCACGGACGTGAAGTGCATGATCGTCCGCGGCACCTGGGACTGGAACCTGGTCAAGGTTGAAACGGACGCGGGTCTCCATGGCATCGGGGAAGCCTATTGGGGACCGGGCGTGAAAGACGTCATCGCCAAACTCTTCAAGCCGCTGCTGATCGGCGAAGATCCTCTGAACGTGGACAAGCTCTACACCAAAATCCTGATGCGAAACGGCGGTGCGGGTGCCATCGGCGGCGTTACCGTGGAGGCCGCCAGCGGAATCGAAATCGCGCTGTGGGACCTGGCCGGGCGCATCCTGGAGACGCCCACGGTGAACCTGCTGGGCGGCCGCTTCCGCGATCGCGTGCGCTTCTATCGCACCATGCAGCTTCCCCAGCAGCACGTCGAAAATCCCGCGGCCTGGCGCGACCTGGTGCACCAGGCGCGCGCGGAGCGCTGGGGCTGGACCGCGTTCAAGTTTCAGGGCGACGGGATTCCGCGCGCTCTGGACCCGCAATACCAGGAGCCCGGCCACGACCCGTACACGCGCCAACTGAAAGCCGGCGATATCCGCCAGATCGTGCGGCTCATGGAAGTGGTGCGCGAGGAAATGGGCCCCGATGGCGAGTTCGCCATCGACGTCCACTGGCGCTACGACACGCGCGACGCCATCGATCTGGCCAAGGCGCTGGAGAAGGTTCGTCCCATGTGGCTCGAAGATCCCGTGCCGCCGGAGAACCCCGAGGCCATGGCGTTCGTCAGGCGCGCATCGCCCGTGCCGATCTGCACGGGAGAGAACCTCTACACCCGTCAGGGCTTTTTGAAGCTGATTGAGCTGCAGGGGTGCGATGGCGTGCACATCGACGTGCCGAAGTCCGGGGGGCTGCTCGAATCCAAGCGCATCTCGGACCTCGCCGACAACTATTACATCTGGACGGCGGCGCACAATCCGGCCAGCCCGGTGGGCACCATCGCGTCGGCGCACGCCGCGGCGTCCATGCGAAACTTCCGCATCCACGAACTGGCAAACTATGTCGACTGGTGGCCCGACCTGGTGATCCACGATGGACCGATTTGGGAAAACGGCTACCTGACGATTCAGGACAAGCCCGGCTACGGGATCGAGCTGAATCCGGACGTGGCGCGGGCGCATTTAGCGCCGGGCGAGACGTGGTGGGGGTAAGGCTTCTCTTCGTGGGGCGGGCGTCCACGCCTGCAGCGGGTCTCCAGACCCGCGCCTGCATTCGACCGGCCTTCCGTTTGCGGCTTGCCGCAACGGGGCAGGATGGCATCTTGCGCGCCGATTGGGGGTGCCCTCCGGGCCCGGCGCAAATGCCGCCTGACGCTGGACGCTGCTTACTCGTATCGCAGCGCCGTAACCGGATCGATGCGGGAGGCCCTCCAGGCGGGCACCAGGGCCGCCAGCGCAGCCACCGCCGCAAGGGCCCCGGCCGCGCCCGCGTAAATGGGGAAGTCCGCCGCCTGGATGCCGAACAACTCCGATTCCACATAACGGCTCAGCACAAACGCGGCGCCCAAACCGATCGTCACTCCCGCCGCTACCATGCGGCCGGCATCCAGCAGCACCATCCGCAGCACGGCGGCGGGCAACGCCCCCAGCGCCATGCGCACGCCGATCTCGGCGGTGCGCCGCGCTACCGCAAAGGCGATCACGCCATAAACTCCGATGGCCGCCAGCAGCGTGGCCAGCATTCCGAACGCACTGGACAAAACAGCCACCAACCTCTCCGTATATAGCCTCTCGCGAATCTTCAGTTCAACCGGCTCGATTTCCGGAACCGGCAGTCCTGCGTCAGCCTCCCGGACCGCCCGGCGGATGGCCGCCGACAGGCCCGCATCGTGGCCCGTGGCGCGGATGTAGAAAACCATGCGCGCCGGCTCCTCGCGCTGCGTATAAGGGTAATAGATCGTGGGGTACGCCGGACGCCGTACGTGGGCGCGGACATCCGCCGCGACGCCCACAATCTCCCGGCTCAGCGGCGCCTTGGGACCACCGATCCCCAAATGCCGGCCAAGCGCGTTCTGTTTGGGGAAATAGCGCTTGACGAAGGCTTCATCGACTACCACAGCCTTTGCGGCTGCATCGCGATCGGTGAACTCGCGGCCGGCGCGCAACGGGATTCCCAAAGCACCGAAGTAGCCGGGGCTGATCGCTTCGATCGACGAACTGGCGAAGCTCTTCTCGCCCGCCGGGTCGCCTTCCACCCGAATACTCATGCCCCAACCGGCGCCGCCGTAAGGTCCGCCATCGCTGGCGGCGACGCCGCTTGTACCGGGCAGCGCGGCCAAGCGTTCCAGCAGATCGTAATAAAACGCGTTGGCCGATGCTTGGCCGGTGCGGATCAACGTGGCGTCCACGGAGAACATCCAGAGGCGTTCGGCGCGGAAACCGCGGTTGGCGTTGATCAGGTTCGCGGCGCTGGCGCTAAAGAGTCCCGCGCCCACCACCAGCACAACGGAGAGCGCCACCTGCACCGTGACCAGCACGCGACGTAACCTCGCGGAACCACCGCTCGAGAACACATTTGAGGCCTGGTTCTTGAGCGTTGCGGCGACATCGGGCCGGGTCGCCTGCAGCGCGGGGATAAGAGCGAATAACAGCGCGCACACCACCGATAGCGCCAGCGTGTAGGCCAACATCCGCAAGTCGAGTGATCCCGAAACCCAGCCTCCCGCGGTATCCCGCGGCAGAATACGCAGCAGCCCGCCCGTGCTCCAATGCTCCACCAACAGTCCGGCTGCCGCCCCGGCTAGAGCCAACAACAGACCCTCCAGCAGCAACTGTTTCACCAACAACCAGCGTCTGGCCCCCAGCGCCAGCCGGACGGCGATCTCGCGCTGCCGCCCGGTACCGCGCGCCACCAGCAGGCCGGCGACATTCGCGCAAGCGATCAGCAGGACCAGGCCCACCATGATCATCAGCACGCGCAACGGCTTCTCCCACTTTTCACGGAGTTCGGTAATGCCGTGCGCGGCGGGACGCAGTTCGAGACGGTTCTTGAGCAGAGCCTCGCGATCCTTCGGGTCGCGCGGAGCGCCGCCCTGCCGCAGATCGGCTTCGAGGATCGCACGAAACACCACGTCCGTCGCTGCTTGCGCCTGGGCCAGGGGCGCGCCCGGTTTGAGGCGGGCGAAGAAACTGAGCCAGCTATGGGTGCGGTCTGCAAGCACATCCTGGGTTGGGGTAATCGCTCGCTGCATGGCCATCGGCACGAAGATGTCGGGCGAATCGCCCTGCACCAGGCCATTGAAATTGGCGCTCGCAACCCCGATCACCACGAACGGATGCCCATTGATTCCGACCGTCTGGTTCACGACGCCGGGATTCGCACCGAGACGGCTTGTCCAGAAACTGTGGCTGAGGACTGCCACGGGATGCGCGCCGGGGGCCCCGTCATCCTGGGGTGCGATCACGCGGCCGAGGGCCGCGGCCACCCCCAGCGTGGTGAAGTAATTGCCCGTCGTTATTTCCGCTTGAGCCGCCTGCGTGCTCCCTTGCCAGGTGACGCGCACCGGCGCGATGGCGCAAGCCAAAATCCCGGCAAACGCGGGAATGCGGTCTCGCAGATCCCGGTACAACGGATACGGGAAAACGGACTCGGAGTTGGTTGTCGAACTCGACGAATTCTCGCCGGGGCCCGAGTAGCTGCCGTGCAGAGCCACCAGCCGTTCCGGGTCGGGCACCGGCAGCGAGCGAAGCACCACCTGGTCCAGCAGGGAGAAGATGGCCGTATTGGCGCCAATTCCAAGAGCCAGCGAAAACACAGCGGCCGTAGTGAAGACGGGATTGCGGCGCAACGCACGCGCTCCGTGCAACAGGTCCACCCACATGCCTATATGCTAGCTCGCTACCATTTGCGTGGCTACGGGGGCGGGTGGGCCGTTGGCCTTCGGCGTCTGAACGCCCGGAGGCACGTGGGTAGCCCCCAGTGCTCTCCGCCAGGCGGGACGCCCGGCGCGCTCGCGCCACTGCTGTCACTCGCCCGGTGACAGGCCCGTCACTTGGCGCCGCCCATGGCCCCCTAATCCGGGCAATTCCCCTAATGTCACATTTAGTTAAGAGCCGAAGCCTTTTGGCAGCCGCGATGCTACATAAGATTCATAGATACGCCAATGAAGCTCGGGCAGATTCAGATACCGCCATCATTAGAGAACAGAGAAGATTGTCTTTGGTTAATTACGGTTTCGCCGGCTGTTCAAAATGCTCTAGACTAGCGGCGTACAGTGGAATGAGAGTTTGGACCAGAATCAAATAGCGCCATCCATGGAGAACACACACATGCTGCTTTCGGTTAATTACGATCTTACTGGCTGCCAAGAGCAGCCTTCGCCCGACGCTGCCGCCCGGGGCGACGCGCACCGGCCAGCGGCTTCCGACGTGCGTGTCAAACCCCGATCTGGAGGTAAAAGGGCGGGCGCCCGGCGAGGCTCGACGTTGATCGAGTTCACCCTGGTGATGCCGCTCCTGCTGATCACCATGACGGGGATGGTAGCCTTCGGGCTTGCCCTGCGGAACGAGCTGGTGCTTACGAATGCGGTGAACAACGGCGCACAGCTCATGGCGTTCAGCCGGGGGCAGACCACGGACCCGTGCGCTACGGCCTACTCGGCGATCAGCAGCGCCGCCCCCAGTCTCACTACGGGTCTCTCGGTCACGTATACACTTAACGGAAACACCTACTCGACGAATTCGTGCGCGGCAGGAGCGGCTAATATGGTGCAAGGCGCAAACGCCGTAGTGTCGGCCACTTATCCTTGCGCTCTCGGCGTGTTCAGGGGAAGTTTCAACTGTCAACTCGGGGCGACAACTACGGAGATTATCCAATGAGCCAGAACATTGAAGCCTTCTTGCACCCTTTGCGCAAAGGGCGGCGGGGACAGATCCTCGTACTCTTTACGCTGTGGCTGCCCCTGCTTTTCGGAATCACGGCGTTGGTAGTCGACTTCGGCCGTATTTATTATTTCACCAACGAGCTCAACGCCTCGACACAAGCGGCGGCGCTGGCGGGCGCGTATGCCATGTCTCTGCCGGGGGCCACGACGACCAGCGCCACGACCGCCGTCACGACTTTCAGCGGCACGTCGGGCAACGACAACACTGTCTCCAATCTGCCCAGCGTTTCGATAATGAGCGGTTACCCTAAGTTCAAGTGTCTTTCAACCTTGACCAGCGCATTTGGAGTCCAGTGTTGGGGCCCTTCGAGCTCCAACGCCATTCAGGTGGTGCAGCAGGTAAAAGTGCCGCTGTTGTTTCTCCCGATGTTCGGCGGAACGTCGGCTACTCTCACGTCCACCGCGACCGCAGCTATGCGGGGCGCGGTGGTAGCTCCCTACAACGTGGCGATCGTCGTCGACTCCACGGCGTCGATGAACGACACGGACTCGGACAGCAACTGCAAAAGCACTAGGGTATCCTGCGCCTTGTCCGGCGTCCGTATTCTGCTGCAGAGTCTCTCGCCCTGCCTCCCGACCGAATCAAGCTGCGGCACCGTCTCGGGCAACAACGTGGCAAACTCGGTAGATCGAGTCAGCCTGTTCACGTTTCCGGCGGTTTCAACGGCTACGGTTGCGGACGATTACAATTGCGGATCAACTTCTCCTACGATTGAAAAGTATCAGTGGACCTTCCCATCCACCTCGACTTATCAGATTGTAGGTTTCTCAAGCGATTACCGCACTTCTGACACGGCGACCTCGTTGAGTTCCAGTTCCAATATAGTGAAGGCGGTCAATGGAAAATCCGGTTGCACGGGCATGAAGGCGGTAGGCGGCGTGGGAACCTACTATCCGCAGGTGATTTACCAGGCGCAAACGGCTCTGGTCGCCGCGCAGAGCCTATATCCGAATTCGCAGAATGTGCTCATCGTACTCGGCGATGGCGACGCCAATGGCACGTCGGCAAACATGCCAGGAGCCAACACCACGGGGTCGCCCGCTTACCCGTCCACGAAACAGCAGTGCCATCAGGCGATCACGGCGGCCAAAGCCGCCGGGACGGCGGGAACCCGGGTTTACTCGGTGGCTTACGGCGCGGAGGCGTCGGGATGCACCACCGACACCAGTCCGACGATCACTCCATGTCAGACCATGCAGCAGCTGGCATCCTCTCCTTCGTACTTCTTCTCCGATTACACGGCGACGGGCGGCAGCAGTAGCTGCATCTCCGCCTCGCAACCGGTTACCGGTTTGAACCAGATATTCCAGGCGATATTCATGGATCTCACCGAGGTCAAGTTGGTCCCCAACAACACGACATAGCCGGGTCGTTGGAGCATGGAAGGGTTCATTCCGCCAGATTCTTTTCCAAGGCGCTCACCAAAGCCGTGAGCGCCTTGCGATCAGCCTGCTGCCACTTCACCACTACGAAGCACCTGCCGTGGTCGAAGAATACCGTATTCGGTGACGCTCTCCAATGCTGCGTCATCTCGAATGCGGTACCGGAAACTTTCGCTTCGTAGAGGTCCACGGTCAGTTTGCCCGGGCCCTCGTAGCCGGCCTCGAACGCGCGCACGATGGCGGGCTTCGGGGGCGGGATGCCGCGCAGCGTCTTCCGTTGCCACACCCCGCCTAAGGTGGCCGGCAGGAGAACCTCGGCGGCGTGGGGAGGCTGGCTGCACGCGCTGCAGACCAGCGCGAGAGCCATCCAATAGCGGGGTGCCATCTGCTACACATTCTGGCACAGGCGGCGTGAATCCGCCGGATGCTACCATCTCTTAGGATGGCCGCATAGAATGGCGAAGTTCAAACTCGCAAAAGGCAAGTCGAAGGGCCGCGCCGCGCCGCAAGGCGGCCTGCCGTGCGTGATCCTGATGGCTTCCGGCTTCATCCTGGCGCTCCTTTTTGTCTACTTCGTGATGAGATATGCGTATTGATAACCGTGCGCTGGGCCAGATGCGTCCGGTCGAAATCACCACCGGATACCTGCAGACGGCGGAAGGGTCCGCGCTCATCACCGTAGGCAATACGCGGGTGCTGTGCGCGGCCTCGGTGGAAGATTCGGTGCCGCAATTCCTGCGCGGAAGCGGCAAGGGATGGGTGACCGCGGAGTACTCCATGCTGCCGCGCGCCACCATGAAGCGCACGCCGCGCGAAGTGAACAAAGGCAAGCCTTCCGGCCGCACGCACGAAATCCAGCGCCTGATCGGCCGCTCGCTGCGCGCCGTAGTGGACACCGCGCTGTTGGGCGAGCGCACCGTGACGCTCGACTGCGACGTGGTGCAAGCCGATGGCGGTACGCGCACGGCCTCGGTGACGGGTGCGTTCGTGGCCCTGGCGCTGGCGCTCCAGCAGTGCGTCAAATACGGGATGATCAAGCGCCTGCCGTTGATCGACTACGTGGCCGCCACCAGCGTGGGCATCCTCGGCTGCGACCCGATGATCGACCTTTGTTACGAGGAAGACTCGCAGGCGGCCGTGGACATGAACGTGGTGATGACCGGCGCGGGCCGCTTCGTGGAGGTACAGGCCACCGCCGAGCGCCACGCTTTCGACGATGAGCAGATGACGAGCATGCTGGCGCTGGCGCGCGGGGGCATCGCCGAACTGATCGAAATTCAGAAGCGCGTGGTCCGCATCGCGTGACGGTTTATTGCGCCACGGGCAATCCGGGCAAGCTGCGCGAATTCCGGCTGGCCGCCGGGCAGGGCGGCATCCAGGTGGAAACCGTGCCGGGCTTTGCCAGTGTGACGCCGTGCGCCGAGACCGGCGCCACATTCGAAGCCAACGCCATTCTGAAAGCGGAGTATTACGGCCGGCTCGCGCCGGGGCTGCTGTTCGCCGACGATTCCGGCCTGGAGGTGGAGGCGCTGGGCGGCGCACCCGGAGTCTACTCGGCGCGATTCGCCGGGCCCGGCGCCACCGACGATGCCAATAACCAACTGCTGCTGGAGAGAATGCGCGGCGTGCGCGGCCGTTCCGCGCGATTCGTCTGCGTGATTGCGCTGGTGGATGGCGGGCGCCTGCTCGAGACATTTCGCGGCGCGGTGGAAGGCGCGATCCTGGAAGAGCCGCGCGGCCTAAATGGATTCGGATACGACCCGCTGTTCTACTACCCGCCCTTTGGCTGCTCGTTCGGCGAGGCGGCGCCGGAGCGCAAGCTGACCGCCAGCCATCGGGGCGCAGCGTTGCGCGCCCTGTTCCGTCGCCTGGCCACCGGCCGCGTCTGATAGAATCAATACACCGAGACCGCTGGCACGTGGACACCTCCCCACTGATCGACTCGTTCGGCCGCATCCACACCAACCTGCGGATCAGTGTCACGGACCGCTGCAATATCCGCTGCTTCTATTGCATGCCGGAGGCGGGCGTCCAATTCGTTCCGCGCGACGAGATCCTGAGCTTCGAAGAGATCGAGCGCTTCGCGCGCATCGCGGTAGGGCTGGGAGTCGATAAGCTGCGCGTGACGGGGGGCGAGCCGCTGGTGCGGCGGGATCTGCCGGTGCTGATCCGGCGGCTGGCCGCGATTCCGGGCGTCCGCGACCTGGCCCTGACCACCAATGGCGTGATGCTGGCCGAGCTTGCCGGACCGCTGTACGAGGCCGGTCTGCGGCGGCTGAATGTGCACCTGGATACGCTCGACCCTGACCGCTTCCAACAGATCTCGCGCCGCGACGATCTGGACCAGGTGCTGGAGGGCATCGCCGTAGCCAAACGGATGGGGTTTGGCCCCATCAAGCTGAATGCGGTGGCGGTGAAGAACCTGGTGGAGCCGGATCTGGTTCCGCTGGCGCGCTTCGGCCGCGAGAACGGATTCGAGGTGCGCTTCATCGAATTCATGCCGCTCGACGCGCAGCAGCTCTGGGACCGCGGCAAGGTGCTGCTGGCCGGCGACATCATCGATGTGCTGTCGCGGGAGATCGCGCCGCTGGTTCCCATCCCGGACGCCGACCCGCGCGCGCCGGCTCTCCAATACCGGTTCGCGGACGGCATCGGCCGGGTAGGTTTCATCGCCTCGGTGAGCCGTCCGTTCTGCCTGAACTGTAACCGCCTGCGGCTGACGGCCGACGGCAAACTGCGGTATTGCCTGTTTGCCATCGAGGAAGACGACGTCAAACGAATGCTGCGCGACGGCGCGCCCGATGCTCATATCGCGGCCCTGATTCGCCGCAACGTGGCCGGCAAATGGGAAGGCCACGAGATCAATACGTCGCGGTTCGTGGCGCCGCCGCGGCCCATGTACGCGATCGGAGGGTAGCGCGCAAGCGCGGCCTACATTCTGCCCCGCAGCCGGTCGATTTCACGGCGATTCCGTTTCGATGGCTTGCCTCCCCGCCACCCTTCGAAATGCGGCGGCGCCTGGCGCGCTTCCGCCAGCTTCAGCCGCAACTCGCGGCTCGCTTCTGTCTCGCGGTAGAGCAACTGCGCCACCGCCGCCGGCCCGCGCATCTCGCTGAGAGCCAACACCTCCACCTGAAAATCGCCGCTGTCGTTTTTCACTTGCAGCAGGTCGCCGGCTCGCACCTCGCGGGCCGCCTTGGCTGCCTGTCCGTTGGACTCGATCCTGCCGGATTCACACGCCCGCCGGGCAAGCGCGCGCGTCTTGAAGAATCGGGCGGCCCAGAGCCACCTGTCCATTCTTACGCCGCTCATCGTCCCATTTTCGTATCTGGGTGCCACAGCCGGCTACTGAAATGTCGCCGTGACCACGTTGGACACCGCGCCGGAGACCGAAACCGTTATATTGACCGTGCCGCTGCCGGCCAGGCTCGGCGGCAGCAGGACATTTACCTGGTCCTCCCCGATGAAGCCGGGCGCCGGGCCGGCGTAGAAGGCGGACAGCGCCTGGCTTCCGATGGTCACCGTCACGTCGGAGAGAGCCCCGCGGTTCTGAATGCCCGTGCCATACAGCACCAGCGCGGTGTTGCCGGAGCTCACATCGAGGGGGATGCCTTCGCAGTTTCCGGGCGCGCAAGGCGAGTTGAAGATATCGACGGGCGCCTGTGCCCCGTTTACGAATTGGGCCGCAGCCACTCCCGTGCCGCTTTCGTTCGGCGTGAACAGGCCAGGCCCCACCGGGTTCAGAACCATGGGACTGTTGACAACGCCGGAGGGCGTGGTGATGGTAATGACCGCCGGGCCCGTGGCGACACTGTTTGGAATGTCCGCATTGATCTGCGAGGGGCTGGCGAAGAACAATGGCAGCGGGGTTTGGACACCGGCGGCATCGGTGACGATCGCGCTGGCCCCGGCCAAAGTCGTAGGCAGCGGCATACCCGAGGCCGCCAACGCCGCCCTGGCGGCCAGGTTGGCGCCATAGATACTGACGATGGATCCCGGCGACAGCCCTCCGGCGCCGCTGTTCCACGCGGCTGAAATCGTAATCGCAGTAGCCGGATTGATGGCGGCGGCGTACCATTGCCCCAGAGGGCTGAGCGTGCCGGCGTTCAATGCGGCGGCCTCGGCGGTCTCCTCTTGACTGGTGAGCTGGGCCCCGCTTAGGTCAGGGTTCTGGTAGTAGTCCACGTTGGCGAAGAAGAGCTCGCTCTCGAAAGGAGACACGTATAAGAGCTGCTTCCAATACGCCAGATCGATCACCTCGCCAAGGTACTCGGCATCCTGCGGCGCCCAGAAGCTGTAATCGTTGTAGGGTTCGGCAGTGGACAACACGTTGAGAATACCATACTCACTTTGCCCCTGCA
>Ga0335078_10009738_pt1 | contig 14224 bp, 14 predicted proteins | sample Lox_Sample_32_FD_206711 | JGI IMG/M metagenome (GOLD analysis project Ga0335078, IMG submission 206711) | Soil microbial communities from Loxahatchee National Wildlife Refuge, Florida, United States - Lox_Sample_3.2 | ecosystem: Environmental > Terrestrial > Soil > Wetlands | place: USA...
CGTAGGTACGTACCGCCATCGCCCTTACCTCACTCGCTAGATCCTGTCCGCATGACCTTGAAGCCGAGGGCACGTCACGGGGCAGGCTGCCCGGCCCGATCGGCATCGCCCTCGACTACGTATCCGGCCGCCGCGAGGCTGGCAGCGCCGCCATAGCACCAGATCATCACCGCGCGCTCCGTTGCGGAGGTATTCCAGAAGCCGTGTGCCTCATCCTGCGCCACGAACACCGCGTCCCCGGCGCGCATGCTGACATCGGCATCGCCGATGCGCGCGACCCCGCTGCCCTCGATGAGGTACTCGATCTCCTCGGCATGCGGATGCCGGTGAATGTCATGCCGGGCTCCTGGCGGAAACGTCGTGATGCCGAACACGGTGCTCCGGGCAGCCGGGACGGTGTCGCTGGTGATGATCCACTGAACGCCCATGTCCAGCCAGCCGTCCGCGGCGCTCAGGCTGGCATCGGCGGGCACCCTGGCGGCATGAATCTTCTGCGGGTGCTCCTCCACGACGTTCAGATCTTCGCTCGCATCCACGCTTCCCGCCTTTCGGTTACCCGCAGCCCGCGTTACGCACGGTCAGTGAGGGCAAATACGGCCCGCACGCGCTCCGAGCCCTGATTCCAGAACAGGTGCGGGATCGTCGCGTCGAACGCAATGGAGTCGCCGGGTCGCAGGACGAAGCGGTCGAACCCGATCTGCGCCGTGAGCACGCCCTCGATGATCACGGCGTAATCCCGGCCGTTGTGCTGGATTGCGCGCTCGGTGTCGGGCGACCCGCCGCCCGGTTGGTAGAAGACCTCGCGGAATTCGAAGCTCCGCTCGCTTTGCGGGGTGAGCCGCTCCCACCGGACGCCGCGCTCCAGGCTGATCACGGAGCGGCGCTCGCACCGGACGACGATGTCGTCGGCGGTACCCGGCTCATCGGGAGGGCCGGGCGCCGGCGTGCCGGCCTCGGGGAACAGGCTGTCCATCGAGACGCCCAGTGCCGTCGCGATCGAGTACAGGCGGCTGACCGAGGGAGCTGCCTTGCCGCGCTCGATCTGTGAGATCAGGCTCGCCGAGCAGCCGACCTGCAGCGCAAGCTGGCGGGCCGACATGCCTGACCTTGCGCGCGCATCGCGCAGCCGCTCGGCCATCACCGGCCGGTGCGGGTCTGAGCTCGGCTGCTCCTCCGGCTGCGACGTGCCCGACTCACCCATGGGCGCTGCCCGGGGCAGACTGGAAGATCTCCAGCGTGAGCCCGTCCGGATCACGCAGATAGGCGAAGGCGCAGCCGGCCAGCGGGCCCTCGGTGATCCGGAGCGGCTCGGAGTAGAAGTCGGCGCCCTTGGCCTGCAGCTCTGCATACGCGGCGTCGATATCCGGTACGTCGAAGCAAAGGTGCGGCGCGCCGACGTCGCAGTTGCGCTTGTCATAGCCCAGCTGCCGCTCGTTCTCGTACTCGAGCAGCTCGACCGTGCCGTCACCGAGCTTCAGGAACGCGAAGTTCAGCCTGGCGCCGGGCACGCCGACGGCCGAGCTGAGCTCGTCGCCGTCACCGTGCGCGATGAACTCGGGTACCAGCCCGAACATGCGCTCGTAGAACTCGAGGGAACGGTTCAGGTCCGAGACCGTCAGTCCGAAGTGATGTGCCTTGCTGATGTCCATTAACCGGCCTTCCGCTGTATCCAGACCCGACTTGCGGCGATGACCCCGGCCGCCCTTCGCGCGTCGGCCGCGCTGATGTAAGGAGCGACGCCGATGCGAACCCAGCCGCCCGAGTCGCCGACGCCGAGGCGCGCCGCCAGCGTCGTCGCGTAGAAGTCGCCGTCGGTGACGTACACCGCCTGCTCCGCGCACGCCCGTGCTATCTGCCGGGGCGATACCCCGCGCATCGTGAAGGCGATGGTGGGCGTCCTGGGCTGGTCGTCCGGCGCACGATACAGCGTGATGCCGGGAACGGCGGCTAGTTCCTGGCTCAGCACCGCCGCGACCGGCTTCTCGGCCGCGGCGATCGCGGCGATCGCGCCGGTCAGCCGGGTCCGGAGCGTCTCGCCCTCGTGCAGCGACGCCAGGAAGCCGAGCGTGGCGGTCAGGCCCGCCACCGCCTCGTGGTTCTGCGACCCGAGCTCCGCCTTGTCTGGCCCGTGCTCAGGAGCGGGAGCGACCTTGTAGAAGCGGATCCGGTCCAGCAGGTCCTCGCGGATCGCCATGATGCCGATGTGCGGGCCGAAGAACTTATAGGCGGAGCACAGCAGCACGTCGGCGCCGATGGCGGCGCAGTCCACGGGGATGTGCGGGACCGCGTGCACGGCGTCGACGACTACCGTGCCGCCGGCGGCGTGCGTTCGCGCCGCGATCCCGGCGACGTCCTGGACAGTGCCGACGGCGTTGGACGCAAGGCCCACCGCCGTCACCGCACACCGTTCGCTGATCACGTCGTCGATGCCGCCGGGGTCCAGGCAGATGCGCTCGGTGTCCACCCGCAGCCAGCGCAGCCGCAGTTCCTTGTCCGCGGCGACGGCCCGCCACGGGTCCACGTTCGCATGGTGGTCGATCTCGGAGACGACGACCTCGTCCCGCCGCTGGCCCGGCGACCAGTCCCTGGCCATGGACGTGGCCAGCGCGAATGCCAGGGAGGTCATGTTCTGACCGAAGACGATCGCGTAGCCGTCGGCGTTCAGCAGCGCGCGCACCTGATCGCGAGCCCGGGCGAGGATCTCCTCGGTCTCGATGCTGGTGTCGAACGCGCCGTGCCTGTTCGCCATCCCGCCGGTGACATAGCGGTTCATGGCGTCCAGGACGGGCTGCGGCAGCTGCGTCCCGCCGGGCGCGTCGAGGTACACCGGCGGGTGCCCGCGCACGTCGCGTGCAAGCGCGGGAGTCAGCCGGCGGAACTCCTGCGCGATCCGCGCGTCGCTGGCCTGGCTGTCCACCGCGGCACCTCTCACTTGACGAAGAGCGGGTTAACGGGCGAGGCGCTGCCGCCGATGATCTTCAGCGGCGCCGCAATGTACAGGCCCTCCCAGCGGTGATCTGCCGCGCAGTGCGCGGCCAGGTCCTCCAGCCACAGCGCCTCGTGGAAGAGCACGCCCAGGTTGCGCAGCAGGTAGCGGTGCAGCGGGTAGCCGGCGTCGATCGTGGGCGACTCGGGCAGTTCGTTGGCGAGCGTGTCGCTGCCGAGACCGGAGATCCTGCCGTCGGCGAACCAGTCGATCAGCTCGGGCTCGTAGCTCAGCCCCGGCTCGGAGTAGTCGCGGAAGTACTCCTCGGCGCCCGACTCGTAGTACCGGCGCAGGCTGCCCGTGCGCAGCAGCACGACATCGCCCGGACGCGCCTCGGTGCCCTGGGCGGCCAGCGTCGCGAGCAGTTCCGCGAGCGTGACGTGATGCCGGCGGTCGAGCGGATCCTCGCCGCGGTAGCGCGCGACGTCGGCCAGCACCGCCCGCCCGAACACGCCGGCGTTGCCGAGCGGTGCGACGCTGGCCCAGGTGAGGCGCACGCTTGCCTCGGCTGCGTCATGCCCGTCCCACATCACGCCGTCGGCGATGATGTGGCCGAGTGCGTCGATATGAGTGGTGCCGTGCGAGGAGACGAAGACGCCGTCGTCGACCGACGCGACGCCGCCCGGCAGCGGCTCGCACCGGCCGGCCTGGTAGTGCGACCAGTCGCGGTAGTGCATCAGCATCGCCTTCGGGCGGTCCGCGGACAGCGGGTCGCCGCGCGGGTCGAAGATCCCTATTCCGAGGGTGAACACCGTCCCGTGCCGGACGCTGCCTGCCGCGGCGACCCGGTCGGCGGCGGTGACGTAGTTCAGCGCGCCTGCCTGCGGGTTCGCGAACGTGCCCCAGGCGGTCCGCTCCTCGCGGCGGCCGGGCCCCGGCTCCCGCGGCTGCACGTCAGACGCTGACAATGTCGAGGTCAACCTCCGTGCCGCGGCGTCGCAGGTAACCTGCCGCGGCCAGGCTCACGACGATGACCCCGGCGACCGCGATCGGGGTGAGGTTGTACGGGAACGCCGGCTGCGGGATCACGGACGCGTACAGGGCGTACGCCAGCAGCGCGGCCGATACCACCGGCACGCCGAACCGGGTGACCGGAGCGCCCGGCCACGTCCGCGGGTTCCTGGCTTCCCGCAGCGCCCCGAGCGACATCATGATGTACGCGACGATCAGGCCGAGGGTGTTCGCTCCCGCGAGCCAGCCGATCATCGTGCTCACCGACGTCGCAAGGCCGATGCCATAGGCGAGGAGCACGGCGATCAGGGCGGCGACCAGCACCCCGACGTACGGCGTGCCGAACCGGCGGTGCGACCAGGACAGCCAGCGGGGCGCCAGCCGGATCTCGCTGATGTCGTACAGCACCCGGGTCGACAGGGTGACGAGACCCAGCCCCGAGGAGAACGCGCTGACGGCGACCATCGCGTCGATCGTCTGAGCCCAGGCCGAGCCGTTGTAGCGGCCGACGATGGTGTCCAGCGGCGCCGGGTCGCTGGCCCAGGTCGCCGCGTGGTCGACGCCGTAGCCGATCGAGAGCGCGTACGTCACCAGGATGTAGAACACGGCGGCGCCGAGCAGGGACAAGACGATGGCGCGGGGGATGACCCTGGCCGGGTCCCGGCTCTCGCGGCCGAGCGCCGCCGCGGCCTCGAAGCCCGCGAACCCCGAGAACCCGTAGATCATGCCGTATCCGATCCCGGACCAGCCCTTGGGCGACAGGGACGGGTCGAAGGGCTTCCAGGTCGCGCCGGCCGCGCCGCCGGTCGCGATCACGTGGATCATGACGCCAGCGAGCACTGTCATCGACACGAGCTCGAGCAGCACCAGCAGCCGGACCGACGGCCGCACGCCCAGGAAGTTGAGGGTGGCCACGATCAGCAGCTCGACAAGGAAGATCCAGCCCCAGGCGACGTTCACGTTGTGGCGCGCGAGCAGGGCGCTGAACGACACTCCGCCGATGGCGAGCACGACCGCGGTGGAGGACAGCCACGCCGCGACGTAGAGCCAGCCGGTGACGAAGCCGGCCAGCTTGCCGAGCGAGCCCCGGACATAGGTGAAGGCGACGCCGCTCGCCACGTCGTAATGCCGCGCGAACCGGACGACGACGTAGGCGAGCGAGAACGAGCCGATCATGGCGAGCAGGTACGACAGCGGGACGGCGCCGCCGGCCTCGGATGCGGCGAACGCGGTCCCGAGGGCCATCGCCATCGTCGGCGCCAGCCCGGCGAGGCTGAGGCCGGAGGCTTCCACAGTCCGCAGATCGCCTCGCTTCAGCTGATCGGAATGGGCGGGCTGCGATCCCGATGCTGCCGCGTGCGCGTGCATGTCCTCAGCCATTACTGGCCTCCCTGCCACCAGCCGCTTCAGGCGGCCGATTCCGGGTTACTGTGAGAGACAACCAGGCTGTACGTATTAAGCGCTACTTACCATTGCTTGTCAATGCTGATGTCAGATCGGCGATCTCCGGGGTCTAGCGCGTACTGTCAAATCAAGTACGTTAAGTGTCACTGTTCGCATGACATCGCGCTCGCATGACCCGCGGCGCGGGCGGCAGAAGGCAGGGGCGGCATGACCAGCATCAGCTTCGGCGCCAAGGTGGACAACTACGGGCCCGCCGTCACGCGGCTCGGCCTGGCCGGGCCGGCCGCGCGTGCGGAGGCGGCGGGGTTCACCTCGCTCTGGCTGAGCGACCACGTGGTGATGCCGTCGCAGACGCGCTCGGTCTTCCCGTTCACCGACGACGGCAAGATCTACTGGGACGCGCGCGATCCGTGGTACGAGCCGGTGGTCTGCCTGCCCGTGCTCGCAGGCGCCACCCGGTCAGCGGAAGTCGGCGTCGGAGTGCTGCTCGCGGCGCTGCGGCAGCCGGTGCTGCTGGCCAAGCAGCTGGCCTCGGTCGACGCGATGAGCGCGGGCCGGCTGGTGCTGGGGGTCGGGGCCGGCTGGATGGCCGAGGAGTTTGCCGCACTCGGGGTCCCGTTCGCCGACCGGGGGCGGCGGCTCGACGAGTTCCTGACTGTCCTGCGGCTGTGCTGGAGCGGGGAGCCGGGGGAGTTCCGCGGGCGTTACTACCAGGTGCCGGATGACATGTTCTGCTATCCGGTGCCGGTCCGGCGCGTGCCGGTCCTGGTCGGCGGCATGTCGAGGCCGGCGCTGCGCCGCGCGGCGGTTTCCGGCGACGGGTGGCTGGCCCTGCCCGGGCCGTCCGACGATGCCGCGGCGGTCGTTGCCGACGGCCTGGCATATGTTCGCCAGACCGCTGCCCGCGGGGACCGCGACCTCGCGGGCTGGCGCTGCATCCTCAACGCGCACGAGCCGGAGGTCATCGCGCCACTGCTGCCGAGGCTCGCCGAACTCGGCGTCACAGATGTGCTCGTGGATCTCGACTACGACGACGCGGACGGGCCGCAGCGGGCATTCGACCTGCTGACCGCGGCACTGCCGTGACGCCCGGCGGACGTCCGGCCGCCGGGCGGGCCGGGCAGGCCGGGCGTCAGCGGACGATGAGCACCGGGCAGTGCGCGTAGTGCAGCACCTTGTGCGCGACGCTGCCGACCAGCAGCGCCTGGAAATCCGACAGCCCGCGAGAGCCCATGACGATCAGGTCCGCTTCGAACCGGCCTGCCTCGTCCACGACGGCCTTAGCCGTCTCGCCGACCAGGCCCGCCCGCGTCTCACCGGACGCCCGCACGCCCGCCGCCTGCAGCTCGCCGACCGCCTTGTCGACGAGCGCGGCCGCGTCGCCGGTTGCCTCGAATGTCGCGACGCCCGCCTTGGACGGCTCCCGTTCGGAGAAGTGGAAGACGCGCGCCTCCCCGCCGGTCAGCCGCGCGAGCTCCGCGGCCTGCGCGACTGCCCGCCGGGAGTGCTCCGATCCGTCTACCGGAATGAAGATCTTCTTCATGACGTCTCCTCACCTGCCTGCCCGGCCCCGGCCGGCGCGGTCACCGCGGCCGGCGGCTCCGTGTCCAGGAAAATGATCTGCCCGATCAGGCGGAGCTTGCCGGGATTGCGGCGGCGCAGGTACAGCATCCAGCCCACGCCGACGGCGATCCAGCCGAGCACGAAGAACGGCATGAAGTTTTCCGGGTACGCGGGCAGCGGATGCAGGCTGGTGTAGATCCCGAAGCCGATGATGACCATGGCGATGACCGGGAACACGCCGTGGAACAGCCAGGAGAACTCCGACCGCCGCTTGCGCCACATATACGCGACCAGCGCGATGTTCGTCAGCAGGTAGATCGGCAGGATGCCGAGCGAGGAGAAGTAGCCGACATCTCCGAACGCGTTCGCCGGGCCCCAGAGCAGGCCGAACATCAGCCCGAGCGCCAGCGCCACGGCCGAGTAGGCGATGATCGCGATGTGCGGTGTCCGGTACCGCGGATGGGTCCGGCCCAGCACCGGCGGCAGCATGCGCTCGCGGCCGAGCGCGTAGAAGATCCGGTAGTTGGCGTTGTGGATCGCGATCAGCACGGCGATCTGCGCTGAGACCGCGGCGAGCGAGACGACTATCGAGTACCAGTGCCCGATGTAGCGGGTCGCGAGGTCCGTCACCGGGGCGGACGCCGACGCCAGCGCGGAGATGTGACCGCGGCCGTAACCGACGATCACCGCGTACATCGCGATGCAGAACCAGACGCCGGTGAGGATCACGGAGCCGACGAGCGCGATCGGCAGGTTCCGGCGCGGCTGGCGCACCTCCTCGGCCACCGTCGTCGAGGACTCGAAGCCGAAGAACGCGAACACGACGAAGATGAACGCGAGGCCGATGCCGGACAGGCCGGACGGGGAGTTACCGGGGTTCCACGCCTGCGGCACCTGGCCGCTGTCGCCGCCCTTGACCAGGATCAGGACGAGCAGCGCGCCGACGATCGTGACCTCGGCGACGACGAAGGCGAGGTCAAGCTGCATCGAGCGATGGATCGACCACCAGGCGAGCGCGCCGACGAACGCGATGATGAAGATCATCAGTACCCACCACGGGATGTCGACCCCGAAATTCGACTTGATCAGGTCGCTGACGAAGGAGCCGAAGAGGTTCGTGTTCAGCGGGCTCTGCAGCGCGTAGGCGAAGAACAGCAGCCAGCCCATGACGAACCCGGTAGACGGTCCGAGGCCCTGGCTGATGAAGGTGTAGAAGGTCCCCGCCGACGGCACCCTGGTGGAGAAATGGGCAAGGGTCAGCGCCATGAACGCGATGCCGATGGTACCGATGATGAACGTGAACGGCGCGGCGACGCCGGCCTTGCTGGCGATCAGCGCGGTGATGAAGATGACGCCGATCGTGGGCGAGATATAGGCAAGCGACATGGCGAGGGCGCTGGGCAGTCCGATCGAGTCCCGGCGCAGCTCGCCGTAGTCCCTGCCGGCTTGCAGGGCGGGTGGCTCGGTACTGGCCATAACTGTGCCTCCCTGCTTGGAGACCGACGACTACCTGGATATACTTATTTTCTCTCCATAAGAGATGAATGGACTTTAGATTAGGTAGCGATAGCTGTCAAGGCTGTCTATTTATGGCGGTCAGGGCCGTATCGGCGGCTCTCCGGAAGGGAGTTGCGAATGGCAGGCGGAACGGGCCGGCTGGCCGGCCGGGTGGCACTGATCACCGGCGGCGCGTCCGGGATCGGCAAGGCCACGGCGGAGCTCTTCCTGGCGGAGGACGCCCGCGTCGTGATCGCCGATCTCAACGGCGATGCGCTCGAGGCTGCCGTGACGGAACTCGCCGCGGCGGGCGCACCCGTGTCGGGCGTGCAGGGCGACGTGCGGTCGATGGCGGCGGCAGGCGAGATGGTCCGGTCCGCCGTCGGCCGGTTCGGGCGGCTTGACATCCTGATCTGCAATGCCGGGATCACCAGCGTGATGCCAATCTCCGACCTCACGGAAGAGGAATGGGATGCCGTGATCGATACCAATCTCAAGGGCATGTTCACCCTGGTGAAGCACGCTGTCCCGCAGATGCGCGCGCAGGGCGGCGGCACGATCATCACGATGGGTTCCGAGATGGGCATCGTGGCCGTGCCGGAATCACCCGCGTACAACGCCAGCAAGGGCGGCGTGATCATGCTGACCCGGTCGCTGGCGATCGACCTGATCCGCGACAACATCCGGGTCAACTCGCTGTGCCCGGGCATCACCAGGACGCCGTTGCTGCAGGCCGAGGTGGACAACAGTCTCGATCCGGAGAAGACGGCCGCCGAGCAGGCGTCCTGGGCGCCGATCATGCGGGTGGCCGATCCGGCGGAGATAGCCCGCGGGGCGCTGTTCCTGGCCAGCGACGAGAGCTCGTTCGCCGTCGGCAGCTGCCTGGTCCTGGACGGGGGCTACACGGCGCGGTGAGCATGGCACAGCCAGACTCCGGCCACGGTCTCGGCTCCGGGGTACGAGTCCTCGCCCGTCAGCTCACGCATGCGCCGCGCCTCAGCACCTCGGCCGGGCGGCGGGAGAACCTGCTGGCGCTCCTGCACGAGCTCAGGCACGCCGACATGGTCACCAGGACCGATCTGGCCGGGCTCACTGGGCTCGCCGTTCCCACCGTGCACCGGCTGCTCGCGGTGCTGCTGGACTGCGGACTCGTCACCGAGGAGACCGCCACCCGCGCCACCGGCGGGCTCGGGCGGCCGGCCAGCCTGTACCGGTTCAACCGGTCGGTTGCCTGCGTCGCCGCGGTGGACGTCGGGAACGAGACCACCCGGGTGGCCATCGCCGCCGCGAACGGGACGATCATCGGCGCGGCGTCCCAGCCGACGCCGCAGATCGCCGTCGACCTTGCGGGCGGCATCACCGCCTCGCTCGGCGCGGTGATCGCGGGGCTGCCGCGCGCGGCCGGCCCGCTCGTGGGCGTGGGGGTCGGCATCTCGGCGGCAGTCGACGCGTCGACCGGGCGCATCGCCAGGGCGCCGATTCACAGCGCCTGGGACGGCCTGCCGCTGCAGGCGATGCTGGCGGGGCGGTTCTCCTGCCCCGTCGTCGTCGAGCAGGACGACCACCTGTCGGCGCTGGCCGAGCTCAGCGACCGGGGCACGGTACCCGGAGCATCCTCGCTGGTGGTCGTCAACTACGGCCGGGGCATCGGCGCGGGCGCGGTGCTGGACGGGTCGGTGATCAGGGGAGCCAGGGGGCGGGCGGGCCGGATCGCGTACTGGCCCGCAGACGGCGGCGGCACGCTCGGCCAGCATCTGCTGCCGGACGCGCTGACGGCCGCCTACCTGACCGCTGGCGGGACCGGACAGGTGACCGACGGCGCCTCCCTGTGCCAGCACGCGCGGGCCGGAGATCCCGCGGCCGCGGCCCTGGTCGGCCGGGCGGCGCGGGGCATCGCCGATGTCTTCCTCCGGCTCGCCGTCACGTTCGACCCCGAGCACATGGTCATGGGCGGGGGCTTCGCCGGCAGCTATGACCTGTTCGAGCCGGAGATTCAGCGGGCGATGTCGGCGCTCCCGGACCCGCCGGCGGTCCGGCCCAGCGCGATCGGCAGCGACGCGGTCGTGATCGGGGGCCTGATTGCCGCCGACCCGTTCGTGGAGCAGCAGCTCGCGGACCAGGTGAGCGCGCTGTGAGCGCCGGGCGGGCCAGGACAGGCCGCCGGTGCCGAGATGAGGGGACCTGAGGATGGACCGCTATCCGATACTGATCGCCGGCGAGGAGCTCGGCGGCCCCGCGGTGTTCGCAGACCTGGATCCGGCGACCGGCCAGGTGCTCGCGGAGGTTGGCCGCGGCGGGCCGGCGGAGATCGACGCGGCCGTGGGTTCGGCCCGCCAGGCGCTTGAGGGATCCTGGCGGACCACCGGGCCTGCCGCCAGGGCCCGGATCCTGCGCCGGATCGGCGAGCTCGTCAGGCGCGATCGCGAGCAGCTCGCGGACACCGAGAGCCGCGACACCGGCAAGCCGCTGCGGCAGGCCCGCGCCGATGCCGACGTCGCCGCGCGCTACTTCGAGTTCTACGCGAGCGCAGCCGAGACCCTGTACGGCGACACCATCCCGATCGCCTCCGACCTGTTCGTCTACACGCTGCGCGAGCCGCACGGCGTCACCGGGCACATCATCCCGTGGAACTACCCGCTCCAGATCGGCGCCAGGACCGTGGCGCCCGCGCTGGCGGCGGGCAACTGCTGCGTGCTGAAGCCCGCCGAGGAGGCGCCGCTGACCGCGGTTCAGCTTGGCCGGATCGCGCTGGAGGCCGGCCTGCCGCCGGGTGCGCTCAACGTGGTGCCCGGCCTGGGCGAGGAGGCTGGCGCCGCGCTCGCCGCGCATCCCGGTATCGATCATCTTTCCTTCACCGGCTCGGTGGCGGTCGGCAAGCTGGTGACGAAGGCGGCGGCCGACAACGTGGTCCCCGTCACGCTCGAGCTCGGCGGCAAGTCGCCCAACGTGGTGTTCGCCGACGCGGACCTGGACGCCGCGATACCCGTCATCGTGAACTCGATCATCCAGAACGCCGGCCAGACCTGCTCGGCGGGCTCGCGGCTGCTGGTCCAGGACGTCGCGCATGACCGGGTCGTCGCGGCGCTGGCCGACAGGTTCCGGCAGCTCCGCCTCGGCCCCGGCATTTCCGACCCGGACGTGGGGCCGCTGATCTCGGCGAGCCAGCTTGAGCGCGTGGCGGGCTATGTCGAGCTCGGCAAGGGGGAGGCCGCGCTGGTGACCGGCGGTGGCCGCCCCGCCGATCCGAGCCTGCGGGACGGGTACTTCTTCGAGCCGACCATCTTCGATCACGTTCCGCCGGCGGCCGTCATCGCCAGGGAGGAGATATTCGGCCCGGTCGTGGCCGTCAGCACGTTCACCGGCCGCCAGCAGGCGGCCGAGCTGGCGAACGGCACGGACTACGGCCTCGTGGCCGCGGTGTGGACCAGGGACGTCGGCACCGCGCACGCGATGGCCAGCCTGATCCAGGCGGGTCAGGTATTCGTCAACACCTTCGGCGCATCCGGCGGCCCCGAGATGCCGTTCGGCGGCGTCAAGCACTCCGGTCACGGGCGCGAGAAGGGCCTGGCCGGTCTGCTCGAATTCACCAGGATCAAGACCGTCGCCATGCGCCTCGACCCGGGCACGGGCTGATGCCCGGCGAGCCCGGCGGCGTGGCCGCGGACGCACCCGCAGGCACCGGCCTGCCCGCCGGCCTCGGCGACCCGCGGCTGGATACCCCGTGCCTGCTCGTCGACACCGACATCATGGCGGCGAACATCGCCAGGATGGCCGCGGTGGCGCGCCGCGGCGGGGTGACGCTGCGGCCGCACGCAAAGACCCACAAGAGCCTGCGCGTCGCGCGCGCCCAGCTCGCCGCCGGCGCGACAGGAATCTGCGTGGCGACGGTTGGCGAGGCAGAGGTCATGCGCGCCGGCGGGATCGAGGACATCGTGGTCGCCTACAACATCGTCGGCGAGGCGAAGCTGCGCCGGCTGCTCCCGCTCTGCGCGGACGGCGGCATCACGCTGTGCGCGGACTCGGCAGATGTCGCGGCCGGGTACAGCGAGCTGGCGCGCGCCGCCGGGCGGACGCTGCCGGTGCTGCTCGAGATCGACTCCGGGATGCGCCGCACGGGTGTCCCGCCCGCGATGGCCGGGCACGCGGGAGCGGCCATCGCGGCCCTGCCCGGCCTCGAGCTGGCCGGCATCCTCACCCACGCGGGTCAGGCGCATGACGCCGTAACCCAGCCCGAGATCGCGGCCGTCGCCAGGCACGAGGCCGCAGCCATGCAGGCGGCGATGCAGGCCCTGGCGGCGCAGGGCATCGAGGCGCGGACCGTGAGCGCGGGCTCGACCATCACTGCGCCGTACCTGAGCGCGGCAGACGGCATCACCGAGATCAGGCCGGGCACGTATGTATTCAACGACCTGCGCACGCTCGAGATGTACGCCTGCACTGCGGACCAGATCGCCGCGCGCATACTGGCCACGGTCGTGAGCGCCGCCGACGACCGGATCGTGGTGGACGCGGGCAGCAAGACCCTCACGATGACCGCGACGCAGCAGCACGGGTTCGGCATGATCATGAACCGGCCGCGGTCCGTCTTTGTCCGGCTGTCGGAGGAGCACGGAGTCGCGAGCGTGGCAGACGGAGAGGGCGGTCTGCGGGTCGGCGATCGCGTGCAGATATGGCCCGTTCACATCTGCGTCTGCGTCGACCTGCAGCGAGCGGCCTACGGCATCTGCGGCGACACCGTGACCGAGCTCCTCACGATCGACGCTACCCGGCAGAGCAGGTGACGGGATGCAGCGCACCGCGACGGTCCTGACTGGTACCGACCTGCGCGCCCTGCTGTCGCTGTCGGACGTCGTCCCGGCCGTCGAGGCGGCGTACGTCGCGGCCGCCCGGCAGGAGGCGCAGGTCTACCCGGTAGTCCGCGAGCCGCTGCCCGGCTCCGCCGGGGTGTACGGCGTGAAGTCCGGGTACTGGCCGCAGCGGTCCCTGCTCGGGCTGAAGGTCGCGGGATACTGGGCCCGCAACCGGGCGGCCGGGCTGGACAACCATCAGGCGCTCATCGTGCTCACCGACCCGCGCACCGGCGTGCCGCGGGCGATCATCGACGGCAACGTCATCACCGCGGTGCGCACGTCGGCCGCGGGCGCGATCGGGCTGAAGTTCCTGGCCCGGCCGGACGCACGATCGGCGCTGATCGTCGGGACGGGCGTGCAGGCCGGCGCTCAGGCGCAGGCGCTGGACTGGTGGCGGCCGGGCATCGAGCTGGCGGTGCACGAGCCGGCCGGAGCGGTGCAGGCGGCCGCGGCCGCCGAGGTTGACTTCTGCGACCTGCTGGCAGGCCAGGGCATCTCTGCACGCCCGGCGGGCCCGCTGGCCGGCGCCGTGGCGGCGGCGGATGTCGTCGTCACGGCCACGCCGGCGACCAGGCCGGTCATCAGCCGGGACTGGCTGCGCCGCGGCGTGCACGTCAACGCGATGGGCGCCGATACCGCCGGCAAGCAGGAGCACGAGGTGGCGACGCTGCGCAGCGCGCTCGTGGTGGTGGATGACTGGGCCCAGGCCAGCGTGCTCGGCGAGTGCCAGCACGCCGCGCACGCCGGCATCTTCACCGCGGACGACCACCCGCACTCGATAGGGGAGATCATTGCCGGCACCGCGGCCGGCCGGACGGGCGCGGACCAGCTGACGCTGTTCGACGCGACCGGCCTCGCGCTGCAGGACCTCGCCGCCGCTGAGCTCGCGCTGCAGCTGGCGGCCGCGCGCGGCATCGGCCAGTCCGTCACGCTGGACTAGCCGCCTGCTGCCCGGCGTCGTCGCGCCAGGGCG
>Ga0335078_10009739_pt1 | contig 14224 bp, 10 predicted proteins | sample Lox_Sample_32_FD_206711 | JGI IMG/M metagenome (GOLD analysis project Ga0335078, IMG submission 206711) | Soil microbial communities from Loxahatchee National Wildlife Refuge, Florida, United States - Lox_Sample_3.2 | ecosystem: Environmental > Terrestrial > Soil > Wetlands | place: USA...
CGAACTCTGGGGCAAGTCGCAGCAAGCGCTGAACCGGGCCCGAGAAATCCTCTCGACGGGGAATGTGTCCTCGAGCAGCCCTGAATATCGCGCGGTCCTGCTTGATGAGGGAAACATTATCTTTGCTCGCGAAGTCAACGGAACGAGTGAAGAAAAAGCCGGCTACTACCATCAGGCCCTCGCGCGTTATCAGGAAGCGGCCGCGCTTATTCCCGACGATCCCCGTCCGTTTCTCTACGAAGGACTCTGCTATGAGCGGCTCACCGGAATTGCGCAGTCGGCAGGAGAGAAGCAAGAAGACTTCACGCGCGGCGAGGCAGCCCTGCGCAAGGCACTCACGCTGAATGTACTTTCGCCGGACTACAGTCCGGCCTTGCCTTACCGGGCGCTGGCCTCGCTTTATGCGCACGTGAACGATTACCGCTCCGCTCTCGATTCGTTGAAGTCGGCTTTGCAGGCCGATCCCGCCGGCGCCGATTCCGCGAACGTGAGCCGTGAGATCCAGAGCGTAGAGCAATATCTCGCGGCCCAGAAGACATCTCACTGAGACCCACAACAAACTCCATCACGAGGTTCGCGGCGCGGGCAGCGATCAGAAGATGTAAATCGCATCAAACTGCAAACGCGTGAGCCAGGGCTCAGTCGTGCCCAGCGGACGCCCAATGAGCGCGGTAAAGCCCAGCTGCACGTTGCGGTCGAATTGATAGAAAACGTCGGCGCGATGCTCGGTGACATTCGTTCCCTGGCGAATATCGCTGTAGTTGAAGTTCCCCAGCACGGCTTCACGCTCGATGTACATGTGTGTGTATCCGAACTGGATGTCGCCTTTTTCCTGCAGGCGCCCGAGTCTGCCTTCTGCCCAATAGCCGCGCCGGTAGTGGGAGTCGCACGGCGCATTGACCGTCTGCTTGTAACTCTGCGTCGCCGTGTTGGCGGGAATGGCCAGGATGTTGGCAAGGTTGCCGCAAGCCTCTGTGTTCTGAACGTAGTCCCCAAGGAAGAACAGCGGGAAGCGGGCGCTGCCGGTATCAATGTCGAGGCGGGCGATGTTATCGAACAAGCCAAACTTCGAGGCGAACTGCGCATTCGTCACGGACGTGACTCCGGTCGGATAAGCCTTGCCCGCGATCGTGATGACCGTGGACGCGGTGGTTGTGTAGATCGAATCCTGCACCGGGTTCCCTGAAGTCAATGGCAGCACGCCGCTCAACGGGGTCTGCGGGTTCTTGGTGCTGGCGCGCGCCAGGGCCAGCGCGATCGCATCTGCGCCCCGATAATTGTAATAAGCCGAATAGGCACTCAGACTTAAGTGCGATGCCAGGCGCCAGGTCGTCTGCAACTGCCCGCCGTAAGTGATGTCCTGTGCGGTTCGCTGATCGGTCGGAGTGGTGCCGGCGACAGCCGCGAACGGCAACTGAAAGCCGATAAACGCTATGCGCTTCAGAACCGGCGTGTCCGGCTTGAATGCCAACGTTTCGGCGACACCCTCGGGGTTCAAGTCTTTGTCCCAGGTGAGCTCAGTGTTGTACCAGGGATAACGGAATTTACCTCCGATCACCGAAAGATCGCTGAACTGTTTCGGCGAGTATTGAATGAAAGCCTGGTCCAGAGCAACCGTTTTGCGGGTGTAAAAGCCGGTCAGCGTCTGATTTGTTGAAGTGGGATCGTTGATGTCGCCGCTTGCCAGGCTGAAGCCGGTGCGAAACTGTGAGCCGAGATCGGCAATCGCGTTGAAGCGCGCGCGGATTCGGGCCCGCATCTGGTCGAGCGATTCATTTGTGGGGCCGCCGAAGAAAGGTTCGCCGCGCAGACGCACGTCGCCGCTGAACGAGATCGGTCCCAGGCCCTGGATCTGCCTTTCCAGGTTGCGGATACGCTCGTCGGAACTGCCTGACTGTTGCAGGTTTTGGGTATTTTGTGCAGTTTGCGGCTGAGGCCCGCTGGATCGCGGGGAGCCGTTCGCCGGTTCTGCCGTGCCGGGTGCGGGAGTTGCCGTAGCGCTGGCGGCTGCGGGAGCGGCTGACGTTATGGCGTCTGCTGTAACTGGGGAATCTGTTTTCGCAACGTCGGTCGGCGTGGACGGGCCTGCGGAGGTTGCTGGAACACTCGCCTGACGTCCAGCCTCCAGCGCCGCGATGCGCTTCTGCTGCTCGCGCACGAGCAACTGCAACTGCTCCACCTCCGAGCGAAGATCGGCATCGGACGAATGAGTCTTTGTATCCGAGGTTGGGCTCGATGCGTCGGCCGGAGGGCTGATCGCTCTTTGCGTGTACGCCGGCGGCGGGAAAACTCCGAACGCGAATATCAGCAGCAGGACTGCAAATAAAATTCCAGGCGGGAAGTGTCGCATCTCTGTGTTTACCTTTCTCTACAGTTTTGAGTTGCCTCGGCGTTTCCTGTGTAACTATCTCGATCAACAAAGTAGTCTTTAGCGAAGCACAGCTATGAATTCTTACCGGCGCAGCTTTTTCTGGCTAAGCGATTCCCTGCAGCTCCGAGCGTTCCAGGTTCAGAGCGTGAAAGACCTTGACGTCTTTGGGAATGACGAACACATCCTCATCTTTCGCAAGTTGGAGATTTCGGAACCGCTCCTGCGGCATCTCCACATGAACCAGAGCGCCCCAATCGGTGACCGCTTCCACTTTCACCAGCGGACCGGCGGCGTTGATGTGCTTGATTCGCGCGCGGAAGTGATCGCCGCCGTTGGGCACGCGATCAATATCCAGCGAGTGCGGCCGCACGTACACCACGTGGCCGGTCTCCTGCTCGTGAATGTAGGTCTTGCCGTTGTCAATGCGCCCGTGAAACAGGTTCACGTTGCCGAGGAAGTTGTAAACGAAGGGCGTCGCCGGCTGGTTATATACTTCATCGGGAGAACCGGCCTGCTCGATCTGCCCCTCGTTCATCACTACCACACGGTCTGCAACTTCCAGAGCTTCTTCCTGATCGTGCGTGACGAAAGCGCTGGTGATGTGGATTTCATCGTGCAGTTGCCGCAGCCAGCGCCGCAACTCCTGGCGCACCTTGGCATCAAGCGAGCCGAAGGGTTCATCGAGCAGCAGAACATTGGGCTCAACCGCCAGGGCGCGCGCCAACGCCACGCGCTGGCGTTGTCCGCCGGAAAGCTGCGAGGGAAAGCGCTGCGCCAGGTTGTCCAGTTGGATGAGATTCAATAGCTCATGGACTTTGGCGCGAATCTTTGCCTCTGCCGGCCGCAACCGGCGCGGCCTTACGCGGAGGCCGAAAGCAATGTTCTCGAAGACCGTCATATGGCGAAAAAGAGCGTAGTGCTGAAACACGAAGCCGACTTGCCGCTCACGGGCGCTTCGTTCGGTGATGTCCTGATTGTCGAAGCGAACGGCTCCTGAATCGGCGAATTCGAGACCGGCAATGATCCGCAGCAGCGTGGTCTTGCCCGAGCCCGAAGGGCCGAGCAACGCCACAAGTTCTCCGCTGGGAATTTCCAGCGTGACTTTGCGCAACGCCGTGAAGCTGCCGAATTTCTTGGTGATGTCCAGCGCTTGAATGCTCATGCGATAGCAGTGCTCCAATTCGGTTCGTTTTCCGCGAGCTGCTGGTGCGATCTCCACTCCACCGCAGTTTTCAGAACCAGCGTCAACAGAGCCAACAAGGCAAGCAACGAAGCGACGGCAAATGCGGCAACGAACTGATATTCGTTGTAAAGAATTTCAACATGCAGGGGGATGGTGTTGGTGAGGCCGCGAATGTGCCCCGAAACCACTGAAACTGCGCCAAATTCGCCCATCGCTCGCGCGTTGCACAGAATCACGCCGTATAACAAACCCCACTTGATGTTGGGCAAGGTCACGCGAAAGAAAGTCTGCCAGCCGCCGGCGCCGAGGGTCAGCGCGGCCTCTTCTTCTTCGCTTCCCTGCGCCTGAATCAGCGGAATCAGTTCTCGCGCCACGAATGGGAAGGTCACAAAGGTCGTCGCCAACACAATGCCGGGCACGGCAAAGATGATCTTGATATCGTGCCGCGCCAGCCACGGCCCCAGCAGGCCCTGCAGTCCGAAGATCAACACATAGATAAGTCCGGAGACGACCGGAGAGACCGAGAATGGCAGGTCAATCAGCGTGATCAGCAGGCTCTTGCCGATGAATTCAAACTTAGCGACCGCCCACGCCGCCGCAACTCCAAAGATCAGGTTCAGCGGAACGGCGATGGCCGCGGTGATGAGCGTCAGCCGAATGGCGGCCAGCGCGTCGTGTTCATTCAGGCTCGCGAAGTAAGTCGCAATCCCTTTCTGCAGCGCGGTGGCAAACACCACGGCCAGAGGCATGAACAGAAACAGGCCGAGGAACAACACGGTGACGCCAATCAGCATTCCGCGCACGAACTTCGATTCCGTGGTGGCGCGGGTCTTTCCCACCTGGCGTTTTGCGCTTCGCGTCATGAGTGTCGTAGCTCCAGCCATAATCGTTTTCCTGCCGCGATCAACTCTCTTGCAGCGTCAATTCCGCGCTCGCCAGCGCTTGCGGTTCTTGCGGTTCCCCTCGTCCCATAGTCAGGCGCTCGGCGCTCCACTTCTGCAGCAGATTGATGCCCAGCAGCAAAGCGAAAGAAATCAGCAGCATTACGACGGCGATTGCGGTGGCGCCCGCATAGTCGTACTGCTCGAGCTTGGTGATGATCAAAAGCGGCGTAATCTCGGTGTGCATGGGCATGTTGCCGGAGATGAAGACCACGGAGCCGTATTCTCCGAGAGCGCGGGCAAAGGCCAGTGCGAGACCGGTGAGCAGGGCGGGAAGAATTGCGGGCAGCACGACGCGCCGGAAGGTCTGCCAGCGAGTGGCGCCCAGGCTGGCGGCCGCTTCTTCCGTCTCACGCTCCAGGTCCTCGAGCACCGGTTGCACGGTGCGCACCACAAATGGGAGCCCGATGAACGTCAACGCAATCACTACACCCAGCGGCGAATACGCGCCTTTAATTCCAAGCGAGTCGAGATAGCGCCCGACCCAGCCATTTTTCGAGTAGATAGTGGTGAGAGCGATGCCGGCGACTGCCGTGGGCAAGGCAAAAGGCAAGTCAACCATGGCATCGAGCAGGCGCCGTCCCGGAAAGCTGTAGCGCACCAGCACCCAGGCCACCACCAGCCCGAAAATTAGATTGATGAAAGCACCAATGAATGACGCGCCAAAACTCAGCCGGTACGAGGCGACCGCGCGCGGCGAGGAAACCGTGTGCCAGAATTGCGCCCACGTCAGCGACGAAGCTTTGAGGAAGGTGGCCGAGAGCGGTATCAGCACGATGAGGCTGAGATAGAGGATCGTAAACCCGAGCGTGAGCCCGAATCCCGGCAGGATGCTTCGCTGTTTGAACCTGATCGTCATGTGTGCGCTAGTTCGGCTGATAAATCTGATCGAACACACCCCCGTCGGCGAAAAACTTCTTCTGCGCTGACTCCCATCCGCCAAAAACTTCGTCAATAGTGACCAGCTTCAACTTCGGGAAGCTTGAAGCGTATTTCTTTGCCACCGCATCGAGCCGCGGGCGGTAATAATTTCGAGCGGCGATCTCCTGGCCCTCCGGCGAATACAAATACTTGAGATAGGCCTCCGCCACCGCGCGCGTACCTTTTTTGTCCACAACTTTGTCCACCACGGCGACCGGCGGCTCCGCCAGAATGCTGATCGAAGGCGCAATCACTTCAATCTTGTCCGGCCCCAGCTCTTTCAGCGAGAGAAACGCTTCGTTCTCCCAGGCGATCAGCACATCTCCAATCTCGCGCTGCACAAAGGTCGTGGTCGCACCGCGCGCCCCTGAATCCAGCACCGGCACGTTCTTGTACAGCCGGGCCACAAAATCTTTGGCCCTGTCGTCGTTTCCTCCCGGCTGGCGGAGCGCATACGCCCACGCCGCGAGAAAATTCCAGCGCGCGCCTCCGGAAGTCTTGGGATTCGGCGTGATCACCGAAATCCCCGGCTTCACCAGGTCGTCCCAGTCCTTGATGTGTTTCGGATTACCCTTGCGCACCAGAAATATGATCGTGGAGGTGTACGGCGTGCTGTTGTCGGGCAGCCGTTTCTGCCAGTCCGCCGCGAGCAGCCCAGCGTGCTCGGAGATGGCGTCAATGTCATAAGCCAGGGCCAGCGTGACAACATCGGCTTGCAATCCGTCAATCACCGCGCGTGCCTGCTTGCCGGAACCGCCGTGCGATTGCTCAATCGTGACTGTCTGGCCGGTTTTCGCTTTCCAGTACTTCGCGAACGCGGGGTTGAAGTCCTGATACAGCTCGCGCGTGGGATCGTAGGAAACATTGAGCAGGGTCACGCTGCCGCTCTGCGCCGGGACCGAGACGGAAAGCGCGAAGATCAAAGCAAGCACAGACCCGAGGCGGTTCATCTTTCTCCTTTGCCTGTGTTGCCGTGAACCACCATCTGCAGCGGGGCCGGCGCGTCAGCTTTTTTCTTGCGCTGACGTTTGCCGGGCTTCGACTCTGCGCCGTTCAGAATGTCAGCCAGGGTGGTGTTTTCGAGAATGCGCGCCGCCGCGTCGCGAACATCCAGGAAGACCTGATACAGCGCCCGATGGTGCGCGTCTCGATTGATGAGATCGCGCAGCTGCTCGGCATCGCCGAAGGGAGCGATGGCGCCGTCAATGAGGCGGATAATCTCAATCAGGCGGATCTCCGATGGCGGACGCCGCAACTGGTAACCGCCCTTGGCCCCCCGCACGCTCTCCACCATGCGGGCGTTTTTCAGCTCCAGCAGGATCAGTTCCAGGAATTTCTCAGGCAAATCCTCTTCGTAAGCGATGTCGCGGATGCGAATGGCGCCCTGGTTATAACGGCGTGCCAGCACCATCATGGCCTGCAACGCGTAGAGCCCTTTTTGAGAAATTTTCATAATTCGATCTCTGATTCACTATAAATCCGATAGAGATTGTTAAGTACAATACTATGGCGACCGTATTTCGACAATAAAATTCTGCGGGTTTCCCCGGGAAAACTTAGGCGGGTGAGCGCCTGGGCAGGGGTTTGCGCCAGAAATATGCAGGTACTTGCGCTTCGGCGGCAGAAGTTTTCAGTCCCCGCCGCTCTTGGGCCTCACGACAAGGCGCTTGGATGATCGGGAGCCGGCGACCGGACTTGAAGCGATGACCTGCCGATCGCCAATAACGCACTGGAGCCCTGGTGTACCCATGTAGCAGTTTCGAAACGTCCGAGGCCATTAGCAGGTTAATAGAATGTGTTGTTGCTTAAGGTTGTTCCTCTTGCCGCGCAGCCGTCGCGGTCACTCCCGAAACTTTTCCCGTAAACTCGCCCGTAGCAACGAAAAAGACAGGGTTGCCGAGGGCGTCGGCTGCCACAGTGCTGACTGTCTCAGTCATCGTAAGAGTGCCGGACGCATGCTTGAAACGGCCGGTTCCGCCGGTGATTTGAAACATCAAAGTGCAGTGCGCCAATCCGGTGGTAAGGTCTATGCAATCTCCTCCCTGCGTGAGAGTCATTTCCAACAGACTTCCGTCTTCAAAGCGAAATACGCTCGCGCCGGCCAGTTCAGTCAGAAAGAGATCATTTGCGCCGGAACAAGTGCTGGACGTCCCGGGAGAATTTGAGATTGCCCGTATATTACGAACCGTGAATGAACCCAGCGTACCCGCCCCCGCGAAATTGTCGGCGTCGTTGCTTGTGTCAGGTTGTGCCAGACTGGTGGCGCTGGTCTCAGAAGTTCCGGAAAATGTCATCTTCACGGGCTGATCATGAGCATAGGCGGCCACGACACCGAAAGTGAACATTAGTGCCAAAGTTGCCAGATGTTTCACTGCTCCCCGTTCAAAAGCGAACAGAGCTGTCACGGCAGAGCCAATTGACGTTGAGCGTTTCATGATGTCTCCTTCGTTGCCGCCTGGTTGAGCGGGTTTTTAAACCGGGGCAGCTTGCCCGAAATCGGCCTGGGAAGTCCTTGCAAGCTTCTGAGGATTTCTGATTTTTTCTCGGTTGGGCGCTAACTGCCTGAAAACAGACTTTTAGCATCACTGGCCGGATCTGCTTCCCCGGGGAACGTTGGACCGTGCTAAAATTCCACTCCCTTTTGGGGGGCGTGCATGCTGGCGAGCAAGAGCGAGAAGCTCAGGGAGTTCTACGCGTTCGGCCCCTTTCGCCTTGATCCCGAAAAGGAAATCCTGCTGCGCGCCGGCGAACCTATCCCGCTGCAGCCAAAGGCCTTTCAGATCCTCCTGGTTCTGGTCCGCCGCCACCAGCAGCTCGTTACCAAAGATGACCTCATGAAGGCGGTTTGGCCGGATACCTTTGTGGAAGAGGCCAATCTCAGCCGCAACATCTTCCTCTTGCGCAAGGCGCTCGGAGAAAGCCCGCAAGACCATCAGTACATACTGACCGCGCCGGGGCAGGGATATCGCTTTGCGGAAAACGTTCGCCTGGTGCCGGACGAGGAAGTCAGTGTCATCGCCGCGCAACGCTCCAAAGCGCAGGTGCGGACGCAAACGAAATCGTGGAGATGGATCGCCGCAGCAACCGTTCTGGCGCTTGCCGTGGCCGGAGGCGTGGGTTGGTTTCTACTGCATCGCAGGCCGGTTCTCGCGGACAAAGCTACGCTTGTGATCGCCGACTTTGAAAACTCAACCGGCGATCCGGTCTTTGATGGCACGCTGCGGCAGGGCTTGTCGGTGCAGCTTGAACAGTCGCCCTTTCTGAGCCTGATTTCCGACGACCGCATCCGGCAGACGCTTGTTTTGATGGGCAAGGCTTCGGATCAGCATCTGACTCCGGAAATCGGTCGCGAGATATGTCAGCGAACCGGGAGTGCCGCCGTCCTGGACGGCTCGATCGCTAGCCTGGGCAGCCAGTACATTCTCGGCCTCCGCGCCATAAGCTGCAGCACGGGCGATGTGCTCGCCCAGGAGCAGGAAACCGTCAGCAGCAAGGAGAAGGTACTCTCTGCTCTGGATCGGGCCGCCACCAAGTTGCGGGATAAACTCGGCGAATCGCTCGCCACGGTTGAAGAATTCGACACGCCGCTGGAGCAGGCTACAACGCCCTCGCTGGAAGCCTTGCAAGCCTATACCTTGGGGCGACAAATGATGGTTGGACGGGACCAGTTTAGCGACGCGGTGCCGTTTTTTCAGCACGCCATTCAGCTCGATCCAAACTTCGCAATGGCTTTTGCTGCCTTGGGGTCCTGTTATCAAAGTCTAGGAGAAACGGAGCTGGGAGGGGAGAAGATACGGCGGGCTTATGACTTGCGTACCCACCTAAGTCAGCGGGAAAAGTTCTATATCGAGTCAACGTATTATCACTACGTCACCGGTGACCTGGAAAAAGCGCGGCAGGTGTACGAACTCTCGGCGCAGATTTACCCTCGATACTCCGGGACACACCTTCGTCTGTGGGTGCTCTACGTCGAACTTGGGAACTATGACAGGTCGTTGCGGGAAATTCGCGAAGCGATCAGGCTCGACCCAGCGAGGGCCGTAAATTACGTTTCACAGGCGGCAAATTACATCGCGCTCGACCAGATCAAAGAAGCTCGGTCTGCCGCTAACGATATACTCGCGAAACAGCCTGATTCGCCCTTCTTACGCTTCAACATTTATCTTCTGGACTTCCTGGAGCATGATTCGGCAGACATGCAGGAGCAGGTGCGTTGGGCCGCCGGCAAGCCCAGTGCGGAGAGCACGATGCTGGGCTATGAAGCAGAAACCGCGGCTTACGCCGGGCAGATGAAACAATCTCGCGATTTCTCGAAAAAGGCAGTTGCTTCGGCAACGCGTGCTCAACAGCTCGAAACAGCTGGTCAGTTCGAGGCCAATCAATCGCTGTGGGAAGCTCTGGCTGGAAATAAAGACGACGCGCTGCGGCGTGCTGAGGCGGCGCTTCGGCTAGCAAGCAGCAGAGAGCTGGATTATGAAGCAGCCCTGGGCTTGGCGCTCGCGGGCGAGGAGTCGCGCGCCCAAGCCTTAGCGGACGACCTGGCCAAGCGCTTTCCGGATGACACGCAAGTGCAACTCAATTTGCTTCCAACCATCCGTGCTCAGATCGCGTTAGGCCAGCATAATCCATCGAGGGCCATCAAGCTGCTTCAGCCGGCGGTCAGATACGAACTGGGAGGTTTCTGGTGGAGTCGCTTGGGACCTATATACGTGCGAGGAGAGGCATACTTGGCCGCGCACCGCTGGCTGGAGGCCGCCGCCGAATACCAGAAGATTCTCGACCATCCTGGAATCGCCATCAATCATCCCTTCGGGGCCCTGGCACATTTGCAAATGGCAAGAGCTTACGCAGGCGCCGGCGACAAGGCCAAAGCCAAGGCTTGCTATGAAGATTTCTTTGACCTTTGGAAAGATGCCGATTCTGATGTACCCCTTCTGAAAAAGGCTAAAGCCGAGTACGCTAAGTAAGTATCTTCGGGGATAGTGATGAGACAGTGAATCAGGCCACGGGATTAACGCCGATTCGTGGCTGGCCCTTTGATGAGGTTGGGATGGAGCCGACGATCGGACTTGAACCGATGACCTGCCGATTACGAATCGGCTGCTCTACCAACTGAGCTACGTCGGCCTCCGAAGTGAATTCTATCAAAGCGATAAATCGCGGCGGTCACCGGTTCAGGCTTGGGCGAAACGGCGAGTCGTTGGGAAAAGACAATCAGAGTCAGCGTTATTCTAGGGATTGCCACCGGCGGCATTCACCTCTCGATTTCGGGCCAGCAATCTGCAGCGTTGCGCGATTTCAAACGCCCCATATGCTCCCATCAGATAAATCACCGGCTCAATCGGGTGGCGGTAGCGTGCTTCGATGTGGGCCATGGAGTAAATAATGGGCGAGAAAATCGGTATGGCTAAAAAGGGAGTAGCGTCCCAGCCGCGATTGAGCGCGAGAAACACGCCGCCGGTCAGCCAGCCCAGCGCCAGCAGAATCGTGATCGGCAGCAGGCTGAAGGGCATCAGCCAGAACACCAGTGTGCGCTGCAACATTCCCAAAACAAACGGCCCAGGGTGGGCGCGAATGTATCGGATGACTTCATCGCGCAGCTGCAGAACAAATCGCGTCTCTCCGATCTGCTGATACAGGCCGTCGGGCCTGGCGCAGGGGTGCATGGCGAAGGTGACGTTGCCGAAGTAGATTTCCGCCCAGGCGTTGCTGCGCACCGGGAAATTCGCGTGCATCACAACGTGGTTGCGAATTGTCCAGGGCAACACAACGCACGCGGCAATCAGGCAAAAGGCGATAGCTGGTTTCAGGCGAGCTATGGGCCGGTCGCGCTGAGCCCAAATCCTGTAAACCAGGATCACTGGCAATGGCGCCAGGAGCGCCGGGCTGATGAGAGCGCAAAATCCCCACAACGCCCCCGCCGCAGACCATTGCCGCGGCGAACTTGCCCGCAGAAGTAAGAACAGCGCAATCGTGAACATCAGCGCCGAAAGCGACGTGTCCCAGAGCAGAAGCGGCATCATCGCCACCAGTGGCGAAACGATCCACGCCCAGGCCGCAATCAGGGCGACTTTTTCTCCGAAGTGCTCGCGCCCGAATCTGTAAATGACGAGCGCGGTGAGAGAGGAAAAAATTGAGTTCAACAAAAACAGCACGACCGCTGACGCGGTGCTATCAATCCCAAAAATCCGGAAGATGCCGGCAACCAGGAAGGGATAAACGGGCGCAAGCCAAGCCGTAGGGCCGGTATAGCCCCAATATGTGCCTCCGAAGCTGTGATGAAGAACCAGGGAGTGCGCGATGGCCGCCACTTCATTCGTCCATTGTTTCGCCATTCCACCGATCAGCAGAAAGTGAACGCACACCGCGGCGCGATAAACAAGCGCAATGGCGAACATGAAATCCGAACGTCTCACGCAAACTATTATCGCCGCGCTGGCCGCGATTCAGAGCGATGGGAGATTTTCCCGGGAAACGTACGTCACAAACCACGCCACAAACGAAAAGGCCGCCCGGCAACGTGGGCGGCCTCTTCTTTCAAGGGAGAATAGTTCTAACGGAGGTTTAAACCGTCAAAACTTTCTGGCGAAATCTTATGAGCCGAAAAAAGGGGTGTCAAGGAATTTCTAGGAAATAAATATCTTTATTTTCAGTGAGTTAGAAATATCATCAATACCCCTCGAAAAACGCAGAAACCGGGGACGGCAACTTCCAGAAACGTTCTAAAGGTCATAGATGGAAGGGCTTAACGGGAAACTGGGGGCTCACTCGCCCGCTGTTCCAAATGCAGCGAAATGAATTCCGTCTCGTCGCTGGTTCGGTCTGCGCCGCGCTCAAACACCCGGTGCAGCAGCACGCGAATTCCGCCAAAGGCGATGCCGGCCACGATGGCCAGCCCGCCAATAATGCCGCAGAGAACGATCACGTTCACCAGCAGGTTGGCAATGTTGTTCTTCTTGTCGAAGTAGGTGTTCTGGTTCCAGGTGACGTCGGCGTCATAGTTCACCGAAGCCAGCATGGAGCGTGCTTCGCTCTGCGACAATGGCCCGGCGGCAACAACCACGATGGGGCCGGTGCGGCGATCGTAGAACGGTCCAACTTCCAGGAGCGGTGCCGGGTTGGTGCCGGAGCTGGGCTGGCGGGCAGTATCCATCCGGCGCAGGTGGGCCGCCGCGATCTGGGGCGTGGGATACGAGATCACCATCATCTGAGCCTCGCGGCCTTCGATGTTATAAGCGGCCAGCGCCACCTCCGCGCCGGCATTGAAGTCCACAAGTGATGCCGGAAGCGACGCAGAAACCTTGGCCAGGCCAATCGGCCCTATCACATATTTGATTGAATTGTTCACTCGAGACTGAGCGGGCAGATAATCCGGCAGCGTCGGGCGTTTGCGGGCGTCTTCGGCGGGCGATGGCAAAGCCGCCGCCAGATCACGCAATTCCGCCGCCGACATCGCAGTGAGCCGGGCAAAAGTCGCATCCACAAGAACGTTGCCGCGGCAAAACAGCACCCGCTCGTTTAGCGAAGCTCCCTGGTCGCCGATTTCCTCGCGCAGCATCTGCGGCATCAGGTAGTAGGTGAAGGCGCCGTAGGCGCCCGTAGCATCGGCAAAGCGCGCAGCCTTAATCACGAGCTTGCGGCCGGCCTCATTACGGCCATCATCGCGGGTGTAGGTGGCCGACGCAAAATCCTGAAAACCGTATTCTTTTAGCAAAGCTGCGTTCACCGAGTCGGCGGCAAAGGGATCTTTGCTGGTCTGCACGGCGCCAGTCATCTGCCAGCCACCAAATTGCTGGGGAAGGAGCGTGTTTCCTGCGCTGGCGGCAAAGAGGACCGGAACGCCCAACAGCTGGAGAACTGAACCCACGATGAGCCGAGAAATACGCATGAGCGACAGGCCACAAGAACCCTAGTCATTAGAGTACTGGGACAACGGGAAAGTTTCCAGGAAGGGCGAAGTTAGGTCTGGTTAGACGGGAACGAAGCGAAGGGCTATCGCGCGGTTGTTTTGTCCATCTTGCTGGCCACTTTCACCCCGCTCAGTCCGTTGACGTAGCGGGCAATGCCACGATAGAGGGACTCGGCGATGCGCTGGCGATATTCGGGGGTCTTCAAGCGGCGCTCGTCGGCCGGATTGCTGACGAACGAAATCTCCGCCAGGATTGACGGCATATTCGCCCCGATCAGCACAATGAACGGGGCCTTCTTTACGCCGCGATCGCGAATGCTGGGGTTCCGGGCCGCCAGACCGCTGTGCAGAGAAGTCTCCACGTCCGCCGCGAACTCATGCGACTCCTCAATCTTTTCCTTCAGCGCGATTTTTTTGACCAGGTCCTGCAACTCGTGGATCGAAGTATCCGATCCCGCATTCTCCCGCGCCGCCACTTCGAGCGCATCTGGCGACGAAGTGAAATTTAAGTAATAGGTCTCCACTCCGCGGGCGTCCGGGTCGTGACTGGAGTTGGCGTGGATGGAAACAAACAGATCAGCCTGCTCCTGGTTCGCCATCGCCGTGCGGGCTTCGAGAGGAATGAAGGTGTCGTCGCGCCGGGTGTAGTCCACCTCCGCGCCCAGCCGGGTTTCCAGCAATTTGCCCAGCCGCATGGAGACATCGAGCACGAGATCTTTTTCCTGTAAACCATTCGGGCCGATAGTTCCGGTGTCGTGGCCGCCGTGGCCGGGGTCAATCACGATCTTGCCGATTTTCAGCCCGAGCGCACGGATCAGCGAACGCTCGCCCGCCGCGGTGGGCCGAGCTTCCCGAGCAATGACCACCGGGCCAATTGTGGTACGGCCGCGCCGAGTGGA
>Ga0335078_10009740_pt1 | contig 14223 bp, 12 predicted proteins | sample Lox_Sample_32_FD_206711 | JGI IMG/M metagenome (GOLD analysis project Ga0335078, IMG submission 206711) | Soil microbial communities from Loxahatchee National Wildlife Refuge, Florida, United States - Lox_Sample_3.2 | ecosystem: Environmental > Terrestrial > Soil > Wetlands | place: USA...
GCCCGCGGTCGGCCCGGCCCCGCCTCCGCCGGGCCCGCCAGCTCCGTCCCCGCCGGCCCCGCCTCCGCCGGTCCCGTGGCCGCCGCCGGTCCCGTGGCCGCCGACCTCGTCCGCACTGTCCGGGCCGGCACTGGCTGCCGCACCCGCTCCGGTCCCGTTCACCGCGGTGCCGAGCATGTCGATGCCTGGCTGACCGGAGCCGGCGGTGATCGCGCCGGGGCCGCCAGCGCGGTCCATCCGCTCGAGCCAGGTCAGCGGGCTGGCGAACTCCGCCTTGGTGGGCAGCGTTTCCGGCGAGGTCCAGACCCGGTTGAACCACTCCATGCCCGCCTCGTCGACCACCGCGCGTACGAACGCCGAGCCCTGCTGGTACTGCCGCATCTTCAGGTCGATGCCGAGAATCCGGCGGATGGCCTGCTCGCCGCGATTGCCTGTGTTCCGCCTGGCATTGAACTTGGCCCTGATCTGCTCGACCGATGGCACCACCGACGGTCCCACGGCATCCATCACGTAGTCGCCGTGCCCCTCGACCAGTGTCATCACCGATGTCAGCCGATCCAGGATCTCGCGCTGCCTGGGGTTCTGGATCGCCTCGATCAGGCTCTCGCCGTCACCGCCGCGCACCGCCCCGTAGGCGGCGTCGGCGGCCGCCCGCAGTCGGCTGAGGATCGAGGCCGGGTCGAGGTCGGAGGCGAGCAGAAAATCGGTCATCTGCCGCTGCACGTACGGCCGCAGCCACGGCACCGAGGTGAACTGGGTGCGGTGGGTCTCCTCGTGCAGGCAGACCCAGCGGCGGAAGTCGCTCGGGTCAACCCCGAGCTCGCGCTCGACCATCATGATGTTCGGCGCGACCAGGGTAAGCCGCCCGGGCGGCGCGTCCGCGGCAGGCAGGTCGGGGTCGGGGGGCAGGAACAGCTCGTACTGGCCGAGCACCCGGCTCGCCAGGTAGGCGAGGATCAGGCCCGCCTGCACCCCGGTGACCCGGGACCCGACCGCGGTCAGCACCGAGCCGCCCGCCGGGGCGGCACCCACCTCGCGCATGTGCTCGACCAGCGGATCGAGCACCACCTGGAAGCCGGTGATGTTCGCCCTGATCCAGCCAGGGCGGTCCACGACGGCGACCTTGCCGCCGTCGTCGTCGCCGGGCAAGCCGGTCACCGCCCGCACCGGCTCGGCCACCTGCGCGGCCTTCTGCCTGAGCTCGGCCACTACCTTGCGGGCCTCGGCGAGGCTCACCTGCGGCCCGGGCCGCACCCACCGGGTGGCGGTCGATGCGGCTAGGTTCCAGTCGATCATCTGGGAGCTGCTCACCCCTCCACCGTACGTGGCCGGCGGGCGTTGTGGTCCAGCCGCGGCCGCAACAGGAAAGCCGGGCAGGCCAGGGCTCAGCCGCGGCCGTCAGCGGGACGGACTCCGGAGTCAGCGGCAGCCGCAGCCGGCCAGCGCGGTGGCCAGCCCGGCGAGGGCGGACTCGGGCTGCAGGCCAAGCCTGGCTGGGATCTTGTTGGCCATGAATGCGAACGCAAGCAGCTGGCCGCTCGCGGTGTAGGCGATGCCGGCCATGGTGGCCACGCCGGTCAGGTTGCCGGTCTTGGCCCGCACCGTGCCGAGCGCCGCCGAGCCGAACGGCCCGAAGACGCTTCCCGGGCCAAGCGTCCCCGAGAATCCGGCCACCGGCATGCCGGTGATCACCGCGCGCAAAGGCCCGGGCCCGGCTTCGGCGGCCAGCCTGACCAGGCCAACCAGGGCACGCGGGGTGATCTCGTCCAACGGCGAGAGCCCGCTGCCGTCGTAAATGTGGATACCGTCGATGCCGAGCCCGCGGTCAGTGGCCATCACCGCGTCGGCGGCCCCGCCGAAGGTGGCTGGCCGGCCGGTCGCGATCGCGACGTGCCTGGCGAGAGTCTCCGCGATCACGTTGTTGCTCTCCGAGAGCATCTGCTGCACGATCGCGGTCAGCGGCGGGGAGTGCACGGCCGCCAGCGTGGTACCGCCGTCGGCCGTTGTCGCGGCGGGCGCGCCGTGCACCGTGATCCCGTCCTTGCGCAGGAACGCGGCGAACGCGCCGGCCGCCTGCCTGGCAGGCGTCATCGAGCGGGGCCTGAAGTTTTCCGTATCGTCGGCGTCCTCTGGCTTGCCGCTGGCCGTCAGCCTGCCCTGGTCGACCTCGAGGCCGGTGATGATCGTCATGTTGCCTGTGGTCACGTAGTTGTCGGCCGCGCCGAAGGCCGGCCAGCCCGGGGCCAGGGTCGGGCCGCCGAACAGCGAGGCGTCGTAGCGCAGCCGCACCGTCGCGATGCGCCTGGCCCGCAGCGCCGCGGCCGTCCGCGCGGCCAGCCCGGTCAAGGTGGCGGGCTGCGGGTACGAGCCGGCCGGGTACGGGCCCGCCGCGAGCACTGGGTCGCCGCCGCCGACCAGCACGATCGTCCTTCCCTGACCGCCGCTGCCCGGTGTTCCTGCCTGGCCAGCGGGCAAGGTGACCGACGTGGTGAACTTCGCGTCCGCCCCGAGCGTGTCGATCGCTGCCACCGCTGTGGCGAGCTTGGTGGTGGAGGCTGGGGTAAAGCCGACCGCCGCGTTCTGGGAGAACAGAACCTTGCCGGTAGTCAGGTCGGCGACCAGCGCGCCCACGTCGGGCCCGAGCCCGCCGCCGCCGACCAGTCCAGCGATCCGGGCGCTGACCCCCGCCGCGGTGACCAGGCCAGGACGACCGGCCTGCGGGCCTTGCGCGCTGACCAGGCCATGCCCGGCGGGCGCGAGACCCTCGCCGGAGATCTGCGGCATCTGGAAGAGCGCGAGCCGTGGCGGCAACAGGGCGGCGACGGCGGCTCCGGCGCAGATCGTGAACACGCAGAGCAGCGCCATGGTGAGCACCGTCATGCGCGCCTGCCGGTTCACCGCTGTACTCCTTCGCCAATCTCGAGCCCCGGCGCCTGGTGGCTGAGCCCGGAGGCCGGTATCCCCCGCCGCCGGCCTTCCGCAAGCGGACCCCGATCCCCCGCCGACAGGCGGTTGACACCGAGGGTATACATCACAACAGGGGTACACACCAGGCAACGAGCAATCGTCCACCGCGGCGGGAGACTTGACTGTGGAGTTCGATGTAGTCATCGAGATCCCGAAGGGCCAGCGCAATAAGTACGAAATGGACCATGAAAGCGGGCGGATCCGGCTGGACCGGATGCTGTTCACCTCGACCAGGTACCCCGCGGACTACGGGTTCATCGAGGACACCCTGGCCGAGGACGGCGACCCGCTTGACGCGCTCGTGCTGCTCGACGAGCCCACGTTCCCCGGCTGCCTGATCCGCTGCCGCGCGATCGGGATGTTCCGGATGCGGGACGAGAAGGGCCGCGACGACAAGGTGCTCTGCGTGGCGGCGACCGACCCGCGGATGGCTCATCTCGCCGACATCACCGACGTCTCCGACTTCGACCGGCTGGAGATCCAGCACTTCTTCGAGGTGTACAAGGCGCTCGAACCCGGCAAGGAGGTGGAGGCCGCGCGCTGGGTGAACCGGCAGACAGCCATCGAGGAGATCGAGGCCTGCCGCAAGCGGCTCGAAGCAGGCCCCGATGGCTGAGCCGGACGCCGGGGCCGGGCCGACCGTGCAGATCTACGACTTCACCGACGACGACGCGCGGGCGCTGCAGGCCAGCCCGCTGCTTGCCGAGCTCAGCGACGAGGACGCCGACACGTTCCGGCCGCACACCCACGTGGTGCTCGTGCACAAGGGCGATCAGCTGTTCGCCGAGGGCGACCTCGGTGACCGGGTGTACATCGTGATCGACGGCAAGATGAAGCTCACCAGGACCGCGCCGGATGGCAGGGAGAGCCTGGTGAGCGTGCACGGCCGCGGCGACATGTTCGGCGAGCTCGCCATGTTCGACCCCACCTACCGGACCTCCACGGCCGTCGCGGTGACCGACGCCCGGCTGGCCGTGATCGCCCACGAGGACCTGCGCGCGGTGCTGACCACGAGGCCGGCCGTCTCGATGCTGCTGCTCAAGGCCCTGGCGCAACGGCTGCGCAGGATCACCGAGGCCAACACCAACCTGATCTTCACCGACGTGCCTGGCCGCGTCGCGAAGGCCCTGCTCGAGCTGGCGGGCAAGTTCGGCACCCAGTCCGACGAGGGCATCCAGGTGGCCCACGACCTGACCCAGGAGGAGCTAGCCCAGCTGGTCGGCGCGTCCAGGGAGACGGTAAACAAGGCCCTGGCGGACTTCGCGTCCCGCGGCTGGCTGCAGCTGTCGGCCAAATCGGTCCTCCTGATCGACCCCGACCGCCTGCGCCGCCGCGCGAGATAATCCCGCCGACGGCCGCGAACGCAGCTATGGGCGCACCAAGATCGCCCGCCCCCGAGGCCGACCCGGCGACCCGGCCCGACCCGGCCTCTTCACCCGCCAGCGCCACCTCCCACCCGCCAGCACCACCTCTTACCAGCCAGCGCCACTTCTTACCCGCTGGCGCCACTTCTTACCCGCTGGTGCCTCACATATGCCGTAAACCGGACTTGATCATGACGCTAGCGGATGCAAAGTGGCCATAGCGGGTAAGAGTCAGCAGCGTGGGTGGCCGACCGACCCGCGTTGCCGGCGACCGACCACAGCATGAGGAGCCGACGGAGCGACGCCCAGGAGCCGCGCCAGGGGCGGGGGTCAGGGGCGGGGGTCAGGGGCGGGGGTCAGGGGCGGGGGTCAGGGGCGGTGGTCAGGGGCGGGGGTCAGGGGCGGGGGTCAGGGGCGGGGGTCAGGGGCGGGGGGCATGTCGGCGGGGAGCTCGCCGAGGCCGACCAGGTAGGCGAGCTGGGCGCGCACCGACATCTGGGCGAACGGCCAGAGCGCGCGGTCCACATCGGCGTAGACCCTGGCCACTATGTCGGACTCGGACCTGTCCCCCGCGGCAAGGGCTGCCCTGATCTCGGCGAGCCGCTCGGCGCGATGCGTTATGTAGTAGTCAAGAGTCGCCACAGGATCGGCGAGCAGCGGTCCGTGGCCCGGCAGCAGCGCCCGCAGGCCCGCCGAGTCGGCCAGGGCGCGGAGCCGGTCGAGCGAGCCGAGGTAATCGCCGAGGTTCCCGTCGGCGGCGATCACCGCGGTGCCGCGTCCGAGCACGGTGTCGCCGGTCAGCACCGCCCGGTCGGCGCGCAGCAGCAGGCTGACCGAGTCGGCGGTGTGCCCGGGCGTGGCGATGACCTCGATCTCGCAGCCGCCGTCGGTCACCACAGCGCCGGGCGGCAGGCCCTCGCCGCCCAACCGGTGCCCGCGGTCCACGGCCCTGACCGGGGCGCCGGTCAAGGCGGCGAGCCCGCGCGCGCCGCCCGAGTGGTCGTGGTGGCCATGGGTCAGGACGATGAGCGCGATCCGCTGGTCGAGCCGCTCCGCCTCCGCGCAGACCCGGCGCAGGTGCGCCTCGTCGTCCGGGCCGGCATCGACCACCACGGCGGTCGGCGAACCTGGCTCGGCGACCAGCCAGGTGTTGGTCCCGTCCAGCGTCATCAGGCCGGGGTTGGGTGCCAGCACGCAGCGCGCCCGCTCCGTGCCCGAGCCGTCGACAGACTGCGCGCCGGGCTGGCCCGAGCCATCCGTGCCATCCGTTCCGTTCGCGCCGTCCGAGCCGTTCGAGCCACCCGAGCCGTTCCGGCCGTTCGGTCCGCCCGAGCCGTCCGGGCCGGTCACAGCGGGTACGCCCGGTCGCCGGGAACCTTCAGCCAGGTGGCATTCTCGGTGACCACGAGCTCGGGCAGCAGCGGAGTCACGTCGCGGCGGGCGGCGAGCACCGATGCCACATCGGCGTGCTCGGCGAGTTCGGCCAGGGTCATCGCGGTCGGCAGCCAGAGCTGGATCCGCCCGTCCCTGCCTGCCTGCAGCGCCGCGGGCGGGGAGATCCACTCCACCGCGGCAGCCTCGCCGCCGACGTCCCTGGTCCGCTGGCCCGGGGGCAGCGCGGCGGCGAAGAACCTGGTGTCGAACCTGCGCGGCTCGATCACCGGGGTGATCCACCTGGCCCACGGCCTGAGCAGGTCAGAGCGCAGGATCAGCTGGCGCCTGGCCAGCAGCTCGGCCAGCGAGAGCGACCGGTCGAGCAGCGCGTGCCGGTCGGCCTCCCAGTCCTCACCCCTGGTGTCGGCGACCACGGCGTCCGCCGACGGGCCGGCCAGCAGGACGCCGGATTCCTCGAACGTCTCCCTGACGGCGGCGCAGACCAGCGCGCGAGCCAGCTCGGGCGGCGCGTCGAAGACCTCGCCCCAGTGGTCCACCCCGGGACCCGCCCAGGCGACCTCCTCGTCAGCGTCCCGCAGGTCGACCGATCCGCCGGGGAACACGTAGGCGCCAGGGGCGAACGCCATCGACGGCTTGCGCCTGAGCATGTAGACCTCGAAGCCGGTGCCCGGAGCCGCGCCTTCGGCGGCACCAGCGCCCGGCGCCCGAGCGGCTGGTCCGGCACGGACGGCGACCGCCGGGCGCAGCAGCATCACGGTGGCGGCGTCCCTGGGCGTGGCCGGGGGTACCCGCCCCTCGATGACGTCGCGCGCCGCCGCGGCCATCTGATCGGGAAGCCTTACCTGACCTGCTGGCCGCACTAGTCGGCGACCTCGGCGATCAGCTCGACCTCGACGGGAGCGTCGAGCGGCAGCACCGCCATGCCCACCGCGCTCCTCGCGTGCCTGCCCGACTCGCCGAAGATTTCGAGCAGCAGCTCGCTGGCCCCGTTCACTACCTGAGCCTGGGCGGTGAAATCGGGGGCGCTGGCCACGAACCCAGTGACCTTCACGATCCGCCGGATCGCCGACAGGCTGCCGGTGACCGAGACGGCGGCGGCGAGCGCGTTCAGGGCGCAGGTCCTCGCCAGTGCGGCGGCCTCGCCGGGCGTCACGGCGGCGCCGACCTTGCCGGTAGCCGACAGCTTGCCGTCGACGAACGGGAGCTGCCCGGCGGTGTAGACGAAGCCGCCGGACCTGACCGCGGGAACGTAGGCCGCCAGCGGCGCCACGACGGCGGGCAGGCTGAGGCCGAGCGCGGCCAGGCGCTGCTCGGGGGAGCCGGGGTCCGTGGTCACTGCCTGGGCCGCTTCAGGTAGGCGACGAGCTGCTCGGGATTGGGGCCCGGGATGACAGCGACGAGCTCCCACCCGTCGTCACCCCAGTTGTCGAGTATCTGCTTGGTCGCGTGGACGAGCAGTGGCACGGTCGCGTACTCCCACTTCTGCATGGCCGTTACCTTAGCCGCCCCGCGACCGCCACCTGCGGCGGTGCCGGCCGTTCGCGGTCGTCCGGCAGCCGCCTGCCCGGCTCAGGCCGAGGCTCAGGCTCCGGGCGGGATGCGCAGCTCCGGGACCTCGGCGGGCGGGATCTCCGGCTCGGGAATGCGCGGGACCGGCGGGATCGCGAGAGTCTCGTCGGCGCCGAGTGCGGGAGCCGCGCTGGCGGACTCGTGCTCGATCGCGGCCTCGGCCGCTGCCACCTCGGCGTCTCCCGTGTCGTCCGACTCCGACTCGTCGGGGACCCGTACGTGCCCGCCGGCCGCCCGGTCGAAGAACCGCAGCAGCTCGACCGGAACCGGCATGACCAGGGTGCTGTTCTTCTCCGACGCCACCTCGACCACGGTCTGCAGCAGGCGGAGCTGGAGCGCCGCGGGGTCGCGTGCCATCACGTGGGCCGCGGCGGCGAGCCGCTTCGACGCCTGGTACTCGGCGTCGGCCACGATGATCCTGGCCCGCCGCTCGCGCTCGGCCTCGGCCTGGCGGGCGATCGACCGCTTCATGCCCTCGGGCAGCGAGACGTCCTTGATCTCCACGCTTTCCACCTTGACGCCCCACGGCTCCTCGGTGACCTCGTCGATGATCCGGCACAGCTGCTTGTTGACCCGGTCACGCTCGGAGAGCAGCTCGTCCATCTCGGACTGGCCGATGATGGAGCGCAGCGAGGTCTGGGCGCGCTGGGACACGGCGAACATGTAGTTCTGGACGTTGATCGTCGCCTTGATCGGGTCGACCACCTTGAAGTAGACGACGGCGTCCACGCGCACGCTGATGTTGTCCCTGCTGATGCCCTCCTGGGCGGGCACGGCCATCGCGATGATCTGCTTGTTGACCTTCTGGATCTTGTCGCCGATCGGGCGGAGGAAGGTCAGGCCCGGCTGCCGGGTCCTTGGCAGCACCCGTCCGAACCTGAAGACGATGCCTTCCTCGTACTGCTGCACCTGCTTGACGCTGCGCGCGGCCAGGATGAAGCCAACAACGATAATAAATGCGACAAAACCTAGCAAAGCATCCATAGCCGGCACCCTTCTTACCCAGAATGAACGGGGACCTAGGGACCTGTCCTCGGCCGTCAGCAATAAGCCTAACCACGACCCGTAGCAGCCGGGTAACACCGCAATGACTGAGAGGCCACGATGCAGGCAGGACCGGCCCGCGGATAGCCTCGTGATCGTGAGCGTGCGGGACACCGACTGGGACGGCGTGCGGCTGCATGTCGTCACCGGCAAGGGCGGGACGGGAAAAACCACGATCGCCGCCGCGCTCGCCCTGGCGCTCGCCTCGAACGGCAGGCCCGTGCTCCTCATGGAGGTCGAGGGCAGGCAGGGCATCGCCCAGCTGTTCGACGTGCCGCCGCTGCCGTACGAGGAGCGCCGGGTGGCGGTCGCGCCTGCGGACGACGGCAGGCCGGGCGGCGACGTGTTCGCCTTGGCGGTCGACCCGCAGTCGGCGCTGATCGAGTACCTGGAGATGTTCTACAACCTGCGCCAGGCAGGCCGGGCGCTGACCAGGCTCGGCGTGCTTGACTTCGCGACCACGATCGCGCCGGGGCTGTCCGACGTGCTGCTCACCGGCAAGGTCGCCGAGGCCACGCGGCGCAAGTCGCGCGGCGGCAGCCCGGTCTACGGCGCGGTGGTGATGGACGCGCCGCCGACCGGCCGGATCAGCCGGTTCCTCAACGTGTCGTCGGAGGTCTCAGGGCTCGCCAGGGTCGGCCCGATCCGCGGTCACGCCGATACCGTGCAGTCGGTGATCCGCTCGCCGCAGACGGCCGTGCACTTCGTCACGCTGCTCGAGGAGATGCCGGTCCAGGAGACGCTGGACGGGATCGCCGAGTTGCGCGAGATCGGCAAGGGCGGCATCCAGCCCGGCGGGATCATGGTCAACATGATGCGCCAGGCGGAGCTGGCCGGCCGGCCGGGTCACGGCGGCACGGGCTCGCACGCGCACGCCGCGGCGGGCAGGGCAACGCTCGGCAGCCGGGCACGGGACACCGAGGCGCTTGAGCAGGCGCTCAAGGCGGCCGGGCTGGGCGACGACGCCGACCTGGCCGGCGACCTGGCCGCCGAGCTTGCCGACGAGGCCCGCACGGCCCGCGCTCAGCGGGCGCAGCGGCGGCTGCTCGACGAGGTCGGCCAGCCGTGCTACGAGCTGCCGCTGGTCACCGAAGGCATCGACCTGGCCGCGCTGTACCGGCTGGCCAAGGCGCTGCGCGACCAGGGCGCAGCATGAGCGAGCCGGTCGGTGCCCGGAGGCGAGCGGGGGACACAACATGAGCGAGCCGGTCGGTGCCCGGAGGCGAGCGGGGGACACAACATGAGCGAGCCGGTCGCTTCGCGGAGGCGAGCGGGGGACACAACATGAGCGAGCCGGTCGCTTCGCGGAGGCGAGCGGGGGACACAGCATGAGCGCTAGACCCGCGCGGCTGCGCCTCGACCAGGTCATCGACGACCGGCGGACCAGGATCATCATGTGCTGCGGCTCGGGCGGCGTCGGCAAGACCACGCTCGCGGCCGCGATCGGGCTGCGGGCGGCCGAGCGTGGCCGCCATGTCGTGGTGCTGACCGTAGACCCAGCGAAACGGCTCGCCCAGTCGATGGGGCTGACTTCCCTAGATAACACACCCCGGCCAGTACCCGGGGTCCGCACCGGCCGGTCGCCGCGCGGCGGACACGACCCGCACGGCGGGCGCGACGGGCACGGCGGCCAGCCAGAGCACGGCGGTGCCGCCGGAGACCGCGGCGGCAGCATGCACGCGATGATGCTCGACATGAAGCGGACCTTCGACGAGATCGTCGAGGCGCATGCCGATCCCGACCGGGCCGCGCAGATCCTGGCGAACCCGTTCTACCAGTCGCTGTCGTCCAGCTTCGCGGGGACGCAGGAGTACATGGCGATGGAGAAGCTCGGCCAGCTTCGGCGGGCCGACGAGTGGGACCTGATCGTGGTGGACACCCCGCCGAGCCGGTCCGCGCTCGACTTTCTCGACGCGCCGCAGCGGCTGGGCAGGTTCCTCGACGGCCGGCTGCTCAGGCTGCTCGTGGCGCCGGCCAAGCTCGGCGGCCGGACCGGACTGAAGGTGCTCAACGTCGGCTTCGGCGTGGTGACCGGCGTGGTCACGAAGATCATCGGCAGCCAGCTGCTGCGCGACGTGCAGACCTTCGTGTCGGCGATGGACACCATGTTCGGCGGGTTCAGGGAGCGGGCCGAATTCACCTACCGGCTGCTCCGTGCGCCGGGGACGGCGTTCCTGGTGATCGCGGCGCCCGAGCACGACGCGCTGCGGGAGGCCTCCTACTTCGTCGAGCGGCTTGAGCGCGATGCCATGCCGCTGGCCGGCCTGGTACTGAACCGGGTGCACCGCTCACCCGCCGCCCGGTTGTCGGCGGCCAGAAGCCTGGCCGCGGTGGAGACGCTGCAAGGCCTCGACGAGAGCGAGTCGTCGGGCCTGGCCATCACCGCGCTGCGGCTGCACGCCGAGCGGATGCGGCAGTCGGCCGCCGAGCGGCGGCTGGCCGAGCGGTTCACCGCGGCGCACCCGCTGGTCCCTGTGGCGCTGATCCCCGCGCAGCCCGACGACGTCCACGACCTCGACGGGCTGCGGGTGATCGGCGAGGCGTTCGCCGCGGAGTGATGCCGGCGTACGGCTCGGGGAAATGCGGGTATGACGTATCCGGCCCGATTGTGCGCCTGGCTTGACGGCCCTGAAAGGCCCTTTCTCTGAGTCGCGTGATCAGCCGGGTGCGGCGATCAGCTGGCGACGAGTTCGTTCGAGACGCTCTGGTATTTGTCGCGAGCGCTCTCCAGCAGCTCGCGCCAGGAGACCACGTCCGACCTGCGGCGCAGCAGCGCACGGCGCTCGCGCTCGGTCATGCCGCCCCAGACGCCGAACTCGATCCGGTTGTCCAGCGCGTCCGCGAGGCACTCGGTGCGGACGGGGCAGCCTCGGCAGATCAGCTTGGCCCGGTTCTGCGCCGCGCCCTGAACGAAAAGCTCGTCAGGGTCCGTGCCCTTGCACGCGGCGCGAGCAGTCCAGTCCGTGATCCACATGTGGCCCAACTCCTCCTGATCGTCACGCCCGCAAACGGCGGGTCGTCACGCCCGGGTGGCGCTTCGCTGCGGTACCAGGGGCGCGGCAGTGCAACCTGCACACCATGTGATGGTTGCGAAAGAGTAACTTACGGAACTCGGACGCGTCGCGCTAGTCCCCGGCAGGCCCATTTCCCATATAGCCCTGATGGGCTATGCCGATGCGCTGAGTAGTCATATCGCAACAGGTTGCAACCTTCGCGGCCTCACAACGGTCCCGCAACGATGAAATTCCCGTTCGATGTCCTCCCTCCGACTAGTCTGGTCGGCAGCGTAACCTGTTTCCCGTGCTAAGACCTGTCCGCCACGCCGGGTCCAAGACCCTCGGCATGCTCGTGGTCCTGTCGCTTGGCGTGGGACTGCTCAGCGCGGCCGCCGCCCTGCCCGTGCTCGGCATCGTCGGCGTCGCCACCCGTGACGCAGCCACCACCTGGGACAACCTGCCGGTCAAGGGGCTCGGCCAGGTGCCGTCCAAGTCAGAGCTGCTCGACTCGTCCGGGCAGGTGCTTGCCACCTACTATCCGCGTGACATCTACCGGGACCCGGTGAACTGGGGGCAGATCGCGCCGGTGATGCGCCGGGCGATCGTGGCCATCGAGGACTACAGGTTCTGGCACCACGGCGCGCTCGACCTGCACGGAACCATCCGCGCGATCTTCAGCACGCTGTCCGGCCACGAGGTGCAGGGCGGCTCGGACCTGGCCCAGCAGTACGTCAAGAACGCCTGCATCCTGACCGCCAAGACCGCCGCGCAGGCCGCTACGTGCACAGCGTTCAGCCCCGCGCGCAAGCTGCTCGAGCTGCGGATCGCGGCCGACGTCGAGCGGTCCATGACCAGGCCGGAATTGCTGACGTCCTACTTGAACGTGGCCTATTTCGGCAACTCCGCCTACGGCATCAAGGTGGCTGCCGAGACGTACTTCTCCATTCAGCCATCCAAGCTCGACCTCACCCAGGCCGCGCTGCTCGCCGGACTCGTGAACTCGCCGACCGGCTACGACCCGCTGATCAACCACAAGGCGGCGCTGTTCCGGCGCAACGAGGTGCTCAACGCCATGGCCACGCACGGCTACATCAGCCGCGCGGTTGCCGACAAGGCCATTAAGCAACCGCTCGGGCTGCGCATCACGCACGTGTCCGAGGAGACCGGCTGCACCGCACCGAGCGTCGCGAAGGCCGCGTTCTTCTGCGACTACGTGATGGCCGTGATGAAGAACAACCCCGCCTACGCCAAGGCCTACTACGAGCTGCAGAACGTCGGCGGCCTGAAGATCTACACCACGCTCAACGAGACCGACCAGGACGCGGCCGACCGGGCAGTGAATTACGTGCTGCCCACGAACAACTTCTACAACCCGAACCACGACGTCGACGCCGAGGTACTGATCCAGCCGGGCACGGGGTACGTGCGGTCCATCGCGATCGACCGGCCGTACGGCAACGGCGGCGGCTGGCAGGACAGCGTCGACTACGCGGTGAACCAGGAGTACGACGGCGGCGCGGGCGTGCAGACCGGCTCGTCGTCCAAGATCTTCACGCTGGTGACGGCGCTCAAGCAGGGCATTCCGTTCGGGTTCAACATGAAATACGTGTCCCCGTCGGACATCACGCCGTACTACAGCTGCAAGGGCCAGTGGCTGCCGCCCTACCCGGTCGGCAACGCGGAGGGGCCGGGCAAGGGCGTCGCGACGCTGTACAACGGGACCACGGCGTCGATCAACGTGTTCTTCGCCGAGCTCGAGCAGAAGGTCGGGCTCTGCAACGTGGTCAAGACGGCGGTCCAGCTGGGCATGACCCGCGCCGACGGTGTCTCCCTGCTCAAGCGCGACCCGAACCTACCGGCCGGCAACAACCTGTCTGCCGACAACTACCCCTCGTTCACGCTCGGCTCGATGTACGTCTCGCCCATGGACATGGCCGACGCCTACGCGACCCTCGACGCGCACGGCATCTACTGCACGCCGACCGCGATCACCAAGATCACCGATGTGCAGGGCAAGGACCTCCCCGTCATGTCGCCGGACTGCCACCAAGTGCTTCCGGCCGGTGTCGCTAACGCGGCGGACTTCATCTTCCAGGGCGTGCTCGGGCCGGGCGGGACCGCGGGCAACCGCGGCATCGGCATCCCCGCGGCAGCCAAGACCGGCACAGCGAATGGCGGCTACTACGCCGCATTCGCCGGCTTCACGCCGCTGCTCACCGGGTACGTGTCGGTGTTCAACCCGTTCCACCCGACGACTACCGGCGCGATGGTGGGATGCCCGGGCTCGGACTACCGCGAGCTGGGCACGAACTACCCGGACTGTCCCGGGCAGATGTTCGGCGACAACGCCCCCGGCGCGACCTGGGAGATGACGTTCCTTGAGCTGCACCTGCCGGCGACCCCGTTCACCTACCCGCCACAGAACCCGTACTTCGACCTCGGCAACGGCTTCGCGTCGCCCAAGCCCCCACCCAAGAAGGGCGGCGGCAACGGCGGTGGTAACGGTGGCGGCGGCGGCGGTGGCGGCGGCGGGGGCGGCGGTCACTGATCCTGCCGTCGACCGGGTCGCGATCCGCGACATCGTGCCTCCTCGATGCCGTTAATCGCGACATCAACGAGCCACGATGTCGCGGGGCTGCGCCGGACCGGGGGGCTGCGCCGGATCGCGGGGCTGCGCCGGACCGCGGGGCTGCGCCGGACCGCGGGGCTGCGCCGGACCGCGGGGCTGCGCCGGACCGCGAGCGAACCGCGGGTTCGCCCGCGTGCCCTGTGGTCAGCTGCCCGCCGCGAGCTGGCGGCGGACCTCCGCGGCGACCCGCGCGCCCTCGGCGCGGCCGGCCACCCTGGGCGTCACGGTCTTCATGACCAGGCCCATGCCGCCTGGGCCC
>Ga0335078_10009741_pt1 | contig 14223 bp, 8 predicted proteins | sample Lox_Sample_32_FD_206711 | JGI IMG/M metagenome (GOLD analysis project Ga0335078, IMG submission 206711) | Soil microbial communities from Loxahatchee National Wildlife Refuge, Florida, United States - Lox_Sample_3.2 | ecosystem: Environmental > Terrestrial > Soil > Wetlands | place: USA: Florida...
GGTGGTGGGTCTCCTGCAGAACATCATCGTCACGGGCGGCGGCTCCCAGATCCGCGGGATCGACACGCTGCTCCAGAAGCGCCTTGCGGACGACGGCTACGAGTCGCCGAGGGTCCGGCTGGCCGGACAGGACTTCCAGCGCTACGTGGCGCTGGGCGCCCTCAAGGCCGCCCGCGCCGCCCGGGAGAACCAGTGGCAGGTCCTGCTCGAGTAGGCGCCGGCGCCGCGGCGCTCACGCGTCGACGCGAATCGGCAGGATGACAAAGGGCAGGTTCGACAGGAAGAAGCGCCGCTGGAGCGTGAAGACGGTGTGGTTGTGCAGCCAGCGGGTGACGTTCGTCTCGTTGGTGAAGAGCAGCTGGCCCGCGAAGAAGACGTTGTTGGGGAACTCCGAGGCCGCCCCCCGGGCGAGCTTCATCACCTCGCTGACGACGTCGTAGCCGATCGCCGTGTAGGCCGTGGAGCCGTAGCCGCGCGCCCGGGCGAACCGCACGTAGCGCTCCGCCTCGAGCCGCGTGTGCTCGCGGAGGGCCTCGATGTCCGCGGCGCCCTTGAAGTTGCCGGCGTCGACGGAGCCGACCTGGACGAACACGAAGTTGCGGAACGTGTCGCCGAACATCCGGGGCACGTTGAGCAGGGTGTGCAGGCCGAGGCCGTTGAAGCCGTTGACCAGGATGACGGCGGTGCGGGCCTTCCGGTCGAGGACGGCGGGCGCCGCCGGCGGCCGGCCCGACTCGATCTCCGCGGCCTCGACGATCGCGTCCAGGCGCCTCAGCTGCACCCCGACCCCGGCGTAGTGGCGCCGGATCGCGAAGGCGGCGGCGACGAGGACGCCGGTGATGAGGAGCGTGGCCCAGCCCCCCTCGTTGAACTTGACCGCGGTGAGCGAGACCAGGATGAAGGCCGTCAGGACGAACCCGAACCCGTTGATCGCCAGCTTGCGCTTCCAGGCCCTGTCCGCGGCGCGCATCTGCCACCAGTGGCGGACCATGCCGAGCTGGGAGAGCGAGAAGGTGATGAACACGTTGATCGAGTAGAAGATGACGAGCAGGTCCACGGACCCGCGGGTCGCCACCATCATCAGGAACGCCGCCGTGCCCATCAGCAGGATGCCGTTCTGCGTGACGAGCCGCTCGCTCAGGTTGGCGAAGCGCGACGGGAACCAGCGGTCCAGGGCCATGTTCGCGAGGACCCTCGGGCCGTCCAGGAACCCGGTCTGCGCGGCGATGATGAGCAGCGCGGCCTCGGAGACCAGGGTGACCACGATGAACGTGCCGGCACTCGTCGTGCCCCAGCCCGACGTCAGGCTGTCGAAGAGGACGGCGTTGAGCGTCTTGCCCTCGTGGATGCCGACGCCGTAGAGCTGGTAGGCGACGAGCAGGCCGGCGACCGTGACGGCGAGCGAGATCCCCATGTACATCATGGTCCGGCGCCCCGTGCGCACCCGGGGCTCGCGCAGGATCGGAAGCCCGTTGCTGACCGCCTCGATGCCCGTGTACGTGCCGGCGCCCATGCTGTAGGCCTTGAGGAGGAGCGCCAGGAGGCCCCATACGCCGACGGAGGCGCTCACCGAGCGCACCTCGTGGGCCGTCGCCACCGCGACGCCCGGCAGCCCCGAGGCGTGGGTGGCGACCGCGTAGACGATCGCGAACGTGTGCGTCAGGACGAACACGGCGAATATCGGCACCCAGATGAGGACGGACTCCTTCACCCCGCGCATGTTGATGAGCGTGAGCCCGACGACCCCCGCGATCGCGAACGCCAGCTTGAAGGCCTGCGCCGCGGGGGGGAACAGGCTGAACAGCGCGTCGGAGCCGCTCGCGACCGAGATGGTGACCGTGAGGACGTAGTCGATCAGCAGGGCGCAGCCCGAGAAGACGCCCATCGCCGGGGACAGGAGCTTGCTCGCCACCAGGTAGCCGCCGCCGCCCGTCGGGAACAGCGAGATGATCTGCGAGTAGCTCGCGCAGATCGCGATGATCGTGATGACCGAGGCGAGCGCGACGAAGAGGCTCAGGTGGGTGTTCGAGCCCAGGGCCTTGAACGTCTCCTCCGGGCCGTAGCAGGAGGACGACAGCCCGTCCGCGCCGAGGCCGACCCACGCGAAGAGCGCGATGAGCGAGATCCGGTGGAACAGATTCGACTCGGTCAGCGACTTCTCGCGGCCGAGGATGATCGACTTCAGGGACATGTCGGCGGCTAGGCGTATCGGGTTTTCCCGCGGATGGGTAGAGAGATCTTAATGATTCCTTAACGGGGGGCCGGCCGCTTGACAGCCCCGCCCGGGGATCGCTATCTCGATGGCGCGCATGGAGGCAGCCCTCGACCAGCCCGTTCTTGTCCTCAACCGCCTGTGGCAGGCGGTCAACATCGTCGGCGCCCGGCGCGCGTTCGGGCTGCTCGCCCGGGGGCACGCCCACGTCGTTCACCAAGAGGAGGATGACTTCAGGATGTTCTCGATGATGGACTGGATCGACTTCTCGGAGAACAACCCGCCGATCGCCGAGCTGGAGGCGGTGCACACCCCGACCCGCACGATCCGGCTGCCCCGGGTCATCCTGCTGACGTTCTTCGACAAGCTCCCGTGCAAGGAGCTCAAGCTCACGCGCAACAACGTGTTCGAGCGCGACAAGAACTCCTGCCAGTACTGCGGGCGCGCCTTCGCCCGCGAGGAGCTCAACCTGGACCATGTGATCCCCCGCGACTACGGCGGGAAGACGACGTGGGAGAACATCGTGTGCTCCTGCATCCGGTGCAACACGCGCAAGTCGAACCGCCTTCCCCACGAGGCCGGGATGCGCCTCATCCGCAAGCCCGCGCGGCCGAAGTGGAGGCCGGTGATCTCGATGGTCCTCGGCAACCGCCACCGCGAGCTCTGGAAGGACTTCCTCGACATCGCGTACTGGAACGTCGAGCTGGAGGAGTGAGGGCCCCGCGGCCGCGGGTCAGCGGACCAGCGGGAGCGTGACCCGGAACGTCGTCCCGGCGGGGCTCGAGCTCACGAGCTCGATGTCGCCGTGGTGGCCCTGGAGGATCCGCTTGGCGATCGCGAGGCCGAGGCCGGTCCCGTCCGGCCGGCCGGTGAGGAACGAGTCGAAGATCCCCCCCCGGACGGCGTCCGGGATGCCCGAGCCCGTGTCGGCGACGTCGAGGACCGCGCAGGGCGAGGCGCCCCGGTTCTCCGTTCCCAGCCGGAGGGTGATCTCGCCGCCCCCCGGCATGGCCTGCATGGAGTTGATGAGCAGGTTCAGGAGCACCTGCTGCAGCTGGCCCTTGTGCCCGTCGACCACGATCGCCCGGCCGGGCGCCTCGAACGACACGCGGATCTTGCTCTGGGCGAGCTTGAGCCGGATGAGGACCAGCGTGTCCTCGACGATCTCGGCGACCTGGTGGCGCGCGTGGAGGCTGCTCGGGGCCTTGGCGAAGCTGAGCACGCGGGTGACGATGGCCTCGAGCTGGTCGAGCTTCTCGCCGATGACGCGCACGTCGGTGCGGCGCGGGTCGCCCTCCGGGAAGTCGAGGCCGAGGCCGCCGTGCAGGAGCTTGAGGACCGTCAGCGGGTTCCTGATCTCGTGGGCGATCTCGGCGGCGAGGAGCCCGAGCGTCGTCAGCCGGTCGTTCTTGCGCAGCGACTCCTCGCTCGCGAACACGCGGGCGTAGAGCCGGGAGTTCTGCAGGGCGACGGCGCCGAGGCTCGCGAGGGCGCTGCACAGGCGCTTCTCGTCGTTGTCGAAGAGCCGCGACCGGTCGGTGAAGACGGCCAGCACCCCCAGCACGTCGCCCTCGAAGAGCATCGGCGCGGCGAGGAGCGAGCGGATCTCGGGGTCGCGCGGCACGTCCAGGAGGTCGGCGCAGTCCGGCGACTGGACGTCGGCGAACGAGACGGGCTTCCTCGCGTTCACGGCCGACGCGGTCAGGCACGAGCGGAGCGGGAGGTCGCCCTCGGGGGAGAGCGTCTCGGCGCCGCCCGTGTACGACGCCAGACGCAGGCAGGCCGAGGCGGGGTCGTGCAGGAAGAAGGCGCACGCGCGCGCCTGCATCATCGCCCGGGCGTCGCGCGTCAGCGTGTCGAAGAGCTCCCGCGGCTCGAGCTTGCCCACGAGCGCCTGCCCCGTGGCGATCAGGGCCTCCAGCTGGCGGGCCTTCCCCCGGAGGTGGCGCAGCTCCCAGAGGCGGCTCAGGACCCGGGCGGCCTCGCCCGACAGGCGGGCCAGGCGCCCCAGGTCGCCGGCGCCGAACGCGCCGGGCAGGTCGCGGTCGAGGGCGACTACGCCGAGCACGCGGCCGTCGTCAAGCAGGAGCGGGGCGGCCATCTCGCAGCGCACCCCGGCCCGCAGGGGCCTGCTCCGCGGCTCGGCGGACGTGTCGGGAACGAGGAGGGGCTGCCCGCGCCACGCGGCCCAGCCCGGGACGCCCTGTCCCGGGGCGAGCCAGCGCTCGGAGCCCGGGGGAAGCCCGATATCCGCCTCGATCTCCAGCCTTCCCGTTTCGGGGTTCTGGAAAGCGATCAGGCCGCTGTCGGCGCCCAGGGCGCCCGCGATGAGCGCCAGGACCTCCCGGGTCGCCGCGCCGGGGTCGTCCGTTCCCGACGCCAGCGACGAGATGGCGCGCAGGACGGGCAGGTCGCCTTCGTCGGTCATGGATCAAGTCGTGCAGGCGCGGCGGGCGCGCGCAAGGGATTATCGGGACGGCCGCCGGGCGGGGCGCCGCCTGCGCCGCGTCAGCCGCCCTCCGGGACCGCGACCGGCGCCGGGGTGATGACCTCGTTCAGCGCGTTGCGCAGCCCGAGCAGCCTGTCGGGATCGTCCACCGGCTCGTGGTTCGCGCTCTCGATGTAGAAGGTGTCGATCGCCACCCCGCGCTCGGTCCCGATCCGCGCGAAGGTGATGTCGAAGCCGAAGTCGAAGATCGCCTTGGCCAGGCGGTACAGGAGCCCGATCTGGTCGCGCGCCTGGATCTCGACGATCGTGCGCTGCATCGAGATCTCGTGGTAGACCTCGACGGTGGGGGGAAACGAGCTGTGGAGGGCCTCGCCGCCGTTAGAGAAGTTGTAGCGCGTCGCCGCGATCCGCTTCGCCTGGGCGACGATCTCGGGGTAGAGGTCCGCGTTCGAGATGAGCGCCGACTCGATGATCTTCGCGAACGACTCCTGGGCGGAGGCGTTCTGGACGACGCCCCGGCCGGGCTCGACGACGTAGAACGTGTCGATCGCGATGTGGTCCGTCCTCGAGATGACCTTGGCGCCGAGGATGTTGAGGCCCGCGGCGCTGAAGGCGCCGGCGAGCTTGTAGAAGAGCCCCGCCCGGTCCCAGGTGACCACGTTCACGACCGTGAGCGAGCGGTTCAGGTCGTCCTTCCAGTCCACCACGGGCCGGAGCGAGCCGACCGAGTCCGTCGCCGTGATCGACTTCAGGAGCCTGTTGACCATCTGGATGTGCAGCGTGATCTCGCTGCCGTCCGTGAGGATGAAATAGCGGTCGGGCAGGAGGCTGAAATGCGCGGCGATCTCGTCGTCGCTGATCCCCGGGATCCTCTTGGCTATGAGTTCTTGTTCGGTCATTCTGCGCTTTTCTTCGTAGCTGGCATCGATGGCGGCCCCGAGCCTCAGCCGCTCGAGGGTGTTCCGGTAGAGGGTCGTGTGGAGCGTGTCCTTGTAGCTGTTCCAGAGGCTCGAGGACGTCCCCCGGGAATCGCAGAACGTGAGCACGTACAGGCACCTGAGGCGCTCGGCGTCGCCGACCAACTCCGCAAAACTGGCTGAGGTCCTGGGATCATCGACATCCCGCTTCTGCCAGAATCGTGCCATCGCGAGATGATTTTTTATTACAAAGGAAACGACCTCGCGTCCGCGAGATGAAACCGCGAGCCGGGCCATGATGGGCTCGGCCAGGCGGACGCCGGCCGCGGAGTGGTTCTGAATGCCCTCGGCCTTCCCGATGTCGTGCAGGAGCAGGGCGAGGTACACCAGGGCGGGATCCTCGACCTCGTGCAGGACGCTGCGGTACTTGAGCTTCATGGGCTCCGCCTCGGTGAAGATCAGGTCGAGTTCATGAATGGCGTTAAGTGTATGTATGTCAGCGGTATACCGATGGTAGAACTCGTGCTGGACCATGCACGTGAGCGCGTCGAATTCGGGGATGAAGCGCCCCAGGACCCCGAGCTCGTGCATGCGCGAAAGGGCGGGGTAGACCGCGCCCGACTCCGAGAGGATGGCCCGGAAGGCGATGCCCGCGTCGGGGGAGCGGGCGATGTTCGCCATCAGGGGGAGCGACTTGTGGATCTGCTCGGCGAGGGGGAAGTCCAAGGTGCAGTCGAGCAGCTGGCAGTGCCGGAACACCCGGATCATCCGGACCGGGTCGGCCTCGAAGACGTCGGGCTCCTCGGCGGCCAGCTCGTGGCCGCGCACGATGAAGCCGTCGACGCGCTTGGCCCTGCGCAGGCGCGCGATCTTGAGGGTCTCGCGGATGGAGACCCTCGCCCCGTTGGACTTCCTGCCGATCGTGACGGCGAGCCGGCTCTCGATGGCCGACGAGATCCGGAAGATCGACTGCGCCGTGCGGTAGTAGTCCTGCATGAAGCGCTCCACGCGCGCGAGGAGCACCGGCTGGGTGTAGCCCAGGTTCCACGCCACCCGGCCCTGGGAATCGAGGTTGAGGACGTCGGTCGGCCGCGGGCTCTCGAAGTGCAGCTCGTTGCGCACCCGCAGCAGGAAATCGTAGGCCTGGTTGAACTCCTTCACCTCGTCGGCGCTCAGGTGGCCCCCCTCCGCCAGCTCGTCCATCCGGGTGATGCCGAGCTGGACGCGGCACATCCAGAGGGCGTTCTGGTAGTCGCGCAGCCCGCCGACCCCGTTCTTGATGTCGGGCTCCTGGTTGAACACGGTGTCCCCGTACTTGGCGCGCCGCGAGGCCTGGTCCTCGAGGCGGGCGAGGATGTAGCCCTTGGGGTTGTCCGTCGTGTAGAAGGTCCTGTACGCGAGCAGGAAGGAGTCGCACAGGGCGGCCGATCCCGCGAGGTAGCGCGACTCGAGCAGCGAGGTCATCGTCTGGATGTCGCGCCTCGCCTGGACGAACACGTCGTCCACGGTGCGGGTGGAGTGGCCGACCTTCAGGGCGCAGTCCCACAGGGGGTAGAGGACCTCCTGGGTCAGGTGGGCCTGGAACGGCTCGACCACGGCCGGCTTGGACTTCGTCGGGTACAGGAACATGACGTCGACGTCGCTCCACGGCGCCAGCTCGGCGCGCCCGTATCCCCCGAGCGCCAGCATCGAGGCGGCCGCCGGCGCGGGCCCCCGGGTCCGCGCGTACAGCCCGACCGCGTGCTCGAAGAGGCGCGAGACCATGGCATCGACGATCGCCGCGCGGCCGTGCTCGACCTCAAGGCCCGATAGCCCGTGGTCGTGGCGGGCCCGCAGGCCGTCCATGGCCCGCTTCAGGAACCCCTTGCACGCCGCGATCCGCTCGGACCGGTCCCCGTCGGCGGTGAACGCAAGCTGCGCGCGGGCCAGTTCGTCGACGGTTTCGGGCATGGGAGCCTACGATTGAAGCCCGGGCGCGCCAGGATTCAATCCCGGACGGCGCCGCACCGTGGACTTGCCTGCCGCGGGGCGTCGCGGTTTGCTGACCCTCCTTACATGCCCGAGATTCCCAAGAGCTACGAGCCGCGCGAGGTCGAGCGCAAGTGGTACGCCGCCTGGCTGGCCGCGGACGCCTTCGCCGGGAGGCCGTCCGCGGGGCGCGACGCGTACTCGATCGTCATCCCGCCCCCGAACGTGACCGGGGTGCTGACGATGGGCCACGTGCTCAACAACACGATCCAGGACATCCTGATCCGGCGCGCCCGGCTCGAGGGCCGGTCGGCGCTCTGGATTCCGGGCACGGACCACGCGGGGATCGCCACCCAGGCCGTCGTCGAGCGCGAGCTCCGCGGCCAGGGCAAGAGCCGCCAGGAGCTCGGCAGGCACAAGTTCGTCGAGCGCGTCTGGGCCTGGCGCGCCGAGAAGGGCGGGATCATCCTCGAGCAGCTGCGCCGCCTGGGCGCCTCGTGCGCCTGGGACCGGACGCAGTTCACGATGGACCCGGCCTACTCGCGGGCGGTGCTGCGGGTGTTCACCGAGCTCTTCCGCCGCGGCCGCATCTACCGCGGCAAGCGGATGGTGAACTGGTGCCCGGCCTCGATGACCGCCCTGTCCGACGAGGAGGTGATCATGAAGGCGGTCGACGGCGTCCTCTACAGGGTGCGCTACGAGCTCGCGGACGGCTCGGGGCGCTTCATCGAGGTGGCGACGACCCGCCCCGAGACCATCCCGGGCGACGTCGCGATCGCCGTGCACCCCGGCGACGGGCGGTACGCGGGCTTCGCGGGCCTGAGTGTCTGGCGGCCGCTCAATCGCGCCCAGATTCCCGTGGTCACGGACGCCGCCGTGGACCCGAAGTTCGGGACCGGCGCCCTGAAGATCACGCCCGCCCACGACAAGGCGGACTTCGAGATCGGCCTGCGCCACGGGCTGCCCGTCATCGACATCCTGAACGCCGATGCGACCCTCAACGACCTGGCCGGGCCGGAACTCGCAGGGATGGAGCGTTTTGCGGCGCGCAAGAAGGCCGTGGACCTCCTGGGCGCCTCCGGGGCGCTCGTGGGCAAGGAGGCGTACGCCCACAGCGTGGGGTACTCGGAGCGCAAGGACGTGCCGATCGAGCCCCGGCTCACGTGGCAGTGGTGGCTGCGTTATCCGCGCGTCGACGAGGCCAAGGCGGCGGTGCGCGACGGGCTGATCCGGTTTCACCCGGAGCGCTGGGCCAAGGTGTACCTGCACTGGCTCGACAACATCCAGGACTGGTGCATCAGCCGGCAGCTCTGGTGGGGCCACCGGATCCCCGTCTGGTACCGCAAGGGGATCGACCGGGACAGCCTCACCGAGACCGACGTCGCGGACCCGGCGAAGGTTCACGTCTCGGTCGACGGCCCGCCGGACAAGGAGAACTGGGTGCAGGAGGACGACGTCCTCGACACCTGGGCCTCGTCCTGGATCTGGCCCCTGGCGACGCTCGGCTGGCCCGAGCCCGGCGAGATGGCGAGGTCGGGCTTCGACACCTTCTACCCCACGAGCGTCCTGGTCACCGGCCCGGACATCATCTTCTTCTGGGTGGCGCGCATGATCATGGCCGGGCTCGAGTTCGCCCGGCCCGGCGAGCCCGCCGCCCGGCGGATCCCCTTCAGGGACGTCTACTTCACCGGGATCATCCGCGACGCGCGCGGCCGCAAGATGTCCAAGACGCTCGGCAACTCGCCCGACCCGCTGGACCTGATCGACGCGTACGGCGCGGACGGGCTCAGGTTCGGGATCATATCCATCGCGCCGCAGGGCCAGGACATCCGGTTCCAGGACGAGCGCATCGAGGGGGGCAAGAACTTCTGCAACAAGCTCTGGAACGCGTGCCGGTTCCGGCAGATGAGCGGCCCGGCGGGCGACAACGCCTCGCTCCGGGCCATTCTGGCCCGGGTCGATCCGGCCGTCTTCGACGCCGACGACCACGCGATACTCGAGCGCCTGCTCGGCACGGTGCGCGAGGTCGACCGGTGTTTTCGCGAGTACGAGTTCAGCGCCGCCGCCCAGGCGCTCTATGGCTTCTTCTGGAACGACTTCTGCGACTGGTACGTCGAGGTCTCGAAATCCAGGCTGAAGCTGGAGAACGTCCGGACGACGTGCCTCGCCCTCCAGGACCTGGTCCTGCGCCAGACGCTCCTGCTCCTGCACCCGTTCATCCCGTTCATCACGGAGGAGCTCTGGTCGGAGCTGGGCTATGCGGGGCCGCGCGCCGGATTCATCGAGGACGCCGGCTTCGAGGACGCCTCCCGCCTCGCGACCGCGTTCGGGGCGCTGGGAGCCGTGCCCGACGTGGACAAGGCCTCGTCGGTCGAGCGGATGAAGGCCTTCGTCTCGCAGGCCCGCGCGCTCAAGGCCGAGGGAGGCGTCGCCAGCCGCCGGGACGTCCGCTTTCTCGTCAAGGCGGACGACGCGGCGTGGGCCACGATCGAGGCGAACCGCGCGAAGCTCGAGAGCCTGGCGGGGGCCGCCGAGATTGGCCGGGCCGACGCCATGGACGGGGCGGCCGCCGCCGTGACTCCCCTCGGCACGCTGGGCCTGGTCCTCGCCGCCTCGGCGGAGCCCGCGGGCGAGCGGCAGCGCCTCTCGAAGGAACTCGAGGCGCTCACCCGCCACATCGGCGCAACCGAGGCGAGGCTCGCGAACCCCGCCTTCGTCGCGAAGGCCCCGCCCGCCGTGCTCGAGGGCGCGAGGCGCCAGCTCGCCGAGCAGCTGGCCAAGCGCGCCGAGCTCGAGCGCCTGCTCGGGGCGGCCGGCTGAGCGAGCGTGTCCCCATGGCCGCCCGCCCCCGAATCCTCGCCTTCTCAGGCAGCGCCCGGCGCGGGTCGCTCAACGGCAGGTTCCTCGCGCTTGCGGTCGCGGCGGCCCGCGAGGCGGGCGGCGAGGTCACGCTGGTCGACCTGAAGGACTTCGAGCTGCCGCTCTACAACGGCGACCTCGAGGACGCGCAGGGGCTGCCGGGGAACGCGGCCAAGCTGATCGGGCTCATCGCCGCTCACGACGCGCTCCTCGTCGCGTCGCCCGAGTACAACTCGATGATCACCCCGCTCCTCAAGAACACGGTGGACTGGTGCACGCGCGGCGAGACCAATCCCTTCGAGGGCAGGGTCGCCGCCGTGATCTCGGCGTCGCCCGGGATCTACGGCGGCGTGCGCTCCCTGCAGCTGGCGCAGCAGCTGCTCCTCAAGCTCGGCTGCCACATCGTGCCCGGCCAGTGCGTCCTGCCTCGCGCCGACAAGGCCCTTGACGCCGCGGGGCGCCCCGTGGACCCGCGCACGCAGAAGTCCGTCGAGGCGATGGCGGCCGCCCTCGTCGCGGCCGCGGCCCGCTTCAAAGCCTGAGGGCTCCCGGCCCCGCGGTCACGGCCCGCCCGCGACACGGCGCAGGATGATCAGGTGGCTGTCCGACTCGAGGAAGCGGAAGCCCGGCAGGCCACGGTAGGGCTCGAGCGCGGGGCCTGCGTCGAAGGTCGCGGCGTACGCGTAGCGCGCCTGGACCTGCGGAAGCTTCTTTAGCTCCACGAGCTCGTGGGGGCGCAGCACGAGCCAGGTGGGCCGGAGGCTGCCGATGCACCCGAAGAAGCCCGCCCCGGTCGCGCGGCGCGCGCGGACGACCTCGGGGGCCACGAGGCCGGGGAAGTCGAGGATGTGGGCCCGGCTGTAGTAGCCGATGTAGCCGATGGGTTCGAGGAAGACGGTGTCGCCGGGCCGGACGCGGTCGCGCAGCCACAGCCCCACCTCCCGGCGCGTGCCGTCCTCCACGAACTCCTGGCGCAGCCGCAGCTGCGGCAGGGAGTACAGGGTCTCGTAGCCGAGGCCGAGCACGAGTGCCCCCAGCGCGGCCAGCGCCGCGACGCGGACCGGCCGGCGGGCGCCGTCCGCGGCGAGAGCCCCGCCAAGGACCCGGGCGAGGACGACCGCACCCAGGGCGCAGCACGGGACGTAGTACCAGGGGAAGATCATGCCCACGGAGCCCACCCAGGCGAGGTACGCGGACGTGCCGAGGTAGGCCAGGGACGCCGTCCGGCCGACCCGGTCCGGGCCCGGGACGAGCCAGTAGGTCGAGCAGACGGCACCGGCCGCGAGGCCGAGCCCGCGCACCCAGGGGGGCCACCCGCCCGCGCCGCTGTAGATGGGCTCGAACCCCTGGCCCATCGCCTGGGGCAGGAGCGCGAGGAAGGACAGCAGGTGGCGGCCCAGCCCCGGCGCCTCGTCAAACATGTTGATCTTCGCCGTGATCGTGTGCGGCACCGGCGAGCCGTAGTACCAGGTCGTCCAGGCGAGCCACGGCAGGTAGAGGGCGGCGCCGAGCGCCGCCGCCTTGCCCATGCGCCGCGCGAGGCCGGCCCTGCCCCCGTCGGCGAAGAGCAGGGCGCCCAGCCCGAGGAAGGCGATCTGCACGATCGCGTCCGGGCGCGTCCACAGGAGGCCCGCGGCGCAGACCCCGAGGGCGCGCCATCCGCCGGCCGGCCGCAGGAGCGCCCACAGCGCCAGGAACAGGAATCCCGCCCAGAGCCCGGCCTCCTGGCCGTTGACCGCGTTGGCGGTGAGCTTGATCTGGAGGGCGCACAGGAGGGCGACGAGGACCGGCTCGGCGCGCGCCCGGTCCGCTGGCCCGTCCCTGAGGAGCGCGGCGAGCGCCGCGAAGCCGCCGGCGAGGACGCCGAGCGAGGCGAGCGCGAAGGCCCACAGGGGCCGCGCGTAGCCGGGGCCGCCGAGGACGGCCTTGAACAGCGCCGGCAGAAGGGCGTTCAGGGGCGACGTGAACCCGAAGACCCGCTCGCCCGGCTGGTAGACCAGCCCGCGGCCCTCGACCAGGTTCTCGCTGAACCGGTAGGTGATCAGGAAATCCTCCCAGACGTGGCCCGTGTACAGCTTGACGCCGACACCGGCGAGCACGAGCGACGCGCCGAGGGCGATGGCCAGGCCGGGGCCGGGGGCGGCCCCGCGCGGACCCCGGGGCGGCGGAGGGGTGGGGTCGCGGGACGCCTGCGTGGGCACCGCCGGATTCTCCCGGCGGCGCCCGGCGAGGCAAGGCGTTTGGGCCGGCCGCCGGCGCCCCGGGGGCCCCAAGAACCGGCTTGCGCACGGGTTGCCGGCGGCACCTTCTTGGGAGCGCATGAAGAAAGCCCTCGTCACCGGAATCACGGGCCAGGACGGCTCGTACCTCGCCGAGCTCCTGCTGGCCAAGGGCTACGAGGTCCACGGGATCATCCGGCGCGCCTCGACGTTCAACACGAGCCGCATCGACCACCTGTACAGCGACCCCCACGTCAACGGCGTGCGGCTCTTCCTGCACTACGGGGACCTCGCGGACTCGGTGCAGATGGTCAAGCTCCTCTACGAGCTCCAGCCCGACGAGATCTACAACCTCGGGGCGCAGTCCCACGTGCGCGTGTCCTTCGACATCCCGGAGTACACGGGCGACGTCGACGCGCTCGGGGCCCAGAGGATCCTCGAGGCGATCCGCGAGGCCGGCCTCGTCAAGAAGGTCCGCTATTACCAGGCGTCGTCCTCCGAGATGTTCGGCAAGGTCCAGCAGGTCCCCCAGACCGAGGCGACCCCCTTCTGGCCGCGCTCGCCCTACGGCTGCGCGAAGGCCTACGCGTACTACCTGACGGTCAACTACCGCGAGAGCTACCGCCTGCACGCGAGCAACGGGATCCTCTTCAACCACGAGAGCCCGCGGCGCGGCGAGACCTTCGTCACCCGCAAGATCACGCGCGCGGCGACGCGGATCAAGGTGGGACTGCAGGAGTCGCTCTACCTCGGCAACCTCGAGGCGCGCCGGGACTGGGGCTACGCGAAGGAGTACGTCGAGATGATGTGGCTCATGCTCCAGCAGGACGCGCCCGACGACTACGTCGTCGCGACGAACGAGACGCACAGCGTCCGGGAGTTCTGCGACGAGGCGTTCGGCCTGCTCGGCCTCGACTGGAAGCGCCACGTCCGCCACGACACGCGCTACGAGCGCCCGGCCGAGGTCGACCTCCTGATCGGGGATCCGGCCAAGGCCGCCCGGCAGCTGGGCTGGAGGCCGAAGGTCAGGTTCAAGGAACTGGTCAAGATCATGGTCGACCACGACCTCGAGCTCGCCAAGCGGGAGTCGCAGATCGCGAGGCTGCCGAACCCGTGACCCGGCTCTTCATCGCAGGCCACCAGGGGATGGTGGGCTCGGCGCTCGTCCGGCGCTTCCGCAGCGAGCCCGGCTGCGCGCTTCTCCTCAGGGAGCGCGGCCAGCTCGACCTCAGGGACGCCTCGTCCGTCGCCTCGTTCCTCGCGGCGGAGCGACCCGACGTCGCGATCATCGCCGCGGCGCGGGTCGGCGGGATCCACGCGAACAGCGCCTATCCCGCGGAGTTCATCCACGACAACCTCGCCATCGCTTCGGCCGCGGTCCACGGGGCGTGGGTGGCCGGGGTCGGGCGCCTCCTGTTCCTCGGCAGCTCCTGCATCTACCCCAAGCACGCCGCCCAGCCGATGACCGAGGACTGCCTGCTCGCCGGCGCCCTCGAGCCCACGAACGAGGCCTACGCCGTCGCCAAGATCGCCGGCCTCAAGCTCTGCCAGTTCTACCGCAGGCAGCACGGGGTGCTCTTCCACTCGGTAATGCCGACG
>Ga0335078_10009742_pt1 | contig 14222 bp, 10 predicted proteins | sample Lox_Sample_32_FD_206711 | JGI IMG/M metagenome (GOLD analysis project Ga0335078, IMG submission 206711) | Soil microbial communities from Loxahatchee National Wildlife Refuge, Florida, United States - Lox_Sample_3.2 | ecosystem: Environmental > Terrestrial > Soil > Wetlands | place: USA...
TCATCTTGCACGAAATCCAGAATCAACACGGCTACGTGCCCCGCGAGGTCGCGATGGAAGTGGCCCACGCCCTCGATATCGGCCTGGCGCGGATCTACGAGGTCATCACCTTCTACCACTACTTCCAGCTCAAGCCGCCCGGCCGGCACAACCTGGCGATCTGCATGGGCACCGCCTGCTATCTCAAGGGCGCGCCCACGCTGCTCACCGAGGCGAAGAACCAGCTCAAGGTCGAGGAGGGCGAAACCACGCCCGACCGCGAGTGGCACCTCGACGTCGTCCGCTGCATCGGCTGTTGCGGCATGGCCCCGGCCATGGTCGTCGACGGCAAAGTCCACGGCCGCGTGAAACCCGGCGAGGTCACCCGCCACCTCACCCCCGCCCCGCCGACCAAGGCCACGCCATGACCAAGCTCACTCTTGCCGATCTCCGGAAACCGGCCGCCCCCACCGCCGCCGGACCCGACTGGGTCCGCGTCAGCATGGACACCGGCGGCATCGCCGCCGGCGCGGATGACGTCTGCGCGGTGCTCGAGAAGGGCGCCGGCACCCTCGGCTTTCCGCTCGAGGTCCGCCGGGTGGGCACGCTCGGCTACTCCTTCGCCGACCCGCTCGTCGAGGTCGCCCGTCAGGGCATGCCCACGGTGGTCTACGGCCAGGTGGACGCCGCCGCGGCCCAGCTCATCCTGAAGGATCACCTGCTCGGACGCCGGCTGCTCGACGACCACATCGTCGCCAGCCGCGCCCGCGGCACCACGCTCGACGCGCCGACGACCGCGATCCTCGTCAAGGACACCGCCGCCGACAGCGGCGACAAGACCCAGTTCTTCCAGTTCTCGCTGATCGAGGATCTCAAGCGCCGTGGCCTGCAGGACAAGGTGCAGGTGGTGCGCGCCCTCGATCTGGGCGTCTACGACAAGGGCGTCGGGGTGCAATTCCTGCCCTCGCGCGTGACCTACGTGAACGTCCTCGCCGCCGACATCGCCAAGATCGTCGACACCACCCTGCGCGGCAAGAAGCTCCTCGACAACCTCCTCTACAAGGCGCCCGACAAACAGGTGCGCATCGTGCTCCGCCATTGCGGCGTCCTCGATCCCGAGAGTCTGGCGAACAGCCTGCAACACGGCGTCTACCGCGGCCTGGCGCGGGTGCTCGGCGGCATGAAGCCCGCCGAGGTCATCGCCGAAATGAAGACCAGCGGCCTGCGCGGACGCGGCGGCGCCGGCTTCCCCACCTGGATGAAATGGCAGCTTACCGCCGAGGTCGCCCGCGAGCCGCGGTACATCATCTGCAACGGCGACGAGGGTGATCCGGGCGCCTACATGGACCGCAGCGTGCTCGAGGGCGATCCGCACAGCGTGCTCGAGGGCATGATCATCGCCGCCTACGCGATCGGCGCCCGGCGCGGCTACTTCTACATCCGCGCCGAATATCCCCTCGCGGTGCGCCGGGTGGAGAAGGCCATCGCGGACGCCCGCGGCGCCGGCCTGCTCGGCGACAACATCCTCGGCACCAATTTCTCCTTCGACGCCAAGGTCCGCCTCGGCGCCGGGGCGTTCGTCTGCGGCGAGGAGACCGCGCTCATCGCCTCGATCGAGGGCAAGCGCGGCAGCCCGAGCCCGCGGCCGCCCTACCCGTCGGTCCGCGGGCTCTTCGGCCAGCCGACCGCGATCAACAACGTCGAAACCCTCGCCGCGGTCCCCGAGATCCTCGTCCGCGGCGGCGCGTGGTACGCCGGCTACGGCACGGAAAAATCCCGCGGGACCAAGGTCTTTGCCGTCACCGGCAAGGTCCGCTACGCCCAGCTGGTCGAGGTCCCCCTCGGCATCACCCTGCGCGAAACGGTCTTCGACCTCTGCGGCGGCGTGGCCGGCGGCAAGGCGATCAAGGCCGTGCAGACCGGCGGCCCCTCGGGCGGCGTCATTCCCGAGCCCCTGCTCGACACGCAGGTCACCTACGAGACCCTCCAGCAGCTCGGCTCGATCATGGGCTCGGGCGGCATGATTGTGATGGATCAGGATGACTCGATGGTCGAGGTCTCCCGCTTCTACCTGCGCTTCTGCGTCGACGAATCGTGCGGCAAGTGCGCGCCGTGCCGCATCGGCGGTTACCAGATGCTGCAGATTCTCAACCGCCTGTCGCGCGGCCGCGGCGAGCCCGGCGACCTCGAGCGCATCCGGGCCATCTGCAAGGCCATGCAGAAGGCGTCGCTCTGCGGCCTCGGCCAGGGCGCGCCCAACCCGGTGCTCACCTCGCTGCGCCACTTCGAACCCGAATTCAAGGCCTACCTCGAAGGGGGCGTGACCTATGCGCGCAAGATGGCGCAGGCCCGCCCCGCCGAAGCCCCAGCTCCCGAACCCGTCCGCGCCTGATCTCCCCATGGTCGCCACCGCCAAATCCCTCTCCGCCCCGCCGCCCCCGGCGGCGGCACCCGTCTCCCTCCGGATCAACGGGCTGCCCGTCGCCGTGCCCGCCGGCACCACCATCCTCGAGGCCGCCCGCTCGGTGCAGGTCAAGATTCCGACGCTCTGCCAGAACGACGACCTGCTCCCGACGGCCGCCTGCGGCCTGTGCATCGTCCAGGTCGCCGGCCAGGGCCGCATGACCCGCGCCTGCTGCACGCCGGTGGTCGAGGGCATGCAGATCACGACCCACAGCGGCGAGCTGACCGAGATCCGCCGCACCGTGCTCGAGCTGATCCTGTCGAACCATCCCAACAGCTGCCTCACCTGCGGCCGCAACGGCACCTGCGAGCTCCAGGCCCTCGCCGCCGACTTCGGCATCCGCGTCGAGAACATCAAGCGCAGCGTCCCCGAGCTCAAGCCGGACAACTCCAACGGCTCCATCATCCTCGACTTCACCAAGTGCATCAAATGCGGGCGCTGCGTGCAGGTCTGCCAGGAGATGCAGGACGTCTGGGCCCTTTCCTTCCTCGACCGCGGCATCAACACCCGCATGGCCCCGGCCGGCGACATCACCCTCGCCGAATCGCCCTGCGTGAAATGCGGTCAGTGCGCCTACCACTGTCCGACGGGCGCGATCGTCGAGAACGACGAGACCGCCGCCGTCTGGGACGCGCTGCACAATCCGGCCAAGCACTGCGTGGTCCAGATCGCGCCGGCCGTGCGCGTCGCCCTCGGCGAGGCGTTCGGCCTGCCGCCCGGCACCGACCTCACCGGCAAGCTCTACACCGCCCTGCGCCGCCTCGGCTTCCAGGCGGTGTTCGACACCAATTTCTCCGCCGACGTCACCATCATGGAGGAGGCGAGCGAGTTCATCGAGCGCTTCGTCCACGGGCACGGCCAGCTGCCGCTCATCACCTCCTGCTGCCCGTCGTGGACGGACTTCATGGAGAAGCTGCACTACGACTTCATTGACAACTTCTCCACCGCCAAGTCGCCGCAGCAAATGCTCGGCGTGCTGGCCAAAACCTACTACGCGAAGAAACAGGGCCTCGATCCGGCCAAACTGTACGTGGCCTCGATCATGCCCTGCACGGCGAAGAAGTACGAGCTGGAGCGGACGCAGGAGATGTACGCCTCGGGCTACATCGACGTCGACATCGCCCTCACCACCCGCGAGCTCGCGCGGCTGATCAAACAGTCCGGCCTCGACTTCCTCAGCCTGCCCGAGGGCCGGGCCGACAGCATTCTCGGCGACTACTCCGGCGCGGGCATGCTCTTTGGCGTGACCGGCGGCGTGATGGAGGCGGCGCTGCGCACCGCGCATTTCTTCATCACCGGACGCAACCTGGAGAAGGTCGAGTTTGAGCCCGTCCGCGGCCTGCAGGGCGTGAAGCAGGCCGAGGTGGCCATCAACGGCTCCCGCATCCGCGTGGCCGTGGCCCACGGCCTGGCCAACGTCGAGACCGTGCTGGAGCAGGTGCGCGCCGCGCGCCGCGCCGGCACCGAGCCGCCCGTCCACTTCATCGAGGTCATGGCCTGCCCCGGCGGGTGCATCGGCGGCGGCGGCCAGCCCTACGGCGTCAACGGCAACGTGCGCACCAAGCGCGCAGCCGGCGTCTACCAGCTCGACCGCGACTGCCGGCTGCGCTTCTCGCACGAGAATCCCGAGGTCAAGCGCCTGTACGAAGAATTCCTCGAGCGGCCGTTGAGCCCCAAGGCGCACGAGCTGTTGCACACGCGCTACACCGCGCGTCCGCTCTACAAGCGGTGACCGGCGCCGTCCTCACCGCGCTGTTCTTTGCCGGGAACGCCGTGTGCGCCCGGCGGGCCGCGTTGCATTACGGCGGCACGACCGGCAATTTCCTGCGCCTGCTCCTCGCCGCCGCCCTGCTCGGCGCCTGGGCCCACGCGGCCGGCGCGGGCTTCGGCGGCGGCGCGCTGGGCTGGTTCCTGCTCAGCGGCGCCGTCGGCTTCGGTCTCGGCGGGTTGACCATGTTTCACGCGTTGCCGCGCATCGGCTCCAACCTCGCCATGCTCATCGTGCAGTGCGGCTCGGCGGTGGCCGCGGCGCTCCTCGAGTGGCTCTGGCTGGGCACGCGCCTCTCGGCCGCGCAGGCGGCACTGGCGGCCCTGACGCTGGGCGGAGTGAGCGTGGCCCTCCTCGGTCCCATCGGTCCAAAACGGCCTTTGTCGCGAGCCGTTTTCACTGGGGGCGTCGTGCTGGCCGCGATCTCGGCCATCGCCCAGGGCGGTGGCGCGGTGTTGAGCCGCAAGGCGTTCGCCGTCCTGCACGCCCGCGGATTTTTCCTGGACGGCGCCACCTCCGCCTACCAGCGCGTGTGGGGCGGCTTGGCGGTCGGCACGCTCGCGCTGCTGATCGTGCGCTGGTGGCCCGCCGCCGGGGGCCGGCCCGCGCCGGAGGTCGAGGCCGTGCCGGCTGCCGCGCTGCCGCCGTGGACCTGGGTCGTCCTGAACACGCTGCTCGGCCCCGTGCTGGGCGTGACCTGCTACCAATGGGCGCTGCGCTCCACGCCGGCCGGCATCGTGCTGCCGATCGTGGCCACCGCCCCCCTTCTGACGGTGCCCATTGCCCGGGCCCTCGAACACAGCCGGCCCACGCCGCGATTCTGGCTCGGCGCCGTGCTGGCCGTGGCCGGCGCCGCCGGCCTGGCGCTCGGGCCATGAACTTCCGCGGTGCCATCACGCTCGCCCTTCTCGCTGCCGCCGCCCGCGGGCAAACCTCCCTGCCCGTCGCCGGCGACGCCATCGAGCTCGGCCCGGTGATGGTGCAAGGCTCGACCGTTCCCGACTGGCTCGACGCCGCGCCAGATCGCCTGGAGTGGAGCCTCCCGTCGAGCCTGGCCGCCGGGGCCGAATCCGTTCCCGGCCTCGTCATGCACCACATGGGGGCCGCCGCCGCGGAGCCGCTGTTGCGCGGCCTCGGCTCCGATCACGTGGTCACGGTCCTCGACGGCCTGCCGCTGCCCAACGCCTCACCCACCCGCACCGACTCGGCCCTCGCGCTGATCGCCGCGGGCCTGCCGGCCGGCTTCGAGGCGGTCAAGTCGCTGCCGTCCGTGACGCTCGGGCCCCCGGCGACGGCCGGCTATCTCGAACTGTCGACGGCGGGGAGCCGGACCGACGGGGCGGACAAGACTTATGTCGGCGTCACGTGGGATCCCGACCGCGACGGCGGCGATGCCCTGGCGGTGGACACCGCAACCGAGGGCGCCTGGACCGCTCGCCTCGCCGCGGCAGCCCACCGCCTCGGCGACTACACTTCCGGCAACGGCACCATCGTGCCCGCCGCCGATCGCAACGCCGGCGCCGCCCTCCGCCTCGACTGGCAGCCGGACGCCCGACACGGGTTGCACCTCGGCGCCCTGTTTTCCCGGCAGCAGCTCGCAGTGAACTCCGCGCTGCCGCTCGACACGCGCGACACCGACACGACGGCATTCACCGCGGGCTACGACTGGGCGCCAACCGACCGCACGCAGCTTGCAGCCCGTTTCGGCGCCGGCGTCATCCGTCCCCATCTGGACAACACCGGGCGCCCGGCGCCGGCCCTCGTCACCGCCGACGGCCGCACCGGCACCCTCGCCGCGGGGCTGATCATGCGCCACAAGGCCACCAATGGCGACGAACTGGCGGTCGGCGGGGACGCGACGCAGGAGGACCGCAACCTCCAGCGCAAGCGCCCTGGCGCCGTCGACCTGTTATGGCCTGACCTGCGCCAGCAGGATCTCGGCGCCTTCGCGGAGCTGACTCATGTCCTCAATCCCAACTGGAAGCTCCGCCTGGGCGCCCGGCTCGACGCCGCCGACAGCGAAGCCCGTGCCGCGGACGGCCTGGCCTTCGGCCGCGTCATCCGGGATCTTTACGCCGCCTACGACGGCCCTGCCGCCAGCCTGACCAACCGGAGCGAGACCGCCGGCGCCGCCAACGCGCTGCTGACCGGCCGGCTCGCGCCCGACCTCACGACCACGCTCGGCGCCGGTTTCACACGGCAACCGCCGGGGGCGACCGAGCGCTACCGCGCGTTTTCGGACGCGCTGGGTGGCGGCTACGAGATCGGCAACCCCGCGGCCGATGCCGAGGACAAGTACGAAGTCGACTGGGGAGTACAGTGGCGCCGGAGAAATTTCACGGTCAGCGTTGACACCTTCGCCAGTCAACTTCCCAACTACCTGCACCGCACCCAAGTCGGCCTCACGACCCTGCCGGCGCCGCCCCCGCCGGGATCGATCGTCTACGGTTACCGCGCAATCGAGGCGCGTTTTCACGGCGCGGAAGTCGAGGCATTGTGGCAGCCGGTCGAGGGCACGTGGTGGCGGCTCGCCGCGGCCGGTGTCGAAGGCGTCGACGTCCACGCGGATCGCCAGCTGCCCGAAATTCCCCCCGCCTCCCTCACGTTCGCCGTGGGCCACCGCTGGGCGGGAACGGCGCTCAAGCCTTGGATCGAGGTGGGCGGGCGTTTCGCGGCGGCCCAGCGCAACCCCGCGCCGGATGACATGCCGGTATTCGCCGACACTGCGGCCTTCGGGCTCGGCCGCGTGCGCGCCGGCTTGTCGTGGCGTAATCTGCGCGTTTCGCTCTCCATCGACAACGCGTTCAACCGCCAGTACTACGACTACCTGTCGCCGCCCGCGGGCACCACGCCAGCCGGCGGGACCCTGATCCCCGGCGCGCGCATACCCGGCCCCGGCCGGGCGGTGACGGTGACAGTGACTTGGGCGCTGCATTAGCGCGTACGGGCGGTCCGCGCGGGGACTTTGTCGAAACAAGGGGACCACCCTAGGGGCACAACGGACAATCCCTAGGAGCGGATCGCTTCTTGAAGTCTCTGGCGCTCGCGCCAATAAACTGCAGAAAATCCGCGAGGCCGTCTCCCGGCCAACCCGCTCCGCAACCTCCGATTGAGTGTCCCGTCACCGTTCCCGTCGCGAGCACTCCAGCCGCCCATGTCTCCGCCCTCCGCTTCCTCCAGTCCCGGTCTCAAGACCGTGCTCATCATCGACGATGACGTTCATTTCACGGCCACCCTGACGCTCGGTCTCGAGAGCCACGGCTACCGCACCCTCTGCGCGCCCGACGCCGCCGTGGGCTGGAAACTCGCCCATGCGCACCTGCCCGACGTCATCCTGTGCGACATCGACATGCCCGCCAAGGACGGCCGCCGGCTGCTGCAGGAGATGCGCGCCGATCCCGAACTGGCCGACCGCCAGTTCGTGCTCATGACCGGCAAGACGGCGCTCGGCAACGCGCGCGCCGCCATGGACCTCGGCGCCGACGACCTGCTCCTGAAGCCGTTCGGGCTCGCGGAACTGCTCCGCTGCGTCGCCGCGCGTCTCCAGCGGGCGGCGCTCAGCCGGCGCGTCGACACCCGCGTGGTCGAACAGCTGCGGGAGAACCTGCATTCGACCCTGCCGCAGGAATTTTTCACGCCGCTGGCCAGCATCCTCGGTCTCGCGGAACAGCTCGAAAGCCAGCTCGAGAATCTGAACAAGGAAGAGATCCGCCAGGATCTGCACGACATCCGGCGCGCGGGGCGCCGTCTGCATCGGGCCCTGCGCAACTATCTCCTCATCCTCGAGCTCGACGCGCCGGAATCCTCCCGCCCGCGGCCGTCGCTCGACGCGGACGCCGTCGTCACGGCGTTGGCCGCCGGCCTCAAAGCCGCGGCCGAGCGCCGCCAGCGCTCCGCCGACGTGGTCGCCGAACTCACCGGGGCCGGCCTCAAGGCGGACCCGCTGGATCTCACGATTTTGGCGGAGGAGCTGGTGGACAACGCCCTCGCTTTTTCGCGCAAGGACACGGCGGTCCACGTGCGGGCCTGGCCGGAGGCGGGCCGCCTGCACTTTTCCGTGACCGACACGGGCCGCGGCATGACGCCGGAGCAACTGGCCCAGCTGGCCGCGCTCCGGCTGCCCGAGCACAAGCTCGGCGGGCGCCAGGGTCTCGGACTCGGCGTGGCGCTGGTGCGCAAGCTCGCCCGCCACCTTGGCGGTGAATTCCGCCTCGAGAGCGAGGCCGGCAAGGGCACGACCAGCCGGTTCGATCTGCCGATCGACGCCGGGTGAGACCCGGATGCGGGTGGACCTGCCGGCGAAATTCCAGACTCGCCCGCGTGCGCGGGATCCGGTGAGTTCCGGGCGCGTCCACCCCGATCACCGCCCGGCCAACACCCGCCGTTGAAGGCAGGACCGCAACCGGAATGACCGGACGGGGTCACCATCCGGACACTAAGCCGCCATTCGGAGCGCCGCGGGCTACTTCGCCTCGTCGATGATCCGGACCATCTCCGCCTCCACCTCGGTGGCGATGGCGTGCAATCCGGGCGCATCGGACAGCAGGTCGAGCATGGCCTTGGGCCGGATCATGCCGATCTTGGTCTGGCCGCCGTCCTCGTAGACGGAAATGCGGCACGGCAGCGCCACGTTCATGGAGAAATCGTAGCCGAGCACGCGGTTGGCCTGCGCCGGATTGCAGATGTCGAGGATGAAGCACTCGCGGCTTTGCGGAAACCCCTTTGCGGTCAGTGTCTCCTTGAGGTTGTAAACGTGCAGGGTGCCGAACCCGTGCAGCCTGGCAACCGTCTGCAGATTCGTGGCGGCCTGGGCGGCTGACTTGGTGGTGACGACATCGTAGCGCATGGCCCGAGGTTGGCTGCAATCCGCGGCCCGGGCAAGTTCCTCCCCGGCCACGGTCCGACGTTGGGTTGACCCGGCGCCCCGAACGCTTGTGCTGGAATTGAACCCCTGCGTTCCGTGAGCGACCGCCATCCACCAGCCCCCTCCGAGTCCGTCGCCCCCAAACCCGGCGTGACGCCGGCCGCGCGGGAGACCGGCTGGCTGCCCGATTGCGTCTACACCGGCGAAAAATTCGAGACCGGGCTCGCGTTCTTCGCCGACGACCTGGGCCGCATCACGCGGTTCTCGCGCGAGCCGGCCGACCTGGCCGCGGCCCGGCGCCTCAGCGGCCAGGCGGCACTGCCAGGGTTGGTCAACACCCATTCCCAAGCCTGGCAGCGGGTGCTCCGCGGGCGCGCCGACCCATCGGACCCGGGAGCGTGCGCGGCGGTGGCCGGCCGGCTGTCTCCGGCGGACCTCTACGACGCCGCCCGGATGGCGTTCATGGAGATGTTGCTCGCTGGCATCACCTGCGTCGGCGAGTTCCACACCCTGCTCCACCAGCCGGATGGCACGCCGTGGCCCGAGCCCAATCTCACCGCACACGAGGTTCTCCGCGCCGCGCGGGACGCCGGCATCCGCCTCGCGCTCTTTCCCGCCGCCGCGGGACCTGCCGCCGGCCAGGCGGCCGCGGATCCGCGCTGGCGGCGCAGCCTCACGCCGCAGGCCGACCGGTTTTTGCGCGACGTGGACGCGCTGCGCGAGTTTGTCGCGCACAATCATCCCGGGGACGACGCCTGGGTCGGCGTCGCCGCGCCGAGCCTGCGCGCCGTACCGCTGGATTTTCTGAAAACCGTGGCAGCCCACGCGCACGCCCTGCGGCTCCGCCTGCACCTACCCGTCGCCGCGCAGCCGGCCGACCGCGAGGCGTGCCTCGCGACGCACGGCCGTCCGCCCATGACCCTGCTGGCGGAGCATGGGCTGCTCGACAAACGGTTCACGGCCATCCACGGCAACCACCTGGCGGAGGAGGAAGTGCGGCTGCTCGGCTCGTCCCACACGATGGTGTGCCTTTGTCCCGGGGCCGATGCCTCCCGGGGCGCCGAGGCGGCGCCGGCCGTGGCGCTGGCGGCTGCAGGTGCGGCGCTGGCCCTCGGCACGGACTGCAATGCCCAGATCGACCTGCTTGAGGACGCGCGCCGGCTGGGTGCGCCGGGCAAATCCGACCGCGGCGGCGCGGCCGCCGAGGCAGCCGCGGCGCGACTGCAAATCCTGACGGCGGCCGGTGCCCGCAGTCTCGGGGCGCCGAGTGGCGCCCTGGAGGTTGGCCGGCCGGCGGACTTCTTCACCGTCAACCTGTTCGATCCGTCGATCGCGGGCGCGGCGGGCGACGGATTGCTGCCCGCCATCGTCGGCGCCCTCGAACGCCGGGCGATCCGGGAAATCTGGGTCGGCGCGCGCCAGCGCGTGGCCAACGGCCGGCATCCCTTCCAAGGCGCCATCGTGAGCCGCTTCGTCGAACTGCAATCGCGGCTTTGGGTCGGCGTCGCGTCCGCCTGAGCGCCTCAGACCCGGAAGAACTTCACCGCGGCGAGATTGGCGGCCGCGCCGAAGGCCAGCAACACGCCGAGCGCGGGGAGCGCGGCGCCGATGCCCGCTCCGAAGGTGATGAGCTGGTGCAGGCCGTCGAGCGCCCACGCCGCCGGGGTCAGGTGCGCCGCCACCTGCATGAAGGGCGGCGTGATCTCCAGCGGCCACCAGCAGCCGCCGAGCGCCGCGACCGGCAGGGAGACCAGCAGGCACAGGCCCACCACCTTGTCGTGCGCCCGCACCAGCGAACCCACCAGCACGCCGAGGGAGCAGGCCACCCACCCGAACGCCAGCGCGAGCAGGGCCACGCCGCCGAGGTGATCGCCGATGTTCACCCGGAAGACCAACTGCCCGACGAGGAGGAAGTACGCGATCTGCACCGCGGCCAGCAGCATCAGGCCGTACATCCGGCCAAAGATCACTTCGCTCCGCCGCACCGGATTGGTGCACAGGCGCCGCAGGACGCCGCTGCTCCGCTCCGCGGCCACCGTGGCGCCGCCGTAGATCATCAGATTCAGCAGCAGGTACATCACCATGATGCCCGGCAGGGACTGGTTGTAGCCGACCGGGATCGGTTTGCGGCCGGCAAAGCGGGCGTCGAGTGTCACCGGGTTCGGCGCCTGGATGAGCGCGTGCAGCGCCGCCTCGGTCGGCGGCGCGCCTCCGCTGGTGGCGGCCGCCTCAACCAGATGCGCATTGAGGGCGACGAGCGCCCGCACCAGGCGGAGCTCGACCAGCGCGGCCGACTGGTCGTCGGAGCCAGCGATCTGGAAGAACTCGACCTTGACCTTCTGCTTGGCGAGCACGCGGGCGGTGAAGTCCGCCGGGATGCGGATGCCGCGCTTGGCCTGGGCCGCGTCCGCCGGCGCCACCACCCGCACACCTTGAACCCCCAGCTCCTCCAGGAAGGTCCGCCCGAGGAAGCCGGGGTCCCGGTTGTCGATCAGCACGGCCGGCCGCGGGTTGGACGGGTCGGGCCCGGCGCGGATGGCGAAGCCCATGACGTAGACGAACAGCGTGGGAATCAGGAACAACCAGAGATAGGACGACCGATCGCGCAGGAACTGCCGCAGGTCGTTGTGCCCGATGGTGAAAAGCGCGCGCATCACCGCACCCCTTTCGCCAGCCGGCGCCGAAACAGCGCGGCCGCCCCGACCACCAGCACGCCGCCCACGAGGCCGAGTTTGAGGGCCGCGCCGGTCCACGCCGGTCCGCCGCCGAACTGGAGGCCGCGCGCCGCCGATACAAACCAGGCGGTCGGCATCAGCGGCATCAGGTGCTCGCGCACGAAACCCGGCAGCTGCTCGGGCGGGAACATGCAGCCGCCCGCCATGGCGAGGATCATGATCAGGAGGTTGTTGATCCGGTCGGCATGCCGCTCGTGTCCGGCCACCGCGGCGACGAATCCCATCAGGCCCGCGCCGAACAGCGCATAGGCCACCACCAGCCCCAGCAGCGCGCCGGGACTCCGCCAGGTGAACTGGAAGACCAGCGCCGCGCCCCCCAGCAGGATCACGGCGCCGAGGAGGACGATCGCGACGGCATACGCGACCTTGCCGGCGACGAACACGGCCAGCCCCTCGCGCAGCGTGCGGAAGCGGGCGAGCGTACGGAGGTTCAGCTCCCGGTAAAAGTCGCGCACGGCGTGGTCCGCCATGAACAGCAGGAACATCGCGGCCATACCCAGCTGGAGAAAGGCAAAGATGCCGCGCGTCTCGCCGGCGCCGAGCCCCGCGGCCGGTGGCCCGGCCACGGTCGCCTTCTCGTAGGTGACCAGCGGCGGGAAGTAGTCGCGCGCGACGTGCAGGCGGTCGCCGGCATTTTCGAGCAGCCGACCGATGGTACGCAGGTCGACATCCTGGTCGCCGGCGAAAATCGCGCGCCACTCCGGAAAATCGGCCTGCAGGTCGCGCGCGACCGCATTGAGCCCGGTGACGAGCGTGGCCGCCATCTCCTCGACCATCGCCGGGTGAATCGACTCGGCGGGGTTCTTGACCAGCTCGAGCTTCACCGGGGCGCGGGCGGTGAGGTAGTCGCGGGTGAACCCCTTGGGGATGATCACGACCGCTGCGAGCTTGTTGGCGTCGATCTGGGCCAGCGCCTCCGCGCGGGTGAGAAAGTGCGGCTCGAGGTATTTGCCGGCCTCCTCCTGGTTCAGGCCGCCGCGCAGCATGCGGGTCAGCGCCGAGTCGTCCTCGTCCACCAAGCCGAGCTTGATCCGGCCCACGCCGCCGCCGGATGACGGCCCGAACGCGAGGCCGATCAGGGCGGTGATGAGGAAAGGCACGCCAAGGGAGACGAGCCACGGCACGGGGTTGCGCCGGGCGCGCCGGAGATCCTTCACCAGCAGGATGCGCAGCATGGTCACTCCCGGAGCTCCCGGCCGGTCAACTGCAAAAAGACGTCGTTGAGACTCGGCCGCTTGAGCGTGACATTCTCCAGCCGCACCGGCAGCGCCAGGAGTTGCTTCAGGCAGTCCGCCGGGTCGCGCTCGGCGGTGGCGGCCACGACGAGCTGGCGCTCCGACTGCTGGATCACGCGGAATTGCTCGCGGAAGCCGGGCCAGGCGTCGGGCGTCGCGCCGTCGAGCCGGCCCTCCATGATGAAAAGACGGGCGTCGCCGATGCGCCGCTGCAGCTCCTCGAGCGTGCCCTCGGCGAGCAGGCGTCCGTGGTCGATCACGCCGACGCGATGGCATAACGTCTCCGCCTCCTCAAGGTAGTGGGTGGTGTAGAGGATCGCCGTGCCCTCGCGCACGAGGCCGCGGATGAACTCCAGGATGTTCGCCCGCGCCTGGGGATCGATGCCCACCGTCGGCTCGTCGAGCAGGAGCAGCCGCGGGCGGTGCAGCAGGGCACAGCCGAGATTGATGCGGCGCTTCATGCCGCCGGAGTATTTCTTCACCGGATCGCGGGCCCGGTCGGCCAGCGACAGCGCCTCGAGCAGCTCGCCGGCGCGCTGCCGCGCCGCCGCGGCGGCGAGGCCGGCGATGCGGCCCCAAAACTCGAGGTTCTCGCGGCCGGACAGCTCCTCATAGATTGCAATCTCCTGCGGCACGACGCCCATGATGCGGCGGGCGGCCTGTGGATCGGACCAGAAGTCGCGGCCGGCGACGAGCACCCCGCCGCCGTCCGGCCGGAGAAGGCCGCAGAGCATTGAGATCGTGGTCGTCTTGCCGGCCCCGTTGGGGCCGAGGAGGCCGTAGATCTCGCCCTCCCGGACCTCGAACGAAACGCGGTCGACCGCGACGAGTTCACCAAACCGTTTCGACAATTGATCGACGCGGAGCAGGGGCATGAGTTGGAAGCGTGCGGAAGCCGCCCGCCGGAGGCGACAAAAACCGGGAGCGGCCGGTCGGCGGGTTATGAGGGGAAACCGGGCCGGCCGGAAAAGGTTACCACAAATCCGGCGCCCCGCTTCCCGTTTGACGCTGGAAAGCCCGCGCCGGAGATTCGCCGCATGAAACCCGGATCCCTGCTGGCGCTGCTCAGCGTCGCGCTTTGCTGCCAGCCGGCCCTGGCCGACGTCCACGTCTGGGAGAAGGTCGAGCTGACCTTCCACGCCCGGCACGCCGACGCCAATCCCTACACCACCGTGAA
>Ga0335078_10009744_pt1 | contig 14220 bp, 10 predicted proteins | sample Lox_Sample_32_FD_206711 | JGI IMG/M metagenome (GOLD analysis project Ga0335078, IMG submission 206711) | Soil microbial communities from Loxahatchee National Wildlife Refuge, Florida, United States - Lox_Sample_3.2 | ecosystem: Environmental > Terrestrial > Soil > Wetlands | place: USA...
TTTCTGCTTCCACTTGCCTTGGCCGTGCGTGGCGTAAATTTTGTCCAGCACCGATTTCACTTCGTCGCACACAGATTTCCGGAACGCCTCGGTGGCCTGTTCGAGCCCCGGCTCGACGAGCGCCGCGTTTTGCTCGATGGTGATGCCCGGATCCTTATCGCGGTTGCCGAGGATCCAAGTCTCGCGTTCGGTGACGGTCTGGGCGCGGAATTCCTCGACCGCCAGTTCGTAGGCCCAGTCGCGGAAGCCGCCTTCGGTGAACTTCTGGATGTTGCCCTTGTGCATGATGGTCACGACGCGTTTCTTGTTGTCCAGCGCGTACTGTACCGCGCGCCGCATCAGCCGCTTCGTACCAAAGGGAGAAATGGGCTTGATGCCCACGGCCGAATCGGTGCGAATCTGTTTCGGCCCGCCCCCCAGCATTTCCTTATTCAAAAATTCGATCAGCTTCTTCACTTCGGGCGTCCCGGACCGCCACTCGATCCCGATGTAAACGTCCTCGGTATTTTCGCGGTACACGACCACGTCCATCCGTTCGGGATGCTTCACGGGAGAAGAGACGCCCTGGAAATAACGCACCGGCCGCACGCAAGCATACAGATCGAGCACCTGCCGCAGTGTGACGTTGAGCGAACGAATCCCGCCGCCCACCGGCGTGGTTAGCGGCCCCTTGATCGAAATCCGGAAATCGCGCACCGCCTCGACGGTCTCATCCGGCAGCCATTGCTTGAATTCGTTATACGCTTTCTCCCCCGCGAACACTTCAAACCACGCGATCTTCCTCTCCCCGCCATAAACAAGATCCACGGCGGCGTCAAACACGCGCTGCGACGCCTTCCAAATGTCCCGCCCCGTCCCGTCGCCCTCGATGTAGGGGATGATGGGCCTGTCGGGGATGACGAATTTCCCTCCCACGAATTGAATCGCCTGCCCGTCGGACGGAATGGCCCTGCCGTTATACGATGGCTTCATGTCTATGTTCCTCTATGGATTTTCCAAGCAGTGACGCGAATGGAAGAGAATAACACACCCGGCGATCCATGACACGGCCAAGGCGCTCAAAAATCTTTCCAAGCTGTCCCGAACGCGCACACGAATCCGGGCTCGATTCTCACCGCCGTGCTTTGGGTTTCTTCCGGAACGCTCGCTTCTGTTCTCTTGCGCCGTGGAGGATACGCAATATGTCCGTGTATTTGCTGGTTCTGCGGTAGTAGATGATGTATTCGCCGGCGGGAAAACACTTCGCGCCAGGGGCAATGTCGTTCGACGCCCTGCCAGCCTCGGGAAACTCACCGAGTAAGCGGAACCGTTCGACGATCCCATCGATCGCACGGTCCGCTATGCTCAGGCTAGTTCTTTCCGCCCAATACAGAAAAATTTCGTCCAGATCGCGGTCCGCATCGTCCGAGATTCTGTAACGCATTACCGGCCGCTAGATTGCAAACGCGCGGCGCGCGAGTTCATACGCTTGCGCCCTCGAACCTTCACGCGATCCGCGAGTGCTTTTAAGCCCGCGGGCCCGTCATATTCCTTGAACTTGCCTGTCTCAATGGCCTCAATTCCGCTTCGGACTCGCCGCCGGATGCCATCCAATTGTTGATCCGTCAAATCGGAAAGCAAGTCCTCTGCGGTCGGCTTCGCGAGGCGGATCGCCCGGGCGTCTTCTTGTTCCATCCGCCGCAACGCCTCGCGCACCACTTCGCTTGCGTTATTGTACCGGCCGCTCTTCACTTTTTTACGGACATAGCCGGCGAGCTCGTCTGTGACCGACACGTTCATCTGATCCATGTGTGTGCTCGTTCTCCTTGCCACTCCATCCAAAACGATATTTGGAAATATCATGGATGTCAAGCTTTGACATGAGGTCACCGTGCGAATCGAAGGCTGCGGCAATCAAGGGTGATTAGCAAATTGTCGACGAGGAATTTCAAGGACCGGCAACCGGTCATTCACGCTCTCGGACTGCTCTCCGTGCGGTACGCCATAACCAAATCTTCGGTGTTTAACGCCGGGCACACGCGGCAGAGTTCAGCTTGCTTTAGATGCGTGGTCCGCTTTTCCCTGCGTCGCCCCCGCGCCTTCGATTGGAAATACCGCCATCACCGTCGTTCCGTGGCCGTCGGATTGAATCTCGAACTTGCCGCCAAATTGTCTCACGCGTTCGCGCATGCCCCGAATCCCGACGCCCATCCATTCGCGAGAAGCGAAATCCAGCACATGAATCCCCGTGCCGGAATCCTTCACTTCGACCATCACCTGATCGCCCTCCGCAAAAAGCCGGACGCTGGCCGTCTCGCTGTGGGAGTGTCGATGCACATTCGTAAGACATTCCTGGACAAGTCTGTAAATCGAAGTTTGAATTTCACGAGGCAATTGCCGCGTCAGGTGCGGACATTCCAAAGCAGTCTGAATCTTGCTGCGCCGCGAAAAGCCATCGACATATTCATGCAGCGCCGCCGGGAGCCCTACTTCATCCAACAAAGGCGGATGCAGCAGATGCGAAAGGGTGCGAATCTCTTTCGCCAAGTCGTAAACCAGCTGCGAATTTTCATGAAGGAGGCTGACGGACTCGGGGCTGAGCTTGGACTGTTCGTGAAGCAGTTGCGACGCATTCATGCTCAAGACCGCCAGTTTCGATCCCGTGCTGTCGTGCAACGTTCGGGCCAGTTCTCTGCGCTCTTCGTCTTGCACTTGGAGGAGTTGCCCCGAAAGAGATCGCAAAGTCTCTTCCGCTTTTTTCTTTTCGCTGATGTCTCGGATGTCGGATATTACAAACGAGGCGCCGCCGATTTCCACCGGGCTAAGGCTCACATCCACCGGGAATTCGCTGCCGTCCTTGCGCATGCCGTGCAGTTCCAGGCCCGCGTGTATGGATTGCGCGGGGGGCGCCGCGGAGGATCCCTCATGACCCGCCAAATGCAACTCCGGATCGAGATGAGGCACGAGCAGACCGATCGTTTGCCCCAGCAACTCGCCGCGATGGTAGCCGAACAATTTCTCCGCCTGCGCGTTCACCAGCCCGATCCTGCCTTCCTGATTCACGACCACCACCGCATCCGGCGCGGCCTCGAGCAGCCCCCGCGATTCTTCCTCGGCGCGTTTGGCTTGGGCTCTCGCTTCCAGGCTGGAGCGCAGTTCGCGATTCAGCATGTGGTAATGCAACCAGAACATGAACGCCGAAAGCGCGAACGACACCGCGAGAATGACCGGCAGCGCCGTAAACCACAAATGCAAGTAACGATTCTGCACCTGCAGCAGGGCGTCTTCGTTGCGCCGCATTTCTCCGGTGGTTGTGCTGGTATCGAAGGCCGTCTTGGCGATCTCCGCCGTTAATTCCGACTGCGCCTCGGCAGTCGATCGATTTTGGACCTTCAACTCTACGGAGGACTGCGAGAAGCCGACCCGCTCTTTCGCGAACGCTTCAAGTTGATCGCAAAGCTTCTGCTGGGCCGGATCGTTGGATGTCAGTTGCCGAACCCGCGCGAGAAACACAGTCACTTTGTTTACCGCATCTGTGAAATCGCCGAGCGACTCAGCGGTCCCGTTAGTCAAATACTTCACCCGCTGCCGGCCCACGCTCGCCATCGACCCTTCCAAATCCCCGAGCGCTACTTCGACATCGTATGCGTGCCGAACCCGGACCGCGTCGCCGTACAAATGGACCATAATAGGTCCTGCCGTCAGGCCGCTCAGAATGAGCAGAAGCATTGCCAAAGCAAATGCAACGGTCGGCTTTTGATCTCCAAACATCATAGGAACAAAACCCAGTTTCCGTGATCCGGCGAGTTTTTTCATCAAGGATCGGACGCGCGGGAGACCTAAACTAAGTGGCTGGCCCGGCCTGAGCCACTGGGGGCGAAAGTTGCGTCATCAGCGCGCGCACCGAACGATGACGGACCATCGGAAGTCGTCGGGAGTTCACTATAGCATAAGCGTGATAAAGAAATAGTTAAGAGACAGGAAGCGTCCGGCCGGCGAAAAGCTGCCGGGCAGAACTCTCCCAAGCTGGAGGCCTGATAAGCGCGTTTATCGGGAACCGACTTTTAAGCGTAGGCATTGGCAGAGCCAACGCCTCAACCCAAGATTAACGAGCACCGAGTGACAAAGAGGCCCGGAGCCTCACGCCCCGGGCCTCGTCCATCGATCCGGCCAAGTTATCTTCGTCTAGATATCGTAATAGAGGTGGAACTCGTAAGGATGCGGCCGCATCCGCACAGGATCCGCTTCCGTCTTTTTCTTATAATTGATCCACAGTTCGACGAATTCCGCTGTGAATACGCCGCCCTCCAGCAGGAATTTGTGATCCTTGCTGAGTTCCCCAAGCGCTTCCTCGAGCGACCCGGGCATCGACGGAATCTTCGCCGCTTCTTCCGCGTCGAGTTCGAAGATGTCCTTATCGAGCGGTTGCCCGGGATCGATCTTGTTCTTCACGCCGTCGAGGCCCGCCATCAGCATCGCCGAGAACGCCAGGTAGGGGTTGCACGACGGGTCCGGCGGACGGAACTCGAGGCGTTTGGCCTTGGGGCTCTCCGAATACACGGGAATGCGCACCGCTGCGGAACGGTTGCGGCGCGAATACGCGAGGTTCACGGGAGCCTCATAGCCGGGAACCAGGCGCTTGTAGGAATTGGTGCCGGGAGCGATGAAGGCGGCCAAAGCGCGCGCGTGCTTGAGCAGCCCGCCCGCATACCACAAGGCCAACTGCGAAAGGCCTGCATAGCCATCGCCGGCGAACAAGGGTTTTCCATCCTTCCAAAGCGACTGGTGCGTGTGCATCCCCGAGCCGTTATCCGAAAAAATCGGCTTCGGCATGAAGGTCACGGTCTTGCCGGCCTTCGCCGCCGTGTTCTTGATGATGTATTTGTACTTCATCATGTTGTCGGCCGAATTCAGCAGGGTATTGAAGCGCAAGTCGATCTCGGCCTGCCCGCCCGTTGCCACCTCATGGTGCTGGCACTCGACGTCCATTCCGATGGCCATCATGTTCAAAACCATCTGCGAGCGCAGATCCTGGTAGTGATCGGCGGGCGGAACAGGGAAGTAGCCTTCCTTGTAGCGCGTGCGATAGCCGAGGTTCTTGTAATCGCCTTCATTCGCGCGGCCCGTGTTCCAGCGGCCTTCGTCGGAATCGACATAATAGAAAGCATGCTGCGGCGCGGAATCGAATCGCACGCTGTCAAAGATAAAGAATTCCGCCTCCGCACCGAAATAGGCCGTGTCGGCGATCCCGGTGGATTTCAGGTAGGCATCGGCGCGCTTCACGACGTGGCGCGGATCGCGATGATACGGCTTCTGCGATGGCGGATCGGTGGCGTCGCCGATCATCACCAGCGTGGGCACGGTCAGAAACGGATCCATGAATGCCGTATTCGGGTCGGGGATCAGGAGCATGTCCGATTCGTGGATCGAGGCCCATCCGCGGATCGAACTGGCATCGAAGCCGAATCCTTCCTTGAAGGAACTCTCCTCCAGTTCCCCGATGGGATAGCTGACGTGCTGCCAGATTCCGGGCACGTCAATGAAGCGAAGGTCGAGGATCTTCGCGCCATTCTTCTTCGCATATTCCAATACGCCTTTTGCGTCCATTCGTTCTCCTTAAGACGGATTTAATTGGGAAACGATCCTCCCCTGCCGGGAGCCATGAATCGGAATCGCGAATCTACAGGATCAGCGGAAAGATAGTCAAGGTGTCTACCGGATGAATATTTGAATCGCGCGTATCTGGAATCTTTATGAAATATTTATGCCCCCGGGAAGTAGCGCAGGCTTCAGCCTGCGGGGTTTGGTCAATCCAGCTAGATCAAAAATGTTCGCCAAGAGAAAAATCCACAGGCTGAAGCCTGCGCTACATCTAATCGTAGTATTCCTGCCCCAGATGTGTGATCAGGTCCTCGCCCATCATCCACCGCAGTGTATTTTTCAGTTTCATCGACTGAATAAAGAGGTCATGTTCGGGGTACAGTTCCGGCGCGCACATAGGAGATTTGAAATAAAAGCTAAGCCATTCCTGAATCCCCCGCATCCCCGCGCGCTTAGCCAGATCGAGGAAGAGAATCAGGTCCAGCACAATAGGCGCCGCCAGGATCGAATCGCGGCACAGGAAATCCACTTTGATCTGCATCGGGTATCCCAGCCATCCGAAGATGTCGATGTTGTCCCATCCTTCTTTATTGTCTCCGCGCGGCGGATAGTAAACGATGCGGATCTTGTGGTGAATTTTCCCGTACAAGTCGGGATAGAGCTTGGGCTGGAGAATGTATTCGAGCACGCCCAGCTTGGATTCTTCCTTGGTCTTGAAGGATTCGGGATCGTCCAGCACTTCGCCGTCGCGATTGCCGAGAATGTTGGTCGAGAACCAGCCGTTCATCCCCAGCAGGCGCGCCTTGAAGCCTGGCGCGAGGATCGTCTTCATCAGCGTCTGGCCGGTCTTGAAATCCTTGCCGCAAATGGGCACGCCGTGCTGCTTAGAGAGCGCCACGATCGCGGGGATATCCACGGTCAAATTGGGAGCGCCGTTGGCAAAGGGCACGCCGCTGGTGATCGCGGCCCAGGCGTACAGCATCGAGGGCGCGATCGACGGATGATTTTCCTTCATCGCGGCCTCGAATTTTTCGGGCGTCTCATGCACGGCGTGCGGCTTCAAGAAAATTTCCGTCGACCCGCACCAGATCACCACGGTGCGCGAAACCTTGTTTTTCTTTTGGAATTTCTGAATGTCGTCGCGGATTTGCAGCGCCAGCTCGTATTTGTTGCGCGCCTTTTTTACGTGCGTGCCGGAGAGCCTCTTCACGTAATTCTGGTCGAACGCGGCCTTCATCGGCCGGATTTTGCTCAAAAACTTTTTCACTTCGGCCAGGTGTTCCGGGCCGAGGACCGCGGCGTTCTTGGCGGCTTCATACGCGCTGTCCGGAAAAATGTCCCACCCGCCGAACACGATGTCGTCGAGCGTGGCCAGCGGCACGAAATCCTTGATCGCCGGCGCGCGCCCCTCGGTGCGTTTGCCCAGGCGAATCGTTCCCAGCTGCGTCAGCGAGCCGATGGGCAGCGATTTCTTTCGCCGCACCAAATCCACTCCGGCCATGAACGTCGTGGCCACCGCACCCATGCCGACCGTCAGCACTCCCAGTTTTCCCTTCGGCAAGGCAATGCCCGCGGACTTCCGCATGCTCAATTCTCCCGTCATTTTGAAATTGTGAGGAACGCTGATCGCGCGCGCGGCTTCCGTTCACCCGCCCCGATAGCCGCGGTTCCCTCTGCGCAAACCAAGTATCATGCGCGTTCGCGCCAAGTTTTGCAACGCGGAACCTCTGCTGGGATCAATTGGATCTGCGTGTTTTGGCGGAACCCCGCGCCGATGCCGAGGCGGCGCTGTGCTTGGCATGTGTGGCAGCGCCCGGTTTTGACCTCAACGAAGCGAGCAGCTTTTCGAGCCCGAAGGTATTGATGACCTCTTTCTTTTCAATCCACCCGCGCCGCGCCATCTGCACGCCGTAGCGCATGGCTTCCAGACCGCGCGTCGAGTGCGCGTCCGTGGAGATCACGATTTTCACGCCGCGCTCCTTGGCCATGCGCAAGTGCGTGTCCTTCAGATCGAGTCGCTCCGGAGACGCGTTGCACTCCATCACGACGCCATATTTGTGCGCCGCGTCCAGCACCCGCTCCATGTCATACGCGTACGCCTCGCGGCGAAGCACGAGCCGGCCCGTGGGATGTCCGACAATCTGCGTGTAGGGATTTTCGATGGCCGCCAAAATCCGGTCGGTCATCTCGGCGCGCTCCAGGTTCATATAGGAGTGGACCGAAACGAGCACCACATCGAGCTGCGCCAGCACTTCGTCATGCAGATCGAGCTTCCCGTTCTTCAACACATCCACTTCGCTGCTGGCCAGCACTCGAATCCCCAGATTCTTGGCATTGGCCGCGTGGATTTTTTTGATCTGCTCGAGCGTTCGCCTTTCGTCCAGCCCGTTCGCGACGGTCACCGCCTTGCTGTGATCGGTCAGCGAAATATATTCGTAGCCGAGATCTTTCGCGGCGAGCGCCATCTCCTCGATCGAATTTCTACCGTCGCTCGCCGTCGTGTGCATTTGCAAATCGCCGCGCATGTCCCCCAGCTCGACGAGGTGCGGCAGGCGATGCTCCTCCGCGGCTTCGATCTCGCCCGTGTTTTCGCGCAGCTCCGGCGGAATGTAATCCAGCTTCAGCTTGGCGTAGATTTCCTCCTCGGTCGCGCGCGCCACGGGCCGCTCGCCTTTCAGCGTCGCGAGCGCGTATTCGTTCAGTGTCAATCCCATCTTGTTCGCGCGCCCGCGCAAAGCCACGTTGTGCTCTCGCGACCCAGTGAAATACATCAGCGCCGCGCCAAAGCTTTCCTTCTCCAGAATCCGCACGTCCACTTGCATCCCGCTCTTCAGGAGGAAGCTGACTTTGTTTTCCCCGTGCGCCAGTTTCTGATCGATTTCCGGGTATTCGAGGATGTGCTGAGCGATCGATTCCACCGTTTTCGGCGTGTATTTTCCGGAAGGAATCGTCACCAGGAAGTCCAGGTCGCCGACGGTTTCCTTGCCGCGCCTCAGCGATCCCGCGGGCGTCACGGCTTCGATGGGTTTGCCGAACGCGCCGATATGAGCAACCAGCTTTTCCGCTTCGTCCGATGCGACATCGATTCGGAATCGCCCGGCCGCCCTTTTATACACTTCGATCGCTTTCAGAATATTCTCTTCGCTTTTTTCCCCAAACCCGGCCAGATCGCGCAGCTTGCCTTCCCGCGCGATCTTCTCCACTTCCTCCACCGTTCCCGCCTTAAAAGTTTTCCAGAGCAGCGCGACTTTTTTCGGCCCGAGCGATTGCAAGTCCAAAAGGTGAAGAATCGTTTCCGGATATTTCTTGAGCAGTTTGGTGCGCAGGGAATACCGGCCGGTCTTGAGAATTTCCTGAATGTGGTCGGCCATGCCGTCGCCGATGCCGGGGAGTTCCATCAGCTTGGCGCGGTCCTTGGCCAGCTCTTCAATCGAGTCGTGCAGCCCGCCCAGAAGTTCGGCGACGCGTTCGTAGCTGCGATAGCGCCCGATCATGGCGCCGTCGATTTCGAGCAGTTGAGCCGTGTCCCGCAGAATGCGGGCGACTTCACGATTTTCCATGTGCGTGTCCCGCGAACGTGGGTCAAGTAGGTCCGCCTTCAGGCGGACTCTTGCGCGATTCGAAAATGCCGGCAGAAACGCAAGCGTTTCACCGCGAAAAATTCCTCCGCGATCAGCTACTGGCCGAGGATGTACGCAAACATCAGCGGCGCAACAATCGAAGCGTCGGATTCGATCACGAATCGCGGCGTGGCCGCTTCCAGCTTCCCCCAGGTGATTTTTTCGTTGGGCACCGCGCCGCTATACGAACCGTACGACGTGGTGCTGTCCGAAATCTGGCAAAAGTAGCCCCACAAGCGGCACTTCTCGCGCAGGTCCTGCGTGATGAGCGGCACGACGCAGATGGGAAAATCCCCGGCGATGCCCCCGCCAATCTGGAAAAAGCCGATCGACTCGTTGGCGGAAGTCTGCCGGTACCACTCGATCAGGCAGGCCATTTGCTCGACGCCCGATTTCACGACTTGAAACGTGGACACGTCTCCGCGCACCACGTTGGCCACGAAAATATTCCCGAGCGTCGAGTCTTCCCAGCCCGGCGTGAAAATCGGCAGATTCTTTTCGCACGCCGCGATCATCCAGGAATCCTTCGGGTCGATCTCGTAAGACTCCTGAATGTGCCCGCCGCGAATCAGCTGGTACATATATTCGTACGGAAAATAGCGCTGCTTTTCCCGGTCCGCCTTTTGCCACAGCTTCAGGACCTGCCGCTCGATCCGGCGCATGGCCTCTTCTTCCGGGATGCAAGTGTCGGTGACGCGGTTCATGCCGCGATCGCGCAGCGCCACTTCGTCAGCGTCGCTCAGATTGCGATAGTCCGGCACGCGCTTGTAATGGTTGTGCGCGACGAGATTAAAAATGTCTTCCTCCAGGTTCGCTCCCGTCGTGCAAATTCCGTGCACCTTGTCCTGCCGGATCATTTCCGCGAGAGACAGGCCCAGCTCCGCTGTGCTCATCGCGCCCGCCATGGTTAGAAACATTTTTCCGCCGCGCGCCAGATGCGCGATGTAGGCTTCCGACGCATCCACGACCACTGCCGCATTGAAATGCCGGAATTGGTGCTTGACGAAATCCTTTACGCTCATGTCCGCCTTTCTCTCCGAAAAATATTTTCACGGAGAACATACTTGCGCAAATCCTATGCTACACGCGTTCATGTTTCAAGCGAAGAACATCGATTTTGAAAAATATTTTTCCTAAATTGAATATTGCAACGCAAAACAAAAAAAGAAATGATCTGCCAAGAAGTTCAGAAAACGCGCCAACTCATGCTGCCCAGCCGCGAATTTCCAACGTGAATTTCAAGATCGCGAATCCAATCCTCAACTCTTAGCTCTTAACTCTTAACTCTTAACTCTTAACTCTTAACTCTTAACTCTTAACTCTTAACTCTTAACTCTTAACTCTTAACTCTTAACTCTTAACTCTTAACTCTTAACTCTTAACTCTCAACTCTCAACTCCTAACTCCCCTCGCCCGAAATCGCGCATAAAACAGAATCCCACAAATCGATTTCGCGTCGCGCAAAATTCCTCGTTCGATCATCTTCTCCGCTTGCTGCAACGTAAAAATCCGCGGCGTGATCCTTTCGTCTTCCTCCGGCTGCGCCGCGCCGGCGGTAAGTCCCTCGGCCGCGAAGATCCACATCCATTCGTTCACAAATCCGGGAGTGGGAACCACTCGCATTAATTTATGCAGACGTTTCGCCCTGTACCCCGTCTCTTCGAGAAGTTCCCGTCGCGCCCCGGCCACGGGTGTTTCGTTCGGCTCCTTGCGCCCCGCCACCAGTTCCCACAAAAATTCCCCCACCGAGTGCCGGTACTGCCGAATCAGCAGCAAGCGCCCATCGTCAAAAACAGGAAGCACGACGACAGACCCCGGATGCTCGATGATGTCCCGCACAGCCTCGACCCCGCCCGGCTCAATCACCGTGTCCCTCTGCAAGCGAAACACTTTCCCTTGATAAAGCACCTCGCTCTTAAGAATTTTCGCAGTTTGCTTCGTCAACATGTCCTCCGTTGGAAGGGAATCGGGTTTAGTAGCGCGGGCTTCAGCCTGTGGGTTTTGCCGTTCGCCGAAAACCCACAGGCTGAAGCCCGCGCTACTTCAGTCCGCGCCAGCCCTAAAATCTTATCAAGGAAGCCCCCCTCCCGCCGGTTGAATGCGCCGCACCTGCTCGCATATACTTTCCTAGCGCCACAGGAACCCCTTCATGCCCATCAACACCCTCATCGTCGACGACGAAAAACCTGCCCGCGACGAACTGGCCTACCTCCTAAAAGGTTTCCCCGACGTGCACCTAGTCGGCCAAGGCAAAAACGGCGTGGAAGCCCTAGCCCTCATCAAGGAACATTCCCCAGACCTAGTCTTCCTCGACGTGCAGATGCCCGGCCTCAACGGCTTCGGCGTCATCAAAAAGTTGATGGACCGCAAAGGAAAACTCCCGCAAATCGTCTTCGCCACGGCCTACGACAATTACGCCGTCCAAGCTTTCGAAGTGAACGCCATCGACTACGTCCTCAAGCCCATCGAAAAACATCGCCTGGCCATCGCCATCCAGCGCGCCAAAAAAGCCCTCGAAGCCGAAGCCTCCCCGAGCGAGCGCCTCGAAACGCTCGTCAGCCAAATCGGCGCCGCAAAAGCCCCGCCCGTAAAATTGTTGGTGAAAACGCAGCAGCGCCTTTTCCTGGTGGACGCCGAAGACGTCATCTTCGCCTCCATCGAGGACGGCGCCATCACGGTAGTGGCGCGCGAAGTGGAAGGCATGTCCAACTACCGCACCATCGAAGAGTTGCAATCCACGCTCGAATCCGACGTCTTCTGGCGCGCCCACCGCTCCTACCTGGTCAACATCAACCACATCAAGGAAGTCGTCCCCTGGTTCAAATCCAGCTACATGCTGAAAATGGACGACAAGCGCAACTCCGAAGTCCCGGTAAGCCGCGCCCAAACCCGCCACCTGAGAGAATTACTGAAGATGTGATGTAAGTAGCGCAGGCTTCAGCCTGTGAGGTTTTGACTTTCGCCGCTCTAGCAAAATTCAAAACCTGACAGGCCGAAGCCCGTCCCACATGTGCTAGCATCCTAGCCCGCAACGCATGGACTTTTCCCTCAGCGACGACCAACGCCTAATCCGCGACACGATCCGTCAGTACATGGAAGCCGAAGTCCGCCCCACAATCCGCGCCCGCGACAAAGAAGAAAAATTCGCCGCCGACGAACTCCGCAAGCTAGGCGAGCTAGGCTGCTGCTGCATGCTAATCCCCGAATCCTGGGGCGGCCTAGGCGCAGACACAATCTCCTACGTCATCATGCTCGAAGAAGTCGCCCGCGTGGACGCCGCCATGGCTGTAGCGCTAAGCGTCACGAATTCCCTGGCCGTCTTGCCGGTCTATAAATACGGCAGCGAATCGCAAAAGCAAAAATATCTTTCCACCCTGGCGCACGGCGAAATCCTGGGCGCGTTCTGCCTCACCGAACCGCAAGCCGGCTCCGACGCCGCAGCCATCGCCGTATCCGCCACGCGCGAAGGCAGCGTCTACCGCCTGAACGGAACGAAATCCTGGGTAACGAATGGCGGCGAAGCAGGCCTCTACGTCGTCTTTGCAAAAACCGACCCGTCGGCGGGCGCCAAGGGCGTGACCGCATTTCTCGTCGAGCCCGCATTTCCCGGTTTCCGAGTAGCGCGTTACGAGGATAAGATGGGTCTGCGCACTTCGCGCTCGGCCGAAATAAGTTTCGCCGATTGTGAAGTCCCGGAAGAAAATCGCCTGGGCGAGGAGGGCCAGGGCCTGAAGATCGCGCTCGAGCTTTTGGATGGCGGCCGCGTCGGCATCGCCGCGCAAGCCGTCGGCATCGCGCAAGGAGCCTTTGAGGCGTCGGTTGCGCACGCGAAAGAGCGCCGCGCATTTGGAAAAACCATCGGCGACTTCCAAGCGATACAATGGATGCTCGCCGATATGCAAACGGAAATCGAAGCCGCGCGAGCGCTCGTGCATCACGCCGCGTGGATGCGTGACACAGGAGCCCCGCGCCTGGGCCCCTACGCCTCGCGCGCCAAATTATATGCCGGAGAAATGGTGAATCGCATCGTCTACAAAGCCGTGCAAATCCACGGCAGCCAAGGCTATTCGCGCGAAACGGACGTCGAGCGCATGTACCGCGACGCCCGCGTCATCACCATCTACGAAGGCACCAGCGAAATCCAGCGCCTAATCATCGCGCGCGATCTGCTTTCGTAGCACAGCGACTCATCGCTGTGTGCCTTTTGCAATTGCGAGATTGTAAAAAAGTAGCCGCCGTGCTGGCGACCTACAAAACCCCACAGCCAAGAATGGCTGTGCCACATGGAGCATCGACCCGAGTGACGGCAACCTCACCCAAAAAACGCGTCCTAAGCGGCATGCGCCCCACCGGCCGCCTCCACATCGGCCATTTCTTCGGCGCCCTGGAAAATTGGGTCAAGCTCCAAAACAATCAAGACGAATACGAATGTTTCTTCTTCGTAGCCGATTGGCACGCCCTCACCTCGGACTACGCCGACACATCCCAAGTCGCGCAAAACACCATCGAAATCGCCACGGACTGGCTCGCCTCGGGCCTCGATCCAGAAAAATCCACGCTGTTCCTCCAGTCCTCGGTCCCCGAACACGCCGAGCTGCACCTCCTCCTCTCGATGGTCACCCCGCTAGGCTGGCTCGAACGCGTCCCCACCTACAAAGAAGCGCTCGACAACGTGAAGGACAAGGACCTGCACACCTACGGTTTCCTCGGCTATCCCGTTTTGCAATCGGCCGACATCGTCATCTATGACGCCGACTTCGTCCCCGTCGGCGAAGATCAAGTCGCCCACATCGAGCTGACTCGCGAAATCGTGCGCCGCTTCGATTTCTTCTACGGATTCAGAATCAAGCCGGAATTGTTCGCCCCCGCGAATCTAAAATTCCTGGCGCGCCAGGTGCATGATGCCAAGGTTCTCCCGTCGAGCGGCAAACCCTTCGCGGAAGACCAAAAGAGGGAAGTCGCCGATCTGCTCCGCAAGCAAGCCCTTGAACAAGGAGTCGAAAATTTCCTCGATTCACTC
>Ga0335078_10009745_pt1 | contig 14217 bp, 12 predicted proteins | sample Lox_Sample_32_FD_206711 | JGI IMG/M metagenome (GOLD analysis project Ga0335078, IMG submission 206711) | Soil microbial communities from Loxahatchee National Wildlife Refuge, Florida, United States - Lox_Sample_3.2 | ecosystem: Environmental > Terrestrial > Soil > Wetlands | place: USA...
GACGGCGCGGCCAATCTGAACATGAACTGGAACCTGCTCGGCTCGGGCGGAACGCCGACGATCAGCCAGGTGGCAGCGGCCTCGGCGGTTTCCGCAACCACGCAGAACGGCTACGCCAGCGGCGAATACCAGAGCTTCAACATTGCCTCGGACGGCACGGTGACGGCCACCTACTCCAACGGGCAGCAGCAGGCGATCGGGCAACTGGCGCTGGCCAACGCGCCCAACCTGCAGGGACTGGAACTGCTGGGCAACGGCGATTACGCGGCGACGCTGGCCAGCGGCACGCCTTCGATTGCGGCATCCGGCACCAACGGCCTGGGAACTCTCCAGGACGGAGCCTTGGAACAGTCCAATGTGAACATCTCGGCCGAGTTCTCCGACCTGATCATTGCCCAGCGCGCCTTTGAAGCCGATTCCAAGACGGTGACGACCTTCGACACGGTGACGCAGGACACGATCAACATGATTCACTGAGGCGCGGCGCAGGCCAGGATGGATCCGCGATCGAAGCCGAGTCTTCTTATCGTTGCATCATCTTCGTGGAAGGTGCCGGGGGTGCACCTCGACGAACAGTCCCTTGCTGCGCGCCAGCTCGGAGCCTTTCTCATCGCGGATCACGGCTTGCGTCCAGTGCTTGCGGCCCTCGTTGTGCGACACATGGCCTTCAAGGCGGAGGGGCGCGCCGGAAGGAACCGGCCGCAGATAGTCGACTTCCATGTGGCGTGTCATCGCCACCACGCCGCGCGCGCGAACCGACTTGCTCATGGTCTCGTCGAGCAGCGTGGCGATGATGCCGCCGTGAAGATAGCCGCGCGGACCTTCGTAGGTGTCGGGAAGGATGGCGAAGCAGACGACGGAGTTGTCTTCGGCGAGAAAGAATTCCAGATGCAAGCCGACGGGGTTGGCCTCGCCGCAGCCGAAGCAGCGGTTTTGCGCCGTGTGATCCATGGGGCGCAGGTGTTCTTCCGAGATGGCCGGGTTCTCCATGTCAAACGGCTCCGGCGAGGACTTTCTGATAAAGATCGCTGTCGACGTTGGCTCCGGTGAGCACCAGGCCGATGCGCTTGCCCTGCAGCCCGTCCTTCTCCTGCAGGGCTGCGGCCATGGGCGCGGCGCCGGCGCCTTCGGCCAGGTTGTGCGTGTCCTGGTAGAAGGCGCGCATGGCGTTGGCGATCTCGGCTTCGGAGACCTCGACGATGCGCGCCACGTTTTCCCAGATGATCTCCATCGCCGCGGCGTTGGGAGTGCGGCAGGCCAGGCCGTCGGCGATGGTGTTCGAAGGCGCCTCGACGATCGTACGCTCTTTGAAGCTGAGCGAATAGGAGGGCGAGCCGGCGGCTACCACGCCAATGATCTCCGTCTTCAATCCCAGCGCGTTGCGCGCCGCCGAGACGCCGCAGATCGACGAGCCGAGGCCGATGGGCACATAAATGCGATCGAGCGCGGGCGCGACCTGGAAAAACTCCATCGCGTAGGTTGCGGTGCCCATGACCAGGCGCTCGTGGAAGGAGTCGATCATGGTAAAGCCGCGATCCCAGGCCAGCGCGCGCGCGTATTCGAGCGACTCCTGAAAATCGTGGCCGTGCTCGACGAGTTCGCCGCCCTGCACCGCCATGGCGCGATTCTTCTCCACGCTGTTGCCGCTCGGCACCACGATGACGGCCTTGAGCCCGGCAAGCCGCGCCGCCATCGCCACTCCCTGGCCGTGATTGCCGCGCGTGGCCGCGACCACGCCTTCAAGATGGCGGTCGGTCTGCTTCAGCCACTCGGTGTAAACCAGCGCGCCGCGCAGTTTGAAGGCGCCGACAGGCGTGTGATTCTCGTGCTTGATCCAGGCCTCGACACTCGCGGGGGCGCCGCTGGAAAGCCGCCGGTTGACCAGCGGCCATGTGTACTGCGGCGTGGGCGGCATGTGCCGATAGACGATCGACTGCGCCTCTTGGATCTGGGCCAGGTCGGGGAGCTGCATGGTTCCAGAATAAATGGAGGCATGCCGACGCCCTAGCCGGATGGGATTGTGAATCGGAGTGGGCAGGATAGAATCTCTGAAATTATGCAAGTAACTATCCGAACTGCCGACGCCGGCGATGCAGCGGCCCTCGCCTCCGTCCAAATCTCGAGCTGGAGAACGACCTATCGGGGCATCGTCCCCGACGCGCATCTGGACTCGTTGAACGTCGAAGCGAGAACGCTGAGATGGCAGGAGCTCTTCGCCTCGCAGGATGCGATCTTCTTCGTTGCCGAGGATGAGGCGGGGATCTTCGGCTTTGTCAACGGCGGAAAGATCCGCCAGGCGATTGCCGGTTACGACGCGGAGCTGTACGCGATGTATCTGTTGCGCGAACGGCAGGGCCAGGGTCATGGGCGGGCCCTTTTTCGATCGCTTGCCGGCGCTCTGCTCTCCCAGGATTTCGCGGGCATGACGGTGTGGGTGCTCGAGCAGAATCCCGCGGTCGGCTTTTACCAGCGCATGGGCGGAGTCCAGGTTGCCGGGCAGAAGATCGAGATCGGCGGTGTGGAGTTGGATGAGGTCGCGTTTGGCTGGCGGTCGCTGAAGGAATGCTGCGACGGGAATTCATGACCTTATGATTCGATGCAGGGGGTATTCCAATGGCCGCAATCGATTCGTTCGACAGGAAGCTGATTGCCGAGGCCAAGCGACTCGGCCACCACAAGACCACGAAGGAGGCGGTTACTGCGGCTTTGGACGAATACATTTGGCGGCGAAAGCAGGCGAGGATTCTGCGCTTGTTCGGTACCATCGACTATGACCCAAGGTACGACTGCAAGACGGCCCGGCGGTTCGATCGAGTCGAAAATTCGAAATGAATCTCCTCATCTCCAGATGCGCGCATTGTAAGCGCAATTTCGCCACTCCGCTGATCTCTTTTATCGCCTGCGCTGGGCTTCTCATTTTGCCGGCTGCCGGCTGCCATCGACTCACGCCGCAGCAGGCCGAGGGCAAGCATCTCTACGAAGTACGCTGCGCGCACTGTCACCGCGACAACGATCTGGGTCTGCAAAAAGTGCCGCCCGACCTGCACGCCGTATTTGGCCGCGCCACGCTGCCCAGTGGCGCGCCGGCAACCGACGCGCAGGTGGCGCATGTTGTGCAGCAAGGGAAAGGATTGATGCCGTCGTTCGCCGGCCGCTTTACCGACGAGCAGATGTCGGCGCTGCTGGCATACCTGCACACCGGTTTGCGATGAGCCCGCAGATACGACGCGCAAGATACGACGCACAAGATACGGCGCGCAGGGTCCGCCAAGAACCGCCGGATGCAGCGCGATCGCGAACGACGGTGTGCATCCGGCCGATTCAAGCGGAGGATCGGCAGAAACTATCGCCGGTGCTCGAGCACCGAGGCCATCGTTTTCACCATGGTCCCATTGGCGTCGTCATCCTTGACAGCCCACACGTAGGCGCCGCCTAGGCCGCGGGCTTCGATGTACACCATCTTCCAGAAGGCGGTCGCCGGATCGTCATAGGTGTAGAACGTCTGCGAGACCTGATCGTAGAGCGACACGGCAACTCTCCGCCGGTCGAAGTATCCGCTGTACCCGTTCTTGGCGAGATTCGCCAGCGTGGAGTACGTCGCGACGCCCGGCGTCAGCAGCACGTCGCATCCCGGCGTATTGCCGCTGGTATCGGTACATGTTCCGGTTCCGTCGGCTAAAGGCACCGCGGAGGGTCCGGTCGAGTTTTGATAGAGGCCGTGGGTCACGTCCGGCACGCCCGTCCAGCCGGCGCCGTAAAGGGGAACGCCCATGGTGTACTTGTGCGGCGGCACGCCCGCCTTCAGATAGGCGTCGACCGTGTCGTTGATATCCAGATCCTGGCCGAATGCCGGGTCCTGGCGATCATCGAAGAGCGGCGAAGCGTCGTTGGTCTGCGTGTCCCACGAGCCGGCGTAGTTGTAGCCGTCGATGGTGATGAAGTCCACCTGCTCGGCGGCGTGCTTCAGATCGATGTTCACGTAGTTCTGCGCGCCCGCCGGTCCGTCAAAGGACATCACGTACTGCTTGCCGGTGGTCTTGCCCAGAGCATCGAGCTGCTTACGGAATTCCTTGAGCAGCGCAGTGAAATTGGCCTTGTCGGTCGCGGCGGGGAACTCCCAGTCGATATTGAATCCGTCGAACAATCCCGGCGCGGTGATCCCTTGCGCAATATTGCCCTTCACGAACATGTCGATGCAGGAGGCAGCCAGTGCCTGCCGCCCCGAAGCGGTGCTCGCCGCCGTTGTGAAGGCGGAGGTGTTCGCCGCCGAGGCGCCACCGATGGACATCAGCACTTTGAGCTTCGGATGTAGTGCCTTGAGCTGCTGAATGGCGGCAAAATTCCCGTAGAGCGGCCCGGCGTACGGCGTGCCGTTCACGCTGGGCAGATAGGGGGTCTGGTAATCCGCCCACGAGTCGGCGATCACGCACGCCGGCGAGGGAGTAGCGGTGACGTCGGCAAAGGCGTAGATCAGGTGAGTCAGCTTGCCGGCCACGCCGTTCTGCTGCAGGTTGGCAATGTTGTAGCCGGCGTAGTAGATGCCCCATTCCTCGAAATACCCGCCGAGAATCTTGCCACGGTGATCGTCCTGGGCGGCCACCGGGCGCAGGAAGGCGATGAATACCAGTAGACCCAGTACGGCCGGGCCTGTTTGCAAAAAGAACCGTCTGCACATGAAGGCTTCTCCTTGACCTCGAACTAGGGGACGGGCGGAAGTATAGGGCCACTTCCGACAAAGAGGCAATGATTATTTTGAATTGAAATGATCAAATGGCTGCGCTCAGAACGTCGCAGAGGTTGGAATCCCCTGGCGTTTTGATCAGATTATGCCATCTTGCTTGGTTAGGAGATGGCAGGCGGCGAGGGCGGGGCAAGCCGGCCGCCGCCGGACCTGTCCGGCGCTCATTCGTACCGGATCGCGGTCATTGGATCCACGCTCGCCGCGCGGCGCGCGGGCAGGGCGCAGGCGACGGCGGCCACGAGCGCCAGCATGACCGCCGATGCCAGCAGCATGAGCGGATCGCGTGAGCTCTCCGCGGCCCAGTGCGCCATCACCTTATTCAGCGCCAACGTCAGCACGATTCCAGCCACAATGCCGCTACCCACGCTCACTGAGGCCGAGCGGAAGACGATGCCCAGCAGATGTTCGCGCTGCGCGCCCAGCGCGATGCGGATGCCGAACTCGTTCGTTCGCTGCGCCACCAGGTACGAGATGACGCTGTAGAGCCCGACGGCGGCCAGAGCCAGCGCCAGCGCGGCGAAGGCCGCAAAGAGCCAGGCCACCAGCCGGCCGCGCGCCCACTCGGGTTGGTTCGAGATCCAATGCTCCAGATCGCGGACATTGTTGACCACCTGCTGGTCGCTGTCGACCGAGTTCACCGCCGCGCTGGCCGCGTGCAGCAGCGTGAGCGGCGGGACCTGCGAGCGCACCAGGATCTGCGTATACATGCCCATGGCAACCGTTTCCGGCACGAAGATCTCAGGCGTCACAGGATTGACGACGCCGGCATCGCGCTTGTCGGCGACGATGCCGACAATCAGAAGCCCGCCCTCGACCCCCGGCGCCGTGAACTCATAGGGCGGCTGCGACGTGACTTCAGGAACTTTGACAAGGTGGCCGATGGCATCGCCGTTGGGAAAAAATTGCCGCGCGAACGTTTCGTTGACCACGGTGAGTGCCGCCCCGCGATGGCTCTCATCCGCGTTCCAGATGCGGCCCTGGCGCAGGGGAATGCGGAGAAGGGGAAAGTACTCCGGGCTCACCATATTGAAGCGCGTTGTCTGGCCGTCGGCGGGCGCGCGGCCAACGATCTGGAACCTGGTGTCAAAGCCATTCGACGGTGGCGTGGCATTGCTGGAAACGGCGGCCATGGTGACGCCCGGGACCCTGGCAACGGCGGCGTGGAGTTTCTCGAAGTAGGCGGCGCGCTCAGCCCAGGATTTGTACGTGCCGTCGTGGATGGGGATGCCGACCGACATGACATTGTGCGGGTCGTAACCGAGGTCGACATGCATCAGGCGGAGAAATCCCTCGATGGCAGCGCCGGCGCCGGCCAGCATGAGCAGGGTGAGCGCGATCTGCCCCGCGATGAGAGCGTTGTGGATGCGGCGGCTGCGCACGCTGCCCGTGGCTTTGCGGGTATTCGACTGCAGCGCCTTGCCGGCGTCGGTGCGCGCCAGTTGCAGCGCCGGCCACAGCCCGAAAAGGACGCCGGTGCCGATGGCGACCAGAACGCTGAACAGCAGAACCGGCAGATTGATGCGAATAGCGGCCTCGTGAGGAAAGGAATATTCCGGCAGGTTGGCGACAATCACGTCCAGAGACTTGACCGCGAGGAGCATTCCCAATGCCGCCCCGGAAAGAGCCAGCAGCAGCGACTCGGTGAGCAACTGGCGAACGATGCGGCGGCGGCCGGCGCCGACGGCCGCGCGAACAGCGAACTCATGCTCACGCGCGGTGGCGCGCGCCAGCAGGAGAATGGACACATTCCCGCAGCCGATGAGCAGCAGCAGCGATACCGCGCCGAACAGCAAGTACAACGTGCCGCCCAGTTCCTTCACAAAGTCTTCGTTGAGTCCAACCACATGGAGCCGAATCTTATTGGGCGGAAAGAAGCGGGGCGTCTGTTTGGCGAATTGCTCGATCAACGGCTGCAGAGCGGCATCGGCCTGGGCATGGGTTATGCCCGGTTTGAGGCGAACGCCAACGTAGAAGTTCGTCGTTTGATCCTGTGTGATCTTCTGGGGAAGATACACATCGGCGTCGTCCCAGGTGAACCGCGAAGGGGCCACGCCGACGATCGTGTAGGTCTTGTGAGTGAGCTGGATGGTCTGGCCGACGACGGTCGGGTCGGAGCTGAAGTGCCGCTGCCAGAACTTGTAGCCGAGCACCACCACGGGCTGGGGATCGTGGCCATCGATCGCGTCGGAGGGCCCGATTTCACGCCCGAGCAAAGCCGGAACACCCAAGAAGTCGAAGGTATTCGAACTGACGTAGATGCCCTGCAGGTCTTCCGGCAGGTCCTTGCCGGTGACCGTAAGCCTCCAACCGGAGGTGAGGAAGGCATCTTCGACGACCGGCGACTTGCGGATCACCTGCCACTGCGGCATGGTCAAGCCGAAGCCCCCGAGGTCGCCGTGCGGATCGTAAAGGAGCATGTGTACCATGCGGTCCGGAGCACGGTACGGATACGGATCCATCAGGATGGCGTAGACGACGCTGAAGACCGCGGTCGTCGCCCCGATCCCCAGCGCGATCGAGACGATCGCCGTCATGGCGAACGCGGGCGCCTTTTTGAGTTGTCGGAAGGAATAGCGCAGATCCATGAGCAGAGTTTTCATCCTCGAGCTCCTCTGGGGCAAGGGCTTATGCGACGAATTCCGAATGACGAAAGGAGGAAACCGGTGTGCGGCTCTGGCGCAGGATATCGCACGTTGAGCGCCAACGGGAAACGAGGATAACTTGAACATTCCAAAGCAGGGAACGAGGACATGCGAGCCGGGGAGTGTCCATTGGCGACGTGGCGGTGTTCGCAAATGAACGAGGCGGCGGGGTCCGTTTCCGTCCAGGGATGAAGCCCGCGAGTTCTTGCCGGCAGAGGAATGTACGGATAAGAAAATCGCGAAATGCCCTATACTGAGCATTGTTATGGCAACCGAAAAAACCTTCTATCTTGAGACCTTCGGCTGCCAGATGAACGCGCACGACTCGGAAAAGGTGATCGGCACGCTGCACCGGCAGGGCTATCGCCAAGTCGAATCGGAAGAAGATGCCGGGCTGATCCTCTACAACACCTGCTCGATCCGCGATAAAGCCGAGCAAAAGGTCTTTCATCGCCTGAACGATTTTAAGAGCCTGTTCAAAGCCGGCAAGCGCTTCGGCGTGCTGGGCTGCGTGGCGCAGCAAGAGGGCGAGAAGATTTTCGAGCGGGCGCCATATGTCTCGCTGGTCTCCGGGTCGGCCTCCTACCGTAAGCTGCCGGAGATGCTGGCGCGGCTGGAGGCCGGCGAACACCGCATCACCGGTCTCGACGACCGCCAGACCGACGAGACCTTCGAGACCGAGTTCACGGCGCGGCAGAACCCCTACCGCGGCTACATCACCATCATCGAAGGCTGCGATAAGTTCTGCGCCTACTGCGTGGTGCCCTACACGCGCGGCAAGGAGCGCAGCCGCACCTCGGCCTCGGTGCTGGACGAAGCGCGGCGCATCGCCGACCTGGGCTACACCGAGATTCAGCTCCTGGGCCAGAACGTAAACAGCTACCGCGACCCGGAAGGGAAGCGCAGCTTCGCCGAGCTGCTCGCCGCCGTGGCCGAGGTTCCCGGCATCCGGCGCGTGCGGTTTACCACCAGCCATCCGCGCGACTTCACCCGCGACATCGTGGAGGCCATCGACGCGGTTCCGACGCTCTGCGACCATGTGCACCTGCCGGTTCAGTCCGGCTCGTCGCGGGTGCTGAAAATGATGGCCCGCGAGTATACAGCCGAGTGGTACCTGGAGCGCATCGCCTGGATCAAGGCCGCCCGGCGCACGATCTCGATTACTACCGACATCATCGTCGGTTTTCCGGGGGAGACCGCGGACGATTTCATCCAGACCATGGACCTTCTGGCCAAGGTCGAGTACGATGGCGTGTTCGGTTTCAAATATTCGCCGCGTCCCAACACCCCGGCGCTGGTGATGATCGACTCGATTCCGGACCCAGAGAAGTCGGCCCGCCTTCAGGCCTTGCTGGATCGGCAGCGAGAGATCCAGAGAACCAATTACAGCAAGAATTTAGGGAATGTTATGGAAGTGATGGTTGAGGGTCAGAATCCGGCACGCGGCCAGGTTATCGGACGTAGCAGCCAGAACAAGCCAGTGAATTTCACCACCCGGCAGCCGATCTCCCCGGCGCCGGGAAGCTATGCGCAGGTGAAGATTACGGCGACATTTCCCAACAGCCTGGCAGGCGAGACCGTCTAAGCAGTACGTCCTCGAAGGAGGATTCATGGACAACATCGATGCGCGCAAGAAAGCGGCGTTGGAATCCGGAGCGGGCTCCCAGAACAACATCGAAGTCCGAATTCGCGGCCTGATGATGGACCCGTCGACCAACATGCCGATTGTGGTGCTGAAGGACGTTGCCTCGGACACGGTGATGCCCATCTGGGTGGGGATCTTCGAGGCCAACGCCATTGCCATCGAGATCGAGAAGGTGGCGGCGCCGCGGCCCTTGACGCACGATCTGACCCGGAACCTGATCCATCACCTGAACGCGGAGCTCGATCACGTGGTCATTACCGAACTGAAGGACGATACATTCTACGCCGTGCTTTGGCTCCGGCAGGGAGACGAGCCCATGACGATCGATGCGCGGCCCTCCGACGCGATTGCGCTGGCATTGCGCGCCGATTGTCCGATCTATGTGGCTGAGCAGGTGATGCAGACGGCCAAGCTGAATACGTCGGGCCCGCCCGAAGGCCCGACCGCCGAACAGCTTCGCGGCTGGCTCGAAGGACTGAACGACGAGGACCTTGGACGCTACAAGATGTAGCGCCATCTCGGCAAGGGGAAGGGTTACCCAATTTGGTTCCACGTGAAACATTTCTGTGGATAACGCGGGGCGAAATTGGAGAAATCGAATATACAGAATATCTGTTATCGGACATAAGCCTTCTCTGGCATCATTTCGCTTCCTGGCGGTTAAAACTCGCATCTTGCGACTCAGGGATTGCTTCAGCTACGGAACGCCTGAAAAGCCAGAAATCGGTCTCCGGGAACCAGGTTTCTGGTCTTGATCGCGCTATAACCAGCCTGGCGAAGCTGGCCGACAAGCTCCTCTTCGACGGGCAATCTTCCACAGCCCCGAGTGGCCGCACCCCACAGGTTCAGGGCCTCCACGCCCAGGCTGCCGCCCTGGCAGCATGTGGTCAAAAGCAGAAACCCGCCCGGACTGAGAAAACTCCCGAGGTGTTCGAGCAGCGCTACTCGTTCTTCGACCGGAAAATAGTAGATGTTGTTGTACAGCGTTGCGATGTCGAACGGTTCGCCAGGCACTTGGGCGCGGAAGTCGCCCTCCTCCACCTGGACGCGGCTGTCCAGCCCCCATTTGCGCAGATTCGCCCGCGCCATCTCCGCCACCGCCGGCTGGAGCTCCATGCCGACCGCCGTGAGCGAAGGATTCCTCTCGGCAGCGTAGCGCAGGTAGATGCCGGAGCCGCAGCCGATCTCGAGCAGGCGGAGCGCGCCGCCCTTCGGGAAGGCATCCCGGATGACCTCGGCTTGAAATGCTTCGAGCACCCGAGAGGAGCGGGCAATCAGCTCGCCGTCCTGATCGGCGAGGCTCCAGAGTTCGCCGGAGCGGAGCCTGGGCAGCGTGGCGGAGATGAGTTTGTGGTGCAAACCGGCCACCTCCTGCGCCATGGCCAGGGCTGCATCGTTTTGCTGCCGGGCAAGCGCGCTTGCCAGCCCGCGAAGCGCGTAACCGTCCGGTCCCCGGCTCAGCAGCCGCAAGCGGACGCCCAACTGCAGCCAGGCCTCCAGCGCCTCCCTGCCTTGACCGCGGGCCGCGAAGAACTCGGCCAGCGAATCGAACGTGGCAGGCTCAGTCGCCAGCCGGGCAAGCAGACCGGCCTCTCCGGCTGCGGCGACGTAGGTAAGTCTGTAGAAGGACTTGAGGTCGGCGCCAACAGCCAGAAGAGCACCGAGTCGGCCCTCGCGAAAGAGGCGGAAGAACGGCTTGAAGGACATCGTGCTAATTATGAATCACCCTAGCGGCGCAGCAACCGGAAAATCCTCGAAATTACATTCATTTCTTCTCGTATATGCTTGTATTTTTGTAGGTTGAACCAGGAGCAAGGCCGATTTCAGTCACCGTCATCTCCTTGTGATCCGCAGAGAGCTCGCGAGTCTCGCGCCGGATCTCCTTTCCCTTCAGCTTGAAGATGACCTCCAGCTTGTTGCCGAAATCCCGGATGGTGCCTCGTGCTTTGTCGGCTCCTGTCTCAGGCGCCACCTTGTGGTCGAATCCGTCTGCATCCAGGGTGTATTGGATGTGGCGCACTTTGCCATTGGCGAAGAGGTCGTCTTCAGAGATCGTCAGCCGCGTGCCGGAGGTGGCAAAGGTGCAGGTCGAGGCCTGGGGCGGCGGACCGGGTTGATAATGCGCCTCCGAGGGACTCGCCACCCACTTGCCCTCAAAGTGATTGGGGCGTGAAGCGATGAAGTAGAAGAGCAGGCCGAAGACCAGCGCAGCAGCGACCCCGATGGAAATCCGGGTCCCTGCGGCCATGGTCGGCTTCACCACTGCCAGGAAGGCGACGACCGCGCTGCCGACGGTGACGCCGGCCAGCACGGAGCTGACGCCGTGGTGATCGAAGAGCTTGAAAACGTCGTCGGCCGCGCTGTTGGCCGTGGTGGGCTGAAGTCCCCATGCCTGGAAGTGGCCGGCGACCTGGGCGTGAGTCATGTCCTGGCTGAAAGACATCAGGTTGAGAGACGTCTTGGCCAGTGCGCCTGGAGGCACGGCGCCGGCGAGCCGGGGAAAGAGTCGGGCGGTTGACGAAAGCGAGCCAACCTGCTCCGCCGCGGCCAGCCGAGCCTCGGGGTCGCCAGATTTCGCCAGTTCAATAGCGCGCGCACGAATGGCCGCCTGGGAGAGCATGTGCCCCAGGACGACCGCGCTTGGCTTGGGCGTCGTTCCCGCCGGCGGGACCGCCGCATCGAGCTGAGCCGCTGGAGGTTCAGCCGTAGCCTCGGCTGGCTCTGCCGGCGCGGCAGCCGGGGATCCGGGCCGAGCCGCTGAGGCAAGCGTCTTGAGGGGCAGCAGATTGAGGTACAGCTCGCTTCCCTGCAGAATGCCGGTTGCGAGCGGCGAAGGAGAATCCTGGTGAGAGAAAACCTGGTCAACCGTGAGTCGTTTGCTGAGCAGCGAGCGCTTGGCTTCGAGTTCGTAGAGTCTCATGGGGGCCTCGAATCGCCGGTGGCGCCGCCTTCCCCTTGAGATCGAGGCAACTTTCACCCGCGGGACTGCGATTTCGGTTTTCGGTCGAGCGCCAATTCTCTTCGCAAGGGCAAAAGCGCGTTCCTAAGACTATAAGCGGGAGGAAACGAAATCGCTACCGGTTTTCAGGAGCTGCGGGGTTGGAGGGTCGCCATCCGCCGACGCGGGCGGCGAAAAGGGGTGGGCAACCAACGACCGGGGGTGGGCCGGAGGCCGAATGGGGGCACGAAGTGGGGACCGGGCCGCAACGCCGGAATCGGGCGATCCCGGCGGCGCGACTGCGGGGTTCACTGGTTAAAGCGTGGTCGTAAACGCCAGTGTCGTAGTGGTCCCGCTGGGCGGCAAGGGCAACGGTCCGCCGATCTGGATGGTGGAGCGCCTGGTGTTGTCCCAGTGGTCGACGTCGGCAGCCGCGAAGCCGACAAACAGACCTTCACCGGCGGCAGTGTCTGTAATGAGCGTCCACTCATAAGGAATGCTCAATGTGCAGGTTGCCGTCTTGGCTTTCCAGTCGACCATGGCGGCGCCGCTGGCGGTCTCAATTCCGCCATCGACGATCGGTACAGAGGTGTCGGCTTCGCCACCGATGAGGATGGCTGCGCACGGGATTCTGGCCTCGTGGCCGATTTTGGAGACGAGGTTGATGGTGATGGTGAGGTTCACCGTGCCGGTCACGCTGGTGGCGCCGGCCGGAGTGGTCAAAGGACGAGACTTCACGGCGATTCCGCTGGCGGTCAACTGGCCATGAAGGGCGTCGAACGATAAGCTGAGTCCACTGGGGGTCTGGGTTTTGGCGGTGGAGGCGGCCTGCTGCCCGAGAGCGACGCCCAGTTGGGCGGCCACGAGCGCGGCGACGACAAGAAATCCGCGTAGACGCATCGTTCTGCTCCGATTCGTTTGGGATATTCAGCTCATGGCACTTTCAGAGAGGATTAGGCGACTCGGCTCCGGCTAAGCGCCTCTTACCGCGGCGAGGGTATCGGCCGGTTGGTCCGGGTCTGCGCTGCGTCTCTCAAGAAAATGCGATTGAGCGTCTCAGGAAAAGGTTCACTGCATTCGGCAGTCCGGGTAGGCCGCCGCTCGATGTCGGCGACAGCTCTAGGCTCAGATACGCTCCAAGGCTAAGGAATTTCCTAAAACGCTGTATTGGGCCCAATTTTTACCTCAAATAGTCCCACACCGGGCGAAGATTCGGCAAGGACAAAAAGAACGCAGGCGGCGTTACCGATTCCCTGCCCGGGACTCTTCAGTTGCGAATCCCGGCCAGCAGTTGTTCGATCTCGGCTTTCTCGGCGGCGGTCAAAGGAAGAAGCGGCAGCCGGGGGCGGCCGCCGTAGTAACCGTTGAAGTCGCAGGCGTGCTTGACGCCGGCGATGCCCAGCCCGGCACCGATGCGCAGGCTGGGCGCAGCGATGCGGCGCTGCTTTTCCTCGGCCAGCTCGATATCGTGTTCTTTCCAGGCGAGATAGATCTCCTGGCAGGCCTGGGGAGCGCAGGCGCCAAAGCCGAGAATGGCGCCGCTGGCGCCGGATTTGAGCGACTCCAGTACGATGCCGGTCGCTCCCGTCAGGACCTGAAATCCGATCTCTTTAGTCCGCGTCTTGATCGCCGGCGCTGGCGGAGGGACGGCGATGGCAACGCCGCCCGCGAGATCCCCGGCTGGGACGAAAGATCCGGCGGGCTCGGGCTTCGGCATCATCATGCGTCCCGTGACGGCCTCGAAAACCGGCGTAACGGTGACGGTCCGCCGGTAAGAATTGCGTGTCTGCTCGACGGTGGCGCGGATGCGATCGAGACTGCCGCTCGAGTCCTTGATGGCGATGATGCCGGGATGCTGGGCCAGCTCCGCGACGATTTCGACAGGGATGTCATAGGGCACGCAGCGGGGAATGTTGTAGAGCACGACTGGCAGCGGCGAGCGATCGGCGACGGTGCGGTAGTAGTTCAGAACGGCGGCCGGGGTCATTTGCGCCGGATAGTAGGTGGGTGTGCGCACCAGTACGGCATCGTAGTTGAATTTTGCGGCGGCTTCGGCCTGATCGAGGCTGTGCTTCGCGCTTTCGCGCCCCACCCCGGCGATCAGCACTTTTTCCGGCGCGGCGACCTCCGCGGCGACCCGCAAAATGTCGAGCGTTTCAGCATCGGTGAGGGCCATGGTTTCGCCGGTGGAACCGAGGACGACCATGCCGGAGAGCAAACTCTTCGAGTAGCGGCCGACGTTGGCTTCGAG
>Ga0335078_10009746_pt1 | contig 14216 bp, 11 predicted proteins | sample Lox_Sample_32_FD_206711 | JGI IMG/M metagenome (GOLD analysis project Ga0335078, IMG submission 206711) | Soil microbial communities from Loxahatchee National Wildlife Refuge, Florida, United States - Lox_Sample_3.2 | ecosystem: Environmental > Terrestrial > Soil > Wetlands | place: USA...
CCGAGAATGACTGGCTTCGCGCATGACATGAATTCGAGCATCTTCGTCGGGATGACTGTTTTGAACACGTCGGTCTTCTTGAGAAGCACGAGACATGTATCGGAAGCACCGATGAAAGCGGGAATTCTTGCGCGCGGCTGTTGATCGAAGAATTTTACATTGTCCAAGCTGCGAGACTGCGCGAGCGCCTTGATACGCTGCTTTTCTGCGCCTTCTCCGATCAAGAGAAAAACTACCTGCGGGTCTTGATACTGTAGCCTCGCGGCGGCATCGAGCAGAGTCTCGAGTCCGTGGGCATTTCCCATGGTCCCGATATAGCTGGCCACGAACTTCCCTTCCAGTCCGAACTGCCTACGGATGTTTTGTGCTTCCGGCAGGTCGGGACAGAAGGTTTCGGTCTCGACGCCATTTTCAACGATGGAAATCTTCTCCGCGGGCACCCGCCAGTCTTCGATCAGCCGCTCCTTGAACCCTGGAGTCACCACGACGATGTGGTCGGCATGGTCGTAGAGAAAGCGCGCGACTTTTGCGACTGCTTGATGCAGGAGGGAATCCTCTCCGGAGACGCCGACCGCTGTCAGCGATTCAGGCCAAAGATCACGGACTTCGAAGACAAAGGGAATCTGACGGGAGAATGCGAGCCACCAGCCGGAGAGCCCGACGAGAAGCTGAGGGGATGTTGCGATGATAACGTCCGGACGCGGGACCGTCATGCCGCGCAAGGCCGCCGAGACGCAGAACGAAGCGTAGTTGCGCATGCGCTCGTGCGATTTGCGATTCGGTAGCGGCCAGAGCCAGGTGCGGTATATGTCGGCGCGGCCCACATTTTCATGGTAGGCCAGACGCTTCAGGCGATCGCGCCATTCAGGCGGGACAACTCCGGTAGGGTGATTGGGAAATCCCGTTAAGACCGAGACTTGATGGCCAGACGCGGACCAATGATGCGCGAGTTCGGCAGCACGTGCAGCCGGAGCCCCCATTTCCGGAGGGAAATATTGCGAAACGTAGAGGATCTTCACGGGACAGTAGAGGGTATCGCATCCGTGAAGCTCCGTGTAGCATCAGGATTTAATGTCTCGGTCGCAGCTAGGCACCATGGCTTCCATTCAGACTGGCGATTGGATCCGCATACCTTCATTATTCCCCGGAATCTGGCAGGTCTACCGGGGGCTTCGAGGTTTTACTGAGGACCGCTGGTCCTTAGATGAGGAACTGAAGCCGTCGAAGCGTTATCTTCTCTTTTGCTATCGGCTGGCGAACGACTCATGGCAGAGGTCGTTCTCCCATCAAGTCTGCGAAGCATCGCTCGCGCAGTCGGTTTCGTCCGATGAGCGCGGTAAAGCAGAACAACTCCTGTCGTCGGACAAGAAACTGGCGAGAGCCTTTGAAAAGTACCGGGCAACCGCCAGGCCTATCGACCTGATCGCCAACCTGGGATTTGGCGAATTCGACGACCTCGAGATCAGTGAGTTTCCTGCAAAGTGCAGCGGACTGCTGGCTGGTCGAATCGACGCCGGACTGACGATGGACGATGTGCTGGCAATCCTGGGCGACGGCAGATTGAGCCCACACCGCCGCAAGCTCCCGAATCAGGTGACATTGCAGCTAGTATCCACTGGACACGAATTGCGGGATGGTCGATTTCTCTACAGACGTTTCAAAACTCTTGGCTTCTGACCACCGCGGGCGATCTTTTCGAGGGCGCAACTGACGCTAGTAGTAGCAGAGTTTGAACGCGCTTTTGTACCACAGGGCGCGGGTGCGGTTCGTCCGGCTTTGAGTGTAACGCTGCCAACGGTCGGCTACTTCTGCGAATTTAATCTCTCCTGTCAGGCGGTGCATCACTCGCAGCTGCACGATGTGCAGCTTGTGATAAAAGCTGCTGGCCACCATCGGCAGGCGCGTGCCCGATTGTTCGTAGAGCGACCAGAATCCGAGATCGTAACGGTCGAGATTGTGGAGGAGCGTGCGGACGCCGCGGGAGAAGAGTTCCTGCGCCGCCGCATCTTTCGTGGCCAGGCCGAAATCGTAGACTCCCCAGAGCGCCCAGATAAATCCGTTCAGGATGTGAGTCGGCGGAGAGACGATGTACTCCTCGAACCAGAGGTCGCCGGATTCGTCGGTAAAGGCGACGCCTCCCTCTGCAATTGATCGTTCGAAGCTGGCGAATGCTCGCCGCGCCGCCTCCAGGTAACGCGCCTCGCCAGATTCCTTGTGAGCGCGAACCAGCACAGAAATTCCCTGGCCTTGCGCCAAGCCCGAATACCACGGGGCCTTGAGCGTGTCGCGATACTCCCAATTGAACTGGTGATTCCAGACGGAGAATCCGCTCGCGTTCGGCTCGAGGTGCGAAGTCAACCAGTCGGCGATGAGGAAGAATTTTTTCTTGCGCGATTCGTCAGCGGTCCGACGCCAGAGGTTGTAGTTGCCGAGGCCGTATTGTGCGATGGCGATGGGGTTGTATTGCAGGCCAATGTGACCGTGATAGTCGAGTTGCGGGATGCCTTGTTTGTCGTAGCTGCGCTGGTAGTCGGCCTTTTCGGTGAAGGGCATGTAGTATTCGCCGAGTTCGCTCGGGCTGGCGTTCGGATTCTCCGCCGGAGTTTCGTGCCAGAAGGTGAGATGGCTTTTGCCGCCGAGAACGTAGGCGCTGAAGATGCGGCGGTAGTAGGCGAGGGTGGGCACAGTTGTCTTCGTAATTCATCTTACGGCAGGGCTGCGCACAGATCGTGGGGAAACCAGCTTCAAAATCGTCGGCCACCAAGGTCGCGAGAGTGCCCGAAGGATCAACATCCGCCCCCTTTCAGCTTATAGATTGATGTGACCCCATCGTCAGACTGCACGGCCGTTGTGGTTAAAGCCAGGTACAGCGTTGCGTTGTTACCATCGGGGAAGAAGGCATTGCCGTACTGGAATAGGGCCATGTGCCAAAGATCTTTCTTCCATTCGAGTTCCGCACGCCAACTTTTAGAGGTGCCCACGTCGCCGGCGTAGATACGGACTTTGCGGTCGCGGTTCACTTCGCCCGGTTCCACCATCGTGGAGAAGAACAGATGTGCTCCGACTCGACATCCGTAGATCGAGGAACTGCTGATGGGTGCGAGTTGATCGAGAGTGCCGCGGCGATCCAGACGATAGATGTAGTTCGATTCAAGCGGCGTATCGGAGGCGAAATAAAGAGCCTCTTCGGTGGGAATCGCAGCTACCGCGCGTGCTTGCTGCTTGCCTTGCAGAACTGCATCGACTTGGCGGAGATCGGCGGTTGCGCGGAGCACTCGGCATTCGTCACCGTAGTCTCCGCTAAGAATCCAGAAGCAGTTACCCCAAGGATCATAGACGATGTTGTGGACGTGGCGAATGGCGCCCTTTGCGAAGGTGTGCGCGACGTGCCAGGTTGAGCCGTCATCCGTTGAGGCGTAGATGTGAACTTCGTCGCGCGACGCATTGTCGAAATACTCTCCCCAATAAACCGTTCCGTTGGGAGCAGCGGTGATATGGAGTGGGCGCGTTCCGCGGGTGATGATGTGCGTCTGGCGAAACTCGGTTTCGCCAGGACGGAGCGTGACGATGGCTCCGGGAACGGCGGCGACGAGTCCGCCGGAGGGCAGCACCACCAGCGCGTGGAATCCATCGCGAAACAGGCGGGCGGTCAGGCGGTTCGTAACGGTGAGTTTGCGCTTGAGTACGGCGCGAAATGTGGCGACCCGCTCCCAGTTGGGAGCAGACGGATCGGCTTGGATTCGGGCGCGCAGGAGTTCGTATCCGCGCGACGCATAGAGAATGTCGTTGGACCACGCCAGCGCGCGGAGGCGTGGGAATCGGGCTACTCGGACCAAGGAAGTATCTGGCATGGATGGGAAAGAGTCATGATCAGAATCCCCGCGCTTACAGAGTTCCTGCGAGATGCAAAAACGATTTTGTGTCCATTTCAAATTTCTGATCGCCAAAATCGCGCAGTGAACTTATTGCAAAACACATCAGAAAATTCCCCACTTCCTTGCGCGGTTTTTCGCGGCGCAGTGCGCGTTATTTCCATGTGAATGCATTTTTGTAATGTCGCACATCGAAATAATTCTGTGCGCGAACAGCGCCGTTCAGAATACAACAGATAGTAAGTGCCGAATTGGACCACGAGCAAACCAACCGCGACGTTGAATCGGCAGTCAGTGCCGAATAGTCGGCAAAATTGGAAAATCGGATCGGTGACGCGGCCGATTGCGACCGGGAAGACCTTTAGCGCCAGCTAAGGATCTTCTGGCACGCAACGTGCTTACGAAACGGAATCCGAAAGCTCGGCGCAACCCTGTTCCGGCGAGCAGAAAGTAGTGACGAGATGCTTAGCCACTGCGCAAATACTTCATGCTGCAAACCCTTCCTCAGGCTGAGAGAGGGCAAGTTGTTTCTGGTAGAAACCGATCGGCTGACCAAGCCGGGAGAGTCGGTCGCGCCTCCGTTTGTCCGAGCGCGGCAACAGCAGCGGCGAGTGGAGCACTTCTGGCTGTGCGATGAATGCGCCACCTTGTGGACGCTGGTGTACGATCGCGAACGGGGCGTTGCGCTCGCTCCCCTGCGTCGGCCAGCTTCAAACGTTGGCCCGGCTGCCACCGCGCTTACCGGCATAGCCTGACGGCTAGTCGTAGCCGTGCTTTTTCCAGACCCTCCAGTCTTCGCGAACTGCACCCAGCATCTTCTCCGTGGCATTGTGCAGCCACTTCCCCTTCTGTCTTTCCATGTGGCGCAGGATCGTCTTGCGCGCTGATCTTGTTCCGAGGTGAACGTTCGCGGTTTCGTATCCCATGGCGTGAAGCAAACGCGTTTCGGCTGCGTGGGCTTTGAGGGTTGTCAACTCGATGCGCGAGCAGTGGGGGCTGAGGCGACGGACGATCCAGCGTCCGCGCAACTGGACAAAGGGATCCAGACAGCGGACCGCCCGGCTGACGATCATTTGATAGAGAATGTCCGACGGGCCCTCGTGGCCGCAGGCCCAATAGCAGGCAGATGAGACCAAGGCCTTTGCTTCGCGTGCAATTCTGCCGCCGTGCCATTCGGAGAGCGCGACGTAGCGCTGGTGGCCCAGGCTTCCCAGGCCCGCGATGCGGTGGGTCAGGCGATAACTCAAATCGCGCGAAGGCATCAGGTGCTCGATGGCGTCAATCGCGCTGAGCGGCGCCCCGCTCTTCACCGTGGGAAGCGCGTCCATCTTCGCCCAGAAGTGGACAGGATCGCGGAGTTCACTGACGGCAATCTGGCGCAACCAGTCGTTATTTTCTTCGAGGACGAAGGGCTTCCCTTCCGAGCGCAAGCCGTCGCGATAGCCTCCGAGGATTGTGTCGCAGATGTCTTTGCGCTTCAGCGGCAGGTGTCCGACTTCGGAGGCGAGGTGAGCGCTGACGGCGAGGCGGACGAGATCGTTGGCGTAGGCCATGGGGTAGGCTTCGTCGAAATCATTGACACCCCAGATGAGGCGCCCTTCGACGTCGCGCCAGGTGCCGAAATTCTCGACGTGCAGATCGCCTACAGCGAGGACGTGGGGACTCTTCGCGAGTTCTGGACAAACTTGCGGCCAGACCTGCGCCCAGCGGTAGTACGTGGCACGAAGGAAGGGGAAGACCGCGGCCTTCATGTTGGTGTGTTTGAGGTGGAGATCTTTTTTGACGATGTCGGTGTGGTGGCCGAGCCAGTCTTCAAACTGGCGAGTCGCTTTGACGACGTTCATAGCGCGGTAAAGATAGTGCGCTGAGGAACGGAAGTCAACGGATTCGGAGGGTGGCCGAAACAGAGAATCCCACTTCTCGCAAAAACAGCGAGAAGTGGGCATCCCATTTTCCGGTTGGCGCAGTCGATTACTTCTTAAAGAACGTGGCGTTCTTCTCGATGAATTCCTTTTTGTCGTCTGGCACGTCTTCGAGGGCGTGAATTGAGTCGGAGGTGCAGGCGGGAACGCAGGCGCCGCAGTCGATGCAACCCTCGGGGTCGACAAACATCTGCGTGGCGGCCTCGAACTCGGGCTCGTCGGTCTTCGGATGGATGCAGTCGGTGGGGCAGACTTCGACGCAGAGTGAATCTTTGATGCAGGTATCAGTAATTACGTAGGCCATGATGAATTCCATCTCCAGTTTTCGAGATGCGGAATGAACAACTTCCGTCTCGCTCAGGAAAGAGTGTACGGAGGTTGTCGCAGGCGGGCGGTGATTGAGATCACAACGTGGGATCTCAACTGGCGAACTTTTGGCCGCAGATGCAACGACGAACCAACAACAGCAGGGGACGGATGACTGCGGTCACGTTGAACTGTGATGATCGTCACAGAAATTGAAAGGCCATAGGACTTAAATAAGCACAATTGAACTAGGCCTTCTAGTCATAGGATCGCCCGGCTCCACCCACAGAACCCCACAAGCCGTTACCCCAGACGGCGGGAGCCGGGCGCTTGAAGGCCCCGCAGAGCGGCAGACCTCCCCGTACCCTCCTTAACTCGGTTCTCGGCCGTTCGCCGCCTCTCGCTTTTCCAAGCCGTCTCGTGCTTTTCGCCTCCTGTGTCTGACGGGACACGCACGTGGTCTCTCGCCCACGCAAAGCGGCCTCAATCTGAACATAAGATCATTGTTTTCAATGCCATAGAGTTTGGGCCCCATCCTGCCCTCTGGTATAGCGCTGGCTACTTCACACAGGGGGCAGGAAATGAATAGCGACGCAGGCAGCGATCTAAGAAAGGCTTCTCAAGGCTGCATTCTGGCACTACTTGCGTTTTCTTCAATTCCGACGGTTGCACAGAAATCCCTGGCGGTAAACCCTCTCCGCGGGACGCGGGTGGTTGTGGTCAGTCTTGCCGACCGCAAGCTCGCCGTCACCGAGAGCGGAAGTGTCATCGCCAAGTTCGACGTCGCGGTTGGAGCGTCGGTGAGCCCGAGCCCCACGGGTGAATTCACCATCGTGAGCCACATTGCCAATCCGACCTACTACCACAGTGGAACCGTTATCCCGAGCGGAAAAGACAACCCGGTTGGAACGCGCTGGGTCGGCCTCAGCAAAAAAGGCTACGGGATTCACGGCACCAATGTGCCGCGCTCGATTGGGCACGCCGCGTCGCATGGATGCATCCGGCTACGCAATCAGGATATGGAGAAGCTGTTCACGCTGCTGCGTGTCGGCGACGTGGTCGAGATCCACGGCGAGCGCGACGAGCAGGTGGCACAAGTTTTCGGGACGAAGGCGGACGAAACAATGGTCGCCGATGTACAGACGGCTCCGCCGACCGGAGTGGACGGCATCGAGTGTCCGCGGTCGCTGGGCAACTGAGAGTTCAAATTCGAGATCTGGGGAGGGTGTTATGCAGATGGCAATCACATTCATGGCAGTCGTGGCGGGAATGGTTTTCTCACTGGCGGTGGCGTTGCTGGCGGAAGAGTTGATCTTTGGGCAAATCTTCCGAATTTTCTTCTCGCGGCAGGCCGTGCCGGTGAAATCGGAAGAGAAGCTGAGCGGTGCGAACCTTTCGTAAAGGAGAACGACGATGCTGGCACTAAAGTATTTGCTGATGTCCGGTGGCCTCGGGATGATCCTCGTGGCTGTAGGAATTCTGGGATACGACCTGTATAGCGAAATGCGGTACCGGCGGGCGGTGGCGACGCCGGGTGCGACGGTGCCTTCGACTCCGGAGTGGCGCTGGAGGACGACGCTGGCTCTGGGCCTTTTGGCCTGGGGGCCGATTCTGCTGGCTTTCAGCATTGTGGTCGTGCCGAGTGGGATGGCTGGCGTGCGCGTGAGCGAAACCAGCGGAACGGTTCCGGGGACGCTATACCCGGGAATGCATCTGGTGACACCGCTGGTGGAGGACGTCGCGCTGTTTGACACACGCGACCAGGTGTTCACTACAGGCGTCACAGAGGATGGAAGCAAGGCTGCCGAGAATGTTTCGGCGAAGCCGCAGCTGCTGAACGTGCAGGCGAAAGAAGGATTGACGCTGGGACTGGCGATCACGGTGCGATATCGGCTGGATCCGAAGAAGCTGGACTACATTCAGAGCAATTTGCCGCGGCCGGTGGAGAAGGAAATTGTGCCTCCAGTGGTGGCGAGCGTTTGGAGAGAGTTGATTCCGAACTACACGGTGCGCGATGTGTTTTCGGCCAAGCGCGAGGAAGTACGGCAGCGGGCGGCCGGAATGATTGCGCAGAAGCTGGCGGCGGATGGAATCATTGTGAAAGAAGTCATGCTCCGCGATATTCAATTGCCGGTCGAGTACGCCAAAGGACTGGAGACGTTGCTGCTCAAGGAGCAGGAAAACGACCAGATGAGCGTGGAGACCGAACTGAAGCAAAAACAGGTCAAGATCGCGGAACTGGAGGCGGAAGCAGCCAAGGTCCAAGAGATCAAGCGGGCGGAGGGCGAGGCTCAGGTGCACGTGCTGCAGGCCAAGGGCGAGTCGGACGCGATGCAATACACTCTCCCGCTCAAGGAGAAACAGATTCAGCAGAGCAAGCTGGAAGCCGAAGCACGCAAAGAAGCTACGATTCAGAATGCGGAGGCTTCGGCGCAGGCCAAGGTGATCGACAGCAAAGCAGAGACGGAACGCAGGAAACTGCTGGCTGAGGCCGAGGCGGACCGCATTCGTTTGACCGCGGCGGCCGATGCAGAACGGATGCAGAGCGAAGCGTCAATCCTGAAACAGAATCCGCTGCTCATTAACAAGATCGTGGCGGAAAAGCTGTCGGATAAGTTGCAGATCATGATGGTTCCGGCGGATGGAAAGTTCTTCATGAACGATGTTCTGAAGAGCATGAACATGGGGAGTTCTTCTGCGGCTGAACCCTCGGAGCAGGCTGAGGCTACTCGGTAGATCTTGCCGAAATCCCCACTTCTCGCAATACCGGCGAGAAGTGGGGCAAAAGCATTGAGAGTTAGTGCCTGAAGCCGTACAAACAAGTCGTTGCCGGTGTCAGAACAGTACAGGGGCTCGGGGGAGTCAGATGGGCACGGCGGTTTATAATTCGGCCATCCCGGAAATCATTTGGATCTCGGTGACTCGCGCCTCACGCTTAACTTCTTTTCGTGTCCTGCTTCTCTTCCTTCTTATCGCGCTGTTCGCGCGCGGGGTTCCTGCTCATGCTGCTGACTGGAATACTTCCGAACAACAACTGGCGAAGAAAGTGGCCGCGGTCACGGGGCCTGGCGCCGTCGTGTTGAAAGTCGACAATCGTTCGTCGCTCGGAAGGCGCGATAGTGAGATCGTGCAGAACGGTCTGCGCAGCGCACTGGAGCAGGCTGGACTTCGGCTCGTAAAGAGCGAGCAGGCGGCGATCGCTGTGACGATCTCGCTCTCAGAGAATCCCGCCTCATATGTCTGGGTCGCCGAGATTCATCAGGGAACCGAGGCTTCGGTCGTGATGGTTTCGATTCCGCGCTCCGGGCACGCGGCTGTCGCGCACGACTCGATGCCGATTGCGCTGCGCAAGAGTCTGGTGTGGGCGCAGGATACTCCGCTTCTCGATCTGACGATTCTGGAAGAGAGCGGAACACCAACCCGCATCGCGGTGCTCAATTCCGAGAATGTTTCGCTGTACCGATTTCAAGGCGGGAAGTGGCAGTCTGAATCGGTGATGGAAATCGTGCATGCACGGCCATGGCCGCGCGATCTGCGCGGACGCCTGGTCCCCGGCAAAGACCATCTGTTTGACGCTTACTTGCCCGGCGTCACGTGCCATAGCAGCGGGACAGGACCGTTGGCGTTGAGTTGCCATGAGACGGACGATCCATGGCCGATTGCCGCCGCGGCCAGCGGGCCCGTGTTTCCGAGCGCGGGATCAGCGAATCGAGCTACGGCGGTTGTTTCTCCGACATCGGCGTTTTTTGCGCCGGCGCGAAATTTCTTTACGGGCGTGCTGACTCCAGCGCTGGGGAAGTTCGGCACAGTTTCGAGATTCTATTCCGCCGCATTTGTTCCGCGGGAGAAATACACCTTGTGGCTTTTTGCCGGCACGGACGGGCGAGTGCACTTGGTCGATGGAATGAATGATCAGGCCTCGAAGATCGATTGGGGCAGCGACATCACTAGCGTGAAGACGTTGTGCGGCGCCGGGTGGCAAATACTGGCGGCAGGATCCGGAATTCAAGCGCAGGACTCCGTACGGGCGTATGAGTTGCCGGATCGCGATCCGGTTGCCGTGAGTGCGGCAGTCGACTTTCCTGGCGCGCTGTTGGCTCTGTGGACTGAGTCCAGAGGCGACACGGCGATCGCGATTGTGAAGGATCGGGAAACAGGGAGCTATGAAGCGTTTCGTCTCGATTTGGCTTGCAGTCAGTAGCTTGCTATTTGCGGCTCTGATGGCAACTGCGGCGACGCGGCCGCAGTATGGAGGCACGCTGCATGTGACCATGCGGGAGTCGCTGTCGTCGCTTGATCCGGCGGATACCTCCGATCCAGATTCGTTTGCCCGACGAAGTGTGACCGGGTTGATGTTTGACACGCTGGTGAGACTGGACGACACCGGCCACGTAAACCCTGTGCTGGCCGAGTCGTGGCAGTCAATGCGAGGAAATCAGCGGTGGCAGTTGCGTTTGCGGCATGGAGTAAAGCTTCACGATGGGTCGGCGCTCACTGCTGACGTTGCAGCGGCATCGTTACGGTTTGCGAACCCTGCATGGAACGTGAGTTCTGACGGGGATGCGGTAATCATTGAAGTTGAGGGTGCGAATCCCGAATTGCTCAGCGAACTGGCCCTGCCGCGAAACGCGATTGTGAAGCGAGATGGCGACCGGCCGAGCGGGACTGGTCCGTTTCATCTCGTAGATTGGCAACCGGGAAGAAAGTTGACTCTCGCGGCGAACGAAGATTGCTGGCGGGGGCGTCCGTTTCTCGACGGCATTGAGATCGAGATGGCGAAGAATTATCGCGAGCAGATGACGGCGCTCGACCTGGGCAAGACCGACCTGGCTGAGGTGGCACCCGAGCAGACACACCGGGTCTCGCAAGAGGGCCACCGTCTTGCGAATTCGGCGCCGATGGAACTGGTGGCGCTACTGTTCATCCACGATGCGAATACTCAGGAAGAGAAATCCCTGCGCCAAGCGCTGGCCCTGAGCATTGAGCGTGGATCAATGCGCAGCGTATTGCTGCAAGGTGCGGGCCAGCCAACAGCAAGCATTTTGCCGACGTGGATCAGTGGATATGGCTTTGTCTTTTCTGCGGATGCTGATTTAGCCAAGGCGCGTCAACTGCGGAGTCAAGTTCGCACCGCGCCGGCCTGGACGCTTGGATACGACAGCAACGATCCACTGGCTCGCCTTCTCGCGGACAGAATTGCACTGAACGCTCGTGATGCGGGATTGTCCGTGCAGCCAACGCCGTCGGTCGGCGTTGATTTGCGTCTGGTGCGGATTCCGCTGGCATCGTCGGATCCGTGGATCGCTTTAGAGGACGTCATCAGCCAGGCAGGGTTGCCCGCTCCCAGGAATCGCAGTGGCTCGGCTGAAGAACTTTATGCCACCGAACAGGCTGCCATTGCGAACGAACGGGTGATGCCGCTGTTTCATCTGCCGGTGTCGGAGGCTTCTTCATCAAATCTGCGTAACTGGGCATTGCGCGCCGAGGGCAGCCTCGACTTGGACGATGCGTGGCTGGAGACCACTAAGCCATGACGTTCCGGCGAAAACTTCTCATTGTCTTCGCGCTGACGGTTTTCTTGTCAGTGACAGCGGTCGCATTGCTCGTTCAGCTTCTTACCCGCAATGCATTTGAAAAATCCGAGAACGATCGCACGGCCGCAACCGTCGCTCAATTTCAGCATGAGTTCACCCGTCGTGGAGAAGAGGTGGTGCGACGGGTGGAGAATATTGCTGCCTCGGACGCGATTGCGCGCATGGCGACGGCGCTCAACGGAACGTCGGCAGACTCAGCCGAGTACTTCGATCTGGCGCACTCCATGGCCGACAACCATCAACTGGATTTTGTGGAGTTGCTGGACTGGCACGGAACCATTGTTTCGTCGGCCCAGTGGCCGGCAAAGTTTGGATATCCGGACACCGCGTTTGAGAGCATTTCTAGGATGCATGAGCAGGCGCCTTTTCTGAAACTCGAGGAATTGCAGGATTCCATCGCGCTGGGCATGTTTGCAGTGCGGGCGATTCATGTCGGCGAACACGCGGTGTATGTCGTGGGAGGTCGACGGCTGGACAAGACTTTCCTGTTGGCGCTCGATTTGCCGACAGATACGCGAGTGCTGCTTTATCAGAATCGTGGAGATACCTTCTCGCCGGATTGGCTGCTCGACCCAGCAGCGGTTGGAAACGCGGGTGACACGGTGCGTCCTGCCGCGAAATTTGCACCACTGATCGAATCGGTGCGGCGTTACAACCAGGAAACTGCGGGAATCGTTTCGTGGACTTCGGATCAGGCCGACGATGAGGTATTTCATGCAATCCCGCTGAGAGGGTTAGGAAAGGATCAGCCGCTGCTGGGAATTCTGCTAATCGGGAATTCGCGGCGGTCGTATGTCGAGTTGAAGCGGCGCATCCGCGACTCTGCGCTGCTGGTGGGCGGAGCAGGAATCGTTCTGGCGATTCTACTCAGCAGTTGGGCCTCGGCGCGCGTGACGCGGCCGGTGGTGCAGCTGGCGCGGGCGGCGCAGGAGGTGGCTGCCGGAAGTTGGGACACTCATGTTGAGGTGTCGGGTCATGACGAGGTCGCGCAACTGGCAGAATCGTTTAATTGCATGACCACCGAACTGCTTGCGCAGAAAGAACGGCTGGTCCAGACCGAGCGTGTTGCGGCTTGGCGCGAACTGGCGCGGCGGCTGGCGCACGAGCTCAAGAATCCGCTGTTTCCGATACAGCTTACCGTCGAAAATCTCATTCGCGCCCACGAGCAAAGTCCGGGGCTTTTCGAGGAAATGTTCGGCGAGAGCGCACGCACGCTGCTGGCCGAGATCTCGAACCTGAAGGGGATCATAGGACGCTTCAGCGAGTTCTCGAAGATGCCGCAACCGCAGCTGCAACCGGTACAACTGAACGAGATCATGCGCGGCGTGGCGCAATTATTTCAGGCGCAGCTACAAGCGCCGGGACGGACCGCGATCGCATGCAACCTTCGGCTGGATGACCAACTGGAACCGATTGCAGCTGATCCCGAACTGTTGCACCGTGCGCTCTCCAATCTCGTGCTCAATGCTATGGACGCGATGCCATCCGGCGGAGCGCTGACGCTACGAACCCGTCGCGACGACGGGAAGGTAGTGATCGAAGTGGCGGACACGGGCTCGGGTCTGACGCCGGAAGAGTGCGAGCGCATCTTCACTCCGTACTACACCAGCAAGCAACATGGAACGGGGCTTGGACTTGCCATCGTGCAGTCGGTGGTAAGCGATCACCACGGAAGAATCAGCGTACAGAGCGAACCGGGCAAGGGAACGACTTTCGTGATCGAATTGCCCAGCAACGTCGAGGCACTTGCCGCCATCGCGGATCAGAAGAGGGCGGAGGAAATGGCGGGAAAATCGACGAGTTAGGGTTTGCCGGTTGTGCGTCCCGCAAGGAGGAAAGTTGCCACGCAAAGCACATCTGCTGATTGTCGATGATGAAGCCAACACCTTGGCCTCGCTGTCGCGCGCCTTCCGTCTGGCGGGTCACGAGGCCACGGTGTGCGACAACGCTGCCAAAGCTCTGGAACTGGCGAAGGTACAAACGTTTGACTTGATTCTGTCGGATGTAGTGATGCCCGGAAAAGATGGACTGACGCTGCTCGCGGAACTGAAGCAGCAGGGCGTGGCGTCGCCGGTAGTGATGATGTCAGGTCAGGCACACATCGAAATGGCGGTCAAGGCCACGAGGCTGGGCGCGCTCGATTTTCTCGAGAAGCCGATCTCTTCTGACAAATTACTGCTCACCGTAGACAACGCTCTCAAACTGCAGCGCCTGGAGAGCGAGAACCAGCAACTTCGCCAACGGCTGGGCAAGCATGAAATTGTGTGGAAAGGCGAGGCGATGCGGCGAGTCATGGCGCAACTGGAGCGGGTTGCGCCGAGTGAATCGCGAGTATGCATCCTCGGCGAGACCGGAACTGGAAAAGAACTCATCGCTCGCACCATTCATGAGCGAAGCGGGCGCTCCGGCGGGCCATTTGTCACTTTGAATTGCGCCGCCGTGCCGGCGGAGTTGATTGAATCGGAACTGTTCGGACATGAGAAGGGATCTTTCACAGGCGCATCCGGACGCCATGTTGGAAA
>Ga0335078_10009747_pt1 | contig 14216 bp, 14 predicted proteins | sample Lox_Sample_32_FD_206711 | JGI IMG/M metagenome (GOLD analysis project Ga0335078, IMG submission 206711) | Soil microbial communities from Loxahatchee National Wildlife Refuge, Florida, United States - Lox_Sample_3.2 | ecosystem: Environmental > Terrestrial > Soil > Wetlands | place: USA...
GCCAGCCGTCGTAGCACCACGGCTGGCCGCGCAGGGCGGCGGCGGAGTTGACCGTGGACCCGCCGCCGGTGCCCTTGCCCTGCGGCAGGCCCATCCCGTTGTCCGCGTCGGCGTAGTGGTAGTAGCACCCGTCGGGCAGCAGGTAGTCGCAGAGCATCCAGCGGGGCGGCGGCGTGCCCGGGTCCGGGCCCGCCTCGACCACGGTGACCGAGGCCGAGTCGGCCAGTCCCAGCGCGCAGAACAGCCCGGCGGAGCCTGCCCCGATGATCAGGACGTCGCTGCTATCCGGCATAACCGGCCTGACACCGAGTCCTGGTCCAGGTTGGCCAGCTGATCGGCCATGACCGACAGGATGTGCTGGCGCAGCAGGGTCTCCGCGCGCTCGCCGTCGCGCGCCGCAATCGCTTCGTAGATCGCCTGATGCTCTTGCACGGAGCTGCCCAGCCGGCCCGGGATGGCCACGGTCAGCCGGCCGATGCGGGTCACGTGGTCCCGGATGTTGTCCAGCATCGCGGTGATCCGGCTGTTCTTGGACTGCCGGTACAGGAGCACGTCGAACTCGTCGATCAGCGCGGTGAGCGCGCCGGTGTCCCCCGCCTCATAGGCGGCGGCGCTGTCCTTGACCACGCGGGTCAGCGCGGCCATGTCCTCGGCCGAGATGTGCACCGAGGCCTCGCGGGCACAGTGCCCCTCGAGCAGCTCGCGCACCTCGTAGATCTCGCGCAGGTCGGACCGGCTGTACCCGGCCACCACCGCGCTGCGGTACGGGGCGATCTGCACGAAGCCGTCCTTTTCCAGCCGGACGAACGCCTCGCGCAGCGGCGTCTTGCTGACCCCGAACCGCGCGGCCAGCTCGGCCTCGCGCAGCACGTAACCAGGCGGGAGCTGGGCGGCGACGATCTCCTGGCGGAGCTTCAGGTACACCGAGTCCTTGAGCTGGCGATGCTGCACGCCATCGCCCAGCGTGCTGGTCATAGCTGCCTCCACGACGGCAGCCGCCGCCCAGCCGGGACGCCGGCCGGGCAGGCGGCCTGCCGTATTGCCACACTCACTGGGTTCTTCAGCTACTTACGATCCGCTCTTCGGGACCAGGTTCGGGTCCACCACCGAGGACGCCTGTACTGGCTTGGTGATCAGGCCGTCGCTCTTCATCCAGTTGGCGAAACTCTGCCACGCGCTCACGCTCATGGCACCGAACCCAGCCGAATTGTGCAGCAGCGGCGCGGTCGCGTACACCATCTTCTTCAGCATCGCCGCGCTGTAGCCCTTGGCCACCGGGCTGATCGCGGCCAGCGCCGCGGCCGGGTTGGCCTCGGCCGCCGCGGCGCCCTTGCCCAGGCCGGCCAGGAACTTCCGCACCATGGTCCGGTAGGCCGGGTCGCTGGCCAGCTTCGACTTGTTGGCGATGATGACCAGCTCGTCGTACTGCGGCACGCCCTGGGTGCTCACCGGGTAGACCTTCGGGTGCAGGCCCAGCGCGGCCAGCTGGATGGCCTCGATGTTGCGGTAACCGCTGATGATCGCGGCCACCTTGCCGGACACCATGGCGGGGACCAGGCCCTCGTTGACCGTGACCAGCTTTATCTGGCTGAGCGTGAGGTGGTACTTCTTCAGCACCGCCTTGAGCATCTGCGCGGACACTGGGTCACCGTCGGTGCCGATCGTCTTGCCGGCCAGCTGGGCCGGGCTGCTCACCCCGCTCTTGCCCGAGATGATGAGCGAGTTCAGCGAGGTGGGGACCATCGCGCCGACCGCGGTCACGTTCAGGTTCTGGGTGCCGGCGGTGATCGTCTCCGGCTCGTAGGAGATCGCCAGCGGGACCTGCCCCAGGCTGACCAGCTTCAGCGCGTCGGTGCTGTTGGACGGGGACTGGAACGTCACCTTCAGCCCCTGGGCGGTGAAGTCGCCGTTCTTCTGGGCCAGGTACAGCGCGATGTGGTCCGGGTTCGGGAACCAGTCGAGCAGCACGGTGGTATTGGTCAGCGGCTTGCCGTTACTGGCGTTCGTGCCGGAGGATGAGGCGCCGCAGGCGGCCGCAGTCGCCATCACGGCGGCTGCCCCGATGGCCAGCGCGGCTCTTCGGCCGGCTCTCCTGGCTGCGGTCATGGACAATCACCGTTTCCCTTCTCGTGCCCATGGGCAAGTGATCCGCTCGAGTACCGAGACGGCGATGAACAGCAGGATGGCCTCGAAGGTCAGGATGAAGATGGCAGCGAAGACGAGGTCGGTCTCGAGCTGCGGGATGGCCTGGATCATCACGTAGCCCAGGCCGTTCTGCGAGCCGGCGTACTCGCCGAACACCGCGCCGATCGGCGCGTAGGTGGCCGCGATCCGCAGGCCGGAGAACGTCGACGGCAGCGCGGCGGGCGCCTCGACGCGGCGCAGCGTCGCCCACCGGTTGCCATCCAGGGTGCGCATGACCTTCAGCAGGTCGGGATCGACGGAGGCCAGGCCGTCGATCGTGTTCACCACGATGGGGAAGAAGCAGATCAGCGCCACCACGATGAGCTTGGGTGTGATCGTGTAGCCGAAGATGATGGCCAGCACCGGCGCGATGACCACGATCGGCACCGCCTGGGACCCGATCAGCAGCGGGTAGACGGCGTTGCGCACGGTCCGCGAGCTGTGCAGGGCGAAGGCGAGCGCGATGGCCACCACCACGGCCAGCAGGAAGCCGAGTACGACCTCCTTGGTGGTGACCCAGGTGGCGCTGGCCAGCGTGCCCGACCAGCTGCTCACCCCGGTCCGCCAGATCCGGTCCAGCGAGGGCAGCACGTAGTCCGGGACGCCGAACCAGTGGCTGACCGCCTCCCAGATCAGCGCGATCACGACCAGGATGCCGGCCGCGGGCAGGGCGCGGCGGACCGAGGCGGCCGCGGCCGAGCGGCGGGACCGGGCCGGTGCGGCGCTGGGGGTCTCCGGCGGTCGGGTGGCCGTCGTGCTCATGCCGCCGCCTCGAGCAGGGACAGGATCTCGTCGCGCAGCTCAGTGAACTCGGGATGGCGGATCAGCTCACGCCGGCTGCCGGTGTGCGGCAGGTCCACCTGGAACTGCGCGACGATGCGGCCGGGTCGCGCGGACATCACCACGACCCGCTCGCCGATCAGGATCGCCTCTTCCACGTCGTGGGTGACCAGCACCGTCGTCCTGGGCTCGGCGTCCAGCGCGCTGCGCAGCCACTGCTGCAGGTCGGCCCGGGTGATCGAGTCGAGCGCGCCGAACGGCTCGTCGAGCAGCAGGACCTCCTTGCCCGCCACCAGGGTACGGAGGAAGGACACCCGCTGCCGCATGCCGCCAGACAGCTGGTAGGGCAGCCGGTCCTCGAATCCCGCCAGCCCAAACCGCTCGACCAGGTGGGCGACCCGGTCCCGGGCCTGCTTGCGCCCCATGCCCTGGTTCTCCAGGGCGAGCGCCGCGTTGCCGAGAACGTCCCGCCAGGGCAGCAGCAGGTCGCGCTGCGGCATCCAGGCACAGCGGCGCAGCCGCCCGGCGGCGGTCTCCGTGTCGATGACCGTTATCGTGCCCTCATTGGGCTCGTCGAGCCCGCAGATCAGCCCCAGCAGCGTGGATTTTCCGCAGCCGCTCGGGCCGACGATGGCCAGCCGCCCGTGCAGCGCGAGGTCGAGGTCAACCCCGGACACGGCCACGGTTTCGCCAAATACCCGGGTTACCCCCTGCAGCCGCAGCCCCGTGCCGGCCGGGCCGGCCAGGCCAGCCGCGGTGGCGCCTCCGGTATCCGTCTGTGCCCCGCCAGCAGCGCCGTTACCTGCAGGCGAACCGCTCGTACCGGCCATCTGCTCCTCGATCAAGGAAAATAGGATCTCAGATCTGCGATTCCAAACAGTGAATCAAATCTCAGGCCGATGTGCGAGATCTTGACATGGAACCGTTATGGGGGCAACGAGGTGTCTAACACACCTACTTTGCAATGTCCGGCACCGGCCGGGCTAGGGCAATCATCATCTGGGAGCCCGGTGGCGGTGTTTTTGCCGGGGCCTTTACCAGCGGCTCACCGGGGATCTCCCGGGCTTTGCCTGACAAGTTCGCTTGACACTCTGCCATGGATCAGCAAATATGCCAACATGACAAGCGAACTTGACACCCGCCGGGATGCCGGGCCGGGCCCCGGGCCGCCCCGGGGCCGCCCCGCCCGGGGCGGGCGGTGAAGAACGACGTCCGGGAGCGTCGCACCGCCCACGGGCTGGCCCAGGGGGAGCTGGCCCACGCGCTGGCCGTCTCCCGGCAGACCATCAACTCCATCGAGACCGGCCGGTACACGCCGTCTCTCCCGCTGGCCATCGCCATCGCCCATTTCTTCGGGACCACGGTTGAGGAGATCTTCCATGCAGACCACGTCGAGGAATAACCGGCAGTACTGGGGCACGCTGGCGCTGGGCGCCGGCATCGGGGTCGTCTACCTGGTCGGCTTCGTGATCGGCGGCAAACCGCTGGACGGCGTGGTCTCGCTGGCCATCATGGTCGGCTTCACCGGCGGGGTGGCGCTGATCGCCCGGCGCAGCGAGACGGTCCGCGGCCTGCTCGACCACCGTGACGAGCGGATCTCCGGGATCGACCTGCGGGCCACCGCGGTGACCGCGCTGGCCATGATCGCCGTGGTGCTGGTCGGCTTCGTGGTGGATATCGCCCGCGGCGGCAGCGGCTGGCCGTGGTACCTGATCGGCGCGGTGGGCGGGCTGGCCTACATCGCGGCGGTGACCATCTTCCGGGTCCGGGGCTGATGACCGTAGTCAGGCCGGCCGCTGGCGCGGCCCGCACCGAACTGGCGCCGAGCCGGGTTGGCGCCCGCGTGTCACCGGTGATGCGGCATGCTGGATGGATGACCTGGACCGCACCCACGGTCAGCCCCGTAGACGGGCCGCTGACCGGGGACGACCGCCCGATCCTCGAGGGCTACCTCAGCTGGCAGCGCGCCACGCTGCTGAATATCTGCGCCGGGCTGACCGGCGAGCAGCTGGCCCAGCGGCCGATCCCGGCGTCGAACCTGTCGCTGCTCGGCCTGATCCGGCATCTGGCCAAGGTCGAGCGCACCTGGTTCCGGCAGCGGGCCGCCGGGCAGCCGGTGCCGCCGATGTACGACCCGGCGCGGGGCAAGGATGCCGACTTCAACGACGGAACCGCGGCCAGCGCACCAGCCGACCTGGACCGCCTGCGGGCCGAGTGGCAGCTCGCGGATCAGGCCGTTAAGGATATGGAATTTACCGACACGTTCGAGGCGTACGGTGAGACGTGGTCGCTGCGGATGATGTACGTGCACCTGATCGGCGAGTACGCGCGGCACAACGGGCATGCCGACCTGATCCGGGAGAGCATCGACGGCGTCACCGGGCGGTGACCCCGGCCAGCGAGAGCACCACCTTCCGGATGAACACCTGCGGATCCGGCCACGGGAACGCGGGCAGCGAGCTGCGCAGGGTGACCGTGCCGTGCAGCGCCACCCACACCGCGGTGGCGTCGGCCAGCACGTCGGTGCTGGTGGACACGCCCGCCTGGACGCAGTCCTCGATGCCGTTGACGAGCAGCGCGAACGCGTTGGCGCCGAACTCCAGCACCGGGCGGCCATCCGGGCCCAGCTCGACCGGCTGGCAGTAGTCCGCCGCGTCGGCGTGGTGCGCGGCGAACAGCACGCCGTACCGGGCCGGGTGGTCCAGGCCGTAGGCCACGTAGGCGGCGCACCCGGCGGCCAGCCGGTCGGCCGGGTCCGGGCCCGCGGCGGCGGTGGCCCGCTCGATCGTCGCGGCCAGCTCGTCGAACACCCGGACCACGACGGCCAGCAGGATCTCGTCGCGGTCGGCGAAGTGCGGGTAGATGGACGGGGCGGCGATGCCGGCCTGCCGGGCCACCGCGCGCAGCGTGACCGCCTCGGCTGAGCCGTGCTGCTCGATCAGCTCGACGGCGGCCGTGACGATATCCCCGGTCAGCCGGGCGCCCTGGCCACGGGCGTTCCGCTGCCGGCGCGGCGCCGCCGACCGGGCCGGGCCGCCGGGTGGCCGCTGGCCGGCTGCCTTCGGTGAGGTTTTCACGGTTACTACTTTACAGCTGTTAGCTCATCTGTCTATGCTTACAACTGTAAGTCAACATCTGTAAGTAAGCAGCTGTAAGGAGAGCGCGATGTCTGCGACAGCCAACCCGGAGCCGCCCGCCGGCGGCCAGCCTGACTCGCGGTGGCCGGGTGGCCACCCGCACCGCCGCCGGATCCTGCTCGTGCTCTGCCTGAGCCTGCTGGTGGTGGTCATCGACAACACGATCCTGAACACCGCGCTGCCCACGCTGGCCCGCGTGCTGCACGCGGGCACCAGCTCGCTGCAGTGGATCGCGGACGCGTACACGCTGTGCTTCGCCGCGCTGCTCATCCCGGCGGGCGCGCTCGGCGACCGGTACGGGCGCAAGCTGTCCCTGCTCGGCGGGCTGACCGTGTTCGCGATCGGCAGCACGGCCGCGGCCTTCGCCGGCAGCACCGGGATGCTGATCGCGGCGCGGGTGGTCATGGGCCTGGGCGCGGCGTTCGTCATGCCCGCCACGCTGTCCATCCTGAACGCGGTGTTCCCGCCGCGGGAGCGGCCGCAGGCCATCGCCGCCTGGTCGGCCGTGGCCGGGGTGGGCATCGTGATCGGCCCGACCCTGGGTGGCCTGCTGCTCTCGCACTTCTGGTGGGGCAGCGTATTCCTGATCAACGTGCCGCTGGTCGCGGTGGCCCTGGCCGGCGTGCTGGCGACCGTGCCGGAGACGGCCGAGGCGGGCCGGCGGGGGCTGGACGTGGCGGGCACGCTGCTGGTGGCCGGCGCGCTGGTACTCATCGTCGACGCGATCATCGAGGCGCCCAGCCGGGGGTGGACCGGCCCGGTCACGCTGGGCGAGCTGGCGGGCGGGCTGGCCATGCTGGGCGTGTTTGGCTGGTGGGAGCTGCGCACCGCCCGCCCGCTCATCGACCTGCGGGTGTTCCGCTCCCGCGCGTTCTCGGCGGCCGCGCTGTCGGTGACCGTGATCTTCTTCGCCCTGTTCGGCAGCTTGTTCGTGCTGACCCAGTACCTCCAGCTGGTACACGGGTACAGCCCGCTGTCGGCCGGCCTGCGCGCGCTGCCGTTCGCGCTGGCCATGGCGGCGGTGTCGCCGGTGTCACCTGCGCTGGCCCAGCGGTTCGGCGCGCGGGTGATCATCCCGGGCGGCATCGCGCTGATGGGCGCCGGCCTGCTCGACCTGTCCACCGCGGGGGTGCACACCGCGTACTGGCTGCTGGCCGTGGCCGTGGCCGTCATGGGCGCCGGCATGGGCCTGGTCATGGCGCCCGCCAGCACGACCATCATGACCACGGTGCCCGCGCACCAGGCCGGGGCGGGCAGCGCGATCAACGACACGATCCGCGAGGTCGGCGGGGCGCTTGGTATCGCCGTGGTCGGCAGCCTGTCCGCGGCGCTGTTCCGCGACAAGCTGGGCGCCGCGCTCGCCGCGGCGCACGCACCGCACGCGGTCAGCAACGTGGCCACCGGCTCCATCGCGGCCGCCGACGCGGTCGGGCGCCAGGTGGGCGGGGTACGCGGCGCCGATCTGCTCAGCGCGGCGCACGGCGCGTTCGTGGACGCGATGGCCGCGGGCATCCGGGTGGCCGCGGCGGTCGCCCTGGTCGCCGCCGTCGGCGCCATCTTCTTCCTGCCCCGCCGCGGGCGGCTGGCCGCTGCCGCGGTGGCCGGCCCGGCCAGCCCGGCCGCCAGCGAGGCGCCGGCCCTGGCGGGCACCGCCGCCCCATAGCACCGGCGGCCATTCATCGTGATCATGACTTAGGGTCGAAACTATTGGCCCCTAAGTCATGATCACGTTAGTGGAGGGCTAGCTGGCGGCGGCGAGGAGGTCGCGCTGATGGATCTCGCACCAGCGGCGGGCCCGGAGCATGGTGCCGGACAGGTGATTCCAGAAGTCGATGAAGCCCGGGTGGCCCTGGCCCACCGCGTCGGTGATGATGGTGCAGCTCCAGTCGTGGTTGGCCAGCACCGCACCGGCGACCTCGCGGCGCTGCGCCGCGGTCAGCCCGTAGGCGTCCAGCAGCAGGCGGAACCGGTGCAGCGCCTGTCCCTGCCGTGCGTCGGGCACGTCACGCTCGTCGTACAGCGGGCACCAGTGCCGCGCGGCGGCGGCCAGATCCCAGCTGGCGCTGCCCGGGCCCGCCAGGTCGAAGTCGATCAGCGCGGCCGCCCGGCCGTCCCGGAAGATCAGATTGGCCGGGTGCACGTCGTTGTGGCTGACCAGCCGGCTGGTGTAGCGGGCGGGCAGGCGGCGCGGCCAGCGGTAGCCGGCCGGGTCGAACGACGCGACCGCCTGATGGTAGCGGCGCAGCAGATCAGCCACGCTGGCCAGGGCCGCGTCGGTCAGCAGGTCGGCCGGTAGCGGGGGCACGGCGGCCCGGCCCTGAATATAGGTCAGCGTCTCGGTACCAGCGTCGGTGGTGATCAGCCGCGGCGCGCCGTCGAACCCGGCCCGGGTCAGGTGGGCGAGCAGCGCGTGGGTGGCGGCCGCGGCGGGCGCGCGGGGCCGGTGGACCGTGGACCCGACCCGCCGCACCAGCCCGCGGTTAGCGGTGCCGCCGGCCAGCGGCTCGTCGCCTGATGACAGGGTCCGGTGCACATCCCGCAAAGTTCCCTGCACCACGGGTCTATGCACCGGCGGCTGGGGCGGCCGGCGTACTCATGGCCGGGGAGGCCGCGCCGCGGGGGCTCCTTCCGCGCCGAGCAGCGCGCGGGCCAGGCTGGCGTGGGTGACCAGGCCGTGAATCCGGCCGCCGCGCAGCGCCGCGCGGACCGCGGCGCTCTTGGACACCCCGTAGGCGACCGCGATGACGGCCGGGATGCGGGCCAGCAGCGGTCCCGGTGTGACGATCATGCGGCTGTCCAGCGGGGTGGGTACCGGGCGGCCGTCGGCACCGAGGAACACCCCGGCCATCTCGGCATGCACACCGAGCCGGGCGATGTCCGCCCGCTCCCCCGGGCTGCACGCGTCGTAGATCGTGGACAGCCCCGGTGCCCACGCGCCGATCGCGACCAGGGCGATCGTCACCGACGGGACCAGGGCCAGCGCGTCGGCCACGTCGGCCTGCCGCCGGATGGCGGCGGCCGTCCCGGCGTCGTCCACGATCATTGGCGCGTAGAAGACGTGCGCGGTGCCACCGCCGATGCGGGCTACCGAGCGGACCAGGTCGAGCAGGTCCCGGCCGTCGGGCGGTGGCACCGCCCCGGTCAGCTGGACGATCGGGCACGGCGGCAGCCGGGTCAGCGCGGCGGCCAGCCCGCTCAAAGTGCGTGACCAGGACATGCCGAGCACGTCGCCCGGGGTGATGATGTCCATCAGCGCGCGCCCGGCCGCCTCGCCCAGCCGGCGGCGCAGCGCGGGCTCGTCCTGGTCCGGGAAGCTGAACACGAACGCCTGCTGCAGCCCGAACGCGGCGCACAGCTCGGCCGACAGCCCGGCGTCCAGGCTGCCGCCGGGCAGCCCGATCTCGATGCGCACCATGCCGGACTCACGGGCCGAGTCGAGCAGCCGGGCCACCCGGAACCGGCTGATGCCGAGCTGATCGGCGATGTCCACCTTGGAGATCCCGTCCAGGTAGAACTGCCGCGCCACCCGGGCGGCCAGCACGATCTCCGCGGGCCGGTCAGCGGACAGCCTGGCCATGTCCCCCCTGTCTCGGTAAGCAGGTGAGCCGCCCGGCCGAGCCGCCCGGCGGGTTGTCCGGCTGGGCTGCCTGCCTGGGCTGCCTGCCTGGGCTGCCTGGGCGCTCATTTGAGCGGTATGGACTCATATTTGCAGTTTTTCTTGACTTTGCCTAGCCGCGATCTCAGTGTGTTTGGTATCTGCCCGCTCAGAATGAGCGCCAGTTGCTCAAATGAGCACACCAGGGAGCAGCCCGTACCGGACACCGCAGTCACGCTGACGACGGGAGTGCCGCATGGCCCGACGACGAGGTGCCGGCTTAACTGCCACCGGCCCGGCCACACCATCGGTGAGCCGCCGGGCCTTCCTGGCCGGCGCGTCGGGCGGGGCGGCGCTGGCGCTGGCCGGCTGCGCCACCGGCGCCGAGCAGCTGTTTACCGGCGGCGGCTCGGGCACCACGGTGACCGTGGCGATCGTCTCCAACCCGCAGATGCAGGACGCGATCAGCCTGTCCCACCTGTTCACGCAGCAGCATCCGGACATCCACCTTAAATTCGTCTCGCTGCCGGAGAACGAGGCCCGCGCCAAGATCACCGCGGACGTGTCCACCCAGGGCGGCGAGTTCGACGTGGTGATGATCAGCAACTACGAGACCCCGATGTGGTCGGCCAACGGCTGGCTGGCCAACCTGCAGCCGTACATCGACAACACCCGGGGCTACGACGCCCAGGACTTCCTGCCCCAGCTGCGGGCGACGCTGTCGCACAAGGGCGACCTGTACTCGGTGCCGTTCTACGGCGAGTCCTCGTTCCTGATGTACCGCAAGGACCTGATGACCCAGGCCGGGATCAAGATGCCGGCCCACCCGACCTGGACCCAGGTGGTCCAGATCGCGGAGCGGATGCACGACGCGAAGAAGGGGCGGGCCGGCATCTGCCTGCGCGGGGACCCCGGGTGGGGGGAGAACCTGGCGCCGATCGACACGGCCATCAACTCGTTCGGCGGCCGCTGGTTCGACATGTCCTGGCGGGCCCAGCTGACCAGCCCGGAAGTAGAGCGTGCGGTCGGCACGTACGTGTCGGTGCTGCAGAAGTACGGCGAGCCGGGCGCCCCGGAGGCCGGCTTCTCCGAGTGCGCCACGCTGTACGGCCAGGGCGACGCGGCCATGTGGTACGACGCGACCTCGGCGGTCGGCGTGATCGAGGACCCGCAGAGCAGCAAGGTGGCCGGGCGCAACGGATACGCGTGGGCGCCGAGCCAGAACGGCCGCCCGTCCGGCTGGCTCTACACCTGGTCGCTGGCCATCCCGGCCACCTGCCCGCACAAGCAGGCGGCCTGGGACTTCGTGGCCTGGATGACGTCCAAGTCCTACATCAAGACGGTGGGCAGCAAGCTGGGCTGGTCGCACGTGCCGCCGGGCAGCCGGTTCTCCAGCTACCAGATCCCGCAGTACAAGAAGATGTCCAAGGTCTACGGGCCGCTGACCCTGGCCTCGATAAACGCGACCAACACGGCCCACCCGACGGTCAAGCCGGTGCCCTACACCGGTGTCCAGTTCCTGGACATCCCGGAGTTCCAGGACCTGGGCACCAACGTCAGCGAGCAGCTCAGCGCCGCCATCGCGGGCCAGCAGTCGGCGGCCTCGGCGCTGTCCCAGGCGCAGCGCTACGCCCAGGCCGTCGGCGACAGCTACCGGAAGTCGTGATGACCAGCCCGCAGGCAGGACGGAGGCCCCGATGACCGCGATCGCTCCCCCGGTTGCCGCCACGCGCAGCGCCCGGGCCCGCGCCGACCGGCGCAAGCAGGGCTGGGTCCGGCGGACGCCGCTGCTGCCCGCGCTGGTGTTCACGATCATCGTCACCCAGCTGCCGTTCGTGCTGACGCTGTGGTACTCGCTCCAGTCGTGGAGCCTGGTCCGCCCCGGCTCCCGGCAGTTTGTCGGGTTCGCCAACTACGCGGACGTGTTCTCCGACAGCCAGTTCCGCACCACCGCGCTGAACACGATCATCATGACGGTCGGTGTGGTGCTGATCGCGATGGTGCTCGGCGTGGCGCTGGCCCTGCTGCTGGACCGGAAGTTCCTTGGCCGGGGCGTGATTCGCACGCTCCTGATCACCCCGTTTCTGGTCATGCCGGTGGCCGGCGCGCTGGTGTGGAAGACGGTGATGCTCGACCCTACGTTCGGCATCGTCAACTTCATCCTGCGGCCGTTCGGCATCGGCCATTTCAACTGGATCGGCAGCCTGCCACTGGGCTCGGTGATGATCGAGATGATCTGGCAGTGGACGCCGTTCATGATGCTGCTGGTGCTGGCCGGGCTGCAGAGCCAGCCGACCGACATCCTGGAGGCGGCCAGCACCGACGGCGCCCGGCCGCTGGACATCTTCCGTGAGCTGACCCTGCCGCACCTGCGCCGCTACATCGAGCTGGGCATCGTGCTGGGCGCCATCTACGTGGTCAACGAGTTCGACGCGATCTACATGATGACCCAGGGCGGCCCCGGCATCTCCAGCGCCAACCTGCCCTTCTACATCTACCAGCGGGCCTTCCTGGGCTTCCAGGTCGGCCAGGCAGCGGCCATGGGTGTGGTTGTCGTGGTGGCCACGATCATCATCGCCACGTTCGCCCTCCGGCTGATCTTCACCTCGTTCTCCGGCACGGAACAGGCAGCATGATGGCTAGCGCAGACACCACCACCGCCGGCACCGGCGTGGCCGCCGCGGCACCCCGCCCGGTCGTGGCCAGGAAGAAGAAGGACCGCAACAGTCTCACCTGGGGCATCGTTGGCTGGGTGGTCGGCATCCTGTTCTTCTTCCCGGTGCTGTGGATGGTGCTCACCTCGTTCAAGACCGAAGCCGAGGCGTATACCAACACGCCGCACCTGTTCTTCAGCCCGACGCTGTCCCAGTACCGGACGGTGTTCGACAGCGGCCTCTGGCCGTACGTGGCCAACTCCGCGTTCGCCACCGTCGTGTCCACCGCGCTGGTGCTGCTGCTGGCCACCCCGTGCGCGTTCGCGCTGTCGCTGCGCCCGGTGCGCAAGACCCGCGATGTGCTGTTCTTCTTCATCAGCACGAAGATGCTGCCGGTGGTGGCGGCCATCATCCCGATCTACATCGCCGCCCGCGACCTGCACATGCTGGACAACATCTGGACCCTGGTCATCCTGTACACCGCGATGAACCTGCCGATCGCGGTGTGGATGATGCGGTCCTTCTTCCTCGAAGTGCCACACGAACTGCTCGAGGCGGCCGAGATGGACGGGGCGCCGCTGCGCCGGACCATGCGCGAGGTGATCTTGCCAGTGGTCGCCCCTGGGATCGCGGCCACCGCACTGATCTGCTGCATCTTCGCCTGGAACGAGTTCTTCTTCGCGGTGAACCTGACCGCGACGGAAGCCGCCACCGTCCCGGTGTTCCTGGTCGGCTTCATCTCGTCCGAGGGCCTGTACTTCGCCCAGCTCGCCGCCGCGGCCACGATAGCGACACTGCCGGTCATCCTGGCCGGGTGGGTGGCACAGCGCTACCTCGTCCGCGGCCTGTCCTTCGGCGCCATCAAATGAGCCACGGGCAAATGAGCCACGGGCAAATGAGCCACGGGCAAATGAATTCGGGAGCAGGTCATGGCTGAGGTCACCTACGACAGCGCGACGTGCATTTACCCGGGCGCGGACCGGCCCGCGGTGGACGCCCTCCAGCTGGCCATCAAGGACGGCGAGTTCGTGGTCATGGTGGGCCCCTCCGGCTGCGGTAAGACCACCGCCCTGCGGATGCTGGCTGGCCTGGAGGAAATCGACGACGGGTCGATCCGCATCGACGGCAAGGACATGGTGGGCGTGCCGTCCCGGGACCGGGACATCGCGATGGTGTTCCAGAACTACGCGCTGTACCCGAGCAAGACGGTCGCCGAGAACATGGGCTTCGCGCTGAAGATGCAGGGCGTGGCCAAGGATGATCGGGCCCGCCGGGTCCGCGAGGCGGCCAAGCTGCTCGACCTGGAGCCGCTGCTGGACCGCAAGCCCCGCAACCTGTCCGGCGGGCAGCGCCAGCGGGTGGCCATGGGCCGGGCCATCGTCCGGGAGCCCAAGGTCTTCTGCATGGACGAGCCGCTGTCCAACCTCGACGCCCAGCTGCGGGTGCAGACCCGCACGCAGATCGCCGAGCTGCAGCGGCGGCTGGCGGTGACCACCGTGTACGTAACCCACGATCAGGTGGAAGCCATGACCATGGGCGAGCGGGTGGCGGTGATGCGGGCCGGCCAGCTGCAGCAGTTCGCCTCGCCCACCGAGCTGTACGACCGGCCGGCCAACCTGTTCGTGGCCGGGTTCATCGGCTCACCGGCCATGAACCGGTTCGAGGCCACCGCCGATGGCACCGGCATCAAGGTGGGCGGCGCGGTCATCCAGCCGCCCAAGGCCCAGCTGCACGCGGCCCGGGCCCACCCGAAGCTGGTCGTCGGCATCCGGCCGGAGCACCTGTCGATCGGCGATGGCGAGCTGACGGTCGAGGTCGCGCTCGTCGAGGACCTGGGCAGCGACTCCTACGTGTACGGCCACCTGG
>Ga0335078_10009748_pt1 | contig 14216 bp, 13 predicted proteins | sample Lox_Sample_32_FD_206711 | JGI IMG/M metagenome (GOLD analysis project Ga0335078, IMG submission 206711) | Soil microbial communities from Loxahatchee National Wildlife Refuge, Florida, United States - Lox_Sample_3.2 | ecosystem: Environmental > Terrestrial > Soil > Wetlands | place: USA...
GGATGTTACGGTGCGAAGCCGCGGCGTGATGGAAAAGTGCAGTTATTGCTTGCAGCGCATCATGGAGAAAAAGGTTCCCGCCGAGCGCGACGACCGCGTGCTGCGCGATGGGGAGATCCTGACCGCCTGCCAGCAGACGTGCCCGACGCAGGCTATCGTCTTCGGCAACATCAATGACCCGGAGAGCCGTGTGGCCAAGCTCAAGGCCCAGCCTCGAAACTACGGCTTGTTGGTGGACCTGAACACGCGACCGCGAACGACGTATCTTGCCCGGCTGCAAAACCCGAATCCCGAGATCAGTGGATAACCATGGACCCGGCCGAGACGAACAATCTGACTACGGTGGTTGAGACCGACGAAGTCATCACGTCAGGGCATACCTACCGGTCCGTCAGTGACCGGATCAGCGACATCGTACTTGAGTGGCCCGTCGGCATGAAGTGGGCCGGCGGACTCTTCGTTGCGCTGACTCTTCTGTTCATCTTTCACATCTGCCTCGTCTGGATCCTCACCCAAGGTGTCGGCGTGTGGGGCATTAACATCCCGGTCGGTTGGGGATTCGCCATCACGAACTTCGTGTGGTGGATCGGAATCGGCCATGCCGGAACCCTGATCTCGGCTTTCCTGTTGCTCATGCGCCAGCAGTGGCGCACCTCCATCAACCGGTTTGCCGAGGCCATGACGATTTTCGCCGTGGCCTGCGCCGGCATGTTCCCCTTGCTGCACATGGGCCGTCCCTGGCTCTTCTACTGGATCCTCCCTTACCCGGATACCATGGGAGTCTGGCCGCAGTTTCGCAGTCCGCTGGTGTGGGACGTGTTCGCCGTGTCCACCTACCTCACGGTTTCACTCGTCTTCTGGTACACCGGACTCCTACCGGATGTAGCCACGCTGCGCGACCGCGCCAAGAGCCGCACCGTCAAAATCATCTACGGTATTGTCTCTCTGGGCTGGCGCGGGTCGGCAAAGCATTGGTCGCGCTACGAGATGTGCGGTCTCTTGTTGGCGGGCCTTTCAACCCCACTCGTGGTGTCCGTGCATACTGTGGTCAGCTTCGACTTCACGATTGCCCTCCTGCCCGGTTGGCACAGCACGATCTTTCCGCCCTACTTCGTTGCCGGCGCCATCTACTCAGGCTTTGCCATGGTGCTGACGCTGGCCATTCCGCTGCGCAGGTACTACCACCTGGAAGATTTTGTGACCATGAAGCATTTGGATTTCATGGCCAAGGTGATGCTGGCCACCGGACTCGTTGTAACGTACAGCTACATCATGGAAGCCTTCATGGCCTTTTACAGCGGGAATACCTTCGACCACTACATGATGATCAACCGCATGACGGGACCCTACGCTAAGGTTTTCTGGACGTTGATCTTCTGCAACCTGGTGGGGCCTCAAGTCCTGTGGTTGCGGAAGTTCCGCCGGAGCCCCTGGCTTTTGTTCGGAGTTTCATTGGTGGTCCAGACCGGCATGTGGCTGGAACGCTTCGTGATCATTGTCACCAGCCTGCATCGCGATTTTCTGCCCTCAAGCTGGGGCATGTTTTATCCCACGCGTTGGGACTACATGACTTTTCTGGGAACCCTGGGCCTGTTCTTTACCTTGTTCTACCTGTTCATCCGCTTCTTGCCGATGATCGCCATCCACGAGTTGCGCGATCTTGTGCACAAGAAGCACGAAGAAGAGGAGATGGCAGCGACGCACTGATGAAGAACAGTCGAAGAGTCGAACTTGAAGAGTCAAGAGAGTCGAAACGCCGCGGGTTTGAACTTTCAACTTTCAACTAGGGTTGGGCAGTGAGGAACGAAGGTCGGCAATGGCAAGCGGACTTTACGGCCTGATGGCTGAATTCGAGACCCCAGAGCAAGTGCTGGCCGCAGCGCTGCGAGTTCGCGCCGAGGGCTATCGCCGCATGGACGCTTACACTCCGTTTGCGGTGGAAGGTCTGGCGGATGCTTTGGGATTCCGCCTCGGACGTAAGCTGTCTGCGATTGTCCTCGCGGGCGGTCTCACGGGGTGTTGTGGCGGCTTTTTTATGTGCTGGTGGCCGAATGTGATTGGCTATCCGTTGAATATCGGCGGCAAGCCCTGGAACAGTTGGCCTGCCTTTATTCCCATCACCTTCGAACTGACGATCTTGTTTTCGGCACTCTCAGCATTTTTCGGCATGCTGGCTCTGAACGGCTTGCCCATGCCTTATCATCCTGTCTTCAACTCGCCGACCTTCGATCTCGCTTCACGGGACCGCTTCTTCTTGTGCGTCGAGGCGGATGATCCGAAATTTGACAGGACGCGAACCAAAGAGTTTCTGGCAGGGCTGAATGCGCTCGAAGTAATCGAGGTGGAAAAGTAGATCTGATGGCCGCCTTACGCACATCCGACCTGGGCGTGGCACCGCCAATCCCGAACCCCGAAAGCCAAGAGTCGCTGTGCCACGCGCCGGGGCGGCGGCTCGCGGCCTGGGCGGCGACGCTGATTCTGTCCACGCTTGCGGCAGCGGGCTGCCGGAACGACATGCACCAGGCGCCACGGTACGATCCGCTGTCGCCGAGCACCTTTTTCTCGGACGGACGCTCGGAGCGGCCGATGATTGCCGGCACGGTTCCTCATGGCGAATTGCGCACTGATGAGCTTCGGTACACCGGGAAGGTCAACGGCGTCACCGCCAACGAATTTCCGTTTCCAATTACCCGGCAGGACCTTGAGCGAGGAGAACAACGGTTCAATATTTATTGTTCGCCCTGCCACGACTACACGGGGGGCGGCAACGGGGTTGTGGTGCAACGTGGTCTGCTGCAGCCCCCCTCGTACCATTCCGAAAAGCTGATGAAGGCGCCCGTAGGACACTTCTTCGAGGTTATTACGAACGGTTTCGGCCAGATGTATAGCTACGCCGGCCGCGTCGCCCCTGACGATCGTTGGAGAATCGCGGCTTACATCCGTGCGCTGCAGCTAAGCGAGAACGCCACCATCAATGACGTGCCGGCCGATCAGCGCCAACAGTTGGACCAGAAGACACAATGAACGAAACCTTGCAGGCAACCTTCGATCGAATTCAGCGCCCCGCGCTCGGCGCCGGCGTAATTGCCCTCGTGGTTTCGGTGGTCGGCGCATATTTGAGCCCGACGCAGTTCATGCGATCGTACCTGGTAGCCTTCTGGTTTTGGCTGATGCCCGCGGCTGGTTGCCTCGCCATCCTCATGATTCAGTATTTCATCAAGGGACGCTGGGGCCTGCTGATCCGGCGCCCGCTTGAGGCTGGAACCAGAACGCTGCCTCTGATGGCCGTGCTATTCCTGCCCATTCTCTTGAGTCTCCCTAGACTATATTTGTGGGCCCAACCCGAGACCGTGGCCTCCCTCCATCTGGTGCCATTCAAGCAGGCGTATCTTTCGGCTCCGTTTTGGATTGTGCGGGCGGTGATCTACTTTGGCGTGCTGCTTGTGTGGGCTTACCTGCTCAATCGTTGGTCGGCCCGCGAAGACGCCGAGGGAGGATCACATCCCTTGGGCCGGATGAGATACCTGAGCGGGCCCGGGCTCATCTTGTTTGCCTTTATCCTCACCTTTGCCGCCATTGACTGGGTGATGTCGCTGGACCCGGGATTTTTTTCCACCATTTATGGGCTCATCTTCGCGGTGATTCCCGCCCGCATGGCCGTCGCGCTCTCGGTGATCGTTCTGATGTTGCTGTCGCGCTATGAGCCCCTCACGGGCCTGGCGGAGCCCAAGCGATTCAATGATTACGGCAATCTGCTGCTCGTGTTCACCATGCTCTGGGCTTATCTTCAGTTCGACCAGTTTCTGATCATCTGGGCGGGCAACCTGCAGGACGAGATTCCCTGGTACGTGGTCCGGGCCAGGGGACCCTGGGGTGGAGTGGCACTCGCGCTCTTCATCGTCAACTTTGCCATCCCCTTCCTGCTGTTGCTTCAGCGCGCCGTCACCCAGCGCATGCGTTGGCTTTCAAGACTGTCCGTGCTCATTCTGCTCATGGAATGGGTTGATCTGGACTGGATGATTTCAGCGTCTTTCTATCCGCAGGGGCCACACCTGAGTTGGATGGACCTGACGCTCTTTGTCGGCATCGGCGGAATTTGGATATCATGGTTCGTTTGGCAACTGAGGGGCAGGCCTCTGCTGCCGATGCACGATCCTCGATTTGAAGGAGTCATTCCCGTTGGAAGCTAGACCCGACGCCGGCGAAACCGGACACGTTGACGCTTATGGCCATGAAGGGACCGATACCAGCGTCCACAACGTCGCCGTGTTGGCGGGCGCCTTCGTGGGTCTGCTGATCTTCGGGTTCATCGTGGGTTATGGCACGTTCAAGATTCTGAGTCCGCCGGAGACCGTCAGTCCTCCGCCGGCGCTGGTTGAAACCGGCCGGGCTCTTCCGCCCGCGCCGAGGCTACAGGTGAATGCTCAGCGGGATCTTTCGGATTACCTCAAGCAGCAGCAAAAGCAGCTCGACACTTATGGATGGGTTGATCAGAAGGCCGGCGTGGTGAGAATTCCTATCGACCGCGCCATGGATCTTTTACTGGAGAAGGGCCTGCCGGTCCGGGCGGAATCCGCCGGAGGCGCGTCGACTTCGCAGCCGAAAGCGGCCAGCGGTGCGGTCAAACAGACGCCTCCGGCAGCCGGAGCCAATCCGGAAAGTCCGAATCGAGGCGGGGCCGGTGTGGGGCTTAAGTGACCCCCCGGCAAGAAATTTTGGACCTATCCGGACTGTTATTGATAATAAAGGGCCGGAAATGAGAAAAGTGAGAATATTGGGGCACACCCGGAATGTTCATGAAAACAAAGACACTTAGTCAATGATACCCGGAATATTTATGATTACAAAAGAGTTGTTTGAAATTGGAGCACCGGAGCTGCGGAATGAAAGCTGCGGTGAGTTCGGCCGTTGGCTTGGCGGTGCGGGACTCGTGACGCTGGGTCTGGCCCTCGCACTGATATCAGCGAGCTCGCTGCACGCCCAAAGCAACAAGGCCGCGGACTACAGGCCGGCCATCCTGCGTAACGTGGGTATCGACCAGAGGCTCAACGAGCAAGTTCCGCTCGACCTTCCGTTCCGCGACGAGAACGGAAACACCGTCCGGCTGGGCGATTACTTCGGTCAAAAGCCTGTGATCCTATCATTGGTCTACTACGATTGCCCGATGCTGTGCACCACGTCGCTCAACGGTTTGGATCAGAGCCTGAAAGAGATCAAGTTCAACTTGGGTACGGACTTCAACGTGGTCACGGTGAGCTTCGATCCCACCGAACAACCGGCGTTGGCAAATGCAAAGAAGGCGGTTTACGTGGGCCTCTATGGCCGTCCTGGGGCGGCCGCGGGATGGCACTTCCTCACCGGCGATCAGGAATCGATCCGGCGCCTTACGCAGGCCGTGGGCTTCCGGTACAACTACGACCCCACGATCAAGCAGTTCATTCACGCCACCGGAATCATCGTGCTCACGCCGCAGGGGAAAATAGCGCGCTATTTCTACGGCATCCAGTACCCGGCGGGCAACTTGCGCCTGGCGCTCGTTGAGGCGTCTCAGGGCAAGATCGGCAACCCGGTGGACGAAGTGATCTTGTACTGCTGCGAGTATGATCCCATGACCGGGAAGTACAGCCTGATCATCTCGCGCGTCCTTCAAATCGGCGCGGCGATCACGATTGTTTCTCTCGGCACGCTAATGCTGGTGATGTTCCGGAGCGCGCCGAACTCGCGAGTCTGAGCTGTTTTGGCTGAGGATAGAGTTGCCCCTCGCCCGCGCTTCTCCCCCAAAAGCGGGCGAGTGCCCAAAATTCGATCTTGTTCTCCCCTCGCCCCTTTGGGCGAGAGCCGGCGGGTGGGGGGTATTTGATGGCTCTGTTTCAGTTGATGAGGTTAGGCGGCTAATCGAGTATGGCGCTCTTATTTCCAATTCAGCCTCCCGAGGCTTCCTCGATATCCGTAGAATGGGACTACTACTTCTACCTGCTGACGGCGGTTACGGTCTTCTTCTCGGCCCTGATCTTCGGTTTGGTGTTTTACTTCGCCATCAAGTACCGGCGGCGCGAGAAGGACGAAGTGCCGCCCCAGAACGAAGGTAACCTACCGCTGGAACTTGCCTGGACGGTTATTCCGGCGGGCATCTGCGTTGTACTCTTTGTCTGGTCGTCGGTGCTGTTCATCCGCACGCAGCGTCCTCCGGCCAATGCCACCGAGGTTTTCGTGGTTGCCAAACAGTGGATGTGGAAGGTGCAACACCCGGAGGGCCCGCGAGAGATCAATCAGCTGCATGTTCCGGTGGGCGAGCCCGTGAAGCTCACCATGACGTCGGAAGACGTCATCCACGACTTCGGGGTCCCGGCCTTCCGGGTCAAGAAGGATGTGGTGCCGGGAATTTACTCCACCGAATGGTTCACGCCCACCAAGGTCGGAGAATACCACCTGTTCTGCGACCAGTATTGCGGTACCGGGCACTCCCACATGGTGGGGACGGTCGTGGTCATGAGCCCTGAGGATTACGCGCACTGGTTGGCGAGCCAGATGAACGTGCAGCCGATGGCTGAGCGTGGCGAGCGACTGTTCGGGCAACTCGGCTGCGGTACTTGCCACGTGCAGGGAGCGAAGGGTTCGGGACCGCCGCTCGAGGGCTTGTACGGCACTGAAGTGAAACTGCAGAACGGCCAGACGGTCAGGGCTGACGACGAATATTTGCGTAACGCCGTTCTGGGCCCTCAAGGCGTGGCTGGTTATCCTACCCTGATGCCGACGTTTCAGGGCCAGGTGAACGAGGAAGAGGTCCTGGAGCTGATCGCCTACATCAAGTCTCTGGGACCGCCGGTAGAAAGGAAGGTTGCACAGCAATGAGTACGGTTGCGGTTGAAGCCCCGTCCCTGCCGGAAGTGCACTATCTCAACGCGGACTACGGCTGGCGTTCCTGGCTCTTCACCACCGATCACAAGCGGATCGCCTGGCTCTACCTGATCTCCATTACGGTCATGTTCGCCATCGGCGGTCTCTCTGCCACCCTGATACGGTTGAACCTGATCGAGCCATCGGGCCTGCTCTTCGAGCCTGCGACCTACAACAAGCTTTTCACGGCCCACGGCCTGGTGATGATCTTTTTCTTTCTGACGCAATCGATTCCTACCGTGCTCGGGAATTTTCTCATTCCTATCATGATCGGCGCTCGCGATGTGGCCTTTCCCAAGCTGAATCTCTTGAGTTGGTACATTTATGTTATCGGAGCCCTGGTCTTCGTCCTCAGCCTGATTAGCGGTGGAGTCGATACGGGCTGGACGCTCTACACCCCACTGAGTACGACTTACGCCAACACCAACGTGCTCTCGGCCACCATGGGTATCTTCATCGCGGGCTTTTCGTCGATTCTGACCGGCTTGAACTTCATGGTGACCATCCACAAAATGCGCGCGCCCGGCATGACTTGGTTCCGGCTGCCTCTCTTCATCTGGGCCATGTACGCCACCAGCGTTATCTTTGTTCTGGCCATGCCGGTCATCGCGATTACACTCGCCCTCATCGCGCTCGAGCGAGTCTGGCACGTGGGCATCTTCGATCCCGGTTTGGGCGGCGACCCGATCCTCTTTCAGCACCTTTTCTGGTTTTTCGGGCACCCGGAAGTGTACATCCTGATTCTGCCTTCCATGGGGGTCATCAGCGAGTTGGTGGCCGCAGGGTGCCGCAAGCGCATCTTTGGATACAGCTTCGTGGCGTTTTCGAGCGTTGCCATCGCGGCCATTTCTTTCATGGTTTGGGGGCACCACATGTTCCTGACCGGGCAGTCGGTGTACGCCGGTTTGGTGTTCTCGGCGCTGAGTTTCGCGGTGGCGATTCCTTCCGCGGTCAAGGTCTTCAACTGGACGGCCACCATGCATAAAGCTTCGGTGTCGTATGACACGCCGATGCTTTACGCCATCGGCTTCATCGGGTTGTTTACCATCGGCGGTCTGACCGGTCTGTTCTTGGCGTCGATGGGCGCCGACGTTCACCTCCACGACACTTATTTCGTAATCGCGCATTTCCACTACGTGATGGTGGGAGGGGCCATCATGGGCTACTTGGGTGGGCTCCATTTATGGTGGCCAAAGATGACCGGCAAGATGTATCCCGAAGCCTGGGCCCGGTTCGCCTGCTTGCTGATCTTCGCCGGCTTCAACCTCACCTTTGGCCCTCAGTTCATATTGGGCTACGTAGGTATGCCTCGGCGGTATGCGGTGTATCCGGCCGAGTTCCAGGTGCTCAACGTGATGTCCTCGGCCGGCGCTTCCATCCTGGCCCTCGGTTACCTGATTCCGCTCATTTACTTTGCCTGGTCGGCCTTCAGGGGCCCGATTGCAGGACCTAATCCCTGGGGCGCAAAGGGCCTGGAATGGACCATCGCTTCCCCGCCTCCGACGCACAACTTTGAAGTGACGCCCATCGTCACTGAGGAAGCTTACGCCTACGAACCCGAGGCAGCTCATGTCGGCTGAAGTACACGGCGCCATCCTGGTGGCGGAACAATTCGACGACTTCGAACAGCAAAAGTCCGCCGATGCTTTCGGCATGTGGCTGTTCCTCGTAACCGAAGTACTGTTTTTCGGCGGGCTTTTTTGTGGCTACTGTCTCTACCGCAACGTCTATCCGGAAGCCTGGGCAGCCGGAAGCCATCTGCTGAAAGTGCAGTACGGCGCTTTCTACACCGCCCTGCTCATCTGCAGCAGCTTGACGATGGCGCTAGGCGTTCGCGCCTCTCAACTGCGTCTGAAGACATCCCTGACGGTCTATCTCGTCCTCACTTGGATCATGGGTGCGGCCTTTGTCTACATTAAGCTGCGCTATGAGTGGTACGGCGATTATCTCGAGGGTTTGGTCCCCGGTCCCCATTTTGCGCCGCACGGTGAGAACCTCGAGCTCATCAATCATTTTCACGCTTTGCTGCCGCACGTGAGCCTATTCTTCATTTTCTATTTCTGCATGACGGGACTGCACGCCTTGCACATGGTGGTGGGCGTCGGTCTGCTGACGGCGCTGCTCATCCTGACTCAGCAGGGCAAGACAACGCGAGGAAACTATAACTGGGTGGAGATTGTGGGCCTTTACTGGCACTTTGTCGACATTGTATGGATCTTTTTGTTTCCCCTGCTCTATCTGATAGGGGGCCGCTATGTCTGAACACGTCCACGTTCATCCCAAGTTGTTTTACGTCAAGGTCTTTCTCGCGCTCATCGTGCTGACAACTATCACTACCGCTGTAGCCTACGTCGACCTTGGGATATTCAACACGGTCGTGGCGCTGGTCATTGCCGTTTGCAAAGCCTCGCTGGTCGTGCTCTTCTTCATGCACCTCAAAGAGCAGACGGGTATGACGCGCGTGGTCATAATCGCGGCCGCGCTGTGGCTATCTGTGCTAATCGTCATTACCTTGAGCGATCGCTTCACCCGCCACTGGTTCCCGTCGAACGGACCCTGGGAGGCCAGCGCAGTGACCGCGCCTCAGTCGCAGTAAATAGCGTCTGTCGTACTGTAGACTCAGCACCGAGAACTGACGCATGGCTGGCTTGGCTTCACCTACCGTCCCTTCCTCAACCGAGCGTGGACTGGCGCCTGGCGGCGGTGGACCGACCAGTATCGACTTCCGTGGTGGGGGCGGAGATGGTTTCGGAAATTGGAACCCGATGGGGCACGCCGCGCCTGCATCGGCGTGCCGCGTCGGGATCTATGCGGCCCTTGCCTCGATCTCGATGTTGTTTGTCAGCTTGACGCTGATCTTTCTGACGCGCTTGAAGATTACCGGTGGCTGGGCTCACACTTCGCTTCCTCCTGTGCTGTACGTTAACACCGTGCTGCTGGCTGTGAGCAGCGTCACCCTGCAGCGTGCGCGTTCCGCCCTGTCCTCGGACAGCATGCACGCGTTTCGCGGCTGGCTCTACACGACGCTGGCGCTGGGTTTCGCCTTCCTCGGCGGCCAGTACTCCGCCTGGCGCAAGCTCGCTGGGGCGGGAGTGTATCTCGCGGCTAATCCCAGCGGGGCGTTCTTCTACATAATTACCGCTGCGCACGGCCTGCACTTGCTGGGCGGCATTATTGCACTTGCTTATCTTGTACTCAAAGCTCGCGAAATCCGTTGGGGCTTGAAGAGACGAACGGTGGTTGACGTTACCAGCATTTATTGGCACTTTATGGGCGGCCTCTGGCTCTACGTAATCGGCGTGCTGCTGGTGCTGAGGTGGTGAGTTGGATCGCGCGGCAAGCGCGGGCGCCTCGCAGCGTTTCCCTCCTTCGAAAACCACAATATAAGGTGGTGCTGCCGCTAATCGCGCTGGGACCCGCCACGGCGATCTGCCTTCTTGCCGGAATCACGGCGCGCGCACAGAGCGCCTCTCCACAGACCCGTTGGCGATTGGTTTGGAGCGACGAGTTCAACGGACCTGACGGATCGCCGCCGGACCCCGCGAAATGGACCTACGACATCGGGGTGGACGACGACGGTTGGGGCAACAAGGAGCTCGAATACTACACGAACCGCCCGCGCAACGTCGTCGTGCAAGGCGGCAATCTGGTAATCACGGCTGTCAAGGAAAGGTATGCTGGACCCAGAGTTCTGCCAACAAGCCGTGGCGGGAATCAACCTCCCTTGCACGGCGCCTCGGCAGAGGGCGTTGTGACTCGCGACTACACCTCAGCTCGTCTCAAGACCCAGGGGCTGTTCTCACAGGCTTATGGCCGCTTTGAAGCCCGCATCAAAATTCCTTACGGGCAGGGCATGTGGCCGGCGTTCTGGATGCTCGGCGCTGACGTCGATAAGCTCGGCTGGCCGCGCTGCGGCGAAATCGACATCATGGAGAACATCGGCAAAGAGCCATCCAAAATCCACGGAAGCATTCACGGGCCAGCGCCGTCGGGCTCGGACACCGACGACGTGACATCCGTCTATACGCTGCCTGGCGGGCGGCGTTTTGCTGACGCCTTCCACATTGTCGCCGTGGAATGGGAGCCCAAGGTCATCCGCTTCTACGTCGATGGAACGCTCTACGAAACCGCCACGCCTTCCGGCCTTCCGAAGGGAACCGGCTGGAAATTCGATCACCCCTTCTTCGTGCTGCTCAATCTCGCCGTGGGTGGTGACTGGCCGGGCAGTCCGGACAGTTCAACCCATTTCCCTAAGCAGATGCTGGTGGATTACGTTCGGGTTTACGCGCAGGAGCCGGCGGTCAACTAGGCCACTGGCAGAGCCACTCTTGCCTCTGCGGAAGGCTTTCGGATAAAGCAGCCAAAGCATAGGCCGGAGTGCCTGTGCCACCGCCAAGGATGGAAGGGAACAGGAAACAAGGATAAAGGCGTGGCCTCAGTTTGTCCCCGGGGTCTCGGAGGCTTTGCCGGGTGCGGCGCCCACAGCGGCGGTGACGTTGAGATGGTACAGAGCCGGTCCGGCGCCGGTCTGGGGATTCCAGAGCGCGACTTCGATCTTGTCCGACGGATTCAGTACCCAATTGTTGCCGCCGTAGGCCCCGGCCAGCCCGGTGACGACGATTTCGGAGTCCGTCCAGCGGGCAACGTTTAGAGTCACCTCGTCCTGATTCTCAGGGATGATCCGTCCTGCCGCCCACTGAGCGGTCTTGTCCCGAATGGCCAAATACGGAGTGTCCAGGTTATTGAAAGACGTGTATGTTCCCATGCCGTGTCCTAGAATCACGATAGTTTGGTCAGCCTCGGGGAGGATGGGAGTGACGGAGGTGATCACGGGCTGCCCCGAACCCAACAAGGTCATGACTCGATGCCCCGACAACGCGTAGAGGAAGATAGCGACTGAGGCGATTACCAGTGCCCCAAACGCCGTCCGACTTCGAAGCCTCCACGTGGTTCTTGCAAGACTCTTGTGCGCTGGGCGCGGTGCGGTGCCCGGCCACTCCACGGCCTGCCGCAGAACCGACCCTCCAGACGACGGATAGCCACTCTTGAGCGTGAACTGTCGAAGGCGCTTCTGCGCCAGGGTACCTTCGCTGCTGCCTGCCTCGAACCAGCGCTCGATTTCTTCCGGATGTGCAAAGACTGAGTGGCCGCGGCTCCCAGGAACGCGGTGGACCGGCAGTCCCAGTTCTCGCTCCCAGCGTTGCACCGTCCGAACTTCACGGCCCACGAAGGCGGCGATTTCCTTCCACCCAGCCAGCTTGGTCGGCTTCTCCTTGGCGTCACCCGCCATGAGTTCCCCCTGAAAAAGCAGTGAAGCGCCACATGTCGTCAAATGACGCGCATTGGCGTTTGACGAGACCAGCATAGCCGAGGTAAACGAAGGTTTGTCAAGGTGATCCTAAAGGGGGCCGCGTTTCAACGCCCGAGGTAGTCATAACTTCAAGGAGGGAGGAGCGTGGCCCCACGCTTTTCTAAGAGCTAGCCATCCGCCGATAATCTTCTCCCGCAAGTGTGGCCGTGTTTAGACGCCCCTGCTGACTGCGGCCACCCATTTCGACGTTCTCCACTCATTTCGCAAGGGAACGGTGAGGCAAGGCACGCCCAGTTTACTACTCTTCCCGCGTGCGGTAGACTGACCAGCAGCCGTGGATCGCATCCGTCGCGTTGTCGTATCCGATTCAAGCCAAGCCCTGCTCGACGGAGCCCTTGCGTTCATCCGTGAGCATAGCCTGGTCCGTGGAGCGCTGGTCGTCGCTCCCGCCCGCGGAGCTGCGGATGATTTTCTGTTTCGTGCTACTGCCTTCGGGCTACCGAGCGCCGGCGTCAATCGGATCAGCCCCTCTCAGCTTGCATTGGCTCTGGCCATCCCTGCGCTGGCTCGGCAAGGGCTTGCGCCGGTGAGCCCTCTCGGCCAACGGGCGCTCGCTGCTCGCAGTGCGGCCCAATGCAAACTCGCATATTTCGCTCCCGTCGTGGACACACCCGGCTTTGCCGGCGCGCTCGCCTCCACCCTGATTGAGCTGCGCCTTAACCGGGTCGCCCACGCCAGCCTTGTCCGGCAGGGAGCTGCCGGCCGCGACTTGGCGCAGTGCCTCTCCCGCTATGAGGAGGAGCTGGGACGGCGGTCCCTCGCAGACCGTGCCGATATCCTTCGGCTCGCCACCGAGACCGCCCTGGAGGATCACCACCCGCTCCTTGGGCTGCCCACTATCGGACTCTCGCTCACGGCCGACTCAGCCTGGCAGCGGGCCTTCTGGGGCGCAGTTCTTTCCCGGGCACCCGCTGTTCTCGTCACGGTATTCCGTTGGGATCAAAAAGCCGTGAGCGCGATCGAGGAATCGCTGGCAGTCGGCGCCGTGACGCTCTCGAAGGGATTGGGATCAAAGTCGCTGGATCGTATTCGTCAGCGGACTTTCAAGCCGGAACCGGGCCTGGGGCCTGAGACCGAACTTGATGAGACCGTAGCGTTCTTCTCCGCTCCCGGCGAAGGTCTGGAGTGTGCGGAGATTGCCCGCCGCGCCTTGCGTGCGGCGCGGTCAGGGGTTGCCTTTGACCGCATCGCGATACTCCTGCGCCACCCGGATGTTTATCAGCCTCTGGTACAGGCTGCCTTGCGGCGCGCGGGCATCCCGGCTTACTTCACGCAGGGGACGATCCGTCCCGACGCTGCCGGCCGGGCCTTGCTTGCGCTGCTGGATTGCGCTTCCGAAGGGTTATCAGCGTCGAAATTCGCCGAATACCTCTCCCTTGGGCAAGTGCCGGCGGTCAACGAGTCCGGTGCACCTGCTGAGCGCCCGCAACCCTGGGAATGGCCTGCTGACGAGGCCCAAGCACGCTTTAAATTCCCCGAACCCATCGACAGTCTGGAGGAAACCGAGCCCGTAGAAACGGGCGATTCACCGGTTGTCGCCGGCGGCCTTCGGACTCCTTTCAATTGGGAAAAGTTGTTGGTGGACGCCGCGGTAATCGGGGGCCGTGGACGGTGGCGGGACCGGCTTGAGGGTCTCGAGTCTGAGTTGCAGGCACGGCTGAAGGAAGCCGGACGCCGGCAAGAACCGACCGGCCACCTTGAGCGTCAATTGCAATGGCTTGGCCATTTGCAGCGCTTCGCCATGCCGCTCATCGACCTGCTGGGCTCGTTTGGCGACAAGGTTCTGTGGGGCGAGTGGCTCGGGCGCCTCCGTCGTCTCGCCGGCCTCGCCCTGCGGAGGCCCGAGTCGGTGATTTCGTTGATCGCCGAGCTCGAGCCAATGGCCGAAGTCGGCCCGGTGGGCCTCGGTGAGGTTCGCCAGGCCCTTAGTGAGCCCCTCCGCTTTCTG
>Ga0335078_10009750_pt1 | contig 14212 bp, 13 predicted proteins | sample Lox_Sample_32_FD_206711 | JGI IMG/M metagenome (GOLD analysis project Ga0335078, IMG submission 206711) | Soil microbial communities from Loxahatchee National Wildlife Refuge, Florida, United States - Lox_Sample_3.2 | ecosystem: Environmental > Terrestrial > Soil > Wetlands | place: USA...
GTTTTCACGTAGAGTGCGGTCGCGAGGGTGTCTATCTCATTCGTCACACAATGATCATGGACGCCCTCGCCTCATGTCCGCAGGCCATCCCCACGCATAGGTCATCTAGGCGAGGTGACCGACTCGACGGTGAAGCGTTCTTCGAGGCCGCTTGATCCCTCCCAGAGGGACACGCCGCGCCCGAGGGTTATCGGCACGATCACCAGGTGCATGAAGTCGACCAGGCCGGCCTGGAGGAACTGGCGCACGGTCGAAGGTCCTCCGCCGATGCGGACATCGCGGCCCCCCGCAGCCTCCTGGGCCAGGCGGAGCACCTCATCCGGTGGCCCGTCCACGAAGTGGAAGCTCGTCCCGTTGGGAAAGTCAATCGTGGGGTGCGGGTAGTGGCTCATGACGAACACGGGTGTCTGGAATGGCGGCTCGTCGCCCCACCAGCCCTGCCACCCGTCGTCGGGCCAATCGCCAGCCTGGGGACCGAACTTGCGGCGTCCCATGATCTCGGCGCCGATGCCCTGGCTCCACATGCTGGTCAGGGCGCGGTCCAGCGTGACGGGGGCATCCGCCTTATCGACACCATGGATTACCCGGCCATCGAACCACGTGAACAGCCGCTCGGCGCCGCCGATCGGGGCGTCGAATGTGACGTGCTCGCCGGCGGCGTAGCCGTCGAGGGAGATGTTCATGTTGTGGACCCGGGTGCGGGGCATCACGGCTCCTTGTGCGATCGGATGAAGCGTTCACACCATAGACCGGCGGCATGGCCGGGACTTATCGCTGGTCCTGACATCATGTCCGGTGGCCTAACCCACACCCGCATCACATGCGACCCGGACGCCGGCCTGAGCATCGAAGAACTGCAACCGCTCATGTGAGTACAAACGCACCAACTCACCTGGCCACCCGCTCGCGGAGCGGCAGATGAGTGCGGCGATCAGCTGAGACCACGCCCGCCGTCAACGACAATGCGCTGGCCGGTTATGAAGCCCGCGCCCGGTGAAGCGAGGAAACTCACGGCGTGGGCGATGTCGTCGGGTGTTCCCATTCGCCCAGCGGGCACGGACGCGAGGTAGGCGTTGCGGATCTCTGGTGTGACGCCTGCGTGGCGCTCGACAGGGATAAAGCCCGGCGCAACGGTGTTGACAGTGATCCCGAAGGGCGCGAGCTCCCGGGCCCAGCTTCGGGTCAGGCCGATCTGTGCGCTCTTGGCGGTAGCGTAGGCGGACCGGCCAGGTGGCGGCAGGTCTGCGACCTCGGAGTCGATCTGGATGATCCGGCCGGATCGCCTCGCCCGCATCTCCGCAAGCACCGCACGGCCCAGTAGTACCGGGCTCTTGACGAAGAAGCCAAGCTGGGCGAGATGATCCTCCCACGCTACGTCGGACAGTGGCGCCTCGGGCTGGGGGCCGGTTGCGTTCAGCACCAGCACCTCCACCGCACCCAGCCTGGCGGAAACCGCGGCGACAAGCCCAGCGACTTCCCGCTCGTCGGTGACATCAGCAGCAAAGGCGCCAGCCGTCCCGCCATCGGCGGCGATGCTGCGAGCCACCTCGTCCACCTCTGAGTCCCCGCCTCGGCCATTCACCGCAACAGCCAGGCCATCGCGGGCCAGGCGCCGCGCAATGGCCGCGCCCAGCCCGCGGGAACTGCCTGTCACCAGAGCGACCCGCTGGTTAGCCAGATTCATACGGCCGATCATCCCGCCCAGGCCCCTCTGCGGCCAGCAGCCGCGTGCGCGCTGGCAGTATCCATCCGCGATGTGCTACGACGTGGACGTGGAAAATCGGATCGTTTCCCTCGTCGTCGATGCGGCAGACGCCGAACTGCTCGCGCAATTCTGGGCCGGGGCACTTGGCTGGCAGGTTGTGGGCCGCGGCAGCTACGGCGTGTCGATCGGGGTCGACGGTGGCCCGTTCGAGATCGACTTCCGGTTCGTGCCGGACGGGCCGAAGCTCACCAAGAACCGGCTGCACCTTGACATCAAGCCGGTCAATCGCGACCAGCCAGCCGAGCTCGACCGGCTGCTCGCCCTTGGCGCGCGACCGGTGGACGTCGGCCAGGGTGCCCGGAACTGGTTCGTCCTGGCCGATCCAGAGGGAAACGAGTTCTGCCTGTGCCGTCCCTGATGCCGTGCGCTGGAACGAGCTTGACCACGCGGCCTGTGGCGTTTTGAGACGTGCGGAGGTCGGCAGATCAGCGTCCGGTGCGGTGAACCGGGTAGCGGGCCTGGTCACGGCGACGCCCGTCGCTTGCTGAGCAGAGCGGATTCGCCGGTGTGGTGTCAGTCGACCGAGACACCGGCGTCGAGTCTGTGCGCCTCGGCTGATACCGCCGGGAAGACGCCACCCGCCCGTAACGGCGGGTAGGAGCGCTGTTATCAAGGCCCCTTTTGGACCGTGTGGTGGTCACGGTTATTCAGCCCTGCGGAAACGGACCGGCTGTATGTTTATGCATCGACGCGCTTCAGGCGAAGATCCGAATCTGCCGCGCCTGGTGCAGGCCGCTGTTCTCGCCCGCGTCCCGAAATCCGGTGTCGGCTTAGCTCAAAACGCTGTACACAACGAGTATGACCCAAGAGAGGCTGCAGGGCGGTTACACCACGGGCGCCGTACTGATCGGTGACGTCATCCATAAGCCAGCCGCGCCCTGGACACCCACGGTGCATGCATTGTTGCGGCACCTGGAGAATACCGGCTTCGACGGTGCTCCCCGGGCGCTGGGCTTTGATGATGATGGCCGCGAGATGATTACCTACCTGCCTGGCGACACGGTCGGCGACCGCACACCGTGGCCAGCGTGGGTACATAGCGACTCGACGCTGATTCAGGTCGGCCGATGGCTGCGACGGGTCCATGACGCGACGGTGAGCTTCGTGCCGCCTGCGGACGAAAGGTGGTTCATCGGCGGTACAGTACGGCCGGGCTTGATCGTGGGCCATCAGGATGCGGCGCCGTACAACGCAGTAGTGGACGGAGACCGGTTGGTCGGTTTCTGCGACTGGGACACGGCGGGGCCGTCGTCGCGAGAGTTCGATCTGGCGCTCTCGGCCCTGTGGTGGGTGCCGCTCTGCCCGCCGAGCGCGGTCGAGCCGCTGGGCTTCCACGACTTCAACGGCCGGTCCCGCCGCCTTCATCTCCTGCTCGACGCCTACGGGTACCACGCAGACCGGCAAGAATTCGGTGCCGTCGTCGTGCAACGCGCCCAGCGGCAGGCCGCCGCCATTCGTGAGATGGCCGACAGCGGTGATCCGGCCGCCACCCAGCTGTTGTTCGTCGCGGAGTACTTTGAGTCGGCCGCGCCGGATATCGAGGAGTTCCCGGACGAGTTCTGGGCCCATTGACTCGGTACAGGTTCTGCCGTCCTGTGACAGGCCGGTCCCGGCTATAGCCCAACACGCGGGCGCATGCGCCGGTCAGCGCTCATTTCCATGGCCGACTGTCCAGCCAGAGCGCCCAGGGCTCCACCGCACCGACCCGCAGCAGCCCAGCCCGCGCCCATGGATCGGCGGCCAGCCGTGTCCTTATCGCGTTCTCATCCACGGCCTCAACGACGTGCAGAGTTTCCTCACCATCACCAACCGGGCCGCCGAGAATGATGAAGCCGTCGCCGACGAGCCCATCCATGAAGGCCGCATGCGCCACCCAGCCGTCCTGCTCACGGGTTGGACGCGAGGAATCCCAGTCCGGCCCATGGACCAGTCGCACCGCAAAGTTAGCCACGCCCAGCAGCGTACGGGCCAGCACCGACATGCCAGCAGGCTGCATCTGGAATTCATGCCTTTACGCCCCGGGAGCTTGGGGAGAGGTCACTGGCAGCCTCGTCTGTCGCCCGGCCAGGCTCGGCTGACAGCCCTCATCGCATCTGAGAGTGACGCGCTCACCGAGGTGTGGTGCCTGCGGATGACGATGCCCGCTGGCCGGAACCACTGGCCGGAAAAGCTGCCGCTCCAACACGTTGCGCGCGATCACGAGCCCTGGTGATCATCTCATCCCGGCCAATCTGCGAATCGGCGCGGATGTCAGTGAGTGCCGCACCCGAACGCCTTGCCGCCAGCGCCAGGACAGGGGCGTAGACGGCACAAACCGCTTCGCGCCGTGACCAGCCGTTCGTCAATGGTCGCCGGTCCCACCGTCATCGCGATACGACCAAGTTATTCGCGTGTTGGCGGAGGCGCGGCGGGCCGGGACACGACCGCTGATGGGCGCGCCCGCTTCCTGTGCCGATGGATTCTGCCCATGATGTAGCAGACGACGCCGGTGATCACGAGCACGATGAGCAGCAGGCACGCCAGCATGGCGACCACCGCTCCGGTGAGTGTTGGGGGCGTCCCGCGGCTGGCTGGCGCGAGGCCATCCGCGGCGAACGTCTGCGGCGTTTGCAGGAGAGCGAGGTGGCCGCCATGCCATACGAGAATTACGCGGCCAACTACCCGTACGGTGAGCGGGCCCAGTTCCCGCGAATCATATGAGACTCGCCGGTGATCCCCGAGGAGCCACAGATGGCCCTTTGGCACAGTGACCCTGAACCGAACTTCAGAGGGGGCATTTCCGGGATATAGGTAGGACTCGTCGAGTGGCTTCCCGTTGACGGTGATGTGGCCGTGGGCATCACAGCAAGCGACGTGATCGCCCGGCAGTCCAATGACCCGTCGGACGTAATTTCCGGGAGCGGGCACGGCCTGCTGCTCAACGATCACGTCGCCCCGGTGGACCTGCGCGGTGCGCGCGACAACGACGACGTCTCCGGGCCTGATGGTGTTCGCCATGCTCGTGGACGGCTCGGTGAAGACTCTGCCGGTCGTGAGGACGGTAGCCACCCCGGCGGCCAGTGCCAGAACGCTCACGCCGAGTAATGCCCAGTAGATTATCCAGCCCCGCCGCCTGCCTCTGGGTCGTTGCCTGGGCACCGCCACGGCTGGTGAGTATAGCGAGCCGACCGAAAAACCACCAGATTTCCTGACCATTCGACGATGGGGCAGGCTAATTGTTTATCACGTGGACGCCAATGGCTAGAGTCCGCGGTTCATCGGCGATCAACAGCCCGGCGACGGGGTCCGCACTGGCCCTGGCCGCCCACATCTGGATGACCCGTCATGCCGCGACCAGGCATTGGAACTCGGTCGAGGGTTAACTGCCTGCTCGATTGGATGCTGATGGCCCCGGCAGCCGCACCGGGGCACGGACCGCCTGGTTACACTGCGTCAGCATGCCTCTATGCCCGGTGAGAAGGCGACGGCACGACCAGGAGATCACCGGCGCGGCCTTCCAGACCGCCTGCCCGGGGGTCGGCCAGAGCCGGCGGCGAACGTCATGAGGCATCGCTCCGCCTTTACTCAATCTCGGGAATTTGCGGGCGCCGACTTGGTCAGAATTTGGGCGATTCTTGATAGTTTGACACTTGACGAACGCCTCTACATGCGCTGAGCTGGGCTGGCTACGGTTGCTCGCGGGCAGCTTCATCCGGTCAAGCTCAAGCCGGCCGTCGGCCTGGTGCGACTGGTCTGGCTCTGAGCACCGACCTCCGGTCGCGCACAATCGCGAGTGTTAAGGAGACCCACGTGTCTTCGAATAACGGCATTCGCCCCTTCCAGATCGACATCCCGGAGGAGTCGCTCCAAGAGCTCCGCCGCCGCGTGGCGGTGCCCCGCTGGCCCGACCGTGAGACCGTCAGCGATCGCACCCAGGGCGCGCAGCTGGCAAAGGTACAGGAGCTCGTCGACTACTGGGCCACTGATTATGACTGGCGCAAGGTCGAGGCCAAGGTGAATGCGCTGCCCCAGTTCATCATGGAGATCGACGGGCTCGATATCCATTTCATCCACGTCCGGTCGCCGCATGCGAATGCGCTGCCGCTTATCATGACCCACGGCTGGCCGGGCTCGTTCCTCGAATTCGTAAAGGTGATCGGGCCGCTAAGCGATCCCGAGTCCCATGGAGCTCGTGCGGAGGACGCGTTCGATCTCGTGGTGCCCTCAATGCCGGGTTTCGGCTTCTCAGCCAGGCCGCAGGCGACAGGCTGGAATCCCGAACGCATCGCCGGCGCCTGGACTGAGCTGATGAGGCGGGTGGGCTACGGGCGCTACGTCTCCCAGGGTGGCGACTGGGGTGCGGTCGTCACGGACGTGATGGGCCGCCACGCGCCGGCCGGTCTCTTGGGTATCCACGTCACCACGTTGCTCGGCGCGATCGAACGGCCACCAACGCCGAACATGCGAACGACCGTCCCCCCCGAGGTTGCGAACGCGCTCAAGAACGGTGAGCCGGCGCCGGCGGGCCTCTCGGCCGAGGAAAAGATTGCCTATGAAGCATCTAAAAAATTTGCCGCGAGCGGCTCGGGCTTCCGGGCGATTATGGGCACGCGCCCGCAAACGATCGGCTACTCGCTCGCGGACTCGCCGGTCGGCTTGGCCGCTTGGTTTTACGAGAAGTTCGCGGAATGGACCGACACGGACGGCGAGCCCGAGAGCGCCCTCACGAAAGATGAGATGCTCGACGACATCACGCTTTACTGGCTCACGAACACAGCGGCCTCCTCGGCCCGCCTGTACTGGGAGAACACCGCCCACAAAACCAGGGCCGGCGAAGTCTCGATCCCTGCGGCCGTGAGCAGGTTCCCGAAAGAGATAATCCCCCTGCCGCGCAGCTGGGCCGAGCGGGCCTACCCCAATCTCGTGTACTTCAACGAAGTCGAGAAGGGCGGTCACTTCGCCGCGTGGGAACAACCGGAACTCTTTGCGGGCGAGATGCGAGCGGCTTTCAGGTCGCTGCGCTGATCGGTGCCCATCGGCGTCGGTCAGTCGCATCGAGGAGTCAAGCAACCAACGCCCCCGACCTGGGGAAGTTCGCCAAAGAGGTGGTTGAGGGGATGACGCGGCGAGAGCTCTCGAACCGATGGGCCTGGGCCCGTCAGCACCGCCATGCACCGGAGCTACGGATCGTCGGCGGCGGGGCTCTACAGCATCCTGGCCGGGTCCGGCCGCTAACCGCTCACGGGGACACCGATCAGGGCCCGACGAGAAGGAGCAGACGATGGCCAGCACGGTAGCCGAGATCTTGGTTGCGACCCTGAAGGCGTCGGGCGTGCGGCGGGTGTACGGAATTCCTGGCGACTCGGTGAACGGGTTCACCGATGCGCTGCGCCGGGACGGCGGCATCGCCTGGCAGCACGTGCGCCACGAGGAGGGCGCGGCGTTCGCCGCGGCCAGCGAGGCGGCGCTGACCGGCGAACTCGCGGTGTGCGCGGCGAGCTGCGGGCCGGGCAGCCTGCACCTGATCAACGGGCTCTATGACGCGAACCGCAGCCGGGTGCCGGTGCTCGCAATCGCCGCGCATATCCCCGAGGACGAGATCGGCTCGGACTACTTCCAGGAGACGCATCCGCAGAACCTGTTCCACGAGTGCAGCGTCTATTGCGAGCTGGTCAGCGAGGCGGAGCAGATTCCGCGCGTCCTTCAGATCGCGATGCGGACGGCGCTGGCCCGCAGCGGGGTCGGCGTGGTCGTCATCCCGGGCGACGTTTTCTTCGCCGACGTCTCGTCCGACGCGAAGGCGGCGCCGATCTTCCCGGCCCCGTCGGTGAGCCGGCCGGATGACGCCTCGCTGGCGGCCGCGGCCCAGATGCTGAACTCCGCGCGCCGGGTGACGATCCTGGCCGGGGCGGGGTGCGCGGGCGCGCACCAGCAGCTCATCGACCTCGCGGGAGCCCTGCAGGCGCCGGTCGTGCATGCCTTCCGCGGCAAGGAGTTTGTCGAGTACGACAACCGGTTCGATGTCGGGATGACCGGGCTGATCGGCTTCAGCTCAGGCTACCGGGCCATGGAGCACTGCGACGCGCTGCTCATGCTCGGCACCGACTTCCCCTACCGCCCGTTCTACCCGCACGGGGTACCGGTGATCCAGGTCGACGTGCGCGGCGAGCAGATCGGCCGGCGGGTTCCGGTCGACGTCCCGCTGGTCGGCACGGTCGCCGACACCGTCGATGCACTGCTGCCGCTGATTTCGGCCAAGACCGACTCGGCGCACCTGGACCGGATGACTGCTCATTACCGGCGGGCCCGCGGCCGGCTGGACCGGCTGGCCGAAGAACGGCGGGGTCGGTCGCCGCTGCACCCGCAGTCGGTCTCCGTCGCGATCGACCGGCTCGCGGCCGACGACGCGGTGTTCACCGCTGACGTGGGCACGCCCTGCATCTGGGCCGCCCGCTACCTGCGGATGAACGGCCGGCGCCGGCTGATCGGCTCGTTCAACCACGGGTCCATGGCCAACGCCCTGCCGCAGGCCATCGGGGCCCAGGCCAGCCAGCCCGGCCGGCAGGTCGTCTCGCTGTCGGGCGACGGAGGAGTGGCGATGCTGCTCGGTGAGCTGATCACCCTCCGCCAGCTGCGCCTGCCGGTGAAGGTCATCGTCTTCAACAATGGCGCGCTGTCGTTCGTGGAATTGGAGATGAAGGCCGCCGGGATCGTTACCTACGGCACCGACCTCGACAACCCCGACTTCGCCGGGATCGCCCAGGCGATCGGGATGCTCGGCGTCCGGGTCGAAAAGGCGGGCGAGCTGGACGGCGCGCTGCGCGTGGCCTTCGAGCACGACGGCCCGGCCCTCGTCGACGTCCGCACCGACCGCAGCGAGCTCGCGCTGCCGCCCAAGCTCACGTACGGCGAGATCAAGGGCTTCTCGCTGTACGCGACGCGGACGATTCTGTCCGGGGGCGGAGACGAGCTCATCGAGCTGGCCGAGTCGAACCTGCGCGATCTTGAAGTTGAATGACGATTGATTACGCCCAGCTGAATTCACCGCTCGCCCCGGCGGGGTGGATGCTCGAGCCCGGCACGGACAGCTACTCCAAGATCTCCGGCGTCTTGCTCGACGAGCATTCCGCGGGCTGGCTGACGCGGGACAGGACCGTCGACACTTCTCGCTGCACTGGCTGGCGTTCACCGAGCCCAGGCTGTTCAAGACCGAGATCCAGGCGGCGCTCATGCCGCTGTGCTAGCGACACCCGCAGGTCACGGAGGCAACATCATGCATGAATCACACTCGTCGCAACAGGGAACGCCCGGAGGGCAACCGTCTGCGCGCTCCGGCACCGCCCCGACCCTGACCATCACCGGCGGCCGTGTCCGCGGCTTGGCCGTACCCGGGGGTTACGTCTTCCGCGGGCTGCCTTACGCCGCTCCCCCCACCGGTAACCTGCGGTGGCGTCCCCCGCGCCCGCCAGCCGACTGGCAGGGCGTCCGCGACGCCACCCGCTTCGGGCCGAGCAGCCCGCAGCCGCAGAACCCTGCACTGACGGGTCCGGCGAGCGAGGACTGCCTGTACCTCAACGTGTACACGCCGACGCTGGGAAGCAATGGCGGAGACGGCCTGCCGGTGCTCGTGTGGATCCACGGCGGCCGGTTCACACTCGGCGCCGGCCGGGATTACGACGGCACCAAACTGGCGGCGAACGGCATCGTGGTCGTGACCATCAATTTCCGGCAGGGCGCTCTTGGCTTCCTCGCTCACCCGGCGCTGGCGTCGGAGCCTGGCGGCCCGTCCGGCAACTACGCGCTGATGGACCAGCAGGCTGCCCTGCGCTGGGTGCAGAGCAGCATCCGCCCGTTCGGCGGCGACCCGGACAATGTCACGGTCGCGGGCCAGTCGTCCGGCGGCCTGTCCGTGCTCGCTCACATGATCTCCCGCGGTTCCGGCGGGCTGTTCCACCGGGCGATCGTGCAAAGCGGAGTCGGGCCCTGGGCGCTGGAGCAGAAGTCTCTCGCCGCCGCCGAGGCCGACGGCGAGACCTTCGCCGCAAAGGCGGGCTCCCCGGACCAGACCGCCGAATCCTTGCGCCGCCTGGCGGTCGCGGACCTGGTGAGCAACTTCCCCGGGGCCGCGGTCCCAGCCGTCGTCGACGGCGAGGTGCTCGAAGAGCCGATCGGGGCGGCGCTGACCGCCGGGCGGTTCGCCCGCGTGCCGATCCTCAACGGGACCAACCACGATGAGGAGCGCGTCTTCATCTCCGCCGGAGTCGCCGTCACCGGCACCGTCGTACGGGTACCCGGGCCGGTGACCGCCGAGGGCTACCTGGGGGTGGTCGCCTCAGTGCTGGACGTGCCCGCCGCGCGGGCCGCAGCGATCGCGGCCGAGTACCCGCTGGAGGCCTACCCGTCGCCGACGGTGGCCCTCAGCGCGCTGGTCAGCGACGCCAGCTTCGCCTGCCCGGCACTGCAGCTGGACCTGTTGATTTCCAAGTACGTGCCGACCTTCGCCTTTGAGTTCAACGACGACACCGCGCCGCTGCGCTATGACCCGCCGGTGACCGGCCCACGGGTGGCGACCCACAAGTCCGAGTGGGCGTACCTGTTCGACCTGCCGGACGCGCCGTTCCAGGAACCGTTCAGCCCCGACAGCCAGGCACTCGCGACCAGCATGCGAGCGGCCTGGGCGAGCTTCGCGGCCAGCGGCAACCCGTCCACCGCTGACGTGCCCTGGCCCGCGTTCGACGCGGACGGCATGCAGATGCTGTCGCTCGTGCCGCCACAGCCGCAGGTCGAGACGGACTTCGCCGCCAGGCACCACTGCGCGTTCTGGGCCGCCGGGTAAACGACACGCCACGAGCGGCACCGGAACCATCACGCCGCGCTGGTCTGCGCCTGGCCCACCCGGGCCGGATCCTCCGAGTTCCTGCTGACCCTCATCCGAGCCGATCCACGCGCCGCACCAACAGACGTCCCAGTGGTGCATGCCCGTCAAACGCCTAGTGGTGGCATGGCGGGTTGAGCGGCACAGGGCAGCCGGTTACCTGCCGGGTCGGCGTACCCTGGGCCGGCTCGCTCGGGTCCGGTGACGTAACGTCGTTGGGGCCATCTCTGACCCGAGGAGAACTCCATGCCTGGTCCCACCGTCGTCCTCGTCCACGGCGCCTTCGCCGACGCATCCGGGTTCGCGGGAGTGATCCGCGAGCTCGAGAGCGCCGGCCACACGGCGCTCGCCCCGCCGAACCCGTTGCGAGGCGTCGCCTTCGACGCCAGCGTGGTCGCCGACGTGGTCAAGGCCACCGACGGCCCGGTCGTGCTGGTCGGGCACTCTTACGGAGGCGCCGTGATCTCCCAGGCGTCGGCTGACCTGGAGAACGTGACTGGCCTGGTCTTTCTCGCGGCGTTCGGGCTGGAGGTGGGCGAGAGCTGCGCGAGCGTGCAGCAGCCGTTCCCGCCGCCCCTGCTCGCCAAGACGGCCGCCCCGACCCCCTACGACGCGCCCGGCGCCGCTGGCGGTCCCGACTTGTACGTCCAGAAGGACGGGTTCCGGGAGACGTTCTGCGCCGACGTACCGGTGGACATGGCCGATGTCATGTTCGCTACCCAGCGCCCGCTCGCGGTCGCGGCGCTCAACGAGAAGGCCACCGCGGCGGGCTGGAAGGGCAAGCCGTCCTGGTTCCTGGTCTCCGAGCATGACAACGCGATCTCGCCGGACGCGGAACGGTTCATGGCGCAGCGGATGGGCGCCACGACCGACACCGTTGACGGCTCGCACACCGCGTTCATCGCGAAGCCGGTCGCCGTGGCCACGTTCATTCGTCAGGCGCTGCGGTGACCTCGTAGACCGAGATGTGGTCCTGGTTCTCCCCGGTGTCTGGGCCGCGCTCCCAGTCCTGGCAGCGCTCCCCCACAGCCGCAGCGTGGTGCGTAATTCGTTGTTCAGGTGTCAGTCATACTCGCTGAGTGCCTGCTTCACAGCAGCCCGCCTCCGTGCTCTGGGGGCGGTGCGCAACCGTCGGCGAATCACTCGGGCGAAGCAGACCACGCAGGAGTGGCGCCACTTGGTATGCCTTGGTGGGCATCGAGGACTGGGGTTACGACGCCGGACCTGGCGTGCGACCTTTACGGGAAGCCCACATGCCGCGATCTGCGCACGGGTATGGCTACGGACGCCAATGACAGCTCGGGCCGACGGCTTCGACGAGCTGAGTTAGCCGCCCGGGTCCCCAGTCAGCATCCCCGGATCACCATCGCCGTCAGGCCGTGTACCCACGGTCACCGGGCATGGGTTGCACCTTGACGCCCGCGGCGGTGAGGAACTGACGGATCTGGGAGGCGTGCTCGACGACGTGCAGTGGCATGCTGCCGACAAGCACCGCGAACAGCATCCCGTGGTATCGGTGGGCGCTGGGAAGTGGCCGGGCGGCCATCTCCTCGGTGAGGCCGTCAAGGGTCTGGCGGACGCGGCCGCGGCACCAGTCGACGTACCCGAGAAGCTCGGGCTTGGTGAACCTGCGGTTGGGGAAGGCGTAGGTGTTGTCGTCAAATGGCTGCGGCGGTGCCCACGGCTCGAACTCGCCGGCCAGGTCATAGTCGAGCGTAGTCAGCGCATGGTAGCCGAGAAACCAGGGAGCCGAGCCGTGCAATCCCCCGTGCGGCGCCGGAGCCGTGGGCGCCTCGTCCGGCCACAAGTCCGTCTGCCACAGGCCGTCGGGGCAGTCGGTCAGCGCCGCCTCCATCAGCCGCAGCGCCTGTCCGAAGTTATGGGCCATGCTCTGCACAAACGCGTTCGGCACACGGCCGGTATAGCGCATATCGGCGGCTCGGCGCGAGGTTATTCAGCAAGCCTCGCGACAGGTAGACATAACGGGCCTGCAGCTCTGACCCGAATCCGCGAATAAGGCGGCGAGCTGACGCGGGCGCGCCAGCCCGGTATGAGGTAGTGCTGAGATAACCGGCTCTGGTTCGTGCACTGCAGCAGCCGCCGTGGCCGATGGACACCGCTAAGAGGCACCGTGCAGGCTCAGGGGTGGATGACGGTGCGGATGTGGCGGACGTACTTGTCGAACCGGGACAGTTCTTCGGGCGTGAACGGGTAGCGGGAGTCGCGGTCGGACAGCAGGATGAAGGTTCCGATGGGCAGCGCGAGGATCATCCAGGCCAGGAGATAGCCGACCGCGATGCCCCAGTCCGCGCTGGTGGCCAGGTCGTTGCTGGCCACGTCAACGAAGTACCAGACGCTCAGGGCCAGCCAGGGCAGGCAGGTGAGCAGGCCGGGGTTGTACGCGCTCTTGGTGGCTGTGGGGGCCGCGAAGCCGTGTAGGACGAGTTCGACGAGGTTGAACATGATCGGTGCGAGCCCGAGCCAGATGAGGTCCGGGAAGAAGATCGGCACGATGTAGAACGGGTAGCCGGCGATCACGTTGACCCACACCGAGTTGACCTGGTTGAGGATGTAGCGGTCCGAGCGGCCGGGTTCCTTGCCGAGCCGGGCGAGGATCTTGGGGAACATCACCCGGTTCATGTACGAGGGGAATCCGCCGGGCCAGCCGTACTCCTCGAACTCGTGGAGGCACAACACCGCGAAGCTGAGCAGCAGGATCTGCTGGCGCGTGTCGAGCTCGGCCAGCACACCCCATGCCAGGGCGATGAACCCGACGGCGATGCCGATGTCGTAGAAGTGCCTCAAGTACCAGCGCATCACTCGCTCGGTTCCTCACCCACGTCGTGGCGGTCGTGCCGAAAGGAGGTGGTTGCTCTCACCGGCGGGGGATCGCGCCGTTGCCCGGAGCGTCGGTGCCGTCAGTGGAGCTGTCCTCGCCGGGGGCGTAGCCGCCCATCTGGCGCTCGCTGAACCGGTACGGGTTGTCCCTGTTGCGCAGCGCCAGGTTGGGTGCCGCGACGCCGAAGACCAGGAACCCGGCCATGACCCCGGCCGACTTCACCCAGTCGCCCCGGCTGATGCCGCCCTGCTTGCGGGCGGCGCGGATGTAGGTGATGCCGATCGGGATGTGCAGGAGAGCCGAGGTGAGCGCGCCGGGGCTGTAGGGGTACTTGGCCTTCGCGATCTTCGGCATCACGGTCGTGTGCGCGACGCCTTGGAAGATGCCCAGCAGGGCCGGCGGTAGTCCGAGCCACTTCTTCTCGGGGAAGAGCATCGGCGGGATGTAGAGCCAGCGGAAGAAGATGTTGGCGCACATCGCCGAGCTCGGGTTGTACGGGTAGTTGTAGGGCTGGTCGCTCTTGAAGATCGCGACGTTGACCATGCCGGGGAAGTAGCCCGGGTCGACGTACTCCTCGTACTGGTGGGCGCACATCGTCATGCCGTTCATCACGGCCAGGGCTCGCATGTTGGTCTGGTTCTTGCGCCCGGCCAGCAGGCTCGCGCCGCCCAGGACCATCGCCTGGACGGCGGCCACTCGCGGCCACTCACGCCGGTACACGTCCAGCAGCTTGCTCATGCCCGTCCCTCCCCAG
>Ga0335078_10009751_pt1 | contig 14212 bp, 11 predicted proteins | sample Lox_Sample_32_FD_206711 | JGI IMG/M metagenome (GOLD analysis project Ga0335078, IMG submission 206711) | Soil microbial communities from Loxahatchee National Wildlife Refuge, Florida, United States - Lox_Sample_3.2 | ecosystem: Environmental > Terrestrial > Soil > Wetlands | place: USA...
AAGATCTGGCTGACGCTACCTTTGACCGAGTCGCTAGAAAGCTGCCTACGCTCTTGGCTGATTATGAAGGGGACCCGGCGCCCTACTTCTACGGAGTGGCTAAGAAGATCCATTTGGAGTACTGCTCGAAGCCGTTGAGCTTTCGTTTCAGCGGCGACCTGAGTGGCAATGAGGCCATCACTGGGGCTCAGGCAGCAGACGAAGAGCACCTTCGTATGCTCGAGAAAATTGACGAGGCCCTGAGCGAACTTAGTGCGATCGACAGAGAGATTATCCTGCGATACTACGCAGCCTGTGATGGACGTGAGAAGATTGAGGAAAGAAGAGCGCTGGCGCGCCAGTTTGGGATGCGCCCGGGTGTCCTCCGCTTGCGGGCTTTCCGTATTCGTTCCCGGGTCAGAGACTACGTCGTTAGAGCCATCGAAAGGGAAGCCAATCAAGATGTTGCCTCTCCAACCAAGGTGGCGTGAAGGACGATTCAGTGCCTAAGTGGAACCCGGGACAAGTTATACGCAGACTGCTGGCAGACGAACGACGGTCATCCTTCCCAACGCCGCCTCTGCTTGGATTCGGGGCTCGTTTTGGGCCATCAGTCGAATACCAATGCTAATGATGGAGCCGGAATGATGAGTCCGGCTATATGTGTTTGCATATATCACTCGCCGCTTGGGATGAGGGGGCGCACGTAGGACTCCGGTCTAACTGCCCTGCGGCGAAAATGCGTAAGGGCCCCTAAGGACGCGATGTCCGTAATATGCAATTCGTCGCCGAATTAATATTGTCATTCACTGCGGCTACCTTGGGCAAAGGCATCGCTTTGCAGTTCAGCAAGAAGTTCCCCGAGATGCTTGACGACTACTGGAAGGCCTGCGAGTCCGGACAACTCCGGCTCGGGACAATGCACGTCTTTGAGCGCAATGAGTTGCTGAATCCTAGATACATCATTAACTTTCCAACCAAGGGACACTGGCGCTCACGTTCGCGGCTGAAGGATATAAAGGACGGACTGGCGGCATTGGTGGAAGAGGTGCGCAACCGAAATATTCACAGCATCGCAGTTCCACCGCTGGGCTGCGGTAACGGCGGGCTTGAGTGGAGTGAGGTACGACCGGTCATCGAAAGCGCTCTTGCGCCCCTGTCCGATGTCAGAGTGCTGCTCTACCCACCGTTGATGACCCGATGAAGTGGGCTCATCCTCTTTCGCTCGAAAATGCAAGCGGTAATACGGAAGTACAGGGGAGCAATTAACACCGAGGGCCGTCGGCTCCGCTTGGGCTCTTTGTTCGGGTTGGTTAAGTCGAGTTCGTCCCGGAGCACCTTGGTACTCACTAGCTATGGCTAAGGTATCGCGTAGGGTCGCGCATTCTGCTTTAGCCTCAAATACCGGATCGGCCGGGGCTCATTTACGAGCGATTGATCTTGGTGGGTCCTTCCGAATCGATTTCGATGAGTCAGGGCCGACCTCCGTCGGCGGGCGTCGTGATCTCAGTTAGCGTTCAAGGCTCAAAAAGAATCTGACAGCGCCCCGTTCGTTGCGTGGCGGGGCTCCCAACTCCAACCGTCGGGGACGACATTTACGTCAGGGCTGGCTGTCCTCGCCTTCAACCAGGGTCGTGGGAAATCCGTATAGGGTGCGGAACTGCATATCCTGCCTGTCCCACAGGTCGGGGTACATGCGGGAAAGGAATTGGTGCGCCAGGTCGTGCACGCTGTAAGCCGGGTCCCGGTCCTCAGCTTCGTAGAGCGCACGTATGGTTTCAGGCATCTGCGGCCAGACGACGACTAGAAATTTGAGTGCTGTCCCGCGCACTCCGATGCTACCGTACGGCTCATCACCGGAAGGCGATGGGTCGACTCGCGCCTTCTCTAAGACCAACTCAAATGAGCCGAGCTCACAGTGGAAAAAATCCGCGATGAGCGAGACCCCCTCGGCCCTAACCAGTGCGCTCTCGTCTACAGATGCGGCTTCGGATATAGTGGTTATCGTTTCTACTTGGCGCGGGAAATGCTCGGCCAACATGAGGAGACATTCAGCGCGGACTTCGGGGTCCGGATCCGCTCTAGCCTGACGGGCAATAAGGCAGAGGGTTATCGGATCGCTTGGGAAGTCCTGCGCCAACGACCTTAGAGCGGTATGCCTAATTCGTGCGACCGGATCGTTCGTGGCCCGATCACTCACCAAGCGATACACGGTTTCCTCCCCGGGGAAGTGGGATGCAAGCGTCGCGATGGCCGTGGATCGAACGAGGGGGCTGGGATCGTCGCCTGCGCGCGTCGTGAGAAGTCCCAGCGTCTCTCTGTCTGCGTAGAAGACCCTGCCCAATGCTGACAAAGCACAGGAGCGGAGCAGTTCGTCCTGCTCCTGTGTTGCCATACACCTCAACATTGGCAATACCTCGTGGTGCCCAGAGAAGAAATCAGCCAGCGAGCTAACAGCGTAGCACCTCAGTCGTATTGGCGTGTTTTCCTCGCCCCGTGCCCGGGCCATCAGAAGTGCTGGGGTGCTCGCGTCCTCCCGCCAGAAAGCCGCGAGTGCGGGGATCGCAACGCGGCGGACCATTTGCTCCGGATCGTTCTCAGCCAGGTCGCGAAGGAGCACAGGAGTCGAGGGTTCGTCCCGCCAGCCCCTCAAAAGCGCGTGCGGTGCGAGGGCGCGGTACCAGGGGTCGGCGCCCCTGGCAAAGGATAGCACTATGTCATGAATTTCTTTGGAACCATGACCGAGGGATCCGACGAGAGTCCCGAGTGCTTCATCCTGGCGAACCGCGACGCCGCTCCTGCGCATTTCGATCAGCCAATCTCTGAGCAGCGGCCGATCGGGCCATGTTGCTCCAATAGCCTCTATGTAAGGGAGAAATTCCCGATCGATAAGCTCAGGATCATCCGTACCATAACGAAAATCCCAGGCGAATACCCTGAGCATCGCGTAAAGAACTTCTTTAGCAGGCTCAACGAGCTTGGAGAGGTTCCTGATATCGGCGAGACATTGGACCGCGAGCGCGATCTGGTGTACCGGTAGTCTCCCCAGCGGCACTTCATACACACGAGCGCTCGCCAGATGGCTGATGACTTGCCCCGCGAATCTTTCGTGGAGCATCGCGCACGTTAAACGCAGAACCTCGTGCCAATTCCGGTCGTAGGACCTTTTATCGTAGAAGCGTATGAGATCATCAAGCGAGAGCTCCTGGGCCTTCTCGAACTTAAAGAGGAAAGCGGTCGCGCAGAAATACTCTAAGAAGGCCCGATGAACGAATCCATAGATGCCGCCCCCGTATAGGGACAAAATGAAGTTTCTATATCTTAACTGGTCGATTATTCTGGCGGCGAGTACTTTGGCATCCGTAGGGGCTTGATCATATCGCTGCATCAAGTAGCTCTCAAACTCCTTCTGCAACATTTCGCGGCCGATGTGGTTACCGGCGAGGCCGCCGGTGCCCCTCTGCATTCTGTAAGCAATCCGACGCAAAAGCTCGGTTTTGTCTTCTTCTCCAATAAACTCACTATTGAGTGAGTGGTCTTTGAGATGCTTATTCACATCCCAATGCTGAATAAGAACGCTTCCGGCGGTCTCGTAAAGTCTCCATCGCTCGCGCGGGAGTTCTTGATGCTTTCCGATAATGGCAAGTATGGTTAGGAGCATCGGGTTGCCGGCGAGCAGGCGAAGGGAGGACGATTCATCATATGCCCGGAGTATTCGGTTCATGCGGGCATCTTTCTCCTCCGGACGGTCGTTCAAGGCGATTTCGTACCATCTACGAACGAATCGTTCGACCATATACCGGTCCAAGTCTTGCAACGTAAAGTGAGTGAAGCCTGCGTTCGTCAGGTGCTTGCGCCTGTAGCCTATTACCCGGCTAGTGACCAACACAGTCGTTTCGGGAAAGTTACTCGCGAACCCTGCTAGATGACGGACGGTTTCCTCCCTGGCAAATGGGTCGAAGATCTCATCGAGCCCATCGAAAATTACGACCGCTGGGCCGGCCCCCTCGAAGAATATGCTTAGCTCATCCTGTGTCAGGCCCCACCCTTCGATGTGTGCCACGTAACCCAGAAACTGTAGGAACGTGTCGCACTTGTTTGAAGCGCGTAAGGCGGCAAACTGCCGCAACTCGATCATGAAAGGAATGCATCCTGCGAAACGCAACCGAATCCTCCCGTCACCATTGTCGTCTATCAACGAAAGGAGGATGTACTTAGCAAGTGTCGATTTGCCCGACCCCGGATCGCCTAAGACCACGGCGTGCTTTGTATTAGGCTCGACGAGGGCGTCGATAGCCCATTTCGTCGGCTTGCCAAAATATGCCTCCTTTGCCCGGCGAACATCCTCTTGTGTCATTCCCCTCGGCATTTCCTCTGGAGCAAGGTCACCCCGCTCTATCAGTTTCCTCGAGAGTTCCTTTGGTAGTTCAACCGGCGGCGGGTTCTCACGAACGTGAGGCTCAACAAAGACAGAGCTGAGTTCTATCTGCAGGTACTCTTCCTTTTCCGGAGGTGTGAGGCCTTCGAGGTCGAGACGGCGATAGCGTCTGTTTAGGGCGGACAGATACCGCGAAAAGTCCAAGGGTCTGTCAGCCTTTTTTCCTGCGTCATTAGGCTCCTCGATAAGCGGATAGAATTCCTTCAGCGACGCCATAAGTTCAGCGCTTGCGGCGCTAGGATCTCGCCAATAGGCCGAGACCTTTGTGCCCATGGAGAGCAGGTCTACATCAGCGTCCTGTTCCATCTGCTCTACGAAGACACGTGGGACTGTACCTGATTGTGCGCGTGCAGCGTTCACAATCGATCTGGCCCAACCGGTGCCCACGCCCCTTACGGTCGCGCAGACGACCACGGGACCGCCCATCGCCAAAACCTTGGAGAATTCTCCGATAACCGACTGCCCAATCATCACTGAGCCGCCGGTCACCACCTCATAACCGCCAGCGCGTATCGGCGCTGCGAGCACCTCCGCCAGCGCCTCCTCCCCCTTGGCATGAGCGATCAATACGGATACACCCATTACTCACCGGATCGCGCCTAATAGTTGACCCATCCCATTCGCCCAATCCACTACAAGGTCCGCGAATTTTATGTCCGCCAGTATTGCTGGCGGCACGCCGCCCGTAAGTCTCACGGGGAGAATCTTCACACCGTGTCCTTGCAGTTGCCTTGCCAGCGACGACATCCATTCGCGGTCCATCCACGGACCAGCGGATCCCGACGACGAGTAGCACAAGACCACGTATGAAGCCCCTTGGAGACCTCCGTCTATCTTCTGGATGATGGAGTCTCCGATGTTTATCGTCCAAAGGTCCAGCCATACGTTATGGCCCGCCGCCTGAATTTCCGTCGCGAGCCTCTCTGCATCAGCGGCATCTTCCCCTCTGTGGCTTATGAATACATCTGCCATTTCTCCCGCCCTCCTCGGCCAATGACCGTCTAGTCGTGCAACACCGGAAAAAATCATCGGTTGTTCCGGAACCGTGCAATCGAGATCTCACTGAGGCCAGGTCGGACGACTGCCTGCGGCGATGGGGGTAACGTACGCCTTCGGCTTAAAGAAGTCAATAAACTCGGCCTCTCTCACGCTGCCCTTGACGCCTCTCCTCTATAAAGCGCCTAGCTTGAGCCCCGCGTCTGACATTTTAGCAGCCTGCCGCCATAAAGTGCGGAGCCCCCCTGCAGCGCCGGGACACATGCGACGCGAGTGGTCTGCCGTATGAAACGTTTTGGCCATTGTTTCCATTAGGAGTTGAAAGGAAATCTCACCCAGCGGAAACTCGGCTAGCTAGAGGGCTGCGATCGCAGCTTACTAAAGCTGCCGTCGGCGATTGGTGCCAGTTGCCTTGGCCAAATATTGGGGCTACGCGACCGGTCAACCAGCTAACAAATGAGGAAGGAGTCACAACCAATGAGATCTGTATTAGTCCTCGTCTTGTCGACATGTCTTGTTGTCGGAACCTGCTGCCCGCTAGCCCTTGCCGGGCCAAGGGAAATTACCCTTATTTGGCCTAACGTCGTAACTCAGGAGCTAATGCATAGTGGGAACTACACTGTAACAGTCGCGGGAATAAACGATATCCTATATGACTACAACCTGACGGTAAATCTCAACGCGGCAGTTAGTCTGCCCCCATTAGTCGGCCTTCAGAACGGGGCTCAGCAAGCTGAGACGGCGGCCGGCAGTGCTGCAAGCAAGCTCGCCGCGCGCACACTGGCTAACGATCCTTGTCAGCAGGTCGCAAACGACCTTGAGTCGCTGCGTAAGCAATCCGCCGCTTTAAGAGACGCAATTCCGCCTGCACTCAAGCAACTCCAGCAGCCATCAAAGGATTCCAGCGGCAAATTCAGCTCAATTCCCCTCGGGGACACGCTACGGGCTCTAAGCAGCATGCCTCTGGCCGCCGAGCTTAGTAAATACGACGATGGATGGACCAAGCTGCACCGCCATATTGACCTCCTAGCAAAGGGCACTGATTGCGGCCAGGAGGACGCGATCGGGCCGCTGGACAAGTTAGAAACACAGGTAACCAAGCTGAGCAACCCAGACCCTCTGGCTCATAAGATCTCAGTCGGGGCCTATCTTGATCGTACCCGGGGCGGCACAATTTCTGTGTACGAAAAATATAACGGCTCCGACACCGTCCAGAGCCCCCAGAAATATACACTCGAGGCCGCCTTCTCGGCCATTACGGCCTCGGGCGGCTTCTTGCTTACTGAGTTGCCGGCTCGGTCCTATTCCAGCGTAAACCAGCCTATGACCATGGGCACTACGACTACAACGCAAACGGTTCTTGGAGTAAGCGGCTCCTCGCACATACGTCCGGGGCTAGCTGCGCTTTTCAACTTTCATGATCCGTTCGACTGGCTCCTCAATCAGCCAAATTACGGTTTTGCGATCTCTGCGGGCCCGGTGTTCGACGTGTCAAATGGAATGGCAGACACTTCAAAGCTGGGATTCTTTGGGGGTGTCAGCGTTCACCTTTGGAAGTACTTTTACGTCACTCCTGGGGTACATGTTGGCCAATTTGCGGACTTCCCTCAGGGGTTCACCCACGCGGGACAAGTGATCCCAACCAACTTCGGTACGCTATCGCCGGTGCAACGATATAGCGCGCGCTTTGGTCTTACTGTAACTTTCAAGGGCTTCGATTTCACCAAGCTGCTTGGCAGTGGTTCTAAGAATGGCGGAACTAACCCCACGCCGACTACAGCTAGCGGATCCCATTAGAAACGGTTACCAAAAACTCGGGCTTTGGCGCGGAGAGGATTTCCGCAAAGGGCGTCGCGACTCCTATTGCACAAAGCCCGAACAACAAGTGCTTCGATTGTCAGGAGGAAGTGATATGAAACGTAAGGGACCGATCATTGCTATCGTGCTCGCGCTTACAATGGGCAGCCCACAATTGTGGACGCTTGCCAATTATACCGTGGCGAAAGCCGCAAGCAGCGTTCAAGCACCAATACAACTCACGCGTGTGGGGAGGACAAATAGAGTCGCGGCTACGGCTAGATCCAAGGACGGGCTCTGGCAAAAAATCTCCCCTCGGTCAGTGGTAATGAGGCTGATGGATTTGGGGAACGTCAAGCCTCTGCGCCCCGATTCCTATGAGACCTTTGCTCTCAACAACCAGGCCTTCAAGTCGCTCCTCCAACGTGCCTTTCGGAAGCCAGCCCCCAGCGCACGTCGGCCCGCCGGACAGGCTGAGCCGATAGGCGCGCCGAGCCAACTGCCAAGCGCAGTGATCTCAGTCCCCATGCCCGGTGATTCTTATCAGCGATTTCGCATTGCCGAGTCGGAGGTCCTTGCCCCTGGGCTTGCCGCGCGCTATCCTGATATTCAAACATTTACTGGTCAGGGGGCAGATCAGAACAACTCATCTGATACGATTCACCTGCAATACTCACCGAGCGGACTCCACGCCATGGTGCTCACCGCAGGTGAAGCGTACTATGTGGACCCTCTCAAAAAGGGTGACAATCAAACCCACATCGCCTATTTCGCCCGGCAACTGGGGCAGGATACGCCGCCACTTCGCTGCTTCGTCAATAACACAAACGCGCAATCGCGGCCTCTTTCAGATGTAGGTAGTACCAGAGATTTCACCTATCAGGGTGGTCTGCGTACATATCGCTTGGCCGTGGCGGCGACGGCCGAATATACGCAGTTTCAGGGAGGAACCGTGGCAAAAGCCCTCGAAGCAATCTCGTGGACAGTACAGCGAGTTAGCGGAATCTATCAGAAAGAGCTTGGAATTGCCATGACTCTGATTGAACAAGAAGACAGCGTAATCTACACCAACCCCAGTAACGAACCCTATACGAATAATAACCCCAGCAGCTTGCTCACACAAAACCAAGCCAACTTGGATCGGAAGATCGGATCCGCCAATTACGACATCGGGCACGTGGTCGGCACCGGTGGCGGTGGCCTAGCCCAAGTCGGCTGTGTGTGCGCCGACGGTGTTAAGGCCATGGGAGAAACCGGCGGTCCCAAGCCAACGGGGGACGCCTTCGACGTCGACTACGTTGCTCACGAGGTGGGACATCAATTTGGTGCCAACCACACCTTCAACGCCACGGTCGGGGCCTGTGCCGGTGGAACGCGCAATGGGCCTACCGCCTTCGAACCCGGGAGTGGGTCGACTATCATGGCATACGCGGGGATCTGCGGATCAGAGGACCTCCAACCACACAGCGACCCCTACTTCCACTCAGCTAGTCTGTATGAGATTGCAAGCTACATAAACACCATCGGCAACGGACCGCAACCGGCGCCCAACCCCAGCCCGGCCCCGAACATCAACGCTGGTCCGGACCGTGTTATTCCCATCAAAACACCCTTTACTCTGACTGCCACGGTCAATCCAATACCGGGCGGCTCGGCATCGTACTGCTGGGAAGAACTGGACCTGGGTGACGCGGCGCCTCCAGACACAGATGATAACGGAACTGCACGGCCGATTTTTCGATCAATCCTGCCATCCACAGGTCTATCACGTGTCTTCACGAACCAAGCTTCTTCTGTGACTATAGGCGACTCCCTGCCTACCATTGGGAGGACAATGAACTTCCGGATAACCGCAAGAAGCGGGACGACCGGAGGCGCTTTCAAATTCGGCACCGTTCAGGTAACGGTATCTGCCGCAAGTGGCCCATTTGCTATAACTCTGCCTGCGAACAGCACAACCTGGGTAGCGGGCTCGAAGCAGACGGTAACCTGGGATATCGCAAACACTGACGCCAGCCCGGTCAGCTGCGCTAAGGTCGATATCTCCTTGTCGACCGACGGTGGCCAGTCGTTCCCACTCGAGCTTGCTTCCAATGTCGCCAATAACGGCTCTTTTGAAGTTACGGTGCCCAATGTGTCATCGAACAATGCCCGCGTCAAGATCAGCGCGGCCGACAACATTTTCTTCGCGATTTCGGCGTCGGATCTCAGCATAGTCGGGGCCCAGGCACAGGCGCATGGTCGTGAGCCAAGAGGGCGCAATTAGTCGACTGTAGATCAAACGATTACCCAGTGAGTCCCGAAAGGAGAGAGAATCATGGCCATTCCCCCGGGATATGCCGCTCTGACAGGCAGTGAACCCCCGCGTCCTGCCAACCACACATTCATAGGTAGCGTCGACCCCAGTGAAATCGTCGACGTTACTCTGCTCCTCCGGTCTCGGCCTGACGGACCTCCCCTTCCTGATCTCGAGCACTGGCGGCAAACTGCGCCGTCGCAGCGCCGTTTCCTGACGCCCGACGATATGCGGCTAGTTACGGCGCTTCACGAGGTGACCTCGACGCGGTGGCCAGGTTCGCGGCGGCGCAAGGGCTAACCGTAGTGTCCAGCCATTCCGGCCGCGGGACTGTGCACCTCCGAGGGACAGGTGCGCGGATAAACGCTGCATTCGGGATCTCGCTTAACCACTATGAGGCGCCGGTACCGGCACCTGCTCAGCGGACCAGGGCGGGCGGTGAGGCCCAGCCTTGCCAGCCAGCGAAGCATATCCATCAAGGGTATGACGGCCCAGTCAATATACCAGACGATCTCAAGGACGTAGTAATCGCAGTCGTTGGGCTTGATGACCGACGACTTGGGCACACCGGGAGGGGGTACGGGAGATCCGATTGGCGCCATAGCAATGCCCGTATCGGCCATTGCTAACCTCTACAATTTCCGAACACAGGTGCGGCCGACCAGACGATCGGCATAAGGGCCCGACGAGTTAGCGAAACAATTCGACGCGCCGGTAGCGTTGCCCCCGGCGGAGCGCGCGCACAAGTTCCGGTTTCACTGGCCCGCGAACCGCGCGTTGGCCTTTGCGCTAGCCGCGGGGCTGTTGATCCTGATGGCGGCTGGAGTGCTGCTGGTCATAAAGAACCGGCGGGGCAATAGCAGTGAGAACTTGCCAGTCATCGCTGTGGTAACACTAAGGCCAGGCACCTTAAGGGGCGGCGGCGAACTGCCCAGGGTGACCATACCACCTCACGCAGGCGATGGCGCGGTCGAATTCCACCTGGTTATCACAGGCAAGCCCTTTAACAGATATCACGCTTCCCTAACCTCACCGGAAGGGAATGCGGTATTTAGCGCAAGCAAGCTGACCGCTAGGGGGGCCGAGCCTCCAGCCTACGTCCCGGTTAAAGTGCCTCTGGAACTTATTCCCGCCGGCGACTACCAAATGACTTTGGCCGGAGTCGACGACAGCGGCGCCGACGCCGACATCCAGGCTTACAACTTCAGGATTCCGCGCCAAGCTGAATAGCCGTGAGTTGATCCGGATCGGTTGTCGGCTGGGCCGGCCTATCCCTTGGAGTTGCGGCCGCGGTGGCGATTGCCAGGCTGGCGACGAATTTCCTGGTCGGAGTCAGCCCGCTAGATCCGCCGACTTACATCGCGGCCAGCGCTACCTGCGATCGTTGCACTCGCCGCTTGCTACATTCCGGCTCACACGGCAATGCACATGCTTACACGATCCCTGCGTTGCGACTGAGAGCGTACGGTAATTTCGCGACCCGGTAGGAGGAATCTCAACCTGGAAGTGTGAATCGGTAGCGGCACTTTTGATGAGCGCCGGATTCGTAAATAGGCGTGTCGGGCGGGACGTCAACGATTTCAATAAGCTCTCCGCCAGCGAGTTCGCAGGTGCGGCGGGACGCCGCATTATCAGGATTGCAAGTGATCCAGACCGGGTTCACTCCAAGGTCGGCGGCAAAGGGCAACAATAGAAGGACAGAACGCGCCGCGAAGCGATGGCCTCGGTGGGCTTCCTCGACGGTGTAGCCAATATGGCCGGAATACTGGAAGAATTGAAAGTCAGATGAGGTGCGAAGATTGATCCGGCCGAGGAGTTCGCTGGAGCCGGTATGAAGCATCTCGAAATAATAGGCGGCAACTTGAAGGAAGGAATGAAGCTCGAAGGAGGCGAGGCGGAGGGTTAGGTCGGCGTCGTGAAAGGTGAGGTCAATGCGGTTGGGGGAAGGCATAAGGGTTACGGAACGGGTGCGCTTGAAAGTATGACCGCGAAGGCTCCCCGCGGGGACGCAAAGATTGCCCAAACTTCACGGCATTCGAGTAGCTTCGGCGGCGTAGCCGCACAGAATTTTTAGGCAACTTCCGGTAAGGCAAGAGCCTTACCGCACTGAAGGCGGCAAAGCCGCAAGAGAACAGAAACGGTTTGAAAGCGCCAGCCCAACTTCTTCACAGCTTCAGAGTCCTTCCGCACTGAAGGCGGCAAAGCCGCACGAGAACAGAAACGGTTTGAAAGCGCCGGCCCAGATTCCTAACAGCTTCGGAGTCCTTCCGCACTGAAGGCGGCAAAGCCGCAAGAGATCACAAATGCAGCTTGAAAGCGCCGGCCCAATTTCTTCACAGCCTCAGAGTCCTTCTGCACTGAAGGCAAAGCCGCGGGATAATGCCAAATGACGGAATAGGTCGTTCGATTTATTCACACCTTCCGAGCCTTTTCCCCGTGCAGGCGGCAAAGGGCCGCGAGAGGACGCAGCGGTAAAGTAAATGTGCTGATTTTTATTCGCCGCGCCAGCAGGGTTTGCGCTTTTCAAGAAATGCTCCGATGCCTTCGTGAGCGTCCTGGGCCATCGCATTCATACTCATTACCTCTTTGGCGTACGCATAGGCCTTGGGCTGATCCAGGTCGATTTGAGTGTAAAAGGCTTGCTTGCCAATCGAGATCGTCAGTGAACTCGCGGCGGCAATCTCTTCGGCCAGCTTGAGCGTTTCCTGCCTTAGCGAATCGGCGGGAACGGCCCGGTTGATCAGGCCCCACTCGCTTGCGGTCTTTGCATCGATCGGCTTGCCGGTCAGGAGCATCTCTAACGCTCGCTTGCGGCCAATCGCACGGGTCAGCGCTACCATTGGGGTTGTGCAAAACAGGCCGATCTTTACTCCCGGAGTCGCAAAGGAGGCCTTCTCAGAAGCGACGGCCAGATCACAGGTGGCCACCAATTGGCAGCCGGCGGCGGTCGCGATGGCGTGAACCTCGGCAATGACCGGCTGGGGAATGGATTGGATAACCGTCATCAACTGGGTGCAGACGTCAAAGATTTCCCGGTAGGCGGTGATCGATTGATCGCGAAGTTCGCTAAGGTCATGGCCGGATGAATACGCCGGACCATTCGCGGCAAGAATGACGGCGCGAACGTGCGGAGATCGGCCGAGATCCTCGAAGCAGGAAATCAGCTCTCGCATGAGTTCGAGCGAGAGAGCGTTTCTGCGCTCGGGCCGGTTCAGAGTGACAACGGCAATGGGAGAGGTCGCCTCAACGAGCAGGAAGTTGTATTGGGATTTCGGTTGTGATTGCATAGTCTTCGCCTCAAACCCCATGTTAGCAACGGCGGGAGGGGATGGCAAAGAAGGATACTGTACGGGCCGTACGAGAGCCCGTGACCAGTGATGAGACTCTTCGGGGTGCCGATATTCGAATGAAAAGACCTTAACGCAGAATTCACGGAGGTCGCGGAGGCCCACAGAGATGCCGGCGCCTCAACCAAAAATGATCGCGAGCTGAACAGAAAATCTTGCGAAGAAAACAAGAAGTTGGATGTTTGTTACGCTTAGAAGAGGCAACACAGAGATCACAGAGGGGCCAGCCGGGCCCGCTGAATCCAGGCATGTTTCCGAAGAGCGCGCAGAGGACTGCAGAGATTCGCGGAGAATGTCAGCGCCCATATTGATTTAGATTTAGCGTGGAATTGGTTTGATAGTCGCCGACCGACGCATACTTACAGGTTTGCGCTACTAGAGCGCAACATAGAACTAGTTTGAAAATCACTAACCGGGCGCAAACTGCCACCAGGGTTAGTCGGCGGATTCGGCGGCGGCTCTTGAGGGTTGCGCGGCCTGGTCCACGAGCGTTTTTGCGATTTGCTCACGATGATAGGTTGCGTCGCCGAATAACAGCTCAGAGGACTTGGCTCGCTTGTAGTAGAAGTGCATCTCGTGGTCCCAGGTGAACCCGATGCCGCCGTGGACCTGAATGCCGAGGTTTCCACAATCGCGGTAGCAGTCACTGGCATAGCTCTTTGCTACGGAAATTGCCAGCGGAGCAAGCTCTGGCCGCGCCTCAAGGGCCCAGGCAGCGTAATAGACCGAGGACCGCGCGCTTTCAGTCATCAGCAACATATCCGCGCAATGATGCTGGATGGCCTGGAACTGGCCGATGGGTTTGCCGAATTGTTTGCGGGTCTTGGCGTATTCGACGGTCGCGTCCAACATCCATTGCATTCCGCCGACCATTTCGGCAGCGACCGCGATGGTGGCGACTCCAATGGCGTGCGCCAGGGCGGCCTGGGCCGCGTCCCCAGATGCCAGAATAGAATCGCCAGGAACATAAACGCCCTCAAAGGCGACTTCGTAAAGAGGCCTGAGCGTGTCAACGCCCGGCATCGGCGTAATGGTGAGTCCGGGTGAATTGCGCTTTACGATGGCCAACGTCAGTCCCTGACCAGAGCGGGCAGCAACGATGATCAAGTCGGCCTCTGCCGCATCGGTCACAAAGAGTTTTTTGCCAGTCAGTTTTACTCCGTCGTCGCTGCCAGCGGCTTTCAGTGCAATTGCATCCGGGTCCCACGAGGCGCTCTCTTCCAAAATGGCCACCGTGGCTTTTGCCTTGCCCTCGCTAATCGCGGTCAGATATTTCTTCTTTTGATCGGCCGAACCGGCACGCTCAATCAGCGAACCGGCAAGAGCGACGGTTGAAAGGAAAGGTCCGGGAACCAGGGC
>Ga0335078_10009752_pt1 | contig 14211 bp, 16 predicted proteins | sample Lox_Sample_32_FD_206711 | JGI IMG/M metagenome (GOLD analysis project Ga0335078, IMG submission 206711) | Soil microbial communities from Loxahatchee National Wildlife Refuge, Florida, United States - Lox_Sample_3.2 | ecosystem: Environmental > Terrestrial > Soil > Wetlands | place: USA...
AAGACCGGGATGCGCGAGGATTTTCAGACCCCGCCGCAAACCACGCAAGCGGCGCCTCCAGCCGCGGCTCCCGCAGCCGAGGAAAAGAAGAGTTCCTAGGCTCTTCGGCCGATTCCGAATTGGTGTGAAAGGGCGGTCCACGGGACCGCCCTTTTTGTTTGCGGATTACTCATCGCCTCGCCAGCCTAGTTCACGCAGCAGCGCGTACAATCTCGCCAGCGGCAGTCCGACGATATTGAAAAAGCAGCCTTCGATTCTGGAAATATGTCGTCCGGCTAGTCCTTGGATGGCATAGGCCCCCGCCTTGTCGATGGGCTCGCCAGTTGCGACGTAGGCATGGATTTCTTTTTCGGTGAGCGGGGCAAACGTGACGGATGAGATTTCCGTTGCCGCCCGCCTTGAGCCGTCCGGCAATCGCAGAAGAAAGATTCCCGTTAGGACGCGGTGGGTTCGCCCGCTAAGCTTGGCAAGCATTTCGCGCGCGTGCGCGGCGTCGCTCGGCTTTCCGAGGATTTCGCCATCCAGCTCGACGGTCGTATCGGCTCCAATGACGATGCACTCGCCCGAGCCGGCATCAAGCTGCGCTGCGGCTGCTCGCGCTTTGGCTTCCGCGAGGCGTGACACCATGGCCTGCGCGTCCTCGCCGGGCCGCGGCGTTTCATCGATGGAAGCGGCACGAATTTCAAACGGGATTTGCGCCGTGCGCAGAATTTCCGCGCGGCGCGGCGAAGCCGAAGCAAGAATAATTCTCACAATGTTGTAGCCCGCGTCTTCCGTCGCGGGGATTTTCATCGGACGTGGCAAACCCTCGCCTCTGAAGAGGCGACACCGCAGCGGCGCCCACAGCAGCTTCTACAGCATCTACAAAACCACGGATTCTCTGTATTCGCCGAAGACGCGGCGCAAGGCGTCCGAGATTTCGCCAACCGTCGCGTAGGCATCGACGGCGTCGGCGATCGCGGGCATTAGATTTTCGCCTGAGCGTCCGCGGCGCTCGACTTCGGCGACGGCTGCGTAGGCGCGCGCGGCATCGCGCCGGGCGCGCAAGGCGCGGACGCGCTCGATTTGCGCGCGTTCGAGTTGCGGATCGACGCGCATCGTGGGAATGGGCGTTTCCTTTTCCGCGACGAACTGATTCACGCCGACGACGATCTGCTCGCCGCGTTCGATGGCGCGCTGGTATTCGTACGCGGCTTTCTGGATTTCGCCTTGCACATATCCCGTTTCGATGCCGCGGAGCATGCCGCCGAGCGCGTCGATCCTGGCGATGTATTCCTTCGCGCGCGATTCAATTTCATCCGTCAATTTTTCGATGGCGTAGGAACCGCCGACCGGGTCCACCGTATTGGCCACGCCGGTTTCGTGCGCAATGATCTGCTGCGTACGCAAAGCCAGCAGCGCCGCATCCTCGGTGGGAAGCGCGAGCGCCTCGTCCATGGCGTTGGTGTGCAGGGACTGGGCGCCCCCAAGCACTGCGGCGAGCGCCTGAATGGCGGTGCGCACGATGTTGTTTTCCGGCTGCTGCGCGGTGAGCGAACTTCCCGCCGTCTGCGCGTGAAAACGAAGCATCAGGGAGGCCGGTTTTTTCGCGCCAAAGCGGTCCCTCATCAGATGCGCCCAGAGCCGCCGCGCGGCGCGGTACTTGGCGATTTCCTCGAGCAGGTCGTTGTGCGCGTTGAAAAAGAACGACAGGCGCGGCGCAAATTCATCCACGGCCAAACCGGCGGCGACCGCGGCATCGACGTAAGCAATCGCATCCGCCAGCGTGAAGGCAACTTCCTGCGCCGCGGTCGAGCCCGCTTCCCGAATGTGATACCCGGAAATGGAAATCGTGTTCCAGGCGGGGAGTTCGGTGCGGCACCAGGCGAATAGGTCGGTCACAATGCGCATCGACGGGCGCGGCGGATAGATGTATGTGCCGCGGGCAATGAACTCCTTCAAGATGTCGTTTTGCACCGTTCCGGAAAGCTTCCGCAAATCCGCGCCTTGTTTTTTCGCGACGGCCGCGTAGAGCGCGAGCAGAATCGCGGCGGTGGCATTGATTGTCATGGACGTCGAAACGCGGTCGAGAGGAATGCCGTCGAACAGCGCTTCCATGTCCCCAAGCGAATCGATGGCCACGCCGACTTTTCCGACTTCGCCGGCGGCGAGCGGATGATCCGAATCGTGACCGATCTGCGTCGGCAAATCGAAGGCAACGGACAGTCCTGTTTGGCCTTTGGCCAGCAAATAGCGGAAACGCTGGTTGGATTGAGCGGCCGTGCCGAATCCGGCGTACTGGCGCATGGTCCAAAGGCGGCCGCGGTACATCGATTCGTAAATGCCGCGCGTGTAGGGAAATTCTCCGGGGACGCCGATCGAGTCCTCGGCGTTTTGCCCGGCAAGGTCTTCCTGCGTGTAAACCGTTTTTAGGGGAATGCCGCCGAGCGTGGCGAAGCGCTCCTTGCGTTCGCTCGTGGCGGCCGGTTTTTCGACGGTTCGATCGGGAGGCGGATTCATCGGACCCTCTTCGAGTCGCGGAACGACAGGACACCAAAAAAAATCATTAGCAGCGCGTAACCGGCGCTCATGCCGAGGAGGAAACGGCCCGCTCCGTTATGCCAGGCGCGCCACGCGGATTGAAGCGCGGCCACAGCGAGCACAAGGAATAGCGTGCCGGTGACTTCGTGAAACAGCTCGCGCGCGGCTCGCCAGAGAATGCGGAAGGAATGCCGCATCGTCGCAAAAAGTCCCATGGGCCGCGCCGCCACAATTGAATTCTAGTACAAAATGGCTTTTGCTACAGCGCGGACCGCGGGCATAGGCGGATTGAGCACTCTCCTCTTTATTCGAGGACTTGTTTCCCGAGTCTTCGCGCCCTACAATAAAAGAAGGGAAGTTTTCCAGAAGGGGGCGTCGTGCAACTGGACGATCATCTAAAGCAACTGCTGCGCGAATTGGGACATGCCATCAACGATACCGTATCGGAATCGGGCCGCATTTCGGAGGCGATTTCCGACGTGCGTTCGGCGGGATTCGACATCGTGCTGAAGCTGGACGCGACGATTGGCCTCGCGCGGCGCGACGCCGACGACGCCAAAATCACCAGCAATGACAGGCGCTTCCTCGAATCCTTGCACATTCAGGTGGACCAGGAAATTTTGCAAGAGGAGCGCGAGACGCCTAAGTTTGAAATGACGCCGCAAGACGTGCGCTTTTTGAAGTCGCTAAAAATTACGATTGATGACGCGCAATAAGAATCACGCTCTCTTGCTTGCCGCGGCACTCGCGCTCTGCGGCGCGCTCCTGGCGAGTTTTACGCCGGAAGCAAGCGCGCAGACCGGCGCGACCCAAGCCCCCGCCGCGCAGGACCCTCAAACGCACAAAATCATCAAGATGCACTTCGTAGTCGAGCACATGTTGTTGCAGTCGCTTCAGGTCCACAGCGTCACGGACATGCGCGATCTTCGCACCTTTTCTTATTCCCCCAAGATTCGCGACAAGATGCAACGAATCATGAACGCGGGCGGCTACCAGTTCGGGGATAAAGTGGTCATTTGGTACGGGCGCGACACCGATCTCGCTTTGAAAATCAAGGGCAAACCGTCCCTGAAGAAATGAACCTCAAGGGCCGCTGGGAAACTCGGTTGCACGGCTAGCCTGACTGCGGAGAAAGTGGCACAGCCATTCTTGGCTGTGCGGTTTTCTCAACGTCAGGATAATCGGGTATTCGATCGAGCGCGAAAGTCGCACAGCCAAGAATGGCTGTGCCACCAAACATGATTCGCCTTCCTGCTGTCGCCGGGCGGTTTTATCCAGACGATCCGGGGCGCTTGTCCGCTGACGTCGATTCTTTTCTTGCGGGCGGCGAGAAGAAAAAAATCCGCGCACTTGCGTGCCTCGTTCCTCATGCGGGATACATATACTCGGCCGCCGTGGCCGGAGAAGTCTACCGGCGATTGGAAATTCCCATGCGATTGATTCTGCTCGGCCCGCGCCACTATCCGCGCGGCGCATCCCTTGCGATTCTTTCCGACGGCGTCTGGCAGACGCCGCTTGGAATGGCGCCCATCGATCATTTGCTCGCGGGAAAAATCGTTCGCGCTTTTCCTCTGTTGCGCGAGGATGCCCTGGCGCACAGCGCAGAGCACTCTCTCGAAGTGCAGATTCCTTTTCTGCAGCGGCTCGCGCCCTCCTTCGGGTTTGTGCCGATCGTGATCGGCCATGCGAAATGGGAGACGCTCGAAGCGCTGGGCCTCGCCCTCGCGGGCGTGATCGCCGCGGAGCGTGAACCTGTTCTCCTGGTGGCCAGCTCTGACATGAATCACTATGAGAACGACGCGGTGACACGCGTGAAGGATCGCAAGGCGATCGAACGAATCCTCGCCCTCGATCCGCGCGGGCTTTTCGACACGGTGCGCGACGAGAATATTTCCATGTGCGGGTTTGCCGCGGCGGTTGCGGCGCTGATCGCCGCGCGGGAATTAGGGGCCCGCGAGGCCGAGCTGATTCGCTATGCGACTTCGGGAGAAGTGAACGGGGACTTGCGGGAAGTTGTGGGGTATGCGGGGATGGTTATCAGGTGATGCTTTTTGTGGGACAGGCTTCAGCCTGTCGGGGTTCGATTCGCGCATGCACAAACCCTCACAGGCTGAAGCCTGTGCCACATAGACCGGGTCAGTGGCTGGGAGAGGATCGGATGCGCGCGGCGAGGGCGCGTGCGCGCGTGCGGGCGATTTCCAGGAAGTGGGAATCTGCGGCGATTTGATCGAGGATGGGCAAAAGATGCTCGGGCTCCGGCAGGAGCCGGTGGTCCATGTCCGATTCAAATTGCAAGAGAGCGTCATTCACTCCCAGACGGTCAAACTTGGCCTGGCGCTGAAGCAAAACCAGGTCTTGCTGCTGCTTGGCCAAGCCCTCGAAAATTTGCATGAGCTGCGTAGCCGTGGGATTGACCGTGTAATTGAAGGAAGCTTCATGCACTTCGCCGCCATTCTCGTAGCGAAACGTTTTCTGGCCGAGATTGGCGATCTTCTTCTGGATGTCAAGATTCGCGACCGCGAAATGATTTAACTGGGCGGACAGATCGAAAATGCTTTTCTGCACGGCAGGACCCACTTCAAACGGCTGTGGATCGGCGTCTTCGTCCAACTGGCGGATGTCGAATGTGGATTTGCCCTGATCGTCGATTTTGATCTCAATGAATTCGGGAATGCTGCTCTTGAAAACGCGGCGATACGTAATGGTCGCGGCGCCGGGATTGGCGCGGGCCGCCGGGGCGAGAAACCACGCGGCCGCAAGAAGGCACAGGAAATTTAAAAGAAACCGGTGTCGAATCATCGTGACTATAAGATGCGCGAAGCGGCGCCGCGGCTGCGAGAACCCCGCAGAGAGGGTGCGGCCTCCGGCTCCATAGAGGTGCGCAGGGGCCGGGCAGCCATCCGGGCGCGAAATTGCTCGGCCTGCACGTGGCAGAGCGCGACGGCCAGCGCGTCGGCGGCGTCGGCGGGCTCGGGCGTTTCGCTCATGCCGAGCAGAGCGCGCACCATCAACTGCATTTGCTCCTTGGCCGCGTTTCCGTAGCCTGCGACGGAAGCTTTTATTTCGCGCGGCGAGTAGCTCGAAACCGGGATGCCTTGCTGCGCGGCGGCCAGCAGAACCACGCCGCGCACTTCGGCGAGCTTCAGCGCTGTTTTCATGTTGAGAGCGGTGAATACCGATTCGACCGCAACGCCGTGCGGCTGAAATTCCTCGATCAATTCGGCAAGCAGGGCGTGGATCTCGCGCAGGCGCTCGGGAAAATGTTCGGGGCTTTTGCGCGCGGCGGGGAGGGCGCCGAAGCGCAGCAGGCGGCAGCGGCGGCCATCGCTTTCGATCACGCCGTAACCGGTGGCGCCGGCGGCGGCGGGATCGACGCCGAGGACGCGGTAGCATTCGCCATTCGTTTGGGAAGAGAGCGGCACGGCAACGAGTGTACGGCGGGGCAACGCGCACGGCCACAATTTTTTAGGGGCAATGTGGCGCAGGCTTCAGCCTGCGGGTTTCAGAGTTCTTAACGGAAGACTTTAGAATACGAAAATTCCATACCCGCAGACTGAAGTCTGCTCCACGCAAAGCTACTGCGCGGCCATCACGGCTTGCATTTCTTTTTCGTCGATGTCGAAGTTGGCGGAAACTTTTTGCACGTCGTCGTGTTCCTCGAGCGCTTCGACGAGGCGCAGCATCTGCGCCGCCTGGTTCCCGGAAAGCTTCACGTAATTTTGCGGCACCCAATCGATTTCGGCGGTATCCGGGGTGATGCCATTTTTCACCAGCGCTTCGCGAACCGGCTCGAAACTTTCGGGAGGAGTCAGCACTTCCCAGGCCTCGCCGTCATCGCGCAAATCCTCGGCGCCGGCGTCGAGAACGATCGAAAGCATCTTGTCTTCGTCGGCTTTTTCCTTGGAAACGACGATGTCGCCCTTGCGGCTGAACATCCAGCCCACCGCGCCGGTCTCAGCCATGTTGCCGCCGTGCTTGCTCATCAAATGGCGGATCTCGCTGACCACGCGGTTGCGGTTGGTGGTGACCACTTGGATGATCATGCCCACGCCGCCCGGGCCGTAGCCCTCGAAATTTACCTCATCGTATTGTTCGCCCTCGAGCGTTCCAGCGCCGCGCGCCAGGGCCCGCTCGATATTTTCGTTGGGCATATTTTCATTTTTGGCGGCCAGGATCGCGGTGCGCAGGCGCGGATTCGAGTCCGGATCGCCGCCGCCCACGCGGGCCGCAATGGTGATTTCACGAATCAGTTTGGTGAAGATGCGGCCGCGCTTAGCGTCGGTAGCCGCTTTCTTGTGTTTAATGGTTGCCCATTTCGAGTGGCCAGACATGATAAACGCCTCTTGGGAAACAAGTTGGGGGACGAATCCCTGCTTATTGCCACGACAGTTTAGCATAGCCCGTGCGGAATCGGAACAGCGGTGGACGAAGTTCAGTTGGAACGGGGTGTTCGATTGCAAAACCATTCACGATGAGCCGGAAGGCTACAGCGGAGTTCGCGGAAGCGCTTTGTAAGAAGGCTCAGCTATCGGACGTGTGAAGCGATTGTTGGGGCTTTCATTTTTTGGTGTTCGCGGCACTCGGAGCGTCGGAAGATGCGCCGCCGAGAGACGGCGTAATCCTGTCCATCGGGAACGTGGCCTTGAATTCGAGGTTTTGATTCAGCCGCGCCTCAAAGATTAATTGCTGAGCGTCGCCCTCGAGCAGCGGGCCCCGGATGCCCTGCTGGTCAAACGATACCTTCCAAACGTCCGCATATCCTCCGATGAACTCGAGTTTGCGCGCCGGAACCACGTCCTTTGATTTGTTGTTGGCGAGGCTCGCGTCGAATGGCCGCATGAGCCGCTCGCCTTCATTGGCGCCGATGAGGCGGCCGGAACCCACTTTGCCGCCGATGGTGACCATAATGAAATATTGGTCGCCCGCCCGGCTGAGGAGCAGGTTGCAAAGCTTGTTGGTTTGCGCGGGGGTGAGATCGCGGTCCAGCATCTCGAGGCGCGCGAAGGCGTGCGCGAATTGCGGGTCGGCCCAGTAAACATCGAGCGAGGCGTACTGGCGTTTGAACCATCCCAGCATGCTTCCGACGATGCCGATTTTGCCTTCGCGATCGTCGACGATTTTTTGCGCGTCCTCCTTGGTCCAGGAAAGATATTCCTGGCCGGGGACGGTCACGGGCGGCAGGGTGTCCAGATATTCGACAAGGGAAACTTTCTCTTCCTTGCGATCGATGCCGAAATCGTAGACATCGAGGATTTCGATGTCCGAAGCGGACTGGCTGCCCGTGTTGCCCTCGATGAAGCCGAACTCGCCGGAGGTCAAATCCTCGCGCGGCGTGATGCGGTAGAGATCTTTCACGCTGGTGGGGCCGATATCCACGGGGACTTCATCCTGGTTTTGTTCGGTGCTGAACATGATGGAGGCGTTGGCCAGGGTCCGCTGATCGAAATTCTGGCCGGTAATTTTGCATTGCAACAGCTTGAACTTGCTGACATCGCGGCTGGGCGGGAAGTAGGCGTAGAAAAGAGGGCGGCGGGCTTCATAGCGGCTGGTCGAATGCGCGCCGGGGATATTGATGTCGATTTTTTGCCGAACGAAAGGAACCTTCATTCGGAGGAAGGAGCGGAATTTGCTGACCTGGACCTTGGTCTGGATGCGGCCTAGCGCCTTGAGCTGCCCTTGCGTGTCGATATACAGGCCGTAGTTCGGCGGGGCCACGTTGACCGGGGCCGGCGGGGGATCTTTGGGCGTCCGCGCGGCGATTGTTGTGTTGGTCGCCGCATATTCGCCTTTGGCGTTTGCGGGGGTCTCGCCGGGGCGCAACACGGGGCGGTCCTTGGGTGCCGGCCCGGCCGCGGCGGCTAGAGCGGCGGGAGAGGCTCCCGCTGCGGCGTTGGACTTTGCAGCGTTCCCTGCGCTGACCATCGCGGAAATGAGCTGATCGCTGACGCCGGCGCCCTTGAGCGCGATCAGCCCTTGCGTCGAAGTGTCAAAGCGAGTCTTGGACTGGTTGATTTTCGTGAGGATCACGTCGTCGGGGATTTTCGCCTTGACCAGTTGGATGACGTCGCGATTGGTCATCACCGGCGGTCCGGCAGGCTTGGCTGCGGCCGGATGGGCGGGCGCCTTGGGCGCGGCCGCGGTAGATGTGCCGGATTGCTGCGTGCTTCCCTGCGAAGGCGCTTGCTGCGCGGCGGCAGGCTGACAAAGCCCTGCTCCGGCCAGAGCTGCCAGGATGGCGATACAAATAGAAGTCCTCATAGTTTCCCTCGAAAGGATGGTTGCGAAGGAACCGAGCGTTTTAACCTTTGATTTATTGTGATCCTAGCGAAGTATCCGCCGCTCGGAATTCAATGTCAATCGCGGAGGCCTTGCCATACTGGCCATTCGATCAACAGGCGAGAGGCTTCTCAGATGACGCGCATTTCGCGGGACAACTGCTCCGCTTCTTCGATCAAAGCGCCCAGGCTGACGCTGATCCCGTCCTTCCAGAAGGCTTCGTTGCGCGCGTCCAGGCCGAAGGGGGCGAGCAGCTCGACGACATCCTTGGTCGCGCCGGAACGCAGCAGATCCAGATAGAGCGGCTCGAATTTTGCTCCGAGGCGCGGGCGCTGCGCGTAGAGGCTTTGCGTCAACAGCTCTCCGAAAGCGTAGCCGTAGACGTAGAAGGGGCTGTGAAAATGGGGGATGTAGGCCCACAGATGCTCGGAGTTTTCGTACGTAAAAATCTCGCCTTCCTGGCCGTAGAGTTCCTGCGCGGTTTTTAACCAGATCGCGTCCAACTCTTCCACCGAATGCTTTTTCGGCTCGGTCCAGGCGGCGTAGGACTCATCCATGCCGTGGATGCGGCGCTCGAAGTTGGAGAAGCCGATCTGGCGGACCACGGTGTTGATGGTGCTGTCGATCTTGGCCATGATTAAGGCTAGAAGCGAGCTCTTGTCTCCGGAACGAATGAGGCGATCCTTCAGGAAAGTGAACGTGGTCATTTCGCCGAATACGGACGCGGTTTCGCAGTAGGCGATCGGGGCGTGATACATCAGCGGGCCCTGCGCTTCTCCGGCCAGGATGCCGTGGACGCCGTGGCCGAGTTCGTGCGCGAGGGTCATCACGTCCCGGTTGGAGCCTAAATAATTCATAAGCGTGAAGGACACGGGCTTTCCGCCGGGCAGGACGTGTGAGGAATTAAATGCGCCGCTGCGTTTTTCCTTGGCCACGGGCACATCGATGCGGCGGTCGGCGAAGAAACTTTTCACGACGGCCGTAAGAGTGGGGCTGAAGCTTTCATACGAGCTGGCGACGATCCCCGCGGCCTCGTCGAAGGGAATCACGGTGGTGTCGGCGAAGGGCATCGGGGCGTTGCGGTCGCTCCAGCGGAGCGTGGTGAATCCCAAATGGCGCGCCTTTAGCTTGTAGTAGCGCCGCGTCAACGTACCGCCCAGGGTAGTGACGGCGTTGTGCAGAACGTTGACGACGGAGTCCGGGATGCGGTTGGCTTTGTTGCGGAAGTCCATCGGATGCGCGTAGCCGCGTTCCTTGTCTTCCACCGCTTTCGAGCCGGCGACCATGTAAAGCGTTTGCGCGGCGTATTTCGCGAACGGGCCGGCCAGGCCTGCATTCACGCATTGCAAGGCTTCCGCGCGCTCGGCGGCATCCTTGGATTCGGCGATCAGGTGCATCATTTCGGTGAGATTTTTCGCGCCGCCGCGGAATTCAAAATTCAGGTCGGCTTCCACCTCGTCAAAAAAATCGCCCCAGGAGCTGGAATCGAATGGCGAGCGCTTCACCAGGGCGGACTCGACCGGCTCGCTCAAAAAGTGCGGCTTGAACGTGCGTATGTGCTCGATCCACGGGCGGTGCTTGGAAACGACAGCGTCGCTTTCGTAAAATTTCTGGAGTGTCTCATCGCTGAGCTGGACAAGCTCCAATTCAAAAAAGGTGAGGTGTTCTCCGCGTACCGCGCTCAATTCCCTCTGAAAGCCGGCGTGCTTGGCTTTGATGGCCGCGTTGGTCAGGTCCGTGCTTTCCCGCAAAAACAGGTACGAGGAGATTTTGCCGCTAAGCATCTCGATTTCCGAATAGTCGCGGATCGCGCCGCCCAGGAGCTCGCTCAGCTTACCCTTGTAGGTAAGCGAGAACCGCCTAGCCATGGCCGTGAGTTCGCTTAAGTCGGAGTCCAGCCGCGGATCGGCGATATCGGCGTAGAGAATGCTTAGGTCCCAGCGGCTTAGATCAGTGCTCGCGATGGTGTTTTCCATAATGAACCCAGGTCTCCAGATTTCGTTCGGTTTTGGAACGCACGCCTTCCCTTCCAATCACGGTGCGCGATGAGCGATTTCCCGGTCACTCCAATGTACGCTCGGTATTGTACCCCGGCATCCTTATTGGCACAGGGGGGCACGATATACGCCCCGGCCAGTGGCTGGAAGTGGAGCTAGCTGATACGGCGTATGTTCTATTGACAAACTGGATTTTTGGCACTCCAGGTGCTTACAATCATACATACGGGGAATGTCCCCACCAATGCCTACACTTACGGCGTGCTGTGAAAACGGTTGCAAGGGAATCGTGCCGGCGGCACTCGAACCGGTCCACCTGTGCGTGCTTCATTTCACGCTAAAAGTCGAAAATGAGTGCGCGCAAATGCGCCGCGAAACGGTTTACGGAAAGACTCCTCACGCGCGCCAGGTCGAAATCATTCACTTCATCGCCGAGCAAGGCGAAATGCTGGCCCGCGCTTCCACCAGCGGCCTGGTTTTGGCTGACGAAATGAAGGCCCGCATCCTGAACACCTTCCTCACCCTAATGAACCTGCGAGAAAACTTGGACCGCGCCGCTCTCCGGCAGCCCATCGGCCGAACCGGGTAACTCGCCGCGCTTTCCGCAAACCATTTGAGAAATCCTTCCCTATGCTAAACTGGCGGGCACAAGCATGCCGCCGCAAATGGAAAATAACGCCAATTCCGGCCCGCGCGTCTTTACCATCGGACATTCCAACCATTCGGTCGAGCATTTCCTGGGCCTATTGAAGGCGCACGGAATTCAGGTGGTCGTGGATGAGCGCTCTCAGCCGTATTCCAAGTACGCCACGCAGTTCGATCAGGAGGCCTTGAGGCCGGCTTTGCAGGAGGCGGGAATTCGCTATCTCTATCTCGGGCGGGAACTTGGCGGGCGCCCCGAGGGAGACGAATTCTACGATGAGGAAGGGCATGTGCTGTATGACCGCGTGGCGGCCTCCTCCCTATTTCAAGAGGGATTGTCGAGGCTTGAGCGGGGAATTCGCGAGTACAACGTGGCCATGCTGTGCGCCGAGGAAAATCCGGCCGAGTGCCACCGCAGATTGCTGGTGGCCCGGGTGTTGCTCGACCATGGATTTCAAGTGGAGCACATCCGCGGGGACGGCCGCATTCAATCGGAAGAGGAAGTCGCCGCGGAAACCGATCCGGACCGGGACCAATTGTCGCTCTTTCAGAAAGCCGAGGCGGAGCCGTGGAAGTCTATTCCATCGGTTTTACGAAAAAAACGGCCGAACAGTTCTTCGGCATTTTAGGAAGAGCCGGGATTCGCCGTCTGCTCGACGTGCGCCTGAAAAACGCGTCGCAACTAGCCGGCTTCACCAAGCGCAAGGACCTGGAATATTTTCTGCGCGAAATTTGCGCCGCGGACTACCTGCACGAACCGCTGCTCGCTCCGACCGAGGAAATGCTCGATGAATATAAAAAAAGGAAAGGAAGCTGGGAGGAATACGAGCGCCGGTTTTTAGCCTTGCTGGCGGATCGGAGAGTGGAAGAAAAACTGGATCGCGGCATTTTTAGCGTTCCCACGGTCCTGCTGTGCAGCGAGCCGAAACCGGATCGTTGCCATCGCCGGCTCGTCCTGGAATACCTTCAGGAAAAATGGTCTAACTTGACAATCCGCCACCTGTGAGGTGTATACAGGGGCGTGCCGCAAGTCCAGTTCATCTGCCTGGCCCATTCCAAGAAATATTCCAAGCGTTGTGTGGCCGGCGTGCGGCTGGACACCGGCGAATGGATTCGGCCCATCAGTAAAGAGGAGCACGGCGCACTGACCCCGGCACAATTGCAATTGGCGGACGGGGGCGAACCGCGGAAGTTCGACGTCATATCCGCATGGTTGGGCGATCATGTCCCCGTCAAGAACCAGCCGGAAAATTGGAGAATCCAAAATTCGCCCTGGCGGCTGATGTGCAGGCCCTCTCCCGTCGAGCACGCCGCCATTCTGAGGAAGGCGCTTTTTCGCGGGTCGGTTTTATTTGGAAACACCTCGGATCGAGTTGACTATAAAGATTTCGATAGCGCTCCGGCCAAAGAATCTCTGGTGCTTGCAAAACCGTCCCACCCGCGATGGATCGTGAAACGAACGCAAACCTGGAAGAAACAGATGCGCGTTCATTTTGCTCTCGGCCCGGCGGCCTATGACCTGTCCGTGACGGATATTCCTTACGATGACAAACTGAAGGAACTTGAATTAGGGGAATATTCCTCGGAACAGCTTGGAATCCGCAGTGAAGATGACATGTATTTCACGATTAGCCTGGGCGAGCCCTTCGACAGAGGTTTCTGCTACAAGCTCGTCGCGGCAGTCCTGCAACTGCCGAATGGCTGGCCTTCGCTGGAGTAACGGACGGAATGGACGCATACTAGTTCCCGCCGGCCTAAATCATGAAACGCCATTCGAGTTTGCACCCGCTGAGCCAGCACCATCATTTCGCGCTGATTCAGGCGCTTGGGATGCGGCGCGCGGCTGAGGCGCCCGCGGAGAAACGCGCGGCGGCGGTGCAGCGCCAGGCGGAGAAATTTGTGCGCTTCTGGCATAAGTCGGGACACGCGCATTTTCGCGAAGAGGAGGAAGTGCTCCTGCCCGCGTACGCCCGGCACATGCGGCTGAACCGGGACGCGGAGGTGATGCGCCTTCTCGCCGATCACGCCGAGATTCGCGCCGCCGTGCTGGATTTCGAGCGGCGGCTCGGGGCGAAGAATCCGATCGAAGCGGAAGAGATAGGCCGGCTCGGAAAGCTTCTGCACGATCACGTGCGGCTGGAAGAAAACGAAGTGTTTCCACGCATCGAAAAAGCCCTTGGCGAAGAGCAGCTGAACGCGATGGGACGCGGGCTTACGCGGCTGCATTCCAAGGATGACGTTTGCGAGATTTGATGCTTCGAGTGGGACGGGCTTCAGCCTGTCTGGTTTTGACTTTTGCCAGGAAGGATTGCAAATATCAAAACCAGACAGGCTGAAGCCCGTCCTACTAAGCGCCAATGTACCGGGCGTAAAGGGAACGCGCGACGCTGGTGTCGCGCGTGCCCTTAATGATGGCGCGGCCGTCAGCGAAGACGGTCATCTCGTAGGGCGGAACGCGGAAGCGCAAAAGAAAACCGTTTTCGCGCACTTCAGCGACGGTGGGCGCGATGCGCTTTCCAAGCGCGGCGAGATCGAGCTGCCGGCGGCGCTCGTGGATTTGCACGGAGTCGCGGCCGCACATCGTCAAGTGAGGCTGCGCTTCGCCTTCGAGGTAGTGGAAATCGCGCCGCACGCAGGCGCGGCATTGCGGATTGCGCGACACGCGCACCGATTGAAATTTTCCGGACCAGACATCGAAGGAAATCAGCCGTCCTCCCGCCTTTTCGGACTGGCCCACGAGCAGCTTGATAGCCTCAGCGGCTTCGATCGAAGCGAT